>VFQT010001278.1_pt1 | contig 31220 bp, 31 predicted proteins | sample 3512381 | NCBI WGS metagenome assembly VFQT01 (sample SAMN10412376, study PRJNA504923) | tailings metagenome | isolation source: Relicate 2 Philex TSF3 active mining site | place: Philippines: Tuba, Benguet | collected 2017-08-29
CTTAAACATCTAGTCTCCTAAATAAAACTTGCCTGTTTTGTCAAAAATACTCCTCATAGGTTTGCCTTAACCCTTTGAGGCTTGCCCTTAAGAATACCTACCAAGGAATAGTGAAAATAAGTCTTGCTTTATAACGATTTGGCTAATTTAGCCAGTAGTAGCCCATTGATAAAGATGTAGCAATTAACAGCCAGAGTTGATATGGCAACAAAATGATTCCGGCCCAGCTTTGCGTTTGAAAAGCAATCATCACCATGGGAATTGTTAATAGTGCAGTTACTAATAAAGCAATCCAAGCCAGTAATAAATTTTGTTGAATGTAAAAACTATTTGCCCATAAAAGCGCAGTTGCCACACTCAACCCAAACAGAACTGAATAGATTACTTTAGAAAAACTAGTTGCATTATTCGCAATCACAATTCCAGCAATTATTAAAACTAAAAAGTTATATGGCCAAGCAATCCCAAAAATAAAATCAGGTGGTTGCCATGTTGGTCTTTTTAAAGATCTATAAAAACTATCTCCAGTATTTACCCAAAGACCTGAACCTATAGCGTAAACAAAAACTAAACCAACGTTTATAAAACTAAATATTAATTTAGTCATTTAGTTCATACTTTCCGTTAACTAGTTTAATTAATCCTCGTTTTTCTAATTCTTTTAAATATTTTTTATGTCCTTTATTTCCTCTACCTACAAATAGTGGCATAAGTTTTGGTAATAAATCAGGAATCAACATCACAACTCTCACCAACCAAGATTCACTTGGTTTTGGGTATCTTTCATATTTTGGATTATCTAATGTTTTCTTAAAACTCTTTATTACATCATCTGTAGTTTGTGGTGGATCCAAAAATTGTAAAGTATTACCACCTTCGATTGCTTCCTTATGAAGCATCGGAGTATCTGTGGCTGAAGGTAAAATTGAAGATACTTTAATTCCTTTTTTCTCCAAATCAAGTGCAAGACTTAGCATTGCTCCTCTTAAACCAAATTTTGAAGTTGTATATATTGGCGTTTCTCCTAAAGGAAAAATACCACCTAAAGAAACTGTTGAAATAATTCTTGGATCACTGGATTTTTTCAATAAATCAATGGCTAAACGAGTAAAAAGTAATGGGGATAAGAGATTTATGGAAAGTTCTTGTTCAATTGAATCAAGACTTCGTTCATCAAATCTTTCAGCAGAGGTAATTGCTGCATTGTTAACTAAAACATCAATTCGGCCATATTTATTTGATATTTGATCAATCGCTTTTTTCATATCAGATTTATTTGTTAAATCAAAACAAATTGCAAGATTATTAGTTCCAGAGAGTTCTTGCATTAACATATCTAATTTATTTTGATTTGCATCAAGAGCAACTACTATCGCATTATTTGAGGAAACTTCTTTAGCTAAATGTGATCCAATTCCTCCAGCTGCGCCCGTAATGACAAAAACTTTGTCTTGGTAATTAAATTTCATGAAACTTTGGATTCAGTCCAACCCATTTGTTTAATAATCTTTAAGAATTCCTTCTTTATGGCACTCGCGTCAACATAGCCTTCGTGACGAGAAGATTTAACAAACTTAATCCCGCCACTTAAATCAGGATTTTTGGAAGAAATTAGTTGATCAAATTTTTGAGCTCTTTGTGGATTTCTTTCTAAATCTGATAAATACGATGCTAAAACTTTGGCTGCTATTCCAAATAAGTTATACGCTCCAGAGTTAGTTTCAATAAATCCCATGGCGTATAAGTTTCTATATTTCTTTGAAAATATCGTTAAATACATATCTATTGGATGTTGTGGATTTCCAAAATATTCTTGAGCATAAGGAATTGAATGCCTATATCCAGTTGCAAAAATAACCACATCTATTTGTTCTCTTGAGCCATCTTTAAAAATAACTTCATTATTGTTAAATTCTTTAATGTCAGGTTTTGCAATCACATCGCCGTGCTGCAATCTTTGCAATATTTCGGTGTTCAATGTGGGGTGAGTTTCAAAAAGTCGATGATCTGGTTTTGGTAAACCTAGCCTGGTTACATCCCCATTGATTAATCTCAACAAAAGACCAAATATTTTCTGCTGAAGAAACATGGGTAGTTTTGGCCCAGTTTCGGCAAAAACATCGCTTGGAATTCCAAAAACATGTTTGGGAATAAACCAGTAGCCTCTTCTAACTGATAAATATGTTTGCTCTGCAACTCGGCCAATGTCACAAGCGATATCGCAGCCAGAATTTCCAGCACCTACTACTAAAACTCTTTTACCTTTTAAATCTTGTGAATTTTTATACTCAACTGAATGCATGATTTGGCCGTTGAAATTACCGGCAATATTTGGCTTAACCGGATCCCATTGCATTCCCGTTGCACAAATTACTTTGTCATAATTCTTAACATCTCCATTTGATAACTCAACTTTCCAAGTTTGATCAGAATTTTGAGTAATTTTTTTTGCAAATATATTAAATTGAATCTTGTCATACAGATCAAAATTTCGTGCGTAATCTTTTATATAATTTAAAACTTGCTTTCGTGATGGATAATCAGGATAACTTTCTGGCATTGGAAAGTCAGGAAATGCTGACAAAGTTTTACTAGAGATAAAATGTGCTGTTTCGTAAAGTGGCGTACCTGGATTTTCTATATCCCATAAACCACCTACATCAGAATGTTTTTCAATTTGTTCATAAGAAATATTTTTTTCTTTTAATTCTTTTGCAATGGTTAATCCCGCAGGTCCTGCACCAATTATTAATATTGAATTGCTATTCATAGTATGCAAATCTTAGTTTTGTTTTGAACTTCTACGCAATAGATAAAAGCCCAGCGCCACCATGGAAGCAGGAATTGCATTCCATCTTTCAACAGGGCTTCGTGAAATCAAGTTGACTACAGCACTTAAGGAACTTAAAACAATCAAAAAAGTAACTGTCTTATTTATCTTTGATGTCCAAGGTGTATTAAAACTTATTAAGTAATTGGCATAGTAAAGCTGCCAAATCATAAACATGGAAAAACCTAAATAAATAAGCCTTAATCCTGTAGGTAATGATTCAAATCCGCCCCCAGCAATTCGGGGAAGCATTGCTTTAATATTTAAAGCTCCTGAAAATACTAAGAAAAAGTTAACAACTAACGCAGGTAAAATCAAAATATTAAATATTCTTCTTTTCATTTACTCTCCCACATTTTGCAGGATAGTAATTCTGGAATAAGTAATTCAGTCAATATTTGAGTTAATACATCATCACTTTCAATCTCAATTGAGGCAATATTTCCTTTTTGATAATTCCCAATAGAACCAAATGATGATTTTCTATTATTCAGCCAATCAATTGCTTGTTGATCCCAAATTGAACCAGAAAAAATTAATGCTTTGTAATCAAGAGTTTTAGTTAAGTAAACATCCACATGAGACCAGTCACCGGTTTCGCAACCGTCTGCAGGAAATCTTGGGCCCTCTCGAAACATTAAAGCTCCTTGCAAAGCGCTTCCATATCTTTCTGCAGGTGCCATTAAATAAATACCGTTACTACTGGTTGTTAAATTCATGAAAGATTCAAGCCATTGATTCTTAGAATCTAATAATGTTCTAATTTCTCTTGCAGCATTTAAGACAGATTCTTGTACAGAACCAAATAAGCCCAACTTTTCAATTATTTGAAAAAGTGCAATAGAAGTTGCTCTATATGACCAAATACTTACTCCACCTGTTTCTTCTTCTATTGGAAGCAATACCACTTCATCAACAACTTTTGCTAATTTGCTATTTACTTCTCTTGTTAAAGCAATAGTTTTTACATAGCTTGGAATTTTTTCCACAAATTTTAAGACTTCAACACTGTTTCCAGAAGCAGAGATGGCAATTACGATTGTGTTCTCTGGAAAAGTGCTTGGAGTCTCAGCACTAGCTATTTCTGCAACGGCTAGATATCCCACACTTCTTAAATATCTTGCGGCATCTTGTGCTGCAAAATAACTCGATCCCATTCCTACTAAATAAAGAAGCTGGTTTTTGGTTAAGGAGAAGTTTTCAAAAATTCTTTTACTACTTAGTTGGGTAAGTAATTCTGGCAATTTCTCAATATCATTAGCAAATCCCGCTACATTAGTTTCAGCCATTTAACTATCCTATTTCTTCTTTTAAAGAAAGTATTGGGGCATAAAGCCAACGGGGTAAATATTTAATGGCATAAATTATCTCGAAGTAATACTGCCTAAACCTTAAATACTCTATTAATTCACTGTTTACTAATTCGTTGTTGTAGTTTCTTTTATTCTCTTGATAGTTCGATAAGAACAGATTTTGGCATTTTTCAACTTCACTATTTAGACTTCCATACTCAAGTTGATTTATTCGTTCAGCAACTCGGGCAGCTAAGGAAATTGATAAAACTAGATGAGCTAAATCATCTTCAATAGGTGATGAAATATTTCTAACTTCCTTACTTAATATCGGAGATCCGTCGAAATCAATCACAAAATAATTTGTCTCATTCTTTAGAATTTGTCCAATATGAAAATCCCCATGAGTTATCTGTGATTGATAATTTGACTTAAGATTTTGTTTTCTGTTTTCAAGATTAGTAAAAAATGTGTTCTCTAAACTTTGCCAAATTTCAAGCATCTCAATCGGGTCAGGATATTTTTCAATTCCAGTTAATAATGACTGATTTAGCTCAGGTAAATCTCTTTTGACTAATTGATCTGTTAAATCTAAAAAAACTTTTGAAGAATCGGATTCTACTTTTTTTAAGTCTCTATGCAGTTGAGTGGTAAGTATTGCAATTTCATTTACCCAGGAATCATTTTTATTAACAAGTTTCTTAGGTAACCAAGTCCAACCATCATTTGAATTATCGATAAATTCGTAAACTGAAATAAATTCTGCTAATTTGCCAAAAACTTTTAAAGAAAGACTTCCATAGTATTTTGGCATATATTGGAAATTTGAATTACTTAATGAATTAACTATGTTTAGATTTCTATTTGTTAAATCTAATTCTTTTTTTATCTTTATTAGATAATTTCCAAATTGAAAGCTTAGATTACTTTGGTCAACTTCTAACTGGTTAATTTGATTTTCAATTATTTTTATGTTTTCAATTTTGTTTGTGACAAATTGATCGGATTCTTGGACTTGGTTTATTGCATCAACTGCCCATAGGGCTAGGCCTTGAGCAAAATCTTGGTCTAATTTGATTACCAATCCTTCGCTAACTTGGATCTGAAATTCTTCAGATAAATAGAGTGAAATGCCGGCCATGACCCCATCTTGCCCGTTAATTAGATAACAAATTGATATTGATGTCGCTTTCTAGTTGCAAAAACAGACATCTAACTGACAGACTCAATATTCAAACAAATTCTTAAGGCTACTAATTCAAACCCTTATGAATAAATTGGAGGAGATATAAATGGCGACAGTGCGAAAATTTAAGTTTTCCGCAACTGTTGTTGCAGCAGCAGCTCTTGTACTTGCCGCTTGCAGTAGCGGATCAAGTGACGAAGCATCTTCTGCATCAGTAGATCCAAATGTGGATATCACTACTCAAAAGTTAGTTATTTCTAACTGGGCTGGTTATTACCCAGAAGATTTAGCTGCAAAAGTTAAAGAAGCAATTGGTGTTGACATCACAATCACAAATCACGCAACTAACGAAGAGGTTATGGGCAAATTAACTGCTTCTGATGATTCCGGAATTGACGTGGCATTTGTTTCTGGTCAATACGCACAAGCACTTGCATCTGCAGGAAAAATTATCAACTTTGATAAAGCTGCCATTCCAAACTTGGCAAATCTTTATCCAGAAGTTGCAGATCTTGCATATGACAAAGGAACAAATTATTCAGCTCCATACGCATGGGGAACAACTGGAATTTGTTACCGTTCAGACTTAATTGATTTCACTCCAACATCATGGAATGACTTATTGAATCCAAAAGATTCAGTTAAAGGTAAAACCACAATGTTGTCAACTGAACGTTGGTTAGCTCTGCCTGCATTGAAAGCACTGGGTTATTCAGTTAACACCACAAATGCTGATGAAATTGCAAAAGCTAAAGAACAATTAATTACAACTAAGCCAACTCTTCTTGCTTATGATGACACCGCTTTCTACACCAAATTAGTTTCTGGTGAAGCTGTGTTAACAGAAGCTTGGGATGGCTGGTGTAACTATGGAATTGCAGAAAATCCAAATATTAAATTCGTAGTTCCAAACGAAGGCTCAGATCTATGGGCAGACACCATGGTGATTTTGTCTTCAAGCAAAAACAAAGAAGCAGCACATGCATTTATTAACTACATCCTTCAACCAGATGTACATGCATGGGTTGCAAACAACATCCTTTACAAAGTTCCTAATAAAGCAGCAACAGAAACTTTGGATCCAGCTTTAGTTACCTCATATCCAAATATGGGATTAACTCCTGCTGATTTATTGAAGGGTGAAGTTGTCGTTGATCTTGGTGCAGATTCAAGGATCTACACCGATCTTGCAACTGAAGTTACTTCTAGCTAATTAGAAGGAAAAGATATTGAATAAAAGTGGCGGGAGCGAAAGCTCCCGCCAACTTGGTTGGTTCTGGTCTCTACCAGGTTTAATTTTTTTAGCTGTATTTGCAGCTTTCCCTGTTATTTCCATGCTGTTCATGTCAGTTTTGACCGCTGGCAGATTTGGTGGAGTTACTACTCCGTTTACTGTAGATAATTTTGTTAGAGCAACAGATCAAACTTTTTTAAAAGTTATATTTACTTCGATTTTAATTGCAGCAGCAACTGCAATTCTTTCTTTATTGATTGGATTTCCAACGGCTCTTTTTATTTCAAGATTAACTAGAAAATGGCAGATCATTTTAATTATTGCAATAATTCTTCCTTACTGGACTAACTTTTTAGTTAGAACTTATGCTTGGTTGGTTTTACTAAATAATGAAGGAATTATTAATAAATTTTTACGAAATCTTGGTTTAATTTCTCAACCAATTGAAATGCTTTATACCCCATTTGCAGTAATTGTTGGAATGACATATTTATATTTACCTTTAATGATTTTACCAATTTATGCAGCATTAGAAAAAGTTGATAAAAATTTAGTGGAAGCTTCTTTAGATTTAGGCTCATCTGCTTGGAAATCTTTAAGAACTGTTTCAATTCCTTTGGCAATGCCTGGAATTCTTATTGGTTTAATCTTTGTTTTTGTTCCAAGTATGGGAAATTTTGTAGTTCCAGAATTGCTTGGTGGCGGCAAAACAGTCATGATTGGAAATCTGGTTAGAGACCAATTCTTAAAAGCTAGAGATTGGCCATTTGGCGCTACATTTGCTTTAGTTTTAACAATAATTTTAATCGTCTTAATTTCTATTCAATCCAGAGTAAGTAGAAAAGTTAATATAAATGCCTAAAAAAATTAATCTTTCAGCAATCGTGGCAATTTTTGCCTTGATATTTTTGTATCTTCCAATTACTGCAGTAGTTGGACTTTCCTTTAATACCAGTAGCAATTCACTTATTTGGAAAGGTTTTGGTTTTGATTGGTATAAAAATATTTGGTCAAATGAAGCTATAGTGCAAGGATTTCAAAGAACTATATTTGTTGCGATAGTAACTACGATTTTGTCACTTATCATTGGAACCACAATTTCAATTGGATTAAATAAAATGAAAGCAGGAGGCTTTTTAAGAACATTCTCAACCGCACCAGCAATAGTTCCCGATCTTGTTTTAGCAATTGGTTTATTAACAACTTTTTCAATGTTTTCATTTAATTTAAGTCTTCTAACTGTGATAATTGCTCACACTGTTTTTTGTACAGCATTTGTTGTAGCAGTGGTGCTTGCTCGAATTGGGCTAATTGATCCCTCAATTGAAGAAGCTTCCACTGATTTGGGAGCAAGTGCGACTAAAACACTTTTCAAAATCACAATTCCTCAATTAATGCCTTCCTTGATTGCCGGGGCAGTCTTATCTTTCACTCTTTCTATGGATGAATTTGTGATTGCTTTTTTCACAAACGGTCCTGAAACACCAACTCTTCCGATGGTTATTTATTCCATGATTCGCTTTGGTGTTACTCCTGAAATCAATGTCTTAGGCACGCTGTTACTTTTAGTTAGCTTTGTAGGTGTTATTTTTGCACAAAGAATTGGAAAGGTTGCTGACTCAATTTGAGTAATACTTTGCTAAGAGTCAAGAATGTAACAAAAAAATTTGGATCAGTTACTGCTTTAAATAATATTTCATTAGAAATTAAAAATAATGAAATGTTTGCTTTACTTGGACCTTCTGGTTGTGGAAAAACAACCCTATTGAGAATTATTGCTGGATTTGAATCTCCAGACTCTGGAGAAGTACTAATTAACGATTCAGATTTACTTTCAATCCCAACCAGAATTCGTCCAGTCAATTTAATGTTTCAATCTTATGCGCTGTTTCCACACATGGACGTTTATTCAAACATTGCATATGGTTTAACAAATACTGATTTGAGTAAATCAGAAATTGAAAAACAAACTTATGAAATTATTGAAAAAATTGGTCTAACAGAACATGTTAAGAAAAAACCAAACCAACTTTCAGGGGGCCAGCAACAACGAGTGGCTTTGGCTAGAGCAATAGCGAGAAAACCAAAACTACTTTTACTTGATGAACCACTTAGCGCTCTTGATAAAAAAATTAGACAAGAGATGCAAACTGAATTAAAAAGAATCCAACATGAAGTTGGAATTACTTTCATTATCGTTACTCATGATCAAGAAGAAGCAATATCCCTAGCAAATACTATTGCCGTGTTTAATAAGGGTGAAATTAAACAAATTTCTACACCACAAGAACTTTATGAAAATCCTCAAAATGAATTCGTAGCAGATTTCATTGGAGAAGGAAATATTCTTTCAGCAGAAGTAACTAGTTCAGGAGTAATTCATCCAAGTTTAGGAAGAATAAAAAACTCTGAAAATAAAATTGCTGGAAATATAGTCAAATTGCTTATCCGCCCAGAAAATATAACTCTAGAGAAAAATTCCAATGGATCAGGAATTATTCAAGATGTAGTTTTTGCTGGCTCTAAGAAAAATGTGACGGTTCAACTTTCCACCAATGAAATCATTAGGGTTTATGCGGATAAAGCACTAGACCTTGAAGTGGGCAGCAAAGTGAACATATTATTTAAACCAGAAGATGTCAGGTTATTTTAAAAGGAGAAATAAATGAGTGGCAAAACAATTCTTTTTTGGCCAGAATCTGCTTACGGGCCAACAAATAACTGCATCGGTATTGGAAATGTTCTTAAAAATAGAGGCCACAAAGTTGTTTTTGCTGCTGAATCTTCTTGGGGAGGAAGACTTGAACCACTTGGGTTCACCGAAGCTTTAGTTGATTTAGCGCCACCACCAGAAAACCCAGATGCACAAAGTGCTGGTCAATTCTGGAAAGACTTCATTAGAGATACTGCTCCTGAATTTAGAAAACCAACAGTTGATCAACTTTCCACTTTCATTGGACCTACTAGACAAGCATTAATTGATGGTGCGATTTATAGCGAACCAAGATTGAAAGAAATTATTAATCAATACAAACCAGATGTAATTATTGAAGATAACGTTGTTTGTTTTCCTGCAACTGTAACTGCAGGTGTTCCATTTGTTCGTATAGTTTCTTGTAATCCATTAGAAATTATGGGAGAAAAAATAGCGCCCCCATTTTCTGGATTAGCTGAAAATAATCCTGAATCTTGGAAAAGTTATTTAAAAGTTTATGAAGAAACACAAAGACCTATGTGGGAGAAATTCAATGACTGGGTTGTTTCTCAAGGAGCTCCTGCCCTTCCAGATTTAGATTTCATTCACACTTCTAAAGATTTAAATCTTTATGTTTACCCCCAAGAACTTGATTACACAGATAAAAGACCATTAGGTAGTAATTGGCACCGTATTGATTCAAGTGTTAGATCAACAGATAAATCATTTGATTTACCAAGTGATATAGCAAATAGACCAAGTGATTCAAAACTTATTTACTTATCCCTTGGTTCTTTAGGATCTGCAGATGTTGAATTAATGAAACGTTTAGTGGGTATTTTAGGAAAAACTAAGCACAAATTTATTGTTTCTAAAGGTCCACAAGCTTCAGAGTTTGAACTTGCTTCAAACATGTATGGCGCTGAATTCTTGCCTCAAATTTCAATCATTCCAAAAGTAGATTTAGTAATTACTCATGGTGGAAACAACACCACAACTGAATCTGTTCACTTTGGTAAACCAATGATTGTTTTGCCACTTTTTTGGGATCAATATGACAATGCTCAAAGAGTTCACGAGAAAGGTCATGGCATAAGACTTGCTACTTATCATTTCAAAGATGAAGAATTAATTAATGCCATAGAAAAATTAACAACAGATCAAGACTTGTTAACTAAACTAAAAAACATTGGTGAACAAGTTAGATCACGTAAAGGTATTGAAGAAGCTGCCAGCAAGATTGAAGCACTAGCTAAATAAGTGAAGCGTTCAATATTTAATCCTGCAACTGCAGAAGTAATAAGGCAAGTTGAGGACTCAACTTCCAGCGAAGTTGATCAAGCAATTAATAATGCGCAAAGCGCTTTTGAAATTTGGTCTGGATTTACTCCGGGAGAACGTTTCAAAAAAATACTTGATTATGCGGATTTATTAGAAAAAAATGCAGATGAAATTTGTAAATTAGAAGTTGAAGAAACAGGAAAACCTTATTCCACAATGCGTGATGGAGAATTTCCTTTTGGCTTAGATAACTTAAGATTTTTTGCTAGTGCTGCAAGATCTTTAGACGGTACAGGTGCTGGTTCCTTCAACCATGGATATACATCCATGTTGGTAAGAAAACCTTTAGGAATTATTGGCTCGATTAGTCCATGGAATTTTCCATTTATAATGGCAATCTGGAAAATAGGTCCTGCAATTGCAGCAGGTAATAGTGTCATTATTAAGCCTGCACCACAAACTCCAAGCTCCACCAAAAAAATAGTTGAACTTGCTCAAGAAATATTTCCAAAAAACTTAATCCAAATTGTTTTTGGTGATGCAGATATCGCTCAACAATTAGTTGCAGATAAAAGAATTGCAATGATCTCAATAACTGGTTCAAGTGAATCAGGTAAAAAAGTTATGGAAACTGCAAGTAAAACTATAAAAAGAGTTCATCTTGAACTTGGTGGGAAAGCGCCTGTAATTGTTAGAGAAGATGCTGATTTAAATCAAGTTGCCCAAGCAATTTCATTGGCTTGTACATATAACAGTGGGCAAGATTGCACTGCTGCTACCAGAATTTATGCACACAAAAATATTGTGAAGAACTTAGAAAATTTAATGAAATTAAGACTAGAGGCAATAAAAGTTGGGGATCCTATGGATAAATCAACCGATATTGGTCCATTAATTTCAGAGAAACATAGAGATTTGGTTCATCAAAAAGTTCAAAAAGCTCAAATTGATGGCGCAACGTTGATTACTGGAGGAAAAATAATTCCAGGTAAAGGTTTTTATTACACACCAACTTTGTTATCTAATGTTTCCCAAAACAATTCAATTATCGCTACAGAAGTTTTTGGACCTGTTATCACAATAACTTCTGTTGAAAACGATGAAGAAGCTCTCAAACTTGCTAATGATTCTGAGTTCGGTTTAGCTTCTTCGATTTGGACTAAAGATGTTGGTAAAGCTATTGAGTTATCTAAACAAATTCAAGCAGGCGTTACTTGGATAAATGATCATCTTCCAATTGTTTCTGAAGCACCACATGGTGGTGTCAAAGCTAGTGGATTTGGAAAAGATATGAGTCAAGAATCTGTTTTAGAATACACTTCAACACATCACGTAATGATTAAACACAAACAACACGAAATAAAAGACGGGTTTAGACCAAACTAAGTAACGAAGTACTAGGGTATAGCCCATGACAATTCAATTAGAGCGTGGCACAACTGATCTTCCAGTCTTGGAAGCAGTAAAAACTAATCTAAAAAATTTACCTAAATCGTTTACCTGGGGAGCATTACTTTCAGGATTCTTAATTGTTTTAATTTCAACAACCGGACCAATAGCAATTTTATTCCAAGCAGCAGAAGCAGGAAATTTTACTGATCAACAATTAGCTTCGTGGCTTTTAACAGTATTTATTGGTTCTGGTTTGTTTGGTTTAGTTTTAACTTTGCGTCATGGTATCCCAGTAATAGGTGCATGGGCTGCTGCTACAACAGCACTTTTAGTAACAGGATTGACTGAACATTCTTATGCAGAAGTTTTAGGCGCATATGTCGTTGCATCAGTTGCTTTAATCATTGTGGGAGTAACTGGTTTATTTGGAAAGTTAATGGCTTTAGTTCCAAGACCTGTAGTTATGGCAATGCTTGGTGGTGTTTTATTTAGATTTGGAGTTGAAGTTTTTTCTTCTTTAAAAACAGATGCTCTTTTAGGTTTAGGCATGATTTTAATGTTTTTTATTGGTAAAAGATTTAAATGGAGAGCACCTGTAGTTCCAGCACTTTTAGTTGGATTAGTAATTGCATATTTAGAAAAAGAATTAGTTAACCCAAATATTAAAGTTGCAATAACTGCACCGCTTTGGGTAACACCAGAATTTAATTTAAGCTCTGTCATAACTTTAGCTATTCCAATTTTTCTATTAGTGATGACAACTCAAAATGCAACAGGTACAGCTGTTTTATATAACTCAGGTTATGAACCACCAATCAATAATGTTGTAACAGTTGGTGGAGTTATATCCCTTTTATCTGCACCATTTGGAAATAGTGGCGTAAATATTTCTGCCATGACTGCAGCAATTGCTACGCAAAAAGATGCTGATCCAAATCCAAAAACTAGATATTTTGCTGGTTTTGCTTGCGGAATTTTCTACATAATCCTTGGTTTGTTTGGTGCAACAGTGATGGGCTTTTTTGGAACATTGCCTCCTGTTTTATTAGCGGTTCTTGCAGGATTAGCTCTTATCCCTGTAATTGGTTCTTGCACCAATGAAGCTTTAGAAAATCCTGAATATAGAGAAGCTGGTTTAGTTGCCTTATTAATAACAGTTTCGGGAGTATCTGCTTTTAATTTAGGTGCGCCATTTTGGGGATTAATTGGTGGCGTTTTAGTGCATGAAATATTAACTAGAAAGCGTAAATGAAAAGAAAGTGCGCAGTAACGCAAGGTTTAGTTGATTTAGAAAGTTATGCCAAACTTGATAAATTTTGGAAAAGTATAAAAGTATCAGCACCAGCTAGACGTGCTTTAGTAGATAAGAAGTTATTTAAATTAAGTGATTTAAAAAAGATAACCGAAAAAGATTTGAAAGCGCTCCATGGTATGGGCCCTAATGCTCTTAATATTTTGAAAAAAGAGATGAAAAAGAAAATGATTAATTTTAAGAAATTAAGCAAATAAAGGTTTTAAATGATCATTTAAGAAAACACCCTTAGGGTCTAGTTTTCTTCTAATATCAATAAATTTTTTTGCTTTTGGATATCTATCAAATAGTTGTTCTTTAGTTAAAAAATGTAATTTGCCCCAATGAACTCTTGCGTCATATCTACCTAATATTCGATCCACTTCTTTCAAATAACCCCAATAGTCAACACCTGGCATGCCAGAGACAGAAACTACCAAAGTGTTTCTTTTGTAATTAGAAGATAAGAATCCATCTTCTGCACCACAGGTTCTTATTTCTAGTGGGAAAATACTTAATGGCAAACTTCTCAACATATATTCACGCATTTCATTTATACAATCAACTGCTCTTTCTAAAGGAATGAAATATTCCAGTTCATGAAAATTTGGGGAATAAAACATTGGATAAATTCTGTAAGAGCGATCAACTCTTCTTTTTGGTGTACTTGAATCTTGTTCTGATTCTCGTGCTTCGTTAAAGACTTTTACGTGGCAAGTATCGGTTGCTTTTTCTCCAGGTGGTAATTCAATGTTATAAAGTGCTGCGGATTCTTCGCTTGGAAACCAGAAGAATGAAAAGTTTCTATTCTTGTTTACTCTCTCATGAAAATTTCTAATCACATCTGAAAAAGGTTCATGATCAATATGTTCTTTTAATCGGTATCTCTTAGTTACTTGTAATTCCATTCCAACCATTACCCCAAGCATTCCTACTGAAACTTGAGCAGCGTGTAATAAATCGGTATTTTTTTCAGTTATTTCAACAACGTCTCCCGTACCTGTGACGATTCGACATGATTTCAAAATAGAAGAAAAACTTCCAAATTGAACTCCTGAACCATGAGTTCCAGTTGAAATTGCACCGGCGATTCTTTGGGAATCAATATCGCCTTGATTTCTTAAAGCAAGTCCTCTTTCCCACAGAGGATCACCTAATGCACTTATAGGAGTTCCAGAACCAACAAATGCTCTTTGTTTGTATGGGTCTACTGCTTTAATTCCGCTAATTTTTGCTAAATCTAAAAGTAATCCGTCAGTTTGAACTATTGGAGTAAATGAATGACCAGTCGCCATCACTCTTATTTTTTGCTTTTTACTTAAAGCATTTTTAACAGCTTTTACAACTTCTTTTTCATTTTTTGGAGCTGAATAATTTTCATACTTAAAAGATTGATTGCCAACCCAATTGGTCCATTTACCAGCCATATTGAAAATCTACCAATAAATCAATCAATTAGAAAGCGACTTTTCTTTTCTAGCAGCCTCTAAAACTTCTGCTGCTGAATCAAGATTTAATAACAAAATACCTAGTCCAACAATTAGATCTGGCCATCCTGATACCCAAAAAATAGAAACAATACTTGCCACAATAATCGCGATATTTCCAAGCGCATCATTTCTTGCAGAAAAATACGCTGCTTTCACTAAGCTTTCAGTTTCTTTTCTAAATCTAACTAATAGAAATGCGCAAGTAACATTTATTAATAAAGCACCAAATCCAGTAATCCCTAAAGTAAAACTTTCTGGACTTACTGGATTTTGAAACTTTTGCCAAGCACTCCATAAAACGGCTATGCCTGGAATAAGTAAAAGTGTGGAAAACAAATATCCTAGATTTGCTCTAGCTTTAATACTCCAACCAAAAGCTAATAAAATTAGAATATTTACTGCTGTGTCTTCCAAAAAATCAATTGAATCAGCAAATAATGAAACCGATAAAATTTTATTTGCTACAGAAAATTCCACAAAAAAGTAACTTAAATTTAGAATCGCAACTATTGAAACAGTTTTTTTAAGTGTCACTTATTTATATTTCTTGTGATTAAATCTAAAGTCACTTTAACTCCATCATCTTGTTGCATTAGTTTAGCAACTTGTTTAACGTTTTCTGAGTAATCTTTTGTTTCTATAATTCTTTTCATAACATTTGCTTTAGTGAATTTTCTTAACGGTAAACTTTTGGGACCAAGTGCCAATCTATGTAATCGATCTGCCCACCATGGCTGATCAACTATGAACGGCACGATTATGGAAACAGTGCCAGCTCTTAAAGCGGCATGAACAGTTCCTACACCTCCGTGATGAATTATTGCTTTTACTTTTGGAAAAATCTTTGAGTGCGATATGCCTGTCACAAAACGAATTGAATCATCATTTTTATAACTTTCTGGCAGTTCTAAACCACCCCAACCCTTATTAATAATTAATTGCAGATCTAATTCTTTACATGCTTCAATTATTGTTTGAGCGAGCTTTAAAGGATTTTTTTTCTTCATTGATCCAAATCCTGCATAAATTGTTTCTTTTCTCTCCACGAAATTAATAATTTCTGGATCTAGTTCCTCTGTCTTTTCTTGGTACCAAGGTCCCACAACATATGAATTAGCCGGCCAATCATGAGGTCTTTTTTGTAAGGCAGGGCTTACTAATGAAATTGCTAAATCGTGTTCTTTGTTTTTAATTTCTAATTTCTTAGCTAATCGATTAGTTTCTAAAAAGAATAACTTTTCAGCTAGTTTTACTCCTTTATAAGTAATTTTGTTTAAAAACTTTAAATCTGAAGTCCAAAGACCTGCTGAAGCAAATTCTTTTGTTGGAGAAAGCACGGGAATTATTTCTACCAAGACACTTAAGGCTTTTACATATTTTGCAGCAATCGGAGCAGTCAATGCAGTTGGATGATAAAAGACCACATCTGGTTTAATTTCAATTATCTGATTTGCTATTACATCTAAAATCTTTACTAGCATTGGTCGTACATTTGGTAAAAAATCGAGTGAATTTTTAATGACTGACACTCCATTGCTATCTACAAATTGTTTAATTGTTCCAGGCAGTTTTAAAACCTTAATTTGGCTATCTTTAACTTCATTTATGAATTCTTCTGTGACTGCTAAATAAACTTCATGACCTAAACTTGAGGCTTTGGAAGCAAAAGCATAGAAAGGTTCAAAGTCACCTCTACTACCAGTTGTGACTAAATATATTTTCAAAATTTACCTTATAAAAACTAATTACTTAATTTAGTTTTTCTATATTTAATAATTCCAATGATGATTTTTCTACCAAAATAAATTCCTGCAAGGACCACACCTATATAGACTAAATAATCTAAATATTTTGCATATTTTTCAGCACTTGACCATTTATCGCCAAGATAAAAACCTAAAGAAATCCAGATTGTGTTCCAAATTCCACTTCCTAAAGTTGTGAAAATAATAAACTTAGACAAGTTCATTTTTGTTAGACCTGCAGGAATACTTACTAAACTTCTAATCAGTGGAATTAATCGACCAAAAAAAACTAATTGAGCTCCATGACGTTCAAACCATGAAGCTGTTTTTTGAAGATCTTTTACATACAAGCCAACATATTTTCCATATTTACCAACTAGTTGTTCAAGTCGCTCTTCTGAAAATGCATAACCCATTGCATACAGAAATAAAGCCCCCGCAACAGAACCAATTGTGGTTGCGATTATTGCTAGAACAAATCCAAAATTTCCAATTGAAACGTTGAATCCTGTTAACAAAAGTATTAATTCGGAGGGAATAGGAAGGATTACTACTTCTATAGCAATTAAAAGGGCAGCCCCAATTAGACCAATTTGATCAATCAGATTAACCGCGAATTCAAGCATATTCCAAGCATACTTCAACTTCTGCTCTTCAAATCTGTTTTAACAATGTGAGTCAATAAATAACTTGAATATTTCAAATAATTTTTATCAATTATTAAATTTTGATACTTTTTAATATTGCCGTAGATTAACTATGTGGAACAAATCGTAAAAGCTGCAAATCAATTAAATAAAGGTTTTCTTGTTGCATTTCCCACTGAGACGGTCTATGGATTAGGAGCTGATGCAACTAATGAAAATGCAGTTTTACGAATTTTTGAAGTAAAAAATAGACCAAGTAATCATCCCTTAATTGTTCATATTGGTTCAATAAATGAATTAGAGAATTGGACTAAAGATGTACCAGAATATGCCTACGCTTTAGCAAGAAAATACTGGCCAGGACCAATGACACTAATTTTAATAAGAAGTAAAAATATAAAAGATTTTGTTACAGGTGGCCAAGATACTGTGGGAATAAGAATTCCTAATAATGAAACAGCTTTATTGCTACTTAAAGAATTTAAAAAAATTGGAAGTGGTGCAATCGCAGCACCGAGTGCAAATAAATTTGGAAAAGTTTCTCCAACTTCTTACCAACATGTTGTAAATGAACTTTCTAATGATTTAGGTGAGAATGACATGATTCTTGATGGTGGTAATTCCGAAATAGGACTTGAATCAACCATCATTGATTGCACCACTGAATTTCCTAGAATTTTACGACCTGGCGCTATCTCTGAAAAACAAATCAATGAAATTATCCAATTAGATTTAAATAACAAAGAGACAGAGATGCGATTTAGTGGTTCTTTTAAGTCGCATTACGCTCCAAATGCAAAAGTACTTTTAGATGAAATACCAAAACCAGGAGATGGCTTAATAGCATTGAATGACTTTGTGACACCTAATGATGTAATTAGGATTGGTGCTCCAGAAAATATTGAAGAATTTGCTCGAAACTTATATTCAGATTTAAGAAAAGCTGACGAATTAAATTTAAAACGAGTAATTGTGATTCAACCTCAAGGCGATGAGTTAGCAGTTGCAATCAGAGACCGACTTAAGAAAGCCAGTCATTAATAATTGAGCCGCTTTCGGGAATTGAACCCGAGACCTTTGCTTTACGAGAGCAACGCTCTGCCAACTGAGCTAAAGCGGCTGGGTTAATTAATTATTTGACGTGGGCATTTGTGCCACACGTTGATCACGTTTTTGAATAAGTGTATCCACCATATTGATAAATCTTTTAACACTTTCTCCAGGTTTAGTGTCACCAAAATAATAGTTTCTTAATTCTTGATATCTACTTCTATCAAAATTTCCATTAACGTGATCAAGAATTAATGAGTCAATTTTTTCAATATTGTCTTTATTTATGACTGTTACAGCTTTTGAAACAGGTGCTACTTGATTAAAAAGTTTGGTGTCACTTCGTCTATCACACATAAGCATTGCCCCATTTGGTTTTAGATATAAATAATCAATTGTTACTGCAGAAACATCTGAAACCATTAAATCTGCAACTTGTAAAACTGGCATTGGATCTCCAGCCACAAATTTATGTTTAGCTTCAGGATCTTTTTTATTAGCAATTTCAATCTTTTCTAAAATTGCTTTATGTGGGGTAGAAGAAATTAGTGCTTTTGATGCAACAATTTTGGGATGAGGCTTATATAACACCGTGGCATTTGGCACTTTAAGCATTGCCTCAATTATTTTTTCTCCGTATAAATCGATTGATGTGTAATTATTTGCTTCTTGATCTCCATGCCAAGTTGGGGCATAAACCAAAACTTTTCTATTTTGTGGAACCTCGATCGGCTTACTTAACAAATCTAATTGTGGTCTGCCGATAACTATTTCTTTATTTTCATCTTTAACAATTAAGGCATTAGATAAACGATCTTTAGCTGCTTGTCCTGCTACTGCTACAACATCGTAGGCATACATTTGTCTAGAAGTCATACTCATTTTGTCTGATTCACCATGATTTAAATGAACATGAAAAGCTCTTTTTGCAGCCATAGCTTGAAAATTAGTGAACGAGTTATTTACATACAAAATTACTTTGTAATTATTTGATTCAATTAACGTAGTTAGAGTGAAAAAGTCGTAAACAGAATTAACAGGAAGTTTAGTTAACTTTCTTATTAATTTAGTTGTTGGATATTGACGACAAATTACTTGAACTTTATGGGTTTTATTCAATTCTTCAAATACGGGAAGCCATTGTTGAAGTTGATAAGAACGAGAAACATCATCGCCAAAATATGCTAGAACTTCAAAGTTGGAAGAATTATTTTTTAAATCTTGAAATTCATTAATTGCATCAGGATCATTAGCAATCCAAGCATGATAGGCAGCCCCAACCATTCTGCGTAAGCGCAAATACCAAGGATTGGAATCAAATCTTCTTGAATTAAAAGCCATAGTGATTACGAGCCTACTCAATACGCTTATTAAATAAGTATGCGTGAAAGACTATTTACGAGGGGATTTTTACTCATAACCTATTGAGAAAGAGAGTTTCTCTAAATGATCGGCATGGTCTTAGCAGCTGGCGCAGGTAGACGACTTCGCCCCTATACCGATACTTTGCCTAAGGCATTGATTCCAATTGATAACGAAACCACAATCTTAGATTTAACTTTAAACAATTTTTCCAAAGTAGGACTTAAAGATGTAGCAGTGATTGTTGGATATCAATCGCAAGAAGTTGAAAAACGTAAAAAAGATTTAGAAGATAGACACAAAGTAAGTATTGAATTAATTTATAACGATAAAGCAGAAATTTGGAATAATGCATATTCCTTATGGTGTGCAAGAAATTTATTTCCACAAGGTTTTTTATTAGCAAACGGTGATACAGTTCATCCACACTCAGTTGAAGAAACACTTTTAGCAAATCGTGGACCAGCAATTTTATTAGCAGTAGATACTGTAAAAAAATTAGCTGAAGAAGAAATGAAACTAACAGTTGATTGTGCGGGAAATCTTTCTAAAATTACAAAGTTAATGGATCCAAATTCTGCCTATGGAGAATACATTGGTTTAACAATTGTTGAAGCAGAAGCGGCAGATGATCTAGAAGCTAGTCTTGAAGCAACTTGGAGATTAGATCCAAATCTTTATTACGAAGATGGTTACCAAGAATATGTTGATAGAGGTGGTGTCATAGGTCTACAACCTATTGGCGAAGTATCTTGGGTTGAAGTTGATAACCATGATGATTTAGCTAAGGCAAGGTCTATTGCATGTCACTATTAAAAAGAATGGTTGAGACACCTTTATATATAGACATTAGAAAAGGTGCTCTAGAAGATTTAACACAAGTTTTAGCTGATCAAAGAGTCTCAGCCAAAGGCCATATTGCTTTAGTGATGAGTGAAGGTGGCAGTAAAAAGTTTTCTGAGAAACTTAAGAAAATTGCTCCTAATGCCAAGGTTTATATTTCTCCAGGGAATTCTTTAACCGATGCGACTTCATTAGCTAATGAATTAAAACCAAATAATTATGATGCAATTGTTGGCGTTGGAGGCGGCAGAGTAATTGATGTTTGTAAATATGCTGCAACAAAATTAGAAATACCGATGATTTCTGTGGCCACAAATTTAGCTCACGATGGAATTGCCTCTCCGGTAAGTATTTTGGAAGACAAAGGTGGTCGTGGTTCTTTTGGAGTTAATGCACCTTTAGCAGTTGTAGTTGATTTAGATGCAATAAAACTTGCTCCAAATAGATTTATAAAAGCTGGCATCGGAGATGTGTTAAGTAATTTATCTGCTGTTAAAGATTGGGAATTAGCAGTAAAAGTAAATGGTGAAAAAATGGATGGCTTAGCTGCTTCCATGGCAAGAATTAGTGCTGAAGCACTTTTAGGTAGAGCAGATTCAATTGGTAGTGATGAATTCTTAGTCGCACTTTCTGAAGCATTAGTTTTATCTGGAATTGCAATGGCAATTGCAGGAACAAGTAGACCTTGCAGTGGCGCATGTCATGAAATTTCTCATGCCATAGATCTTTTATATCCAGATAGAACCAAACCACATGGTGAACAAGTTGGAGTTGGTGCGCTGTTTGCAACATTCTTACGAGATGGTCAAGAAAATTTTGATGAGTTAGCTTTTGCACTTGCCCAACATGAATTACCTTTAACACATATTGACTTAGGTTTTACTGATGAAGAGTTTATTCAAATAATTGATAAAGCTCCAAGCACAAGGCCTGATAGATTCACGATTTTAGAACATTTGAAATTGGATAAAGATCAAATTAAAACCAAAATAAAAGAATTCAATGAAGCGATTAAATCACTAGATATTTAGTGATGTTCAATATGTTCAGCAATTTTTTGTCTTGCTGCAATTGCATAAACTGTGAAAGATAAAAGAGCTGGAACCATTAAGAGCCAAGGAACAATCCCTGTCCCAGTTGAGTCCATGATTAAACCCATCAATGATGGAGAAATTGTGGCACCCAAGATTGCAGCAAACATCATAAATCCAGCAGTTCTTGGATCTCCTGGATTAATTCTTACTGCCCAAACCATCGCTGTTGGAAAAACTGGTCCACATACAAAACCCATAATCGCAAAACCAATTAAAGGCAAATCCGCCAATCCTATAAAGGAAATGCTGATGATTATTAGAACACAAGATGCAATAACAATTTCTGTTGGAGAATATTTTTTTGCTAAAGGCAAAATGACAATTCTTCCCGCTGCAAGACTAATAAAAAATATAGCTAATGCTGTTGCTCCAACTTGTGGAGAATAGTTTTTATCAATCATGTATGTTGGAATCCATCCAGATGCCCCTACTTCTACTCCTACATAAAAACAAATTCCTGCAAGTAACATTGAAAAAACAAACTTATGTCCATCTGGTTTAATTTTGGAATGATCTCTTTTTAAGTAACCTTTCGTATTACTTATAAATAAATATCCAATAACAAAAAATACAATTGCCCAAACTAAAAGTAATAAATTAAAGTCATCTGGCACCGACCATGCAATCAGTATTGGACCAATAACCGCACCTAATGCAAAACCTGCATTTAAAATGTTTACAAGCCTTACAGCTTTTGTACTGCCGCCTCGAGATAAAAATTGACTAATTGATGCATCACATGCACCAAAACCAATTCCTACAATTCCCACTCCAAAAAGAGTTAGAGACCAATTAGCTGCATTACCTATTAGTAATGCGCCAAGTCCCATCACAGGAACTCCCAGACCACCAACTAACGATGCTTTGAATTTTGAAACTGTAAATGTACCGATTACTACTCCTAACAGAGCTGTAATCCCATGTATGAAAAAAATGATTCCACTTTGTCCAAGACTTAAGCCGAACTTTTCTCTGAAAAAAGGCACCATGACGCCATAAGAAGAAGTGAAACCACCCATGACTGCAAATATGGCAATACCTGAAGAAATAGATAAATTGTTTAGTTTTAAAGGCGCATGAGTAATATTCATTTTTTCTAAACTTATCTTAGTGATTAATTTATTTACAAAGTCGCCATTGGTGCATCTGGCGCAGGTGGTCTAGATAACAAAACTTGTATTTTTCCAGTAATAGACCAACCACCTGATTCAAACGGAATAATAAATGCATCTCCTTGATTAATTTCAAAATTTCCATGCTTTTCAGTGCTAATTACGCCATTTCCATCTGTTGCTAAAAGAATAGAAAAGCCTGGAGGAAATTCAATTGTTGCATTATTTGGCTTAATTAAATGAGATCTAAAATATGGATCTGCTTGAACAGGTAGCATGCTTTGCATCAAAGTTGAATCTGAGTTTTCAGAAACTACTAATTTTTCAATTTCAGATTTTTCAATTGCATTTAGATCAAGTGCTTGCAAAGCAAGATCAAAACCAAGATTTAAATGCCCATCTTTTTTACCATCAATGGCAAAACCTTCCCACTCTAAAAGTATTGAAAAATCTGTAGGTTCTTGAAGTTCTAGAATAAAAATATTTTCAGCAATAGCATGAGGAATTCCCGCTGGAATTAATATTCCTTCACCTTTTTTTACTTTTCTTTTATTTAAAGAATTTACTAAACCTGTGGTGTCTTCATTTTCAACCATCGTTTTAACTTTTGATAAAGACATATTTTTTGAAAATCCAATTCCTACCCATGCATCACTTGGTGCATCGAGCACAATCCAAGCTTCAGTTTTACCGTGAGGAACACCTAAATGTTGTTTAGCAAAATTTCTTTTTGGATGATAGTGAACTGGAAGTCTTTGTTCAGGATCCAATAATTTTACTAATAATTCAATACTTGATCCATACCTTGAAACGTGAGCTTTACCTAACCAAGATTCAGGATTTGTTAAAACACTTTCTCTTAAAGTTGAGCCATCTTCTAAAACAGTTAAACCTTGATTTTCTGAGCCAAAACGAGTTGTAGTTGAGCCAAGCCATTCTTCTGGTCGCATAGGTCCACCTGGACCTTTTCTTAATTTTCCAATTCGATTTCCACCTTTATAAAAGTGGTCAAATTGATTAGCTAATAACTTGATTGGCTTTGCTACTAACAAGTAAGTAAATCTCCCTTTTACTTTTTACTCTTGTTATAAGCATCTATGATTTTTTGCTTTTCTTCAATAAGTTTCTTTAATTTTTCTTCTGCTAATTGGGCTTCTTTGAGCACAGATTTGGCATTATTTAAGGCTGAATTTGCTTCTTTGAGCAAGGCTTCTAATTCACTCTTTCTTTGATTTGCTTCTGCTTTTTGAACTTCAAGTAATTTAATTAACTCTATTGATTTCTTCATGACCCGATCTTGAGATTCAGCATAAAGACTTAGATTGACTAGATTTTCCGTAAATTCAGTAGGGGATGATGAATCAAGTAATACTGAAATTGTTTCTAAAGAACCTTGCATATATAAAAGTCTGATTGAATCTGCTACTTGAGATTGCGCATTCAACGCTTCTTTTTCACGTTGTTCAATATCTGAAATAATTACAGCTAATTCTTCTTTCGCTTTTTCAATTTCATTTTTAATATTTAAATATTTTTTTCTTGCTTCATCAGTTTGTGTTTTAGCTTGATCTGCTTTTTCACTTGCTGCTTTATATTGTGGAGTTAGTGCTGCAATATCTGCTGCTGCTTGTTGAGCGCGATAAGCAAACTCATCAAATCCACTTTGAGTTGGAATTCCACCTAATGTATCTGCTAAAGCAATATCGACTGCCCCAACAATATAAGTTGATTTTAATTTCATACGCGCTTGAAAAGTTCTGCCCGTTAAAGTAACACTTGCTCCATTTGGATCTTTAGCAACAATTGTTTTTGCAGCACCACTATTAAATCTTTCAATAACATCAATTGATTGCACACTGGATAAACCAAGAGCTGCAGCCATCGCACTTTGACTCATTCTTACACCCCAACGTGCATTAGGATTTCTAGCATTTAAAGACCAATTGTCATCAACAGATTGACTCCAAGAAACATTTCCACCCCAAGCATCGCTTGTAGACATTGTTCTGCCACCTGTTGAAGAAGCAAAATAAGCAGTTATTACTCTGCCGCCAAAAGTTAAAATTGCAGGTTGACCAGAATTTGTCACCGCAGAACTAACTGCATCATTCCAATTACTACTTTCTTTTGATGCACCCACATAAACTTGATCTGTTGCGTTGTTATAAATATGGCAACCACAATTTCCTTTTAAACCTTCGTTAACTTTTCCTAAACCATAAGAACGTGATGCCACTACTTGAGAAACTAATGCAGCTTTAGGCCAAGAAGAACTCATTTCACCAATTCCTAATAAATATTCATCAACTAATCGCATCGTTATTGAGGTATAAAGATCAGGTCTGCCATCATTGTTTCCGCCATAAACCACATTTAATGTTCCATATTTATATCTATGACCTGGTGAATTTAATAATGAATTTGGATTTGAATCATGATTTCCACTGTTGGTATTTATTACTCCACTTCCACTAGAAATGCGAAAAGATATTTTTTTACCAGCGCCTCTACTTTCAGCTCTGCCATCATCGCCTCCACTTGTGACAACTGATGCGCCATTACTTTCAATTCGAATTATGGTTCCAGGACTTATTGTGGCAACAGGATTTCCATCAATCGACATTTCAAGTTGTGCATCATCACTAGATTTATCAAGTCGAACAAAAACTGCTAACTTGTCTTGATTTAAACCAACAGTTATTTGTTTATCAACCGGAGCATCAGCCAAAACTGAACCTGGGTAGTAGTGGTTCAAAATATCTTGCCAACCTCTGCCATCTAGAGCTTGGCCTAAAGCACCATATTGGCTATAGCCCACACCGTGTCCCCACCCTGAACCAACAATGATCCATTCATTAGGCACAGCATTACTTGGACTAATTAATAACAAATTTGAAATTAAAGAAATAGTAAAACTAGGAATTAAAAACTTGCGCCAATGATTTCTTTGTTTCATTTGCGCAAATCCTTACGTCGCTGCAGGATAACCAGCGAGAGCTAATAATTCTTCAGCAGTTCCAGAAAAAACATTCAAATCAATGTGTTTACTACTTACTCCAAAATCACGTCCTGGACCAGTTTGAGAATATTGCCAAAATACCCACGGTAAAACACAACCTTCTCTCGTCCACACTGTATTTATACAGCCAACTTTTGGAGATATTCCTGGATTAGAAACATCAAAATAATTTGAAATCCACAAAGGATAATTTGCTAAAGATGGATCACCATATAAATGATTTTTCAAAAATGTTGGATTTGAATAAAGTAGCGGAACTCTTCCAGTTGCATTGGTGACTTTATCCATAAAAGTTTTCACAAAAGCAATTGCTTCTGGATCTGTTACGTTTTTAGGAACTCCTGCTTGTTCAAAATCTAGAACTAACGGAAGTGTTCCTGGTGAATAACCACCGTGAGCATTCCATCTTGAAATTACTAAATCTGCTTGATCATTTGCTGCTTGCAAAATAACATTCATGTCATCGGTATTTGGTAATTGCGCAAAATGATATTGGCCAACCATTAATCCCGCTGCTTTTGCTGCTGGGATTCTTGGATCTGAATATGCAATTGCTCTTGCATTTGCATTTGGAGCACCATCTGAAGATTTAATAAAAACATAACGTGCACCTGCTGCATACATTTTGGCAAAATCAACTTCGCCTTGGAAACGTGAAATATCAGTTCCTAAAATTCGTCCATTTGGTCCAAGTCCTTCAATTCTTGGCACAACAGAAACTTCTTGTGAATCACTTTCTACTGCAACTGTAACTCCAGAAGTTGTAACTACTCGATATTTATATTTAGAGGTAGTACGAGAGGCATTAACTGTAAAGTTAAACGATCCGTCTTCTGCCGTCTTTGCCGAAGCTTTTTTCACCCACTTCTTTTTCTTTTTATCATAAATTTGTAATTGCACCCCAACTTTATGAGTTGGTGGATTTACTTTTCCAATAAAACCAATTGGATTTGCAGGACTTACTGCAGGATTTTGAGTAACAAAATCTAATTTAGGTTTCTTAAAACTAATTGTGAAATTGTCACTTTTTGTTTTCTCTTTATTATTTATAACTATTCGATAAGTAGTTTTAGCTTTTTTTACTGGCGCAGTTGTAGTCATTTTCCAACTACCGTCAGCTTTAGTTTTAGTGGAACCAATTGTGGTCCACTTTTCACCCTTTTTAGTTTGTCTTAAAATCGTGACATTATTTTTGGCAGGTTCTATTTTTCCTGTTATTGAAAATTTAGTTCCTAAAGAAATTTCACTTGGCACAGGATTTATTAATAAACCTGCTTGACTATTTATTGGTACTAACAGTGGGTTAACTAAAGTTTCTGCATTTACCGGATTAATTAAAGAAGTACTTAAAACAACCGAGAAAGTAATAACGACTAATTTTTTTATTAAACTCAATTTCAGTTACTCCTGGTATATCTCAAAGACCCAATGTGGAAAGTTTCTTATTTCCAAAGTAACACGAGTGACTGGTGTGATTTGGATTACGACACTTAAATAGTGAAGCCAATCACTTCTTCAGGAAGTTTTTTAGCCCTTGAACAAGCATTTGGTGATCTTCAACTTGAGGAAGACCGCTGACGCAAGCAATTCCTACAAGTTTTGAGTTAACAAAAATTGGGAATCCCCCACCATGAGCAGCATAGAGCTCATAATCTAATCCTGAATTTTCTTCAAAAGTTTGATTTTTTTCTTCAAAACTAACTCTGACATACAAACTGGAATGATTAAATTTTTCTACCACTCTAACTTTTCTATTTATCCACCAATCATTTTCTGGAGATGAACCTGATAGGGCTGCATGAAAAAGTATTTGATCTAATTTTCTAACCTGCACAATTACTGGAGCTTTTTGAATTAGTGCAATCTTTAATAATTCTTGACCTAAATTAATAGCATCTTCATTAGAAAAAGAGTTTAAAGATAATTCTTTTTCTTCTTGTTCAAGTTGCGCTGTTGAATATCCACCAGTTGTCATATGGATTAGCCTAAATCAGGCTTATTGATTAACCTTGCGTTTGCACACCAAACATGCCTGATTTAACCTTAAACCTACAAATAAAATATAAAGGAGTCTTTAAGTGATTGAAGTTAAAGGATATGCAGCACAAAAAGCTAAATCAGATTTAGCACCTTGGACATTTCAAAGAAGATCACTTGGACCAAATGATGTATTAGTTGAAATTGAATATGCAGGAATTTGTCATTCAGACATTCACCAAGTAAGAGAAGAATGGGGCGAAGCTTTATTCCCAATGGTTCCAGGTCATGAAATAGCTGGACGTGTTAAAGAAGTTGGAACAAGTGTCACAAAATTTAAACCAGGAATGAAAGCTGGTGTTGGGGTATTTATTGATAGTTGCAGAAAATGTGAAAACTGTAAAAAAGGTGAAAACCAATATTGTTTAGAAGGAATGACTGGAACTTATAACGGTTATGAAAGAGATGGAAAAACAATTGCCCAAGGTGGATACTCCACTGCAATTGTGGTGCATGAAGATTATGTTTTACATATTCCAGACAATTTAGATATGGCAGGTGTTGCACCACTACTTTGTGCAGGAATTACTTTGTATTCACCACTTAAACATTGGCAAGCAGGACCAGGCAAAAAAGTTGGAATTATTGGTTTAGGTGGACTAGGCCATATGGGTGTTAAATTTGCTGTTGCCATGGGAGCAGAAGTAAGTGTTTTGTCACATTCAGCAAATAAAGAACAAGATGCAAAAAACATGGGTGCTCACAACTTTATTTTGACCAAAGATGAATCAGTTTTCGATAAATACAAAATGCATTTTGATTTATTAATCAATTCAGTATCAGCCCCACTTGATTTAAATCAATATTTAAATATGTTGAAACTCAACGGTTCAATAGTCATGGTTGGTTTAAGTGGTCAACCATATCCAATTGATGCATTCCAAATGCTTAATCAAAGAAGAAGAATTGCTGGATCAATGATTGGTGGCATGCCAGAAACCCAAGAAATGTTGGATTTTGCTGGTAAGCACAACATTGTTAGTGATGTTGAAGTTATTAAAGCTGACTACATTAATAAAGCTTATGATCGAGTTGTGGCAAGTGATGTTAAATACCGATTCGTAATAGATGCCAAAACCTTTTGAAATAAGACCAGCACAAATCCAAGATTGTGCTCAAATACTTGATCTAATAATCGAGTTAGCAGTCTATGAAAAAGATCCAGATGCTGTTAAAACCACAGTTTCAGATTTAGAAGAAGCATTGTTTAAAGGAACAAATACTTTTAATAATCAACCTGCTTGTTATGCAGTAGTGATTGATGATCCTGAAAATAAAGATGAAATTTGTGGATTTGCCCTTTATATGTTGCATTTTTCAACTTGGACTGGAAAATATGGAATCTATTTAGAAGATTTATATGTTAAAGAATCAAAGCGAGGTCTTGGCATGGGTAAAGCTTTGTTAAAGCATTTAGCCCAAATTTGTGTCGACAAAGGTTATGCCAGATTTGAATGGTGGGTTTTGGATTGGAATAAACCTGCTTGGGATTTTTATTTATCAAAAGGCTCTATTCCGATGGTGGAATGGACCATGCATCGCATGCAAGGCCAAGCCTTGAAAGATTTAGGAACTAATTAACTGGTGTTCTCAATGCCCATCTTATGAGTGGGATTTGTAGCGGAAGCCGTAGCCAAGAAATCATAATTAAGAAAAAACTAGATTCTTTAAACCAAGTTATATCGATGGCATACCACCAATTTCCTACCCAAATAATTACTAAAACAAAACTAGTAAATTTTGGCGCCCAACTTTTTTTTCTCAACAAACCATAAGCACAAATTAGTTCAGCAATCCCGCTTAAATAAATCCAAAATAATTTAGAACCAAGAAATGGTGGAACTAAAGGTTCAAAAACTCCAGGATTAAAAAGATGAAAAAATCCACTAACTAAAAAAATTAATATTAATATTTTTGTGCCAAGAGGAAGTTTCAATAAATTATCTACTGCTAACTTAGGTCTGATTTTCTAGTTTTCATATCTTGTTTAAATAAATTTAGTTGCTGATTATTTAACTCATATGGCACAGCTCTGTAATTTATAACACCCAGTGGATTTGTTAAAATATTACTTTCAAGATTCTGCTCGTTAATTGTTGAAATAACACTTGGAATTTTTCCACTGAATCTAAAATCTCCACCCCAGTTTACAAGCCACTCACCATTTTTTAATCTTCTGGCAGAACCACAGCAATTTGATCTATCTTGGAAAGTGCTTGCATAAATTCTTATTATTTCTGCCTCTTTTTTTACTTCATTGATCTTAAATTCGAGTACCTTTGGGTTTCTATTGGCATATGTTCCATTGCCAAAAATACTGAGAGTGTCAGAAGAAATTTTTCTTGCGTCATGCTGCGAAGAGAACATAATTGAATACCTGTCTAAACCAGTTCTCTGCTTATGTAATGCGAAAGCTGACTTTAATTTCAAATCGTATTTTGTATTGTGGAAGCCACCTAATCGCCAAACTATTTGGCCCGTTTTTAAATTAATTTTATGAACAGCGTCAAGATTTCTTGATGACACGATTACCGAATCACCGTCAAGTTCAACTGAATTTAAATGAATTAAGTCATATGGTGGTGCGGTAACACCGTAATATTTCAAAATTCCCAAATCTATTTCCTTTGGATCTATCAAATCCAACATTGAAATAGCTTTATTTTGTGAACCATCTGCATTTAAAATTACGATTTCGCCATCCACAATTGGCGTTCCTTTTTGAATACCAATTTCAGTAAGGTCTATATCTGTTTTAACAGGATACCTAAGTCCAATTGCAGTTCCATCGGGTCTAACGATTAAATCGTGTTGATCAAGATTTCCTTTACCATTTTCATCTAATTTTCCATAATATTTCTTAACAATTTTATTTTGTTCTAAATCATAAACTAAATATTCTCCGTCAGAATAACCTCTTAAAACATCTTTTGATGCGTAAAATAAAACTTGACTATTATTTAGTAACTTCGGATCACTAACAAAATTGTAGTTTTCTGCTTTCAGTGCTGGGCTTTTTGTCGAAATCCACCATATTGGTGTTCCTTGCGAATCACGTAATACAGCCGAACTGTTATACGTACTACTTAAATTATTGTCTAATAATAGTGAATCTGTTAGAGAATAGTATTTTGAATTTGGTTTTGAATTTATAACACCATATTTTGGAATAGAATTTGGAACACAAGTTAAAGTGTAATTTTGTTTTTGAATTAAATTTTTCATTCCATTAACGTCTATGTATGGAAAATCGAAATCTACATTTTTATTTGTATTTTTTTCTTCTAGTTCTTGATATTTCGATTCATTACAATTTAAAATATAATAATAATTAATGTTTTCCTTAAACTTAGGATTTAAAGTTAAATCCAATTCAGCTATGCTTTTTTCTGCATCATTCTTGTTAAGAGAATAATTTGCAAATAAAATTACAAACAGTGAAAATAAGATAGAAACTATTAGTAACAAATATTTCTTAAGTGAAACGGACATGTCACTATTGTTGCCCTTTTTTAAAATTAAGCAAGTCAAAATTGAAAAAATTTTCTTAGATTTTTCTTAGAAATGTGGGCCCTGTCGGGATCGAACCGACGACCCACAGATTAAAAGTCTGTTGCTCT
>VFQT010001279.1_pt1 | contig 31212 bp, 26 predicted proteins | sample 3512381 | NCBI WGS metagenome assembly VFQT01 (sample SAMN10412376, study PRJNA504923) | tailings metagenome | isolation source: Relicate 2 Philex TSF3 active mining site | place: Philippines: Tuba, Benguet | collected 2017-08-29
GCGCTGAGTTCTTCAGCAATCAGAACGACAGGTTTAGCCACGCGCAGCACTTCCTTCTTTGTAGTCATCCTTGTTGGAGTTCTTCATCCAGCTAAACATCTTACGAAGTTCGCGTCCGACGCCTTCGATGATATGGGTCTCGCCCTTTGCGCGAAGCGCCTTAAATTCAGGAGCTCCTGCTTCTTGGTCATCGATAAAGCGCTTTGCGAAGGCACCTGACTGAACGTCAGCAAGTACTGCCTTCATATTCTCTTTAACGCGTGGATCAATTACGCGTGGGCCTGATACGTAATCGCCGAATTCAGCTGTGTCAGAGACTGACCAACGCTGCTTTGCAATTCCGCCTTCGTACATCAAATCAACAATCAACTTAAGTTCGTGCAAGCACTCAAAATATGCAACCTCTGGCTGGTATCCAGCTTCCACGAGAGTTTCAAAGCCGTACATAACGAGCTGTGATGCTCCACCGCAGAGAACTGCTTGCTCTCCGAAGAGATCTGTCTCTGTCTCTTCAGTAAATGTTGTGAGGATTCCACCTGCGCGAAGTCCACCGATCGCCTTTGCATAAGACAAGGTAAGTGGCCATGCGTTACCAGTTGAATCTTGCTCAACGGCCACGATTACTGGAACTCCACGACCTGCTGAGTACTCGCGGCGGACCAAGTGACCTGGACCCTTTGGAGCAACCATGCAGACATCAACATCTGCAGTTGGCTTGATGTAACCGAAACGAATATTGAATCCGTGGCCGAAGAAGAGAGCGTCGCCCTTCTTAAGGTTTGGCAAAATTGATTCTGTGTAGATGTGGCGCTGAACGTGGTCAGGAGCCAAGATCATGATAACTGTCGCTTCTTTAACAGCTTCAGCAACAGAGACAACGCGAAGCCCTTCAGCCTCAGCCTTTGCACGTGATGGTGAACCCTCCTTGAGACCAACGCGAACATCAACGCCAGAATCACGCAAGCTCAACGCATGTGCGTGGCCCTGTGAGCCGTAACCGATAATCGCAACCTTGCGACCCTGGATGATTGATAGATCTGCATCCTCTTCGTGATACATCGTTGCTGCCACGGTACTTCTCCTTTGTGTAGTTGAACTTAGTTTTGGTAGTCAGGTTGGGTGTCGTTTACTGCATGCGTCTTATCGGCCATAACTTCTTTGATCGAGATAACGCTGATCAACTTATCGAGCTGGGCGATTACCTGCTCAAGTGAGTGTCCTTCAACCCCCACCACGATGATCATCTTGGAAATAGCTGGATTTTCAGTTGGTCCAACATTGAGTGAATCAATATTGAAGGCGCGGCGCGAGAAGAGGCCCGCAACGCGTGCAAGAACGCCAGGAGCGTTCTCAACTAAAACTTCGAGTGTGTGTTGACGGCGAGGCGCAGTAGTCATTAGAGCTCCTGTGAATCCCAGTCAGGCGCAGTAGCGCGGGCGATCATGATTTCATCGTTAGATGTTCCGGCAGCAACCATCGGCCAGACCATGGCATCGCGGTGAACACGGAAATCAACAACAACTGGTTGATCATTGATTGACATGGCTTTTTCGATTGTCTTATCAAGATCTTCTGGACGCTCGCAGGCAAGTCCAACGCAACCCATTGACTCTGCAAGCATTGGGAAGTTTGGAACGCGCTTTGATTCTAGAGATGTATTGGAATAGCGACCTTCGTAGAACAAGGTTTGCCACTGGCGAACCATGCCGAGGGATTCGTTGTTAATAATTGCAACCTTGATTGGAATGTTATTGAGGGCGCAGGTAACAAGTTCTTGATTGGTCATCTGGAAGCAACCATCGCCATCGATAGCCCAGACAGTTGCATCTGGTGCGCCGACCTTTGCACCCATTGCAGCAGGAACGCCGTAGCCCATGGTTCCGGCTCCGCCTGAGTTAAGCCAGGTGCGTGGATGTTCGTATGAAATAAATTGCGATGCCCACATCTGATGTTGGCCAACGCCCGCAGTAAAGATGGTGTCTGTTCCAGAAATCTGGCCAATGCGCTGAATTACCTGCTGAGGAGAAAGGGAACCATCATCAGGAAGGTCATAGCCCAATGGATATGTGGATTTAAGTGAGTTCATCTGGCGCAACCATGGAGCAAGATCTGGCTGGTTCTTTGCAAGAGCTGCCTTCAGTGCAGGAATGAGTGCAGTGATGGTTTCGCGGACATCGCCAACAACGGCAACATCAGCATGGCGGTTCTTGCCGATTTCAGCAGGGTCAATATCTGCATGAAGAATCTTGGCGTTGACTGCAAAGGTAGAAAGTTTTCCGGTTACACGGTCATCAAAGCGAGCGCCCAAAGTAATGAGCAGGTCAGCCTTTTGTAGCGCAGTAACCGCAGCAACTGTGCCGTGCATACCTGGCATACCCATATGTAGCGGATGTGAATCTGGGAATGCACCTCGTGCCATCAAAGTGGTGACAACAGGTGCGCCAAGGAGCTCAACTAATTGACGGAGCTCTTTATGAGCATCTGCCTTAATGACACCACCACCAACATAAAAGACAGGCTTGGAAGATTGTGCAATCAACGCTGCTGCATCGGTAATTGCTTGCGCCTCTGGCTTCACTCGTGGCTTGTAACCAGCCAAGTTAATTGACGTTGGCCAGTTGTACGTTGTCATCTTCTGCAGCGCATCTTTGGCAACGTCAACAAGTACTGGACCTGGACGTCCAGTAGTTGCAATATGGAAAGCTTCGGCAATTACGCTTGGAATCTGCGCAGGGTCGGTGACTAGATAGTTGTGCTTTGTAAATGGCATAGTGATGCCGCGAATATCCGCCTCTTGGAATGCATCGGTTCCGATTGCCGCAGATGGAACTTGGCCTGTGATGGCGACCAGTGGAACTGAATCCATTGCAGCATCCATGAGTGGTGTTACAAGGTTTGTTGCACCTGGTCCTGACGTTGCAATACAGACACCAGCTTTGCCCGTTACTTGCGCATAACCGGTTGCAGCATGTCCTGCGCCTTGTTCGTGGCGAACCAAGATGTGGCGAATAGTGGAACCGAAGATCGGATCGTAGGCAGGAAGAATTGCGCCACCTGGAAGTCCGAACATCACATCTACGCCGGCTGCTTCAAGGCTTTTCACCAATGAAGTAGCTCCTGTCATTTCTGTGCCGTTCGCTGTTGGAACGTGTGTGGCCATCTTCTTGCTCCTTTCTTCTCTTCTCTTGCTATTTCTCTACTAAACGAAAAAACCCTCAGATATCTGAGGGCGCGCGTGACATTAAGGCACGCGCTATCGAATCACCACCACTGAAACTACGAATTGTGTTGATTGCATGGCGCTATTCTCCAACGCGCGGGGCTATGCGTCAAGAGATGAGATGAACGTCTCAATAAATGGGACTATTCAACGAATTAATTCCAGACAGCGCCTTTAGAGGCTGAACTGACCCCCTTGGAAAACTTGGCGAGCACTCCCCGAGTGAACTTATGTGGGATTGGCTTCCAGCCCACCTTACGAGCTTCAAGTTCTGCTGGGTCGACAAGTAGATCAAGGGTTCGATTCTTTACATCGATACGGATGCGATCGCCATCCTTAACAAATGCAATCGGTCCGCCATCGACTGCTTCAGGTGAAATATGTCCAACGCAGAGACCAGTTGAACCTCCAGAGAAACGACCATCGGTGAGAAGAAGTGTCTTCTTACCAAGACCTGCGCCCTTGATAGCACCTGTAATCATCAACATTTCGCGCATACCTGGTCCGCCCTTAGGGCCTTCGTAGCGGATAACAACTACGTCGCCTTCTTGGATAGTTCCATTTTCAAGTGCATCCATCGCAGCTTGCTCGCGTTCAAAGACGCGCGCTGGACCTTCAAACGTTTCAACGCCGATTCCCGCTGTCTTACAGACTGCGCCTTCTGTAGCAAGTGATCCACCAAGAATTGTGATTCCGATATCTGTAGAGATTGGCTTATCCGCAGGGAAGAGCACATCACTATCAGGGAACGGCGGATTAATATCCGCCAAGTTTTCAGCCATGGTCTTTCCTGTGACTGTCAAGCAATCTCCATGAAGATAACCCGCATCAAGAAGAATACGAAGTACGACAGGAATTCCACCGACGCGATCGACATCTGTCATGACGTACTTACCGAATGGTTTGAGGTCGCCGAGTAGCGGAACCTTAGAACCAATGCGGTGGAAGTCTTCGAGAGTCAGATCAACTTCTGCTTCATAAGCAATGGCAAGTAAGTGCAGAACTGCGTTGGTAGAGCCGCCGAGCGCCATCAAGATGGTGATGGCATTTTCAAATGCCTTCTTCGTCAAGATATCGCGAGTGGTAATTCCCTTACGGATAAGTTCTACAACGGCAGCGCCTGACTTGATGGCGTAATCATCACGGCGACGATCAACTGCCGGAGGGGCAGCAGATCCTGGAAGTGAAAGTCCGATTGCTTCACCAATACTTGCCATCGTGTTTGCGGTGTACATACCGCCGCAAGCGCCTTCGCCCGGGCAAATTGCCTTTTCGATCTGGTCAACACGGTCCTTGGTAATCAATCCACGTGCGCATGCACCAACTGCCTCAAAGGCATCAATAATCGTGACATCTTTGCCATCTACTTGGCCAGGAAGAGTCGAACCTGCATAAACAAATACGGAAGCAACATCGAGTCGAGCTGCTGCCATCATCATGCCAGGAAGTGATTTGTCACAGCCGGCGAATGTGACCATTCCATCAAAACGTTCTGCATTCATCACTGTTTCGACTGAGTCTGCGATTATTTCGCGAGAAACGAGTGAGAAGTGCATGCCTTCGTGGCCCATTGAAATACCGTCAGAGACTGAGATGGTTCCGAATTGCATTGGGAATCCACCTGCTTCGATGACACCTTTTTTTGAAGCTTTAGCTAAGCGATCGAGCGAGAGATTACATGGGGTAATTTCATTCCAACTTGATGCAATTCCAATCTGCGGTTTAACCCAGTCTTCATCACCCATTCCAACCGCACGCAACATTCCTCGGGCTGGTGCTCTTTCCAGACCATCGGTGACAACGCCAGAACGTGGTTTCATAGAAGACATGAGATAATTCTATCCTGAAGAATTCTTCACGGGATATACCCACTCATGAAATACAACAATGAAAGAAGGAAACACCTCTGTGTCAGTCCAAAACAGCGCCTCAGCCCAAGATAAAACGTTAGATCCAACGAGATGGCGCACCCTCTTTGTCGTAGCAATCGCTCAATTGATGATTGTCCTCGATAGCTCGATTATGAATATCGCGATTCCTAGCGCGAAGATTGAACTGGGAATTACAGATACTAATCAGCAATGGATCATCACCGCTTACACATTGGCCTTTGGGTCCCTGCTTCTTCTCGGTGGGCGAATCGGTGATTACATGGGTCGCAAGAAGATTTTCCTCATTGGTCTCATTGGATTTGCATCAGCCTCAGCGCTAGGTGGAATTGCATCCAACCAAGAACTTCTCTTTGCATCTCGCGCACTTCAGGGCGTTTTCGCGGCCCTACTTGCTCCAGCTGCACTTTCAATTATCTCAGTCACATTTACAGTTCCAGCAGAGCGCGCCAAAGCATTTGGCGTTATCGGCGCAATCTCTGGTGGAGGCGCCGCTATTGGTCTCATTCTCGGCGGAGCACTTACCGAATATGCATCGTGGCGCTGGTGCTTGGGAGTGAACACTCCGATTGCAATCGGTGCGGCAATCTTGGCAATTAAGTTCGTTCGCGAATCAAAGGCACAAGGCGATAACACCTACGACATTCCTGGTGTGATCACTGCAACCGCTGGTCTCTTCTCACTTACCTACGGTTTCCATGAAGCCGCGACAAAGGGTTGGTCTTCATCGCTCACTATTGGTTTCTTGGTCTCAGCCGTCTTCCTTCTCGTCATCTTTGTGGCGATCGAAAAGCGCGTTGCTAATCCATTGATGCCACTTCGCGTCGTAACAGAACGCAACCGCGGTGGTTCATACCTTGGCTCCCTCGTGGTTGGTGCAGGACTATTCTCAATGTTCCTCTTCCTTGGACTGTATCTACAAGTCATTCTTGGATTTAGCCCACTGAAATCTGGTTTTGCATTCTTGCCATTTACCGCTGGAATCATTATCTTCGCAGGAATCGCATCACAGCTACTTCCAAAGGTTGGTCCAAAGCCGTTGATGGTTCCGGGACTTATTTTTGCTGGAATTGGGCTGCTGCTCCTGACGCAAATTACGCCTGAGACTTCTTACCTGACACATGTTGTTCCTTCTCTTCTGATCATGTCTAGCGGTATGGCGCTTGTCTTTATTCCGCTGACATCTACATCTCTTCATGCAGTCTCTAACCACGACACTGGCGTTGCCAGCGCAATGGTTAATACCTCACAGCAGATTGGTGGATCTCTTGGTACTGCGCTGCTCAACACAGTCGCAGCGACAGCTACAACAACATTTGCTGCGGCAAATACGCAACTAGGTGAGAAGGTGATGCCATTTGCAATGACTCATGGCTTTACAGTGGCATTTAAGTTCAGCGCGGCACTGCTCTTTGTTGGCGCTGCACTGCTCTTCTTCTTTATCAATATTGGTAAAGAGTCACTTGTTGAAACTGAAGGAGCTGGCTTTCACTAATAACTAGATTGGCTGACCAAGGTGGCCAAGTAGAAGTTCGCGCACACGCGCAGCATCTGCTTGGCCCTTTGTCTCTTTCATAACTGCGCCAATCAGCGCACCGGCAGCCGGTAGGTGTCCCCCACGAACTTTCTCAGCAGTCTCTGCTTGCTCAGCACAGACTTTCTCGATTGCCGCCATCAGCGCGCCGTCATCGTTAACAACTTTGATTCCACGCTTTGCCACAACCTCTGATGGAGTTCCTTCTCCGGCGACTACGCCTTCAACAACTTGGCGCGCGAGTTTGTCGGTCAATTCACCCTTTGCTACAAGCTCTACCAGTTCTGCAACGTGTGCAGGCGTAATCGAAAGGTCGGCGACAGGAAGTTCTTTCTCGTTAGCTATTCGTGAAATCTCACCAAGCCACCAGGTGCGCGCCTTTGTTGGATCTGCACCCAGTAGAACAGTTGCTTCGACGATGTCGAGAACATCAGCGTTAATCATTGCTGCCATCTCTTTATCGGGCACGTTCCACTCTTCCTTGATGCGCTTGCGTCGTAGTGATGGACGCTCCGGCAAGCTCGCACGGAGCTCTTCAATCCAGGTGGCTGCAGGAGTTACTGGAACCAAATCTGGATCTGGGAAGTAACGGTAATCCTCTGCTTGCTCCTTTGAGCGACCTGAGCGAGTAAGGCCAGTATCTTCTTGGAAGTGACGAGTCTCTTGCTTCACTTTCTTTCCATCATTAAGAAGTTCAGCATGGCGGATCATCTCACCGCGGATTGCACGCTCGACAGAGCGAAGTGAGTTAACGTTCTTAGTCTCTGAACGAGTACCGAGAACATCAGAACCAATTGGCTTGAGCGAGACGTTGGCATCGCAGCGCAGAGATCCTTGCTCCATCTTTACATCGGAAACCTTAAGTCCACGCAAGATGTCGCGAAGTTCTGCAACGTAGGCCTTAGCAACTTCTGGTGCGTACTTACCTGTGCCAGGAATAATTTTGGTAACAATTTCAACAAGTGGGATACCCGCGCGGTTGTAATCAAGGAGCGAGTAATCAGCACCGTGGATACGTCCAGTAGCTCCACCTACGTGAAGTGATTTACCAGTGTCTTCCTCCATATGAACGCGTTCGATCTCAATACGGAACTGCTTAGGGCCCTCTTCAGTTTCAATTTCAACATCAACGTAGCCATCGAAACAGATGGGCTCGTCATACTGTGAAATCTGGAAGTTCTTTGGCATATCTGGATAGAAGTAATTCTTACGAGCAAAGCGGCTGTATGGCGCAATCTTGCAGTTAAGGGCAAGTCCAATCAGGATGGTTGATTCGATTGCCTTCTCATTAACTACAGGGAGTGCGCCTGGAAGTGCCAAGCAGACAGGACATGTCTGCGTATTAGGTGCGCCGCCGAATTCGGTAGCACAAGAGCAGAACATCTTGCTCTGCGTGTTGAGTTCAACGTGAACTTCAAGACCCAAAACCGGATCCCACTTTGCAATTACTTCTTCATAGGTTGGTAGAGCCATTACTTCGCTCCCTTCAACTCTGGAGCTTTGGAAAGAATTGGTGCGCCCCACTTAGAAAGGAGAGCTGCTTCAAGTGCTGCACCTGCTTGGTACAAACGTTGATCCTGCATCGCAGGTGCCATGATTTGGAAGCCGACCGGCAAACTATCTTCATCTGCGAGGCCTGCAGGCAGAGACATTCCGCAGATACCTGCCAGGTTTACTGGGATTGTTGCAACATCGCCTAAGTACATAGCCATCGGGTCATCGACCTTCTCGCCAATCTTGTAGGCAGTCGTCGGCGCAGTTGGCGAAACCAGTACATCTGCTTTCGCAAATGCCTTGGCATAGTCTTGAATAATCAATGTGCGAATCTTCTGGGCGCTACCGTAATAAGCATCGTAATAACCTGATGAGAGCGCATACGTACCCAGGATGATGCGGCGCTTTACTTCGCGGCCGAACCCAGCGTTACGAGTGGCGCTCATAACTGCTTCTGCTGATGCACCATCGACATCGCCGGTACGAAGGCCATATCGCATGGCATCGAAGCGAGCTAGGTTAGATGAACATTCAGATGGTGCAATCAGATAGTAAGCCGCAAGTGCATACTCAAAACTTGGGCAATCTACTTCAACAATTTCAGCTCCAAGGGATGCAAGTACCTGAAGTGATTCATCGAAGCGAGTCTGCACGCCCTTTTGATAACCCTCTCCCTGCAACTGTTTAATGACGCCAATCTTCATTCCCTTAACATCACCGTTCTTGGCAGCGTTTAGTACTGCAGGAACTGGTGCGTTGATACTTGTTGCATCTTTAGGATCATGTCCTGCCATTACTTCGTGCAGCAAAGCAGTATCCAAGACTGTGCGACCAAATGGTCCTGCTTGATCAAGGCTTGATGAATAAGCAATCAGACCAAAACGTGAAACAGCTCCATATGTTGGGCGCACTCCGACAATTCCGGTAAGGGCAGCGGGTTGGCGAATTGAGCCACCAGTATCTGAACCAATCGCGAGGGGTGCTTCAAAGGATGAGACAGCTGCTGCAGATCCGCCCGATGAACCACCCGGTGTGCGAGTTAAATCCCACGGATTGAAAGTTGGTCCGTAACCAGAGTTTTCTGTCGATGAACCCATCGCAAATTCATCCATATTGGTCTTACCCATAATGACAACGCCAGCGCTCTTTAACTTGCTGACAACTGTTGAGTCATATGGTGGGCGCCATCCCTGCAAAATCTTTGAACCTGCAGTTGTTGGCACGCCCTTGTGTGCAAGCACATCTTTAAGAGCAAGAGGAACGCCGGCGATAGGAGAAAGCTTTTCGCCTTTGGCGCGACGCGCATCGACATCTTTTGCCTGCGCAAGTGCGCCTTCGGTATCAACGTGCAAGAACGCTTTGACCTGACCATCAACGTCTGCAACGCGATCAAGATGCGCCTGCGTTAACTCAACTGAAGTGGTTTCACCCTTTGCTAGGGCTTCTGCCATTTGGGCAGCAGTCTTATTAATCATTCGGCTTCACCCAAAATTTGTGGAACTCTAAATCGTGACTCTTCTTGCGCTGGAGCACCTGAGAGTGCATCTTCAGGAGAAAGACTTGGAAGAACCACATCTGGACGCGCAACATTTTCTAGCGGCTGGGGATGTGACGTTGCCTTAACGCCAGATAAATCCATCTCTTGTACGCGGGCAACTGCATCGAGAATCATTCCAAATTGTGAAGAGAGTTCGACGAGTTCAGCCTCGGTCATTTCAATGCGGGCTAAGCCTGCAAGCTTTGCGACATCATCGCGGGAGAGGCTGCTCATGCTCGCAGTCTATAAACTTTAGGTGAAAAATCCGAATTAGATGCGAATCTGCCCAGTACCCGTGACAATCCAGGTTGTTGTGGTCATCGCTTCAAGACCCATAGGTCCACGCGCATGTAACTTCTGATTAGAAATACCAATCTCTGCGCCAAAGCCCATCTGCTCGCCATCGGTAAATCGTGTAGATGTATTGACCATCACCGCAGCGCAATCAGAGAGCGCAATAAAGCGTGCAGCGTTGGCTTTATCTTCAGTCACAATCGCTTCTGTGTGATTGGTGCCGTATTTAGCGATGTGATCAGCTGCAGCATCAACAGAGTCCACAACTGCCACATTCATCTCAAGGACACCATATTCGGTAGACCAGTTGGCATCCGTTGCGATAGTCGATGCAATCTTGAAGGTATCTGCCACTTTCTGAGCAGTTGCATCAGAGTGCAAGATAACGCCAGCATCGCTGAGGGCCTTTAGAGCCATCGGTAAGAAGGTAGGTGCAATCGCCTTGTGCACCAGCAAAGTTTCAGCAGCGTTACAGACGCTTGGTCGATGGGTCTTTGAGTTAATCAGAATCGGTAACGCCTTTTCGATATCAGCAAACTCATCGATATAGACATGGCAGACGCCAGCGCCGGTCTCGATGGTTGGCACAGTCGCCTCATCAACGACCATGCGAATCAAAGAAGCCGAACCTCGCGGAATAACCAGATCAACTTTGCCACGTGCGGTCAGAAGAGCCTTCACCGTATCGCGATCATCCGATGGGATTAACTGCAGCACCTCAGGTGAAATCTTGGTTGTCGCAAGAGCGTCCTTCATGACATTTACCAAAATCTCATTGCTATTGCGCGCAGTTGATGAACCTCGCAATAGCGCTGCATTTCCCGACATCAACAAAATGACTGCGGCATCGACTGTGACATTAGGACGGGCCTCATAGACCATTCCAATAACGCCAAAAGGAACAGAGATCTGTTCGAGCTCAAGTCCGTTAGGAAGAGTGGATTTGCGCAGAATCTGACCAAGTGGATCCGGAAGCGCTGCTACTGCACGAGCTCCTGATGCAATTGCTTTAATTCTTTCGGCTGTCAGTAATAAGCGATCTTGCATCTGTGGGTGCATATTCTCTGCACGAGCGTTGACCATGTCAGCATCGTTGGCTGCCAGAATTTCAGCACTGCGAGATTCAAGAGCTTGTGCGATCGCTTCCAGAGCGGCTTTGCGTTCAGCACCTGTTGCAGTAGAAAGTGTGCGAGCTGCAGTACGTGCTCTTGTTGCTAGATCTGCAACGAGTTCAGTCGCGCTCATAGGAGTACTAAATCATCTCTGTGCACAAGCTCGCGCTCATACTCAGCGCCAAGGGATGCAGCGAGTTCTTTGGTAGAACGGCCCAACATCTGTGGAATCTCTTCAGCGTCAAAGGCCACTAACCCTCGGGCGATTACCTTTCCTGATTGAGAGACTAGTTCGACTGTGTCTCCTGAGATGAATTCACCAGACACAGCAGTCACTCCAGCTGGTAGTAACGAAACTCCTCGTTCCAGAATTGCGGTCACTGCGCCATCGTCGAGAGTTAACTTTCCGCGTGGAGTTGAAGCATGTGCCAACCAGAGTAGTCGTGAGTTTGTCTTCGAAGAATGAGCTTCGAAGAAAGTACCTAGTTCTTCGCCAGCAATGACGCGATCAGATTGGGCAAGTGAGGTAAGGAGCATCGGAATTCCTGCGCTGGTTGCAATGCGGGCTGCTTCAACTTTAGTAACCATTCCCCCGCTACCTACGCCAGCATTGCCTGCGCCACCCAGTTCGATGCCTTCGATATCTGCCATCTGAGCAACGTTACGTATTGCTTGGGCACCACTGTGTGATGGAGGCGCATCATAAAGTGCATCAATATCAGAGACGAGAATAAGAAGGTCTGCTTGAATCAAAAGAGCAACGAGAGCTGCCAGGCGATCGTTATCGCCAAAGCGGATTTCTTGGGTACCGACTGTGTCATTTTCGTTAATCACTGGAACAACGCCCAGTGAGAGCAACTTCGTGAGCGTTTGCTGCGCATTGGCATAGTGAGAACGTCTCACAACATCTTCAGTGGTGAGCAGAACTTGTGAAGATACGACGCCATGCGTCTTGAAGCTTTCGCTGTATTGGGCAATCAAGAGACCCTGTCCCACAGATGCAGCTGCTTGCTGTGTTGCTAAATCCTTAGGACGAACCTTTAGACCTAGTGGAGAAAGTCCAGCGGCGATGGCGCCCGATGAGACAACAACAACGTCAGCACCTCGTTGCTTAAAGGTGTAGGCAAGATCAACAATTTTTTGAACAGCATTTGGGTCAAGTTCTGCTCCAGCAGAACCAGTTAAAGATGATGAGCCAACTTTGATGACAACGCGTTTAGCGCTGGCAATCGCTGCGCGGCTCACTTGTCATCTCCCTCGATTAATTCTGGCATTTCAATTACTTCAGGAGTATGGGGATTGGCCACGTTGTACTCCCATTGGCGGGCAATCTCCTCATCAGAAAGAACGTCTTCTTCACGTTCTACTGCCTGCCATGCTCCTTCTAGGCGTGAATCTTCTCCGCGGCGATGTAAGAATCCAGCGAGCTGTTCGGCACCTGCTTCAATCGTTGGTTCCCATTCGAAGACAACTTCATTATCGCCAGAGCCGATGCGAACTTCAGAACCTGCAACTGCGCCCTTTTTAAAGAGTTCTTTCTCAACACCGAGTTGAGCCAAACGATCGGCCAGATAACCGATTGCTTCTGCATTCTTAAAGTTTGTTTGGCGCACCCAGCGCACAACCTTCTGACCGCGCACGCTAAATGATCCATCTCCATTTTTTTGTACAGTGAATCCTGAGTCGTCAACTGCTGTTGGGCGAAGGATGATGCGAGTACGTTCTTCCTTTGCGGCTTCTGCGCGTTCGCGTTGCACGAGACGAGCCATGGCGTAGAGAAGTTCCTGCAGGCCTTCTCGACTTGCAGCCGATACCTTGTAAACCTCGTAACCCTTTTCACGCAGCTGTTCTTCAACCATATCTGCCATCGCCTTGCCGTCAGGAAGGTCGATCTTGTTAAGAGCCACGATGCGCACGCGATCTTCGAGACCGCCATAGAGAGAAAGTTCATCTTCGATTGCTTGTAGATCATCAACTGGGTTGCGATCTGTTTCTAGAGTTCCGCAATCAAGCACGTGAACAAGAGCGACACAACGTTCGACGTGGCGCAAGAATTGCAGTCCAAGACCTTTACCTTGTGAGGCTCCTGGAATAAGCCCTGGAACATCGGCCACCGTAAAGCGAGTATCGCCGGCCTGCACAACACCTAAGTTTGGAACGAGAGTTGTAAATGGATAGTCAGCAATCTTTGGACGAGCGGCTGATATCGCAGCAATTAATGAAGATTTGCCAGCACTTGGAAAGCCAACGAGTGCGATATCTGCAACAGATTTAAGTTCAAGAGTGAGTTTGCGTTCTTCTCCAGGTTCGCCAAGGAGCGCAAAACCTGGCGCACGACGCTTCGAAGATGAGAGAGCTAAGTTGCCGAGGCCACCGTGTCCGCCTCGTGCGGCAAGAAATGTCGTACCGATTCCAACTAAGTCAGCTAACTGTGTTCCATCTTCATCGTAAACAACTGTTCCATTAGGAACGGCCAAGATGAGATCTTCCCCAGATACTCCATCTTTACGATCGCCATAACCCTGATGGCCAGAGGTTGCTTTGCGATGCGGAGAGTGGTGGAAATCAAGAAGAGTTGTAACCGATGAATCGACGACGAGAATGATGTCTCCACCACGACCACCGTTGCCACCATCTGGTCCACCAAGTGGCTTAAATTTTTCACGCTTTACGGAAACGCACCCATCTCCACCTTTACCAGCGGAGGCAAAGAGAGTGACGCGATCAACGAATGTTGTCATCTGCTTTCACTCCCCTTTCTTGGTGGTAAGTATGTGTGCAATAAAAAAGCGGACCGCGATAAATGCGGCCCGCTCCTTTAAGAGAAACCTAAATTAAACTGCAGGGACTACGTTCACTACGCGGCGACCGCGAGCGCGACCGAATTCAACTGCTCCTGCTGCAAGTGCAAAGAGAGTGTCATCCTTACCGCGTCCTACATTCTTTCCTGGGTGGAAGTGAGTTCCACGCTGGCGAACGAGAATTTCTCCTGCATTAACTTCTTGACCACCAAAACGCTTAATACCGAGGTATTGAGGATTGGAATCGCGACCGTTTCGTGTTGAGGAAACACCCTTCTTACTTGCCATTTAATTTGCTCCCTTAACCAGATCGCTTACTTTGCACCGCTGATTGCGGTGATCTTTACTCGTGTGTGCTGCGCACGGAAACCTTGACGGCGGCGGTGACCAGTCTTGTTCTTGTAACGAAGGATGTCGATCTTTGGACCCTTTACTTCGTCGATGACTTCACCGGTTACCTTGACGCTGGAGAGAACCTTTGGGTCGGTTGTCACGTTAGCGCCATCGACAACGAGCAACGCTGGGAATGAAACTGATGCGCCAGCAGCTGCGTCGATACGATCGACGGTGATGGTCTCGCCAACAGTTACCTTCTCCTGGCGTCCGCCAGCTTTAACGATTGCGTACATGCTCATTGCCTCAGTTCTTCTCATTAATCACAAGCGCCCACGCCAGTGGCTGGGCAGACGCTAAGGGTACGGATTTCGTACCCTGTGGGTCAAATCAGGTCCGGAGCTATGCGGTGATAACCCCTGAAGTAGCCGCTCTGCGACGGCGTTTGCCCTTGGGAGTTGGCTCCGCCTCAACTTCGAGTGTGGTCTCCTCTTCAATATCCGGTTGCAGATCGTTCTGCGCATTTACCTGCGGCATCGGTGCCTTCATTTTCACCGGATCCATATGAATGTGAATTCCACGTCCATTACACGAATCACAGGTAGTTGAGAATGCCTCGATGAGACCTTGTCCTACGCGCTTTCGAGTCATCTGGACCAATCCAAGTGAAGTTACTTCAGCAACTTGATGTTTGGTGCGATCGCGACCTAGACATTCAACTAAACGTCGCAGAACCGCTTCACGATTTGATTCCAAAACCATATCGATGAAGTCAATAACAACAATTCCGCCTAAGTCACGAAGACGTAATTGTCGAGCAATTTCTTCAGCAGCTTCTAGGTTGTTCTTGGTGACAGTCTCTTCGAGATTACCGCCTTTACCAATAAATTTACCCGTATTAACGTCAATCACAACCATCGCTTCTGTGCGATCGATGACGAGTGAGCCACCTGAAGGAAGGTAGACCTTTCGATCGAATGCTTTAGCAAGTTGCTCTTCGACACGATAATCTGCAAAGAGATCGCCACTACCTGAATACTTTTCAATCTTTGGCATCAACTCCGGCGCAATCGAACCTAAGTAGGAAGTAATTTCCTCCCAGGCCTCATTTCCCTGAATGATGAGCTTGCGGAAATCTTCATTGAAAATATCGCGGATTACTCGCACGGCCAGATCGGGTTCAGAGAGGAGCAAGGCTGGTGCATGGAAATTAGGATTGACGGACTTCTGATAAATATCTTCCCACTGCGCTTTGAGACGTTCCACATCCGCTGTGAGCTCAACCTCTGAAACACCTTCTGCTGCAGTACGAACAATTACTCCCGCTTCTTCAGGAATAAGGTTCTTCAATATTGCTTTAAGGCGAGTTCGTTCAGATTCTGGAAGTCGCTTCGATATTCCACTCATGCCACCACCAGGTACATACACAACATATCGACCAGGTAGAGAAATCTGACTTGTTAAACGAGCGCCTTTTTGGCCAATTGGATCTTTTGTTACTTGAACTAGAACTGGCTGTCCGGTCTTGAGTACAGTCTCAATTTTGCGTGGTTCGGATTCAGAGATTCCTGCGGCATCCCAATTCACTTCACCTGCGTACAAGACTGCATTTCGACCTTTGCCGATATCGACGAATGCAGCTTCCATTGATGGAAGCACATTTTGAACTCGTCCAAGATAAACGTTTCCAACGTAAGAAACGTTGGCATTACGGTTAACGTAATGTTCTACCATCACGTTATCTTCAATTACAGCGATTTGAATTCTGTCGCCAATCTGGCGAACCACCATTTCGCGATCGACATTTTCGCGGCGAGCCAAAAATTCTCCGTCGGTAATAACGGTTCCACGGCGGCGGTATGGCTCACGGTATTCCCGGGAATCGCTGCGACCGCGATCACGATCTCGTCGATTACGAGTTCCACGTTCTAAACGATCCCGCGCAGGTCGATCCGACTTTTCTCGAACCTCTCGCACCTTAACTACGGTAACGACACCATCTTCATCGATTACTTCTCCGGGAGTAACGCCATCTCCACTTGCACGACGGCGACGGCGACGGCGATGAGTAGCACCTTCGGAACTTTCATCAGAAGGGCTCTCTGATGAATCAGAATCCTCATTCTCATTTTCGACGGTACTGTTTTCATCACCCTGTGACTTACGGCGGCCCCGGCCACCACGACGGCGACGGCGAGAGCGGCCACCTTTTGAATCCGACTCATCGTTCTCTGAACTTTGTGGTTCATCCTCAGCAACTGACTTTTCTGCGACAGCTTTCTTTGCGCCTGACTTTGCAGCGCGTGGCTGTGCAACAACTTCAGCAGCCTGAAAGATGGGAACTGGTATCGCTGCGGCCTTCTTTGCACCTGACTTTGTCGCAGGAGCTGCGCTCACTTCGCTCGGTTCAGGAGAAGATTCTGCAGAGGCTTCTTCGACCTTTGACTTACCTTTTGACTTCTTGACCGCGCGCTTACGCGGTGATTTTGGCTCAATAGCCATGGCACCAAATCCTTTAGCGCATATCTAGGGGTAGATATGCATTCTCGTGGCCCGCTGCGAACTTTCCATGATGGAACTTTCATGACGAGCAAATCTTTTTGTGTAGTCCGCCGCAGGCGCGATAAGGATCGCTGGCCGCGCTGAACTGTTGGCTGAAGTATGGCAGATAAAAGTGCCCAAGCCCTATTTTGAGCGTGATTTAGCCGCGATGGCTGGCATGAACATTCTGTAGGAGCCCAAATCCAATGAGGTTGGCGAACATGCTCGATCCCCCATAAGAGAGGAATGGCAGTGGCACCCCTGTCATCGGCATCAACCCCAACGTCATTCCGATGTTTTCAAATATTTGGAATGCAAACCAAGCAACAACACCTGTCGACACCAGAGTTCCGTAGGGGTCGGTGGATCTTCGTGCAATGGCAAAACCGCGCATGAGAACGATAAATAAAAGGAAGATGATAAATCCACTACCGATAAAGCCGAGCTGTTCGCCAGCTACTGTAAAAATAAAGTCAGTCTGTTGCTCTGGAACGAATCGACCACTTGTCTGTGGTCCATCAAATAAACCTGTTCCCAATAATCCACCAGAGCCCACAGTGATACGTGCCTGACGTAGTTGGTAACCAGCACCTTGCGAATCCGCATTGGGATCAACAAATGATTGCAACCGCTTAAGTTGGTATTCGCTGACAACGCCAGCCTTTGTTGCAACGAAGCCACCAATAACGGCAACTAGTAAGAGCCCAACAATCCAACGTGTTGGTGCGCCAGAGACTGCGATGATGGTGACAACAGATGCGCTAATGATGAAGACAGTTCCCATATCTGGCTGCAACAAGATGAGCAGGATAGGAAGGGCGGCAACACCTAAAGCTTTGAGCACATCCTGGTTACTTGGCTCATCACTATTGTGTGTACGTTCTGAAAGCAACATGGAGATACCGATGATGATAGAAATCTTGGCAATCTCGGCCGGTTGAATCTGGAAGCCAAATGGGAGCGAGATCCAAGCTCGCGCACCATTAATCTCTGCACCAATTCCAGGAATTAGAACCAGAATCAAACCAAGCACACCTAGACCCCAGATAAATGGTGTGTAGGCGCGCAGCAATCGATAATCAATAATCGTTGTTCCCCACGCAAGAGCAATACCAATCACAATATTGATGACGTGACGTTTGAGGTAATACTCAGGATCTAAACCGTTTGCTGAATACCAATCGCGCGTTGCGGCATAGACCAACAAGGTTCCGATAACGAGGAGTGCTCCAACAGCCGCAGTCAGAATTGGATCAAAGCCCGCGAAGAAGGATGGTCTATGTGCGCGGCGGTAAGGATTGCGATTGAGGAAGGTACTCATCTCTTCGCTACCGCCTTAGGAGTTGGGCTAGTACTGACTGCTTTGCCTGGGTTGAGAATAGACGGTTTCGGTTTTGTCGCAGGTGAAATACGTGGCAACTTCGTTGGTGGCTTACCTTGCGGGAAGAGTGCAAGCTCTGGTTTTACAACACGGCCTTGAACTCCGAAGAGCGCTTCAAAGATGTTTCTAACACCTAGACCTGAAGTGCTGGCGCCGAATCCACCTTGGCTCACCATCATCACAACGGCATAACGCGGATTCTGAGTTGGAGCGTATGCGGCATACCAAGATGTATCTGACTTCAAAGTTCCATTTGGATTTCTTCCAAATACCTGCGCCGTTCCAGTCTTTCCAGATGTTTGCACTGGGAAGCCGCTAAAGACACCTGCAGAAGTTCCGGTAAGAGTGACTTCGTGGAGAGATTCTTGCAAGAGCTTGAGCGTTACAGGGTCTACTCCGATATCTCCGAGGTTTTCTGAACCGAATTTCTTCACAACAGTGCCATCAGATTTCACAATCGCCTTGGCAACTGTTGGCTTCCAGATAGTTCCACCATTGGCAATCGCTGCATACATCTGTGCCAACTTAATCGGAGTAATGACGGTGTCTCCTTGGCCAATGGAGAAATTGACCGCATCTCCTGCTCGAATCTTGTCGCCATCTAAGCAATTCTCTCGAGCAAGTTCGAGTAAGAAGGGGGTCTGCTGAGATTTCTTGGTGCGCTCTTTGTAGTTGCAGTAGTAATCCTTATTCTGGCTATACCAATCCTTGCGCCACTGACGGTCGGCCAGGCGTCCGGCAGATTCCGAAGGGAGATCTACCCCAGTCTTTACGCCAATCTGAAAGCGCTTAGCAGCGTTAAAGAAATAATCATTTGCATCTGACTTTGGGCGAAGTCCACCATCGCGCACCCATTCGTCATAGGCAATCTCATACCAAATTGTGTCGCAAGAAATAGCCATCGCCTTCTTCATGGAGATGGTGCCCTGCGCTTTACCTTCGAAGTTTCTAAATGCGCGAGTACCTACTTGAACCTCTGATGGGCAGGCATAGTTCTTCGTTAAGTCATAACCTGCATTTGCTGCCGCTACAAGTGAAACTGCTTTTAAGGTTGATGCGGGTGCGTAGAGTCCTTGCAACACTCTGTTAAGCGCTGGAACTCCAGTTTTCTCACTGAACAAGTTGTTGGCTTGCTCAACGCTGAGGCCCCGTTCAAATGCGTTGGGATCAAAGGTGGGGTGGGATGCAAGTGCCAGTACCTGACCATTTCGCACATCCATCACAATCGCTGCTCCACCATCTGCCGGAAAGCCGAGTCCACGTGCGCGCTTTACCGCATCGGCCAACGCTTTTTCTGAGGCTGCCTGCAAACGCATATCAAGGCTTGTGACGAGATGAGAACCAGGAGTTGGCTGTGTGTTCTTACGCGTTGTTGTAACCGCCTCTTTGCGATCAACAATAAATGTCTTGATGCCCGGAATTCCACGCAGATATGAGTCATACATGACTTCAAGTCCCGCTTTACCAATGGATTCAGAGCGGAAATAGGTTCTTCCATTTGCGCCAGATAAATCTTCTTCAGTCAATGGACCTACATAACCAAGTACATGTCCCCCGTTGAGGCCCAAATTTTCTGGATAGCTTCTGATAGCAACTGGCGAGGCAGTTACACCTGGATAGCGATCTGAACGCTCGACGATGCGCAGTGCAAGCTGCGGATCAGCTTCTTTGGTAATCGGAATTGGTTGAAAACGTGAGCCAGTCCAGCATCCCGCTTTCTTTCCTACGGGAAGTTCTCCGCACAAGCGAGTGCGCTGCCAGACGTCGGCGTAATCAAGGCCAAGCAATCCCACCAGGTCCCGAATGACCGCTTCACCTTTATCCGGCAACTTATCGATCTTGGTTCGATCTACAGTAATCGCTAAGCCCACTTTATTGAGCGCTAGCGGAACACCAGAAGAATCAACGATAAAGCCACGGTTGGCAGGAGTTACAACATCACGGCTTTGAATACTGAGAGCGGCGTCGCGATAGACAGGACCTGCAGCAATTTGTAGATAGAAGAGGCGCCCAAAGAGAGCGAAAATCAAACTTGCAAAGAAGATTTGTGTAACGAGCAAACTGAGGCGAGCACGTTGGTTCATATTCGTGAACTCAATCCAAAGACATTTGCATGAATGTAAGAAATTACCTTCAGAACCAATGGAGAGACAATCGCCGTCCAGAATGCAGAACCGGCAATGCTCCAGAAAATACTCTGCAGGCTTCCTGCCTCCTCACCTAAAAGAACTCCAAAGACGAGATAGACGATGCGAGCTGCAACAACTCCAACTGTTGTCAGTAAGACAATATTGATGGGATTGGCTCGAATATTGTCATCGCCATATCCAAGAAATGCCACAGTGAGGCAGGCAATAGTCAATACCAAAGTCCATTGCCCCATCGGGCCGAGAGAACTCTGCGAAAGATCCATGGCAATTCCTGCACCAAAACCTGTGAGCGCTCCAATTTCTGGAGTGCTGAGCGCAGCCCAAATAAGAGCCACGATTAAAAGTAAATTGAAGCCTCCAAGTGGAAGACGAAGTTGTGTGACAGCAGCTTCTTGCAAGAGAAAGACAGTCAGAAAGACTGGAGTTGAGTAAAGGAAACTGCGCAGTGACATGGTTAAAGTCGCTTAACTAGTTGGGCTCGGTGACGGCGTGACGAATACAGTTACAGTTGGAATTGGCGTTGGAATTGGTTTTGGTGGAACGAGCGCATCGCGTGGATCAGCGCCTTCACCAGAAACTACGACTGCCACAACTCCAAGAGTTGAGAAATTAGTATAAAACTTCACATCAGCGGTTTGAGTAACAGCACCTGGTGAGTTATCAACATCTACGACAGCTCCGATAGGCACACCTGGTACAAACGGTCTGCCACCTTGGCTGCCGCGAGCCAGAATAACGTCGCCCTTCTTAATCTGAGTGCGGTTATCGAGAAGTTGTAGAACGCCACGGCGAGTGCCCTGTCCGCTCAAGATTCCGATCTGCTGCGACCCGGCAATGCGTGCACCGATTCGAAATGCTGGGTCGGATGCCAACTGCACAAGTGCGCTATTTGGATATACATACTTAACGACGCCGACTATTCCGTAGCTAGAAAGAACAGTCATATTGCTGCGCACGCCAGAGTTGGAGCCCACATCAATGGATATTGATTGAGTAAATGATGTAGTCGATCCCTGTGAAATAACCTTTGCGCCAACAACTTTATAGCCAGCGGTTCCAGCTAGATCCAGAACTCCCTTTAACTGCTTTAAGAGAGCATCTGCATTCTTACGGTTCTGCAGGGTAAGGCGCAATTTATCGTTCTCGGCTTGCAACTTTTCAATCTTGTTGCGAGTGCGTCCGAGGCTTGTGACATCTGAAAGAAAATTGCGGAATGGAGAAATTGCCCATGAACCCGCTTTTTGAACGGGTGTAATTGCTGTTTGAGTTCCACTGCGCAAACCTTCGATTACTTGCACGCCGCGCAAATCAAGAGTGATTAAAAATAGCGAGGTGACAATTAATACGATGATAAGTAAGCGACCACGGTTGTCGCCGCCGTAGCGCACTTGGGACTACCTATCGACGAGGCTCGGAGATCAAAACCTTTTCAAGGGCTTCGAACTCTTCAATGCACTTACCGGAGCCTTCAACAACTGCATCAAGTGGACGATCTGCGATGTGAATTGGCATTCCGGTCTCTTTACGAAGTCTTTCGTCGAGGCCCTTGAGAAGCGCTCCTCCACCAGTAAGAACGATTCCGCGATCCATAAGATCTGAAGAAAGTTCTGGTGGGCACTTATCAAGAGTTGCTTTGACTGCGTTAACAATCTGATTAACAGGTTCTTCAAGTGCTTTGCGAATTTCAGCAGCCGTAACCACGATTGTCTTTGGAAGACCTGTTGCCAGGTCGCGACCACGAATTTCGGCATCGTTTTCGCCTTGTAGTGGGTAGGCAGAACCAATAGCCATCTTGATTTCTTCAGCGGTACGTTCTCCGAGAAGCAACGAATATTCGCGCTTGGTCCAGTTAATAATTGATTGGTCTAGCTCATCGCCACCAATACGAATTGAGAGCGCTGTAACGATTCCACCGAGTGAAATCACTGCTACTTCAGTAGTACCGCCGCCAATATCAACAACCATGTTTCCGGTTGGTTCGTGGATTGGCAAACCTGCACCGATTGCTGCAGCCATTGGCTCTTCGATGATGTAAACCTTGCGCGCACCTGCGGCGTAACCAGCATCCTTAACGGCGCGCTGTTCAACGCCAGTAATACCTGATGGAACGCAGACCACGATACGTGGCTTTGCTAGGTAGCTGCGGCGATGAACTTTCTGAATAAAGTAACGGAGCATCCGCTCGGTTGTGTCGAAATCTGCAATCACGCCATCCTTAAGTGGGCGGATAGCAACGATATTGCCTGGTGTGCGGCCGATCATCTTCTTGGCTTCAAGTCCAACAGCGAGAATTCCACCAGTGTCTTGGTTGACGGCAACTACAGATGGCTCGTTAAGAACGATGCCACGACCTCGTACATAGACGAGCGTATTTGCAGTACCTAGATCCACGGCCATGTCGCGACCAATGAAGGACATTCTGTTAGACATTTATTTCCCTTCGAAGAAGATTGCTATTTCACGTGCTGCAGATTCTGGTGAATCAGAGCCGTGAACAATATTTTGTACAACTTTGGTTCCTTGATCGCGTGCCAGGTCTCCTCGGATTGTGCCAGGGGCAGCAACTGTTGGATCGGTTACTCCTGCAAGTGAACGGAAGCCTTCGATTACTCGATTGCCTTCAGCAACAATCGCAACTATGGGACCGGACATCATGAACTCAACGAGTGGTTCAAAGAATGGCTTGCCCTGATGTTCTGCGTAATGCTTTTCAAGAAGCGCACGATCGGCTTGCATCATACGAAGCGCAGAGATTTTGTAACCCTTCGCCTCGATACGAGCAATGACTTCGCCAACCAAACCACGTGCTACGCCATCTGGCTTGACTAGGACGAGTGTCTTTTCTGTGCTCACCGGTGCAGTCTATTAGGGGTTTGGCGTCTGCGAAGCCATGAGCGCTGCCCGGGCGGCCTCACCCTTGCGACCTACCACTATGGCTGCAATCCAGAGTCCCCCGAAAAGAAGCCCGACGATGGCCATGGAAGGCACGACAACGGCATAACCAATCATCGCGACTTGCAAAAGTGATCCCAGAATCCAACCTGTGCGCTTCTTGAGAAGTCCTGGGGTGAGAAGCATCAAAATTGCAATGACTGCGCCGGCGATAATTGTTGAGGAGCCATGGTTGTCTTTTGCAAGAAGCATTGCAAAGCCCATTATGAAAACTTCCATGATGAGTACGGCCGATGCCAGCATGCGCATTAGTTCGACTCCTTTGCAAACTTCTTTCGAATTATTGTGCGTGATTCTCCCACCGAAACAACTGAGCCGGTAATCAAAATTCCGAGGGTTTCATCACTTAAGGGGCGGATGCAATCTTTGACCGCTTTATCAATTGCCTCTGTAAGGGTCGGCGTCGAGAAGGTGCGATCGCTGCCAAATATCTCGGTGGCCACTTTCTCGAGTTCGGTCACCTTCATGGCTCGCGGTGATGAGTTTGCTGTGACGATGATTGAATCCATCACTTGTTCTAGTTCTAGGAGAATCCCCCGAACATCCTTATCTCCCATCGGAGCAAAGATGCCGATGACCTCATCAAAGGTAAATTCGCCTTGAATTGTCTCGGCGATGGCCGCAGCTCCATGTGGGTTGTGGGCTGCATCGATAATGATTGTTGGGTCACGATGGAGTACTTCACAACGACCCGGTGACTTCACGTTGGCAAAGCCTGCACGCACCGCTTCAATATCTAAATCTTGATCTCCAAAGAATGCTTCAACGGCGACAAGGGCTGCTGCTGCATTAGATGCCTGATGCTTGCCGTGAAGTGGAATGAAAATATCTGTATAGATCTCTTTGATTCCTTGAATCGTGACAAGTTGTCCACCGACAGCGACTGCGCGAGAAATTACTGAGTACTCGATGCCCTCACGTGCGATATCGGCACCCACCGCTGCGGCTTGCTTCAATAATTCGACGGCGCTCTCTGGTTCTTGATGAGCCATCACAACAAAGCCACCTTCTTTGATGATGCCAGCTTTTGTTTGTGCAATCTCAGTCAGGGTCTCACCTAAATATTCGGTGTGATCTAGGCCGATAGGCATAATTATTGATACATCTGCCACAACTACGTTGGTGGCATCCCATTGGCCACCCATGCCAACTTCGATGATTCCCACATCAATCGGGTGCTCGGCAAAAGCTACAAAGGCAAGTGCGGTGATTGCTTCAAAGAATGAGATGGGATGTTCAAACTTTGAATCCATTAAATCAAGGTAGGCGGCGATGTCATTGAAGGCGAAGATTGCATCCGCTGCTGGAATGGGCTCGCCATTTATTGCTATGCGCTCTAAAAAGCTTTCTAGATGAGGGCTGGTAAACCTGCCGGTGCGCAACCCCATCTCAAAGAGAAGTGAATCAACCATGCGCGATGTTGATGTCTTGCCGTTGGTGCCACCGATATGAATTGTTGGATAGGTCAGTTGCGGCGAGCCCAAAATATCGACTAGCGCTGCAATTCTCTCCATAGTCGGTTCGATGCGAGTCTCTGGCCAGCGCTTGAGCAGCGCAGCTTCAATTGCGTCAAGACGCGCTTGGTCATCGGCTGAGATATGTGCCATTTACTTCAGCGCTGCAAGTTGAGCGGTGATGCGCTCGATATCGGCAGTTGTTGCAGCAAGACGCTCTTTGATTTCAACAACAACTGAAGCTGGCGCCTTTGCCATAAAGCCTTCATTACCTAATTTAACTTCTGCAGTCTTGAGATCCTTCTGCGCTGTTGCCAAATCTTTTTCTAGACGTGCACGTTCTGCGACGACATCCACTGTTCCAGATAGATCGAGTTCGACTTTCATAGCGCCGATTTCAACAGATGCACTCGGTGTGAACTCTGTCAGCTCTAGCTTGAGCAAGAAAGCCATTGCTGTTGAATATGCAGTCACATCGACAGGAGCAATGATGCGCCCCGGAATCTTCTGACTTGGCTTAACACCTTGATCATTACGGAAGCGACGAACTTCGGTGATTATTTTCTGTAGTTCGCCAATCAAAGTCTCTGACTTCTTATCAACATGCGCTGCATCAGCAACTGGCCAAGCGGCAGTGACAAGAGTTTCTTGGCCCGTCAGAGTTGTCCAGAGAGTTTCAGTAATAAATGGCATCACTGGATGAAGTAGGCGGAATAGGGTGTCGAGAACGTGGCCAAGTACGCGCTGTGAGTCAGCAGCGTTACCTGAAGCGAAAGTTTCTTTAGATAGCTCTAGGTACCAATCGCAGAGGTCATCCCAAGCAAAGTGATAGATAGTTTCGCAGGCGCGGGCAAATTCGTAGCTTTCAAGGAGCGCTGTGTATTCGGTAGTTGTCTCGCTCAGGCGGGAAAGAATCCAGGCATCAATTGCTGAAAGTGAGCTCTGCGCCGGAAGTGGGCCTTCAGTAGTTGCACCATTCATCATGGCAAAACGAGTTGCATTCCAGAGCTTGGTAGCAAAGTTACGAGAACCTGCAATCCAATCTTCTGCGAGTGCTTGATCTTTACCTGGGTTAGAGCCGCGCGCCAAAGTAAAGCGAAGCGCATCAGCGCCGTACTTATCGATAAATTCAAGTGGGTCAACAACGTTGCCGCGAGATTTAGACATCTTTTTACCGAATTGATCGCGCACAAGACCGTGCAAAACGATGGTGTGGAACGGTGGAACGCCATCCATAGCAAAGAGACCAAAGAGCATCATGCGCGCTACCCAGAAGAACAAGATGTCATAGCCTGTAACCAGAACGCTGGTTGGATAGAACTTCTTTACATCTGCGCTCTCATTAGGCCAACCTAAAGTTGAGAATGGCCAAAGGGCAGATGAGAACCAGGTATCGAGAACATCAGGATCTTGTGTGTAACCAGCTGGTGCACTTTCGCCAGGACCAACAACGATGACTTCATCGTTTGGTCCATACCAAACTGGAATGCGATGTCCCCACCAGAGTTGGCGAGAGATACACCAGTCGTGCATGTTATCTACCCACTCAAAGTAACGTGGAGCTAACTCTGCAGGTTCAATCTTTACACGACCATCGCGCACAGCATCGCCGGCGGCTTTTGCAAGAGGGGCAACCTTCACAAACCATTGCTTAGATAACCGTGGTTCGACAGTGGTATCGCAACGTGAACAGTGACCGACTGCGTGGATGTATGGACGCTTCTCAGCAACGATACGGCCCATTTCTTTGAGCTTAGCGACAACTGCAACGCGAGCTTCAAAACGATCCATGCCGTCAAACTCAGTACCGGTACCGTCCATAACGCCGTGTTCGTTCATGATGACAACGAATGGCACGTTATGTCGCATCGCCATCTCAAAGTCATTTGGATCATGAGCGGCAGTTACCTTGACAGCACCTGTTCCAAAATCAGGATCAACTAATTCGTCGGCGATGATTGGAATCATGCGGTTAACCAAAGGCAGGAGAACTTCGGTGCCAATCATGTGCTTGTAACGCGGGTCATCAGGATGAACTGCAACTGCGCCATCGCCCATCATGGTTTCAGCACGAGTGGTTGCAACAACGATGCTCTGCTCGCCATCGCCGTAGCGAACCTGGACAAATTCACCTTCGTCATCTTGATGTTCTACTTCAATATCGGAAAGCGCAGTAAGGCAGCGCGGGCACCAGTTGATGATGCGTTCGGCGCGATAGATAAGGCCTTGATCAAAGAGCTTCTTAAAGATTGTTAAGACTGCCGCCGATAGGTTCTCATCCATCGTGAACGCTTCGCGGGACCAATCAACGGAATCTCCAAGGCGCCTCATCTGTCCAAGAATTTGTCCACCTGATTCGGCTTTCCATTCCCAGACCTTCTTTACAAAATCTTCGCGGCCTAAATCATGGCGAGATAAACCCTTTGCAGCCAACTGCTTTTCAACAACGTTCTGTGTTGCAATTCCTGCATGGTCCATTCCGGGTAGCCAGAGTGCTTCAAAGCCTTGCATGCGCTTCAGGCGAGTTAAACAATCTTGCAGAGTTTGATCTAGCGCATGGCCGATATGGAGATTTCCGGTGACATTCGGTGGAGGAATAACGATTGTAAAAGGTTCTTTTGAAGAGTTTGCATCTGCTGTGAAATAACCAGCGTCTATCCATTTTTTGTAGAGCGGAGCTTCAATATCGCCAGGAACAAATGACGATGCTAGTTCGCGCTGACTGGAGGACATAGAGGCGATTCTAGTTTACTTTTTAAGCGCTTTTCTCCTCAGAGGTCTTCTCGCGACGAGAAGCGCGCTTAGGAATATCACCAGTTCGATTGACCAAGGTTGGCGCTGCACCATCTTCGATGCATGCCTTCTCTATTACTACCTTTGCAATATCGGTGCGGCTAGGCACGTCATACATCACGCTAAGCAGCACTGATTCCATGATTGCGCGCAATCCACGTGCACCAGTACCGCGCTTGAGAGCAAGCTCTGCGATTGCATCAAGGGCTTCAGGAGTAAATTCAAGTTCGACATCATCGAGATCAAAGAGCTTCTGATATTGCTTCACGAGAGCGTTCTTTGGTTCAGTCAGAATCTGCATCAAAGCTGGCTTATCTAACTGCTCAACGCTTGTGAGAACTGGCAAGCGACCGATGAATTCAGGAATCATGCCGAACTTAAGAAGATCTTCAGGCATAACGTCAGCGAAGATATCTTTACGATTCTTGTCTTCAGCAGTTTGAAGTTCTGCGCCAAAACCAACTCCTGATGAACCACTACGTGCTTCAATGATTTTATCGAGGCCAGCGAATGCGCCACCAACAATAAAGAGTACGTTGGTTGTGTCAATCTGAATAAATTCTTGGTGTGGATGTTTACGTCCACCTTGTGGTGGAACAGATGCAACAGTTCCTTCAATAATCTTCAAGAGCGCCTGCTGAACGCCTTCGCCTGAAACATCGCGTGTGATGGATGGGTTCTCAGCCTTACGCGCCACCTTATCGATTTCATCGATATAGATGATTCCAGTTTCAGCTTTCTTCACATCGTAATCCGCTGCCTGCAAAAGCTTAAGGAGAATATTCTCAACATCTTCACCGACGTAGCCTGCTTCGGTGAGTGCTGTCGCATCCGCAATTGCAAAGGGAACGTTGAGCATGCGAGCTAGCGTCTGTGCCATCAGGGTCTTGCCACAACCTGTTGGTCCTAGGAGAAGAATGTTTGACTTCGCGAGTTCAATGCCGTCATCTCCGCGAGAGTCACCGGATTGCACGCGCTTGTAATGGTTGTAGACAGCAACTGAAAGTGACTTCTTGGCGCGGTTTTGTCCGATGACATATTGATCAAGAAATTCAAAGATTGCTTGTGGCTTTGGAAGTTCGCTTAAGCCAAGGGATGCGGCTTCAGAGAGTTCTTCGACAATGATCTCGTTGCAGAGCTCGATGCATTCATCGCAAATATAGACGCCAGGTCCGGCGATAAGTTTCTTGACTTGCTTCTGAGTCTTGCCGCAAAAAGAACATTTGAGAAGGTCGTTCGCTTCACCGATACGTGTAGACATGGATAAAGAGTAGTTTTTGTGCCCAATAAATGTGCTCTAAATCTGCCCTAATCCTGTTCGCCCATAGAAGAATCGCGAACCTTCGGTGTGTAAGGCGGTAGCCCTGATTTCATTTGGCGAACCCCAGGTACAAAGAGCACCGCAGCACAGATAGCGAGATGGAAAACAGAAATACCAATCAAGAGGGGCCGTTCGCCGAGCCAATTGGCCATCGGTCCAGCAAGAGCCATTCCAAGTGGAAGCAGTCCTACTGTTCCCATGTAATCGATACTAAAAACGCGAGCTTGATATTCGGCAGGAACTTCTCGCTGCACAGTTGTAAACCAGAAAGCTTCCCAGGGACCGACCGAGAATCCAGCTAAGAAATAGGCCACGAAGATAAATTCGCGCGAAGATGGAAATGCCAAGGCAAGAGGTGCGAAGATGAAGAGCCCCCACACAACTACAGCAACTGTTCCAGGATTCTTGATCTTCAGCTTGATACTAATAATTGCCGAGATCAGACCGCCGGCGCTAAAGAGCGCGGCAGCGGTTGCATAGACAGCTGCAGTTCCGAAATCTCGCTTGGTAATTACCGGAAGCAAGACATTCTCAACGCCTACGACCATCAGCAATTGGAAAGTAGCCATCACAATCATCGCCGCAATCCACTTGTAGTACCAAACAACGCGCAAGCCTTCTTTAACTTCGTGCAGGAACTTCTCTGGCTCGCGATCATTAACTTCAGTGCGATTTTCGGTGACGCGAAAGAGCATCGCAGCGCCTAGTAAGAAGAAGCACGATGTAGCTATATATGTGATGTGTGTGCCGAATGAAACGATGAGAACTCCGGCAATTCCTGGGCCCGCAATAGTTCCGCCTTTTGTTGCAATCCCCCGGAGAACATTTCCGGCTGGTAATTGATGATCTGGCAAGATGCTTGGCATGATCGCGCCAACTGCGGGTCCACCAAAGGCATCACTGACGCCCATAAGAAAAATGATTCCACCCAACATCCAGAAGGAGATAGATTCAGGTTCGGCAAAAACAACGATGCTGCCAATAACTGCACGGAAGCCATCTGCCACAATCAAAACTGTTCTACGAGGTAAGCGATCTGCCCATACGCCACCAACTGGCGCAAAGAGAACTCCAGCAACAATACGAACACCAAGAATTAAACCAAGAACTGTGGCACTTCCACCGGCATCTAGCACTGAGATTGCAAGAGCGATTGGGAATGCAGTCATCGCCACAATTGTCAGAACAGTAGAGAGCCAGAGGTTTCTATAAGAGCGATTGGCAAAGAGAGAGCCCGGTTCGAAATATTTCTTCAACATTTCTCGCCGGGCCCGCTTTCTAATACTTTACGATGAAGGCTTAGCCTTTCGTGAAGCCATAACCTTATCGATTAATCCGTACTCGACTGCTTCTGCAGCTGTAAGAATTTTATCGCGCTCAATATCAGATGCGATCTGATCGATTGTGCGGTTGGAATGCTTTGCCAGCATCGTCTCGAGGAGTCCACGCATACGCATGATTTCGCGCGCTTGGATTTCGATATCTGATGCCTGACCGCCACCTTCAGATGATGGTTGGTGAATCAAGATACGTGAGTGCTCGAGTCCATAACGCTTACCTTTTGTGCCACCAGCAAGAATGATTGCTGCAGCTGATGCTGCTTGGCCAAGACAGATTGTGGTGATGTCTGGGCGAACAAATTGCATGGTGTCATAAATTGCAGTTAGCGCAGTAAATGAGCCACCTGGTGAGTTGATGTAGATCGAGATATCGCGATCTGGATCCATTGACTCGAGAGTGAGAAGCTGCGCCATAACATCGTTTGCAACTGTGTCATCGATTGCCTGACCCAAGAAGATAATGCGTTCTTCGAAGAGCTTTGTGTATGGATCAAGGCGCTTGTAACCGTAGGCAGTCTTCTCTTCAATTGTTGGAAGAATGTAGCGGTTTGTAATTTCTTGAATGTTCTTCATTACTTCTTACCTCCCGCAATTTGGCCTTCGTTAGTTGCAATGTGATCAATAAAACCGTATGCAAGTGCATCCTTGGCGTTGAACCAGTTGTCGCGATCAGAATCTGCAATGATCTTTTCGAGTGGCTGGCCTGTGTGCTTGGCGTTGAGCTCAGACATTGTCTGCTTTGTAATCGCCATCTGCTCTGCCTGGATTCGAATATCTGTAGCTGTTCCGCCGATTCCACCAAGTGGCTGGTGCATCAGGATGCGAGCATGTGGAGTTGCGTAGCGCTTACCTGGTTGGCCTGCGGTGAGCAAGAACTGACCCATTGATGCTGCCATTCCCATTGCAACTGTTGCTACATCGTTCTTGATGTAGTGCATGGTGTCGTAGATCGCCATACCCGCGGTGATAGAGCCGCCAGGTGAGTTGATGTAAAGGTAAATATCTTTGTCAGGATCTTCTGCGGCGAGCAGAAGCATCTGCGCACAAATTGAATTTGCCATTTCGT
>VFQT010001280.1_pt1 | contig 31209 bp, 26 predicted proteins | sample 3512381 | NCBI WGS metagenome assembly VFQT01 (sample SAMN10412376, study PRJNA504923) | tailings metagenome | isolation source: Relicate 2 Philex TSF3 active mining site | place: Philippines: Tuba, Benguet | collected 2017-08-29
GTGGCCGATGTCGCGGTGCCGACCGGCCCCACGGTGCTGCGGCAGCAGCGCGTCGCCGGGGCGATCGGCTCCACCGTGCAGGCCATCCTCGGCGCCAACGAACTGGGGGCGCCATTTCCGGTCATGTCGGTCCTCGATGTGGTGGCCACCCAGCTGAAGGTGACCAATGCCACCGTCATCCTGGTCGGCCCGTCGTTCTATCACGATCCCCGCCACGAGACCTTCTCCTTCACGAACGGCTGGCCGAGCGACGCGCACCTTGGGGCGGGGATTGACGGCTCGATCTTCTCGACCGTTGAACGGGCTCACCAGCTGGACGGGATGGCCGTCCACTGGCTGGTCACCGACGCCGGGACGGCCCGGAACGAGAATCACGCCCGGGGCGTCGCGCGGTTCTGGCACCTTTACGTGGCGAGTCAGGGCGGCGTGCTGCCGAGCTACTCGCCGGATCCGGTGATCGTCTTCGACAACGCGCGGACCGGCCGCACCCAGGTGATCAACGCGCCGGTGTTCAACCCGGCGGATTCGGAGGTCGTGATGCGCTCGTGGTCGGTGGAGGTGGCGCACCAGGAGAACCGCCGCAAACCGGCAGCCAGCCGGACCAACGTGTTGGTCCAGACCAACGTCGTCGTCGCCACCAATGTGGTTGTCGTGACCAATGTCATCGCGGCCGTCATGCCCCGGGTGGCCGCCGGAAACACCGGTATCGGGATTGGTTGGAACGCTCCGCGGGGCGAGCGGGTGGACCTCGACCTCTACGTGCGCTCGCCGCGGGACGGCGGAGAGCTCAGCTACCGGAACACCCGGACCGCCACGGGGCGGTACTTCCGGGACATCACCCAGTCGCTCCACACTTCCGAAGACAACTGGCGCAACCTCTGGGAGTTCGTCGAGCTGCAGGGGGATCAGTTGCCCAATGAAGTGTGGGTTCACCTCTACCATGGTCGCGGGCCCGTCGCGGGGCAGCTGCGGATTCAGCATCGCGGCCGGGACCATGCGATTCCCTTCGCGTTTCCCGAGGTCCGCCGGGCGGGTGGTTGGTTTGGCGGGAATCGGACTGGCGACGAGCGCTGGCTTCGCATCGATCTCGGTACGGTGCGGGATACGCCCTGAACAGGACACCATCGCCGCGGGAGTAATTCCGCCCCAAGCGATCGAAGCAGATCCCTGACATCAGCGGGCCGGACCCACGCCAGTGGCCCGGCCCGCCTCCGCTTTGTGGGGGCGATGCCCCCGATGGCCTCCCGATCAAGCTGGCAGAACCAGCAACGCTTCCCGCTCCCCGAGCGAAACCTCCAGCGTCACCCACAAGGGCGAGTCAATGAAGTCCTCCCAATCGAACCGGAGGATTCCGAGCGAATCTTGTTCCCAAGCCTTGTATTGCTCGGGCCAGTAGGTCTCGAAAAGTTCGTAGGCCGCTTCCTTGCGGACGTCCCAGCGGTTCCGACCGAAGAAGATCGACGGTTGCTGATCGTCGAGCGCGTCCACGGTCAGCTCGTGGAGATCTTCCCCCAGAACGGTGCAAGCGAACTGGATTCGGAGCAGTGCGGTTTCCTCGTCACCGCCGACGTCCTCGACCAATCGGCGCACCGCCAACAACTCGGAGGCGGTTACGTGGCGGGTGAAGATTCCGGACAATGCCGGGGCATCCCCACTGGGCCAGAACTCGGCCTCACCGTGTTCATCGTGGTCCCACGCGATCACCTCGTCGGCAGTCAGGACCGCCTCGATGGCCGACTGGGCGCGGTGATTGAAGCCCTCGAAGGTTCCGAGGCAGCAGGGGTTGGTGGTTTGGTTCAAAGTCATGGTATCCTCCGTTTGAAGTGCCTCCCCCTTCCCCAGAACGGCTTTTCCGGAGAGGAGGGAGGAGTTTTGCTTCACCGCCCTCGGTGAACTCCTCCCCCTCTCTTCGGAAAGCCATTCTCCCTCAGCCGGCCCCCGGAGGGACCGACCACTTCACGCCGACGGAGTCGAGCGTGACCGGCCGCGCGGAGCGAAGGAGTCAACGGTGGAGCGCAGAGCGCAGCGGCGCCGAAGGCGCGAGCAATACCTTGACCCGAAAGTGCAGCGCGGACGGCGCGATCACGAGCCGCCCACCCCGCTGGGCGACCACGACCGGTTTCGAGTTGGGAATCATGGCGGAGGGGAGCAAGGCCCCCCTCCTGACTTCACGCCTCAAGCCAACGTGACCAGCACGACATGCGAACCGAAGGCCACGGAGTCCCACGTTTTCCACAAGGGTTTCCGCAGGCATTCCTCCCAGTCGAACTTGAGGAGGCCGTCCAGGTCCGACTTCCAGGCGGTGTAAAGGTCCCGCCAGTGTTCGAGTAAGAGGCTTTCCGCGGCAGCCTTCCGCGCGGCCTCACGAGTTTCGCCCCAGAAGATCGTAGGCCGGTTCGCCTCCAGCTCCTTCACGGTGATGTCGCTCAAGGCCTTGCCCTGACAGATCCGGGCATGGGCGATGCGGATCATCGCGTCGTGCCGCTCGCCCCCCAATCCCGTCATCAACTTTCGCAGCACGACGAGGTCTTCCGCCTTCACGTTCTGACCCAGCAGAGCCAGGGACACCCAGCAGACCGTCGTGTGTTTGAAGATGACCTCCTCTTTCGGCGGGTCGTCCCAGTTGATGACATCGTCCGCGGACAGTTCGTACTGCATGTCGGAATCATCACGGTAACAGGCGATGAAGGTGTCGGGGTACCAGTCAGCAGGGGGCTCTTTCTTCGGCATAGTATTCTCCAATTGAAATGCCTCCCTCTTCCCCAGAACGGCTTTTCCGGAGAGGGGGAGGAGTTTTGCTTCACCGCTCTCGGTGAACTCCTCCCCCTCTCTTCGGAAAGCCATTCCCCCTCAGCCGGCCACCCAGGGGCCGACCACTTCACGCCGACGGAGTCGAGCGTGACCGGCCGCGCGGAGCGAAGGAGTCAACGGTGGAGCGCAGAGCGCAGCGGCGCCGCAGGCGCGAGCAAGACCTTGACCCGAAAGCGCAGCGTGGACGGGAGCCTTCCAGGCCGGAAGGCCCAGTCCCGGCCACAACCCGGGACAGAATGGAGTCCGAGGAGGGCAATCCGACGAGGGCCGCTGCGGAACTTCCGGAAGTCGCGGCGTGATCGGCGTGTTGGGCAGAGGCTGGCCCGGAATCGGGCCAGCCGTTCAGCTCCTACAATGTGCCTTCCTCGGATGACGAGTAGAGCTCCATGTCGGTGACGATCACATGATCGAGCAGCTTGAACCCGAGCAGTTGCGCTCCCTCCTTCAGCCGGGTCGTCATGGCTTTGTCCTCCCGGCTGGGCGCCGTGTCGCCGCTGGGGTGGTTGTGCGCGACAATGAGGGCCACCGCACCGGCCAGAATGGCACCTTGGAAGATCTCCCGGGGATGAACCTGGCAGAAGTTGGCCGCGCCAGTAGCGGTCACCGCGTAGCCGATGATCTGGTTGGATCCGTCCAGGTGCAGCACGACGAAGTGCTCCCGGGAATTGTCGGGCAGCACCCGCCGGATGAATTGAGCGGCATCCGAAGGACCGCGGACCTTGGTCGTTGCCCGACGCGGGCCGCGATAGACCGCCGTGACCTCCCGCACGAAGGTGGTCTTCATGACCGGCTGGCCGCCGGTTTGTTCGGGTTTCTCGTCGAGGTGAAGGGTTGTGAGTGGGTAGGTCATAGACATCTCCGTTTGAAGTGCCTCCCTCTTCCCCAGAACGGCTTTTCCGGAGAGGGGGAGGAGTTTTGCTTCACCGCCTCGGTGAACTCCTCCCCCTCTCATCGGAAAGCCATTCTCCCTGAGCCGGCCCCCAGAGGGGCCGACCACTTCACGCCGACGGAGTCGAGCGTGACCGGCCGTGCGGAGCGAAGGAGTCAAGGTGGAGCGCAGAGCGCAGCGGCGCCGCAGGCGCGAGCAATACCTTGACCCGAAGGCGGAGCGCGGACGGAGCGAACAAAACATCTAGCGGATCCCGACGCCATGAAATGAACACCGACGATTTTTTCCATGTGGCCTTCCATGAGCACCTCATGGAGCCGGAAACGGGCTTTTGTCGACCATACGCTCGTAGTCCCACAAGAAGTGGCCAGCTCTGGATGCGGCTGGGGCATCCTGATTGTAGATCGGCTGCCGCTTCCCGCCTCTCGAAGTTGCTCGAACTCACATGGGGCGGTCTTTCTCCCAACGATCCCGTAAACCAGTAGGGTGAAGCCCACCGCCCCTGACCGAATCATTCGGAATAAGTGTGACATCGGTCACCCCGGCACACCGGGGCACACCGGGCACACCGGCCGCCGCTCAAATAATGCTTGGACAATTTGGCGGTGTTTCCTACCTTTTACCAGTTGAGGCTGTGGCAACAAATTTTCGGGCTGCTGCTTGCGCTCGCTTGGATGCCGATGGTGCATTCCTGCGAAATCGCGCACGCGCTCGGCATCGAGTTGCCGCAACAGGGCGGGCAAAGCCATGATCAGCAAGCTCCCGCTGACGACTGCGACCACTGCACGTTCTGCGAGACGTTGGAGTCCGGTGGGGTAGCCACTTCTGCGGTTAAGGTGTCGGTGCCTGGTTTTGTTGCCCTCATACCGCTGTGGCAACCCGTCCCAACGGAATTGATTGTCGAGCAGTGCCTCAACCGGACTCCAGTCACACGCAGCGACCAAGACTGTCCACCGCAACGGTGGCAGTTTGCTGAACGCACGGCCTTGCCGCCGCGCGCTCCCTCCCTCCTCGCCTAACCCTGCTTCGAGCAGGTAACCCCGCCAGCCCGGGCGCTTTGTCGTGCCCGGAAACCTCCCGTCACGTCGTATTCTGTCCTGACCATGCACTTTTCCCAATCACGTCCGATGTCTGCCCGAGTCCTTGTCATTCTGTTCACTTACGCCGCCGCCTCTCTCTTGGCGTGGGCTGCCGAACCTGAGCCCGCGCCATCGCTTACTGTATCCGCGCTTGTTGATGAAGCGCTCGCGAAGAATCCCGAACTCAAGTTCTACGAGGCGGAGATCACAGCGGCGAAGGCCGGGCGCAAGACCGCCGGGCTGCTTGGCAATCCACAGCTCAGTGGCGATGTAGGACACAACGCTCAGAAGTTTGGTGGTCTGAGCGGCGAGGGCGTTGCTTGGTCCGCCTCGGTTCTGCAACCTTTTGAGTGGCCCGGCCGGATCGGGTTGCGGAAGGCAATCGCCAACCATGACATCGAACTCGCGCAATTCGGCTACGAGCGGTTCAAGATTGCGCTCGCGGGCCGCGTGCGGGCGCTGGCTTACGGTTTGTTCGCCGCGCAGGAGAAATCCGCCGCCGCCGCGGAAGTGGCCGAGCGATTCAAGGCGTTGCGTGAAGTTTTGGTGCAACGCGATCCCGCAGGCCTGACGCCGTTGCTGGAAACGCGCGTCATCGAAGCGACCGAGTTGAACGCGCAGCGGAAGGCCAGTGAGGCGGCGTTGGCCACGCAAGCGGCTCTGTTGGAGTTGAATCAGCTACGCGGCGTCGCGCCGGATACCGGCCTGTACGTGAGTCAGGTGCGGCTCGTGTTTGGTCCGCCAGAGGACAAAGGCGCATTGCTCAGGCTGGCTCGCACGAACAACTTCGAGTTGAAAGCCCGCGCTTTGGAACTCGCGCAGCAGGGTTTCCGCGTGGATCTGGCGAAGAACGAGCGCTATCCGACCATCAGCGTTGGGCCAAGCTACTCGGACCAAAGGGCAGGCTCGGAGGAACAACGCATCATCGGCGTAGGCATCTCGCTGCCGTTGCCGTTGTGGAATCGGAACAAGGGCAACATCGAAGCCGCCGCCGCGCGCCAGATGCAGGCGCAGGTTTCACTAAACGTCACCGAACGCGAGATTCAGCGGAAGACCATCGAGGCCGCGCTGACCTATGAGACGAAGTTGCGCGAGATGGCGAAATGGCGGCCCGACTCCGTGCAACATTTCAGGGAAGCCGCCGAAGTCGCCGACCGCCACTACCGGCTCGGCGCAGTGCCGATTTCCACCTACGTCGAATTGCAGAAGCAATACCTCGATGCCGTCGAAGGCCTGCTCGACACCAAGAAGGAGGCACTCGAAGCAGCTGCCCAACTGGAGTTGCTCACCGGCTTGCCGCTGCCGCTCGCGCGCACCACCACAGAGGAGCCGAAATGAATCCACTCCGCTCCACCACGCTACTTCCGGCGCTGCTCCTGGCGTCCTCGCTCTTTGTCGGTTGCGGCCACAAGGAGGGAGACGGCCATGATCATGGCAAGGAGGAGGCCCACGGCAATGACGACGGGCACGGGCACGGCGAAGAATCGCCTTCTGGCGCCTCGTTCAAGGCGGGCAAAGGGGTCATCGTTACCGAGGAAACCAAGAATCTGCTCGGTATTGAAGTCGCCGACGTGTCGGAGCGGAAACTGCCGAACCAGGTCCGCTTCACCGTCCAGATCTTCGGTGAGAGGCACCATCACCTGCTGAATCCCGAAGATCACACCGGCTGCGACGTGCATGGGTCGGGTTTCGTCTCCACCAACACCGCTGTCATCGTGAAGACCGGCCAAGTGGTGGAGTTGTTCAAGAACACGAACGCCATGTTTGGTGGAGTCGTGCTCTCTGTGCAAAAGGCCCTGGCACTTGGCGAATCAGAAATCGTCATCGGCGTATCAAACGCCACGGCCACGCTCAGGGCTGGCGAGTTTGTTCCGGCACGTATCAGCCTTCCGCGCGAGGAGGCGGTCCCGGTCATTCCCCAATCCGCACTGCTCCGAACGACCGAAGGCACGTTCGTTTATGCCGTCAATGGCGACGCCTACTTCCGCACGGCCGTCAAGGTCGGGGCGGAGGAGGACGGCTGGGTGGAAGTTACGGACGGGTTGCTGGCGGGCGACGCCGTCGTGACCAAGCCAGTGCAAACCCTCTGGCTGATCGAACTTCGCGCAACCAAGGGCGGCGGACACTCGCACTGAGACGTGCTATGAGCCAACCGGCCAAATCATTCACGGCCTGCACGACGGACTGCTGCGACGCTCCGGCTCAGGTCGCCCCGCCGATTACGCCGCTCACCGGCCCACAGACGTTGCTGCGCGTGGCCGGGATGGATTGCGCGGATGAAGTGGAGGTGGTGAACCGCGCCTTAAAGCCGCTGCCCGGCGTGCGCGACGTGCAGGTCAATCTGATGGCGGGCACCGTCACCGTGGCGCACACCGCCGAGGTCGCGCCGGAGTCACTGGTCGCGGCGCTCGGACGCAACGGACTTCGCGCCACAGTCGCGAACGATGGCGAGCGGCCTGCGTCCACCAACCAGATGCAGCGCGGTCGCATCATTTCCGTCGCGGTGTCCGGCGTTTTCACCGGGCTGGGCTTGGCGCTGCAATGGCTTCACAGCGAAGCGGCTGTTTTGAACCTCACCGCGTTCGGCGTCGCCATCGTCGCGGGCGGCTGGTTCATCGCGCCCAAGGCGCTCGGTGCGCTGCGCCGCCGCTCGCTCGACATGAACGTGCTGATGACCGTGGCGGTCGCGGGGGCGGTCGCCATCGGTGAGTGGAGCGAAGGCGCGGCGGTCGTGTTCCTGTTCGCACTTTCCGAACTGCTCGAAGCGTTCAGCGTGGCGCGGGCGCGACGGGCCATTCAGTCGTTGATGGAACTCACCCCGGAGACGGCGCTGGTGAAGGAAGGCGAATCCTTGCGCGAGGTCGCGGTCGCGGAAGTCACCGTGGGCAGCGTCATCGCGGTGAAGTCCGGCGCACGGGTGCCGCTCGATGGCGAAGTCGTCGCGGGCGGCTCGGCGGTGAATCAAGCGCCCATCACTGGCGAATCCATGCCCGTGGAGAAGAAGCCGGGCGACGGCGTGTTCGCGGGCAGCATCAACGGTGAAGGCTCGCTCGACGTGCGCGTGACCAAGCCCGCGAGCGATTCCACGCTCGCCCGTATCATCCATCTCGTCAGCGAGGCGCAATCGCAGAAAGCGCCGTCGCAACGGTTCGTGGACACGTTCGCCCGCTACTACACCCCGGCGGTCTTCTTCGTCGCGCTGCTGGTGTGGCTGGTGCCGCCGCTGTTGTTCGCGGGCGCGTGGGCCGTGTGGACGTATCGGGCACTCGTGCTGCTCGTCATTGCCTGCCCGTGTGCGCTGGTCATCTCGACGCCGGTGTCCATCGTGTCAGGACTCACGGCGCTGGCCCGGCGCGGCGTGCTCATCAAGGGCGGCGCGTATCTCGAAGCCGTCGGCAAGCTGCGCGTGCTGGCCGTGGACAAGACCGGCACCATCACCGAGGGCCGTCCGCGTGTGACGCAAATTCTGGTGCGGGCCGCGAAAGATGAAACGGAACTGCTGCGCGTCGCGGCGGCGATTGACGCGCACTCGGAGCATCCGCTGGCCAAGGCCGTCGTGGAAGCGGCGCAACAACGCAACGTCACTTTTACCCGCGCCACAAATTATCAGGCCCGCACCGGCAAGGGCGCGGAAGGCGACGTGGACGGCCACGCTTACTTCGTCGGCAATCACCGGTTCGCGCACGAACTCGGCGTCTGTTCCGAGGACTTGGAACGGCAGCTTGCGGAGATTGAAGCGCAGGCGATGTCCGTCGTCGTGGTCGGGCACCGTCCGCACGGCGGCTGCGCGGGCGAAGTGCTTGGCGTGCTGGCCGTGGGCGACACCGTGCGGGCCAACGCCGCCGAGTCCATCCGTGCCCTGCACGCGGCGGGCATCCGCAAGGTCGTCATGCTCAGTGGCGACAATCAGCGCACCGTGGATGCCATCGCCAAACAAGTCGGCATTGATGAAGCGCACGGCGACCTGCTGCCTGACAAGAAAATCGAGCGCGTGCGCGGTCTGCTCGCGGAGCACACGCACGTCGGAATGATTGGCGACGGCGTGAACGACGCCCCGGCGATGGCGGCGGCGAGCGTCGGCATCGCGATGGGCGCGGCGGGCACGGACACCGCCATCGAGACCGCCGACATGGCGCTGATGCAGGACGACCTCAGCAAAGTCGCCGAAGCGATTCATCTCGGTCGCCGCGCCATGCGCGTGATTCAGGCCAACATTATTTTCGCGCTGGCGGTGAAGGCGGTCTTCCTCGTGCTCGCGCTGCTCGGTTACACGAGTCTCTGGCTGGCGATTCTTGCCGACACCGGGGCCACGCTCGTCGTCATCGCCAACGCGCTGCGGCTGTTGCAATCACCCAAGGCGACCGCGCCATGAACTTCCCATTGAATCTATGTTGAACCGTCTCCTCGAATTTTCCGTCCGCCAGCGCGTGTTCGTGCTGCTGGCGACGCTGGTCCTCGTCGGTATTGGCGTCTATTCCGCGCTGCGGCTTCCGATTGATGCGGTGCCTGACATCACGAATGTTCAGGTGCAGATCAACACCGCTGTCCCCGCGCTCGCGCCGGAGGAGATTGAAAAGCTCGTCACCTTCCCCATCGAGAACGAGATGGCGGGCATTCCCGGCCTCACTGAGTTGCGCTCCCTGTCCAAGTTCGGACTGTCACAGATTAACCTCATTTTCGAGGACGGCACGGATATCTACCGTTCAAGGCAACTCGTCAGCGAACGGTTGCAGACGGTGATTGATGAACTGCCGGTGGGCCTCACGCCCAAGCTCGCGCCCATCAGCACAGGGTTGGGCGAGATCTATTACTACGTGGTCGAATACGAAAAGGGTGCGACCAACCGGCCGCCGACGCGCGAGGCGCAGTTGATGGAGCTGAAGCTGATCCACGATTACCTCATCAAGCCTCGCCTCCGTTCGACGCCCGGCCTCGCCGAGGTCAATGCGAGCGGCGGCTACGAGAAGCAAATCGTCATTCAACCCAATCCGGACAAGCTCAAAAGCGTTGGCATGTCGTTCAGCGAAATCGCGGAAGCCATCGGCGAGAATGTCGAGAATGCGGGCGGTAGCGTCATCCAACTTGGAGGGGAAACATTGACGGTGCGTGCCGCCGGTCGTGTGCAGACCGTAGATGAGATTGAGCGATTGCCACTGAAGTTCGGCTCGCGGGCCACACCGCTGCGCGTGCGCGACCTGGCGGAAGTGGGCATTGGCAAAGCCGTCCGCACCGGCACGGCGACTTACAACGGCGAGGAAGCATTGCTCGGCGCGGCGCTGATGCTCGCAGGGGAGAACAGCCGCCTTGTCGCGAAGCGGGTGGATGATAAGCTCAAAGAGATTCAGCCCAAGCTTCCGTCGGGCGTGACGATCATTCCCGTCTATGACCGCACCGTGCTCGTGGATCGCACCATCCGCACGGTCGAGACGAGTTTGTTCGAGGGCGCGATTCTTGTCGTGGTCGTTCTCCTCGTCATGCTCGGCAATTGGCGGGCGGCGCTCATCGTCGCGCTCGCCATCCCGTTGTCGCTGCTGTTCGCCATGACCGGCATGGTGCAGAGCGGCGTCTCCGGTAACCTGATGAGCCTGGGCGCGATCGACTTCGGCCTCATCGTGGATGGTGCTGTGGTGATGGTGGAGAACATCATCCGTCACCTCGCGGAGCGACAGCACAAGCTCAAGCGTCGCCTCACCGCGACAGAACGCTCGCATGAAGTGCTCGTGGCGGCCAAAGAAGTTGCCAGCCCGATGTTCTTCGGCGTGTGCATCATCACCGTGGTCTATTTCCCGATCCTCGCGCTGACCGGCATCGAAGGGAAGATGTTCAGGCCGATGGCAATCACGGTCATCTTCGCACTGGTCGGATCGATGGCACTGGCGCTGACCCTCATGCCCGCGCTTTGCTCGTATTTTCTCGGTGGCAACATCAAGGAGAAGGACAGCTTCCTCGTTACTTGGGCCAAGGTGGCCTACGCCCCAATCCTCCGTTTCGCGCTTCGATTTCGCTGGGTTGTCACTGGCGCGGCAGTGGCACTGTTCGTTTTTGCGGTCGTTGTATTCAACCGGCTCGGGGCGGAGTTTGTCCCGCAACTGGACGAAGGCTCCTTTGCCACGCACATGATTCGCACCACGAGCATCGGCATTGACGCAAGCGTGGACATGCAGAAGCGCGGCGAGAAGCTGCTGCTGGAGAAGTTCCCGGAGGTTGCCTACACGTTCAGTCGGCTCGGAACAGCCGAAATTGCGAGTGACCCGATGGGCGTCAACGTCGCGGACACCTACATCATGTTCAATCCGCTGGACAGATGGCGGAAAGTGGACGGCAAACCCATCGGCAAAGAGGCGCTGGCCAATTTGATGACCGAGGAACTGGGCAAACATCTTCCCGGCGAGGGGCATCTGTTCAGCCAGCCCATTGAAATGCGCTTCAACGAAATCCTCGAAGGCACGCGTGCGGACATCGCGGTGAAAGTTTTCGGCGAGGACTTTGCCGTGATTGAGAAGATCGCGAGCGAGGCGCGGGAGATCCTCGAAGGCGTGCGCGGCGCTTCCGACGTCGAGTTTGATGCACTCGGCAAATCTCCTTTGCTCGAAATCGTTCCCAATCGCGAGGCAATGGGCAAATACAACCTCCACGCCGCCGAGTTGAACCGCGTGGTCAACACCGCGCTAGCTGGGCAGGAGGTCGGCAAGCTCATTGAAGGCAATCGCCGATTCGACATCGTGGTGCGCCTAAGTGAGGACTTGCGGGAGAAGATTGACGATCTCAAACGCCTGCCCGTCCGAGTGGATGATGGCGGACTGCTAACGCTCGGCCAGGTCGCCGACTTCAAGGTTGTCGAGCAGGTCGCCGCCATCTCGCGGGAATACAGCCAGCGACGTGCGGCCATCATGGTGAACCTGCGCGGACGCGACGTGGAGAGTTTTGTCCTAGAAGCCCAGAAGAGAATTGCCGAACAAATCAAGCTGCCCGACGGCTACACCATCGAATTCGGCGGACAGTTCCAGAATCTCCAGGAAGCTCGCCGTCGCCTTATGTTTGTCGTTCCGGCCGCCCTGGCCCTGATTTTCGTCCTCATTTTCATGGCGCTGCAAAGCCTCCGGCAATCCCTGCTGGTGTTTCTGGCCGTTCCGCTCGCCGTGACAGGCGGCGTGTTCGCACTATGGGCGCGCGACCTGCCGTTCAGCATCTCGGCGGGTGTCGGTTTCATCGCACTTTCCGGAATCGCTGTGCTCAACGGACTCATGATCATCACGTTCTTCAACCAGTTACGCGAACGCGGCGCGGACGTGCGCACCGCCGTCTGGGACGGCTCGCTGCTGCGGCTACGTCCAAAGCTCATGACTGCGCTCGTGGCCTCGCTCGGCTTCATCCCGATGGCGATTGCCAGCGGCGCGGGCGCAGAGGTTCAGCGTCCGCTCGCGAGCGTCGTCATCGGCGGCATCATCTCCTCCACGTTCCTCACGCTCGTCTTGCTGCCGACGCTCTATGAGTGGTTGGAAGGGAAAACCTCCCCCGGACCGGTAAAACCTAAAATTCCTCCCGAATCATGAGCACCCAACTTGTCCTCAAATACCTCCTCAGCGCGGGCGTCATCACACTGGTCAGTGAAGTGGCCCGGCGCAACGACCGCCTGGGAGCGTTGCTCGCGAGTTTGCCGTTCGTGAGCCTCATGACGCTCTTCTGGGTTCACTTCGAGAGTGCGCCCGAGCAACGGATGCAGAAGACCGGCGACCACATGTTTTACATCTACTGGTATGTGCTGCCCACGTTGCCGATGTTTCTGCTCTTCCCGTGGCTGCAGCGGCAGTCCGGTTTTTACGGCGCACTGGCCTCCAGCGCCTTGCTGACCGTTGCGCTCTTCATTGCCCTGCGTTTCACCGCCTCCCGATTCGGACTCATGCTTTGACCGCGAAACAACAAACAAACACCACAGCAGAAAACCATGAAAACAAACCTCCGCCTCCTCACACTGGCCGCCGCCCTGTGCGTCGGGTTATTCACCGCCAGCGCCGCTGACAAGCACGACCACGCCCACAAGGCCACGCCCAAGGGCGGACGCCTGCTCGACAAGACCGAGCCGCACGCCGAGTTCGTGGTCGAGAAAGACCGCAGCGTCACCATCAACTTCTACAACGACGAGATGAAGCCCGTTGCCGCTACCACGCAGAACGTGACCGCCATTGCCGATGCCAAGAGCGGCAAGGCCACGCTCCAGTTCGAGAAGAAAGGCGACTCGTTGGTCAGCAAGACCAAGCTGCCCGAAGGCGACGGCTACAACGTCGTCGTGCAGTTCAAGCAGACCGCCGACGCCAAGCCGGTCAACCTCCGCTTCAAGCTCGACCTTGCCACCTGTGGAGAATGCAAACGCGCCGAATACGCCTGCACATGCGACCATTGATCACCCGATGAAGCGCCCGTAGTCAATAAGCCTTCGTCCACGCGGCGAAGGAGAAAAGAAGACCCCAATATGAAGACCTCGAATGCAATTAGGTTTGGCCCGGTTCTGCTGGGCCTCGCGTTGTTCGCTACCACGACGGCGTCGGCACACACTGTCCGCTCGCGTCCCGCGCGCGGCGTGGTGGAAAGTCTCGACGTGGAGGCTCGCATCGTGCGGTTTGCACCCCGGAATGGCGAAGCCCCGACTGAACTCGCCCTGACGAGTCGGACGAAATTCGTCCACAACTGGCACTTCGTTCCGGCGAAGGAACTCAAGAACGGCACGACCGCAGTGGTCCATTACCGCTCGCCGTTCTTCGGAAGACCATTCGTGACGAGGGTTGTGTGGGTCAATGGCGAGTGATGGGGTAGGTAAAGTCGTGAGCTGATGGGGTCGGTATTCGAGTTGTGAGCGTCAACTTGCGACGGGACGACGCGTCGACCAACCAGCCAGGCAACGGTCCGATGGTGCAGGGAGCAGGTTGGCGGGGGGCGATCTTACGCCAACACTGGCCATCGATTCTTCGGTTGTTTTGGGACAAAGTAGGCGAAAAGTTCCTTCGGTGTACGGTGTACCGTGTACAGTTTGAGGCGGTGCGCGGCGTGCCGCAATTGGGCTTGCCCTTATCCCGCGTGAATGAGAAATCATGAGGGATTACGCTGAATGCGGCGTATGGATGGAAGGGTAAGTACCGCGAAGACCGCCCTAGCAAAAAAGAGAAAGTGGTATGATCACAACTTTGCTCCTCGACACCGACTTGGCAATTGTTGCTGCCGTAACTTCGACGAACGTGGCGGAGGCGCTCCAGGTGCTGGACGGGAAGTTGCTCGAAAACTCTCCGCGGACCATGCAAGCCGCCCGAATCGATGCTTACCTGACCAAAATACCTCTTTTGGAATCGCCGAGACTTGGGTTTGGCCCGGTCTTTCCGCAAGGTGTCGAGCATTGCGCGTTGCGGCGACCTCGAAGCCGGCCCACGACCGTTGCTTCCTCTACATGCCGACGTCTTGAAACCGCTCGTCGCGAACATATTGCGAAGGAATACGATGTCGCCCCCGCTCAGATTGACGCGGGGTGACATTTCTCCAGGAGTACCAGAGGCAACGACCTAGTTCGCCGGCCAAACCAGACAGAAACGATGAAAACCAACCCACCTGATGGCGACGAGGCGCCGCTCAAAGCCCTCTTGCAGGAGTGGCAACCCAAGCATTCATTGCCTCCGCGTTTCCAGGAGCAGGTCTGGCGTCGCATCGAACGCGCTGAAAGCGCGCCGGTCCCGGCCTTCACCCTCTCCCAATTGTTCACGAATTGGCTCGCCAACAAACTACCTCGTCCGGCGTTGGCCGCGGGATACATGGCTTCGCTGCTTATTTTTGGCGCGAGCACGGGCTGGAACCAAGCACGGCACGACACGGTACGCATCACCGGCGAACTAGGCGCCCGCTATGCCCAAGCAGTAGATCCCTACCAAACCACGGCGCAACCATGAAGCGCGGTCTGTTGATTCTGGCGATCGGCGTGGTGGGCGCGGTCGCCGCCTACTTCTGCGTGTATCTAATGGGAACGGCCAGGCCCCGCGCCATGATGAAGAGCCCCCGGCCGGAACTCGCGTGGCTCAAACACGAGTTTAATCTGGGTGATGCGGAGTTCACGCGCATTTCACAATTGCACGCGGGCTATCTGCCGCAGTGCATGGAGCGTTGCCGTCGCATCGACCAGTTGAACGGCACTCTCTCCAGCGCACTCGCCACTACCACGCAGATTACCCCGGAAATTGAGAAGCTCCTGAGGGAACGAGCCCAAATGCGGGCCTCCTGCCAGACCGAGATGCTCAAGCACTTCTTTGAAGTGAGCCGCACCATGCCGCCGGAACAGGGCAAGCGCTATCTGGCATGGGTGCGAGAGCATACCTGCCTGCGGGAAGATACGATGGACCACGGCTCTGACAACCACGCCACAACGACGACTCCCTCCCATCAGCCATAGTGCCAGCATGAACACGCCCAACACGGACGAACAGGACGTGCAGGACATGCGGCGACTGGCGCAAGGGCACGAAGCGGCCCTGAACGACCTGATGGAGCGTCACGGCGGGAAGTTGTTTCACTACCTGGTCCGTTGCTTGAATGACGAACACGACGCCGCGGATCTGGCCCAGGAAACATTTGTGAATCTCTATCAGAGCCGGGCGCGCTTCGATGCCGGACAGAAATTCTCGACATGGCTCTACACCATCGCCGGAAATCTGGTGAAAGACCGTTACCGCTGGCGCTCGCGCCATCCGCAGGTCTCTCTAGATGCGGACAACGACTCGACAGGCGAAAGCTTTCGCGATGCTCTGCCGCAAGATGGGCCGACGCCGACGGACGACGCGCAGCGGCAGGAGCGCGCCGAAGCCGTACGCCGCGCCGTAGCCACGTTGCCAGAGGAGCTGCGCCAGCCGCTCATTCTCGCTGAATACGAGGAACGCTCGCACGCGGAGATTGGCGCGATTCTTGGCTGCACGGCGAAGGCGGTCGAAACGCGGATTTACCGTGCGCGGCAGCAATTGCGCGCGAGCCTGAGCGCAATGCTGAAAACAGTGTGAACGACGTTCCTAACTGGCTAAGTGCCGGGCGAAGGTTCTGAAGGAAGTTTGAGGGATTTGGCATCGCGTGGCGTAGTGCTCCTTGTATCAGCAATCCCTGTGGAGCAGTTGGTGAGGCAATTTGATTAGCGTCCGATTATGCGCTGGCATCAGAGAATCTTGAGTCCGTGGCTCCGCTCGTTGGCGGCGTTCGCTCTTTTGGTTTTCATCGCGGCGCAGGCGGCGTGCTTCATCCACTGCAACATTGGCGGCGGACACGGCAACAGCGACGCCCAGCCTTCCTGCCACGGCTCCGCCGCAGCCAAGCCGACCCACGGTGAGCATGACGCACCCGCGCCGGCACCGACTGCGACCTGCTCGACCCTAAAAACGATGCTGGCTGGGGCCGACGCTCCCACAGTCATCGCGCCGCAGTTCCACACCCTTTACTTGCTGGCTCCGCTTTCGCTCGCGCTGGACGCGACCGAAGGACAGCCGGAAGCCGCCTTCTTCCGCCAGAGCGGGACACACGATTGGGTCTTCACGCCCGAAGTGTGTCTTGGCCCGGCGTTCCGCAGTCTCGCTCCGCCCTTCCTCGGCTAAGTTGATTCGCGCCCGCGCCCTCGCGCGTGCCTGAATCAATTCCTCCGCCCGTTCCGTGCTCTGTTGTCACGGAAGCAGTCTGCCTATTACCCGAAAAATCCCACTCAAAACTGAACGAAGCATGAAAACAAAATGGATTCTGACCGCCCTGATGGCACTGACGCTTGGCGTCGCCGCGTTTGGCGTGACTGGATGCAGCAAGTCCGGCGACGACCACAGCGGTCACGCGCACCAATACACCTGCCCAATGAAGGAACACTCCGACGTGGTGCAGGACAAACCCGGCGACTGTCCCAAGTGCGGGATGAAGCTCGTGGAGAAGAAGTAACGCCATGAGTCCGCGCCTGTTCATCCGCAGCTTCGGGCCGCGCGTCGTTGCCGTTCTGGCGGCGCTGGGCGCTCTCGCGCTTTCCAGCCACGCGCAAACACCTCGTCTGCTCGACGCCACTTACCTCGACGCGCTCCGCGCCGAGGTTCGCACGAATCATCCGTCCGTTGCCGCCGCGCAGGCCCGCGTGCTCGCGGCGAATGCTGGTGTGCGGGCCGTCCGGCTTTGGGAAGATCCCACGGCGAACGCGGGTATAATGGCGGCAAATCGGGAGTTTCGCAGTGACAACGGAGACCTGATCGTCGGTGTCGAGCAGATGCTGCCCCGGCGCAAGCTCTACGATGCCCGCAAGGCCAGGGCCGGCGCGGAGCGCGCCATCTTCGAGGCGGAGACCCGTTCCGCTGCGCTGATGCTGGAAACGCTCGTGGCGCAATCCGTCATCGAACTCGCGCTTGTGGATGAGATGCTCGGCATCCAGACGAACCAGCTCGCGTGGCTGGAAAGCATGGCGGCCAACGCGCGCGAGAAGCTCAAAGACCCAATGGCGAACGCCTCCGAGCCGCTTCGCATCGAGAGCGAAGTGGCGCAGGAACGGCAGAAGATTGACAACACCCGGCGCCAGCGCACACGGCTGGTTCGTCAACTCAACATCCTGCTGGGACGAGAAACGGATGACGCCTGGCCTGTGCTGCGGCTGCCAGACTCCGCCACGCTCACGCCGGCGCTCGCTGAAGAACTGTCACGGCTCTATCAGGTCAACCCGACGCTTCAGGCGCTGCTCAGCACCGCCGAGGCCGCGAAGTCCGACATCGAAGTCGCGAAGCGCGAGCGCAGCCCGATCTTCTCGCTGGGCGTCGAGTCCAGCGTGTATTCCGGCGGCGATTTTCGGCAGGCCACCGTGGGCGCGAAGATGACGCTGCCGTGGTTCAACAATTCCGTCTATCGCGCGAACACCGAGCGCGCTCTTCGTCAGCAGGCGGCGGCCGAAAAGGATGCCGAGGCGCTGGCGCGGCGGCTGCGCGGCGAGGCGGTCGCGGCCCACACCGAGGCGGAGACTTCGGCGCGGCAGGCGAAGACATTTTCGGAGGAAGTCATTCCGCGCGCCTCGAAAGCGGTCGAGTCCACGCAGAACGCCTGGATCAGCTCGAAGGCCAGCATCCTCGAAGTGCTCGACGCGCGCCGCGCGCTGCTTAATTCCCGATTGGAGGAACGTCGCTCCGTCGCCGCGCACCGAGCTGCCTTGGAAGTGCTGCGGTCCATCGTCCCGCCCCAATCCATTCCCTGACCCGCTTCATGAAAACCTTCCCAGCCATTCTCTTGTCGCTCGCGGTCGCCGTTCCGGTGACGTGGTTCGCGACGCGGCAACTTCACCACGACGGCGCGAATGCTGCCGCGAACTCCGGCCAGCCTGCTGGAAGAAAGCTGCTCTACTACCAGAGCGCCATGCACCCGTGGATCAAATCCGAGAAGCCGGGGCGTTGCACCATCTGTGGCATGGAACTGACACCGGTGTATGAAGGCGACTCCGGCTTTGACTCGGCGGGCGGCGGCGATGTCGTGCCGCTGACGCAGACGATGATTCAGGTGGTAAAGGTGCAGACTGCCGAGGCGCAGACGCGGCCGCTCAAGAAGACGCTCACCGTCGCGGGGATGGTGGACGACAACGCCACGCGGCATCGGGTGCTCTCGGCCTACATCCCCGGTCGCGTGCAGAAGCTCTACGTGAACTACCTCGGCGCGGAGGTGAAGGAAGGGCAGCCACTCGCCGAGTTCTACAGTCCGACGCTGCTGCAAGCCGAGCGCGAGTATCGCACGGTCAACGGCGAACTGCGCTCGGCGACCGCGCTCCGCCTGTTGCAGATGGGTTTGACCGCCACGCAAATCGAGGCGCTGTCGCAGAAGTCCGGCGACGCGCTGACCTCGCAGATTCTCTCACCCATCGGCGGAACGGTGGTCGGGCAGAGCGTGTATGAAGGCCAATACGTGCAGGAGGGCGAGAAGCTGTTCGAGATCGCCGACTTCTCGACCATGTGGTTTCAGTTCCGCGCCTACGAGCAAGACCTGCCCTGGATCAAGCTTGGGTTGAAGGTGGACATCACCACGCCATCGCATCCCGGCAAAACCTTCACGGGCAACATCACCTTCATTGATCCGAACTTCGACGAGGTGACGCGCTCGACCAAGGTGCGGGTGGAATTGGAAAACCCCGTCGTGGAGGGACGCCGCCAGTTGCTCCATCGCCTCTATGCGGACGGCCTCGTGCATCTCGAAGCGCCCGAGGTGCTCACCGTGCCGCGCACCGCCGTCATCGAGACCGGCCCGGAAGCCGTCGCCTACGTGGACCAGGGCGGCGGCGCGTATTCGAGGCGCGTGCTCAAACTCGGTCGGCGTGGCGACACGCTCATCGAAGTCGCCTCCGGCCTGAGCGCCGGGGACAAGGTGGTGGTCAATGGCAACCTGCTCATCGACGGACAGGCTGAGATGAACCGCGCGTTTGCCGAACCCGCCGCCGTGCCTGCCACGACCAACGCCATCTTACCCGCGTTGACAGACGCCCAGCGCCAGGCGGTGAAGGATTTCCTTGCGTTGGCGGATGCCCTCGGCGGTTCGCTCGCCGCCGACAAGCTCGACGAGTTCAACATACAGGCGGCGAAGACGCACGCGGCCATGCCGAAACTCATGGATGCTTTCGTGGACGCGGACAATGCATGGCATCCGCTCCTCAAGAACATCGAAGACGCGGGCCACTTGGAGAAAGCTGACGACCTTAAGGCGGCGCGGCGAACCTTTCATCCCCTCAGTAACGCTGCCGTCGCGCTCGCGCAGGCGTTGCGTCATAGCGAGAAGGAGTTCGCTTCGCTGAAGGTGTTTCGCTGCCCGATGACGAAGGCGGTTTTTCCAGGCGCACCGGCCTCGGCGGAGTGGATGCAGCTCAAGCCCGTCATCAGCAACCCCTACATGGGCGTGCAGATGAATGATTGCGGCACGGAGGTCAAGTGAACGCCCGCGACATCACCACAATCCTGGACGCACTATGATTCAACGCATCATCGAATGGAGTTTGAAGAATCGCTTCCTCGTGTTCTGCGGAGCGCTGCTGCTCATCGCGCTCGGCGTGCGCGCGGTGTTCAAGACGCCCGTGGACGCCATCCCGGACCTCACGGAGAATCAGGTGCTCGTCTATGCCGACTGGATGGGTCGCAGCCCGCAGGAGGTTGAAGACCAGGTGACGTACCCGCTCTCGACCGGCCTGCAAGGATTGGCCGGCGTCAAGGACGTGCGGGCTGTCTCCATGTTCGGCTTCTCGCTGCTCACGATCATTTTCGAGGACGACACGGACACCTACTTCGCCCGGACGCGCGTGCTGGAGCGGCTCAACTATCTTCAGGGCGCGATGCCGGAAGGTGTGAAGCCGCAGCTTGGCCCGGACGCGACTGGACTTGGCTGGGTCTATCAATACTACCTCGACGTGGACGCGAGCAAAGCGCCCGACGGCGGCTATGACCTCGGCAAGCTCCGCACGGTGCAGGACTGGCACATCCGCTACCAACTCGCCAGCGTGCAGGGCGTGGCCGAAGTCGCGAGCATCGGCGGCTTCGTGAAGCAGTATCAAATCGAACTCTCCGCCACGAAGATGCGCGCGGCGAACGTCACGGTCGGCGAGGTGATGGCCGCCGTGCAGAACGCCAACCTCAACGTCGGCGGCAAAACCATCGAGGAGAACGGCGCGGAATTCGTGTTGCGCGGCATCGGCCTGATTGAGAGCACGGAAGACCTCGAACTCATCCCCATCACGGCGATGGAGGGCACGCCCATTTACATAAAGGACATCGCCACCGTGCAGATCGGCGGCGACTTCCGGCGTGGCGCGCTCGACGTTGACGGGCACGAAGCGGTCGGCGGCACGGTCGTCATGCGGACAGGCGAGAACGCCAAGGCGGTCATCGAGCGCGTGAAGGAGAAGATCGCGCAAATCTCCAAGAGCCTCCCGCCGGGCATTTCCATCAAGCCGTTCTACGACCGAAGCACGCTCATCGAGCGCACCATCGACACGCTCAAGCACGCGCTCGTCGAGGAAATCATTCTGGTCACGCTCGCGCACATCATCTTCCTGTGGCACTTCCGCAGCATCCTCATCGTCACGCTGCCGCTGCCGGTTTCGATTCTGATTTCGTTCCTGCTGATGAAGGAGTTCGGCATCACGAGCAACATCATGTCGCTCACGGGCATCGCCATCGCCATCGGTGTATTGGTGGACGCGGCCATCGTGGTGACAGAAAACGTCCTGCGGCACTGCGAAAGCGCGGAGGATAAGAAGGGCGGACGACTCACCCCTGCGGAGACGTGGCACGAGACGTTGACCGCCTGCCAGCAGGTGGGACGGCCCATTTTTTTCGCAATGGCCATCATCATCCTCGCCTTTGTGCCGGTGTTCGCGCTGACCGGTCAGGAGGGCAAGCTGTTCCATCCGCTCGCTTGGACGAAGACCTTCGCGATGGTCGGCTCGACGCTGCTCGCGGTGACGCTCGTGCCGGTGCTGTGCAGCCTGCTCGTGCGCGGCCCGTTCCACGGCGAGGACCGGAATATCGTGATGCGTTTCCTGCTCAAGCTCTACGACCCGGCATTGAATTGGGCGTTGAACCATCGCAAGACGGTGATGAGCGCGGCGGTGCTGCTGCTGGCCACGGCGTTGTTGACGGCGTTCGGTCTGCCGCGCGCGTGGACGAAAGACCTGCGCGACCGGGGCTGGCATCGCACGGCTGATTTCGCTCAAGGCTTCGGCAAGGAGTTTATGCCGCCGTTGAACGAAGGCGGGCTTCTCTACATGCCCGTGCTGCATCCCAAGACCGGCCTCAAGGAAATCCAGCGCGTCATGTCGTGGCAGGACACGGTGCTCGCCAGCGTGCCGGAAATCGAAACCGTCGCCGGGAAGCTGGGCCGTTTCGAGACGCCCACCGACCCCGCGCCCACCGAAATGTTGGAGACGACCATTACGCTCAAGCCGGAGTGGATTCCCACCAACCGCACCGTGCTCGGCTTCATCAAGCTCCCGCGTGTCGTTCGCAATCCTGAATGGCGTGAAGGGATGACGGTCGAGAAGTTGAAAGCCGAGTTGACGGAGAAGATGAAGCACGTCCCCGGCTACGTGCCCGCGTTTCTCCAGCCCATTGAGAATCGCATTCTCATGCTCTACACCGGCATCCGGGCGCAGGTCGGCGTGAAGATTTACGGCGACAACCTGAGCGCGATTCAGGAGAAGGCTTACGAGGTCGAGCGGGTGGTGAAGCAAATCCCCGGCGCGGCGGGCGTGTCGCCGTCGCGTGTGCAGGGCAAGCCTTACCTCAATGTGAAGGTGGATAGAAAGGCGCTGGCCCGTTACAACCTCAACGCCCGCGACGTGCTCGACGCGGTGGAGGTCGCGGTCGGCGGCAAGAACGTCAGCGTGACCATCGAGGGCCGCGAACGCTTTCCCATCCAGGTGCGCCTCGAACGCGGCGAGCGTGACGACATCGAGAAGATTGGCCGCATCCTCATCGCCTCACGCGGCCCGATGGGTGGCGGCGCGATGGCCTCGGCTGGCGGCGGCGGTGGAGGCATGAGCGGCGGCATGGCGGGCGCGGTTCGTCCTGCCGTCAACATCGGCGGCGCGGGCGGAGACAGCCAGCCGCTCACCTACATCCCGCTGGCGATGGTCGCCAAAATCACCCGCGAAGTTGGCGCGAACGAAATCGCCAGTGAGAACGGACGCCTCCGCGCCTACGTGCAATCCAACGTGCAAGACCGCGACCTCGGCGGATTCGTCAACGAAGTCGAGCAGGCGCTGAAAAAACTCGATTGGGGCAACATGACTTACCAGATGACCGGCGAATACGAAAACCAGCGCCGTTTCGTGAGGACCATGCAACTCGTGTTCCCGGCCGTGCTGCTCATCATCTTCGTGATGCTCTACATGGTTTATCACAGCGCGCTCGAAGCCGCGCACGTCATGCTCGCCGTGCCGTTCGCGCTCAGTGGCGGCGTGTTTCTGCAAAAGCTGCTTGGCTACAATTTCAACGGCGCGGTCTGGGTCGGTTACATCGCGTTGTTTGGAACAGCGGTGCAAACCGGTGTCGTCATGGTGGTTTATCTCGAAGAGATGGTGAAGAAGCGCATGGCCGAACGCGGCGACGCCTTCAATTACGCCGATCTCGTGCAAGCCGTGAAAGACGGCGCACGCCTGCGCCTGCGCCCCAAGGTGATGACCGTCGCAACCATCGTGGCGAGCCTGTTGCCTATCATGTGGAGTCACCGGCAGGGCGCGGAAGTGATGAAGCCACTGGCCACGCCCGTCATCGGAGGGATGATTTCCAGCCTCATCCACATCCTCATCGTCACCCCCGTCATCTTCCTCTGGCTGCGGGCACGCGAACTCCCGTCGAGTTCCGCGACTGCGCACGCTGTCACGTAAGCAACCAACAAACAGAACACCACAGAAACATGAATGCCACCAAGTCCCCCGCCACCGTTGCCGCGCTCGTCATTGCCAGCGCGCTCATGGTCACTGCCGCCTTCGGCATCGTCGGCTGCTCCAGCAGCGGCCACGATCATTCCAGTCATTCCCACGGCAGCGCCGCCGCGAAACCCTATCCGCTGACCAAGTGCATCGTTTCAGACGACGCTTTCGATCACGGTAAGCTGGTCGTCTTCGTCCACAACGGTCAGGAAATCAAACTCTGCTGCCAGGACTGCCGGAAAGACTTCGATAAAGACCCGGCGAAGTATCTCTCGAAATTAACCTCCAAGTAAGTTCCCTATGCAACCGAATCGCGCACCCGCATCGAAAGCTAGAGTATTCCCGCTGGCCATCCTTGCCGCGCTCAGTCTCGCCATTGTGCAAGCCGGTGCGGCAGTGAGCATCGAGCGATTGCCGGAGTCGGGCCTTCAACCGCAGGCCATCGCCGCGCCGGATGGCACGGTCCATCTCATCTACCTCACTGGCGAAGCAAAAGCCTCCGACATCCTCTACCGACGGCGCAAGCCCGATGGTGGCTGGTCCGATCCGCTTAAAGTCAACAGTCAGGCGGGCAGCGCCGTGGCCATCGGGACGATTCGCGGACCGCAGTTGGCGCTCGGACGCAACGGGAGGGCGCACGTCGTTTGGAACGGCTCGCAGTTAGCCGAACCCAAGGCGGTCAACGGCGGCTCGCCCTTGCTCTACGCGCGACTCGATGACGATGGCCGGGGCTTTTCCGCGCAACGGGACTTGATCGGCCGCACCCACGAACTCGACGGAGGCGGCTCGGTCGCCGCCGATGCCGAGGGCCGCGTGTTCGTGGTCTGGCACGCGTCGCCCGCCGGCAGCAACGACGAGACGAACCGCGCGGTGTTCTTGGCGTTGTCCACGGACGACGGAAAGACCTTTGCGCCGGAACGCGCCATCAATCCGGCCGGCAGTGGCGCGTGCGGCTGCTGCGGTTTAACGGCATTCGCCAGTCCCAGCGGCGAGGTCTCCGTTCTTTTCCGCACCGCCCGCACCATGATGCAGCGGGACATGGCGTTGCTCGTTTCCGCCGATCACGGCAAGAGCTTCAGAGAAACCTTCGCTCATCCGTGGTCGGTTGGCATGTGCCCCATGAGCAGTGCCGCGATTACAGCGATTGGGAGAACGACCATGGCTGCGTGGGAAACAGCGGGCCGCGTCCACCTGGGCAAGTTCTCTGATGTAGAATGGAAACCCGACCTGCGCGCAGTAGGGCCGTTGAAGGGAGCGAAGCATCCGCGCCTTGCGACCAACGGGCGCGGTGAAACCTTGATGGTCTGGACGGAGGGCACGGGCTGGCAACGCGGCGGCTCGCTCGCGTGGCAGATCTTCGACGCGCAAGGCACACCGACCGACGACAAGGGAAAGCGCGACGGCGTCGCCGCGTGGAGTTACGCGACCGCCTACGCGCGACCTGACGGAGATTTCGTCATTCTCCACTGAACCAAATAATTTCTCCGCCGGTTGGCGGTGAAGCACCACGAAAACAGAAACAAAAACAGTATGAAGTTCACGAAACACATCCTCACTGCGGTTCTGCTCACCGGCCTGGCTGCCGGAGTCCTGAGTGCCCTCGCCGACGACAAACACAAAGACCACAAGGCCGATGAGACGAAGCCTTATCCATCCGCCAAATGCCTGATTTCAGGCGAAGCGTTGGGCTCGATGGGCAAGCCCCATGTCCTTGGAGCAGATGGGCAGGAAATCAAATTCTGCTGCAAGAACTGCGTGAAAGACTACGAGAAGGACAAGCAGGGCTACGCCAAGAAGCTCGCGCAGGCCGAGGCCAACGCCAAACCGTATCCGCTAAAGAACTGTCTCGTCACCGACGAAGGCTTCGACCATGGGAAGCCCTATGTATTCGCCTACGAAGGGCAGCAGATCAAACTATGTTGCAAGGATTGCCTCAAGGACTTCAAGAAGGAGCCGGTCAAGTTCCTAGAGAAAATCGCTGCGACAACACTCGGAAAGTAACCCCTTTTCAAAACCGGGCGCGGCAAACAACCGCCATCACTCCTTCAGAAAAGAAGGCGGGCTTCCCAACAAATCAAAGCTTCAAGAAACACGACATGAAAACCACTCGACGCGATTTCCTGCAAACATCCTGCTCCGCATTCACCTTGGCCGGTTGCGGCCTTCTGATCGAACAAAAGAGTTTGGCCGATCACCCAATTCCAGCCGGGGGCTACCCTTTGGTCTTCCCCCCTGAGTTCACGGGTGGTGTCCTGGAAGCGAAGGTTGTCAACCAAGAGATTTGGCCGGGGTTCCCCACAACCGCTCTGGCCTTAAACGGTTCCTTGCCGGGGCCTACCATCCGAGTGAAGAAGGGGGACCACTTCAAGGCGCGGGTGCAAAACAGCCTTGGCGAGTCGCTCGTGCTCCATTGGCACGGAATTCTGGCCCCCTCGGAGATGGACGGAAACCCCCGTGACGCTGTCCCTTCCGGTGGCTTCTATGATGTGGAGTTTCCCGTGAACCAGAGAGCCGGCACCTATTGGTATCACGCGCACACGGACAAGTTGACCGGTAAACAGGTGTATCAGGGACTGGCCGGATTCTTCATTGTCGAGGATCCGGCGGAAGATTCCCTTGCCCTTCCGAAGGGTGAGTTTGATGTGCCGCTGCTCATTCAGGACCGAGTGAGCAATCCGGGTCACACGCTGGCCTATTCCCCGATGATGGATGATATGGTGCTCGGTTACTTGGGAGATGCGACGACTGTGAATGGCGTGCCCAACGCCACGCTGTCGGTTACTCGGTCGCTGTATCGCTTCCGTCTGCTTAACGGCTCAAACGCACGCGTGTTCAGGATTGCCCTTGGCGACAACGCCCCGTTCAAGCTCATCGCCAACGATGCCGGATTGTTGGCGGCTCCAATTGAGGTCACTTCCATCTTCCTGGCTCCTGGGAACAGGGCCGAAATTCTCGTGGACTTCACCAGCTTTCCCCACGGCTCGACCGTCGAACTGAAGAGCCTCGCGTTCACAGGCGACACGACGATGGGAAGTTCTCAAGGCACGGCGCGGACGTTGATGCGCTTCGTCGGCCAGCACATTGGAAATGGGGGCACAGCTCCGTCAACGCTGGTGCCCTATGCGCCGCACGACCTCTCAGCCGTCAAGCGCACCCGACAGTTCATGATCACTATGCCGGGAGGCGGTCATGGCGGAGGCCACGGCGGCGGCATGTCGGCCGATCTGATCAACGGGCTGGTCTATGAAATGAACCGCACGGACTTCATGGTTCCGTTTGGCGAAATCGAGATATGGGAATTTCAGAACATGGCTGAACACATCCATCCCATGCACCCACACGGGGCCCTGTTCCAGGTCGTCTCGCGTTCGACCTCGCCCACACTCCCACCAGAGGACACCGGCTGGAAGGATACCATTCTCGTTCGTCCGGGAGAGACCGTGCGAACGTTGGTAAAGTTCGACTCCCACGAGGGTGCATTCGTCCTTCACTGCCACAATCTGGAACACGAGGACGGAGGCATGATGCTCAACTTTGATGTCACCCCATCGACTCCACCGATTGGAGGACCACAATTAGACATTCGTCACGAGGCGGAGGAAATTGTGGTTATCGCTCCTCACGACGCAACAGCCTATCGTCTTGAGGGAGCGCCTCACGTAGGGCACGAAGCCCTTTGGACTCCGGTGACAGTTAGCCCCGCCCACTCCGAGGCAGGCATGGAGTTTCGGATTCCGGCAGGTGGAACAATGCGATTCTTCCGGCTCATCAAGCCGTGAACGGAGTTCGTGCAAACTACCGTCGCAATCAGCGATTCGGCGCCTCGGTCAAAACGTCCCGCCGATTGATCAATCCACGTCGTCGCCAATCGAGTAGTCAAAGCCACCGTGCTAGCTGCATACATGACACGTCGCTTCCACCCTTTCACGCAACCGGTGCCGAGCGCGATACAGCCGGACGTTGAGGTTGTTGAACGGCAGCCCAAGCGCCGAGGCGGCTTCCTTGGGCGGCGTGCCGTCGAGATCCACGCGATGGAGCACGTCGTGTCATTGTTTTGGGAGGCCGGGCAGACGGCGGTGCATGCACTGGCAAAGCACGCGCACGTCGCGACGCTGGAAGAGGTCAGCGAACAACGAGTATTCTTATGAAGAGCGATCCAATTTGTGGAATGACCGTGGACGAAGCGTCCGCGCTGCACGCCGAGCGCGATGGCGAAGTGCTTTACTTTTGCAGCGAGCATTGCCGGAAGAAGTTCCTCGCCCAGGCTCCTACGGAGAACAGCGGTGGTTCCTGCTGTGGCGACGCGAAGAAGTACGAGCTACACGACCACGCCGCGCACGAACACGGACACCAGCACGGTACGAAGGAACATTCCTGTTGCGGCGCAAAGTCCGGCGGCGACTCCCACACCGACGCACATCACGCGCATCATCCTCACGTCGCGAGCATTACTCCATCAGCGGCGGCGAAGTATTTTTGTCCAATGTGTCCCGGCGTGGAATCGGACATGCCGGGCGCGTGTCCGAAATGCGGCATGGCACTGGAACTGAATCCGGCCTGGAAGCCCACCGCCAGGACGATTTACACCTGCCCGATGCACCCGGAGGTCGAGCAGGATCATCCGGGCACTTGCCCGAAGTGCGGGATGGCGCTGGAAGCCAAAACCATCACGCCGGAGGTCGCCGAAGATGATTCCGAGTTGCGCGACATGACGCGGCGCTTCTGGGTTGGCGCTACCTTGACGTTGCCGGTGTTCATCGTGGCGATGGCGCATCTCGTTCCCGCGTCGAGTCACGCCGAGTGGGTCAGCGGCGACGTGTCGCGGTGGGGACAGTTTCTGTTGAGCACGCCCGTCGTGCTCTGGGCCGGCTGGCCGTTCTTCGTGCGCGGTTGGCGCTCGCTGGTGAACCGCAGCCTGAACATGTTCACTCTGATCGCGCTGGGCGTCGGCGCGGCTTACGTCTTCAGCGCAGTGGCGATGCTGTTCCCGGAGGCGTTCCCGCCCGCGACCGGCCACACCGGCAAACCCGCGCTCTACTTCGAGGCTGCCGCCGTCATCACCGTGCTCGTGCTGCTTGGGCAGGTGCTGGAGCTTCGGGCGCGGAGCAAGACCGGCAGCGCCCTTCGTTCGTTGCTGAATCTCGCGCCGAAAACCGCGCGGGTCATCCAGGGCCAAAACGAGTTCGATGCGCCGCTGGACTCGGTGCGTGTCGGGATGCGCCTGCGCGTGCGGCCCGGCGAGAAGATTCCCGTGGATGGCCTCGTGCTCGAAGGGAAAACATCCATCGACGAATCCATGATCACCGGCGAGCCGTTGCCGGTGGAGAAAGGTCCGAGCGACCGCGTGACGGGCAGCACGCAAAACACGACGGGCAGCATCATCATGCAGGCCGAGCATGTGGGCAGCGAAACTGTCCTCGCGCGCATCGTCCAGATGGTGGGCGACGCCCAGCGCAGCCGCGCGCCGATTCAGGCGCTGGCGGACAAAGTGGCCGCCTGGTTCGTCCCGGCGGTGTTGGCGATTGCCGCGCTGACCTTCGTCGGGTGGTTCATGTTCGGGCCAGAGCCGCGCCTCGCATTCGCCATTACGAACGCCGTGGCCGTGCTCATCATCGCGTGCCCATGCGCGCTCGGCCTCGCCACGCCCATGAGCGTGATGGTCGGAGTCGGACGCGGCGCGCAAATGGGCGTGCTCATCCGAAATGCGGAGGCCATCGAGAAGCTGGCGAAGCTCGACACGCTCGCCGTGGACAAGACCGGCACCCTCACCGAAGGCAAACCGAAGCTCGCCCAAGTTTTGCCGGTGAACGGATTCGGCGAAGCGGAACTGCTCCGCCTTGCGGCGTCGCTTGAACAAGCCAGCGAACATCCCCTGGCTCACGCCGTCGTCGTGGCGGCGCGCGAACGGAAGCTTTCCCTCGAAGCCGCGAAGGACTTCCACTCCACGACCGCTGGCGGCGTGTCGGGCACGGCTGCGGGCCGCAACGTTCTTGTGGGGAAGCCCGCCTTCCTCCGCGAACACGGCGTCACGGACATCGCCGCGCTCGAAGCCATCGCCTCCCAGCACCAGGCCGAAGGCGCGACCGCCATCTTCGTGGCGATTGACAGCCGGGCCGCGGGCGTGTTGACCGTCGCCGATCCGGTGAAGTCCACCACACCGCAGGCGCTCGCCGAACTGCGCGAACTGGGCATCAACGTCATCATGCTCACCGGCGACAATGTGCGGACCGCCGAAGCCGTCGCCCGCAAGCTGGGTATCACGGATTTCCAAGCCGGTGTCACGCCACACGACAAGCACGAGAAGGTAAGGACACTCAAGGCGGCGGGCCGTGTCGTCGGCATGGCTGGCGACGGCATCAACGACGCCCCGGCGCTTGCCGCCGCCGACGTGGGCATTGCGATGGGGACAGGCACGGACATCGCGATGGAGAGCGCCGGGCTGACTTTGGTGAAGGGCGACCTGCGCGGCATCGTGCGGGCGATCCGTCTCGGCCGGGCCATGATGCGGAACATCCGGCAGAACCTGTTCTTTGCCTTCATCTACAATGCCCTGGGCATCCCCGTCGCAGCGGGCGTGCTCTACCCCGTGTTCGAGATCTTGCTCAGTCCCATCCTCGCGGGCGCGGCGATGAGCCTGAGTTCCGTCTCCGTCATTGCCAACGCGCTTCGACTTCGGCGTACCGCTTTCTGAGTGCTTTCTCTCCAGCTATATCCTCCGCGACGCCAAAATTTGGGGGACACAAGACAATTTTCGATGCGTGGTTCTCCGAGGGATTCGCCTGCCTGCGGCGTATTCATTGTCAAGCGTAGCAACAATCTGCTCGCCGAAACAATAGCACAAACTCAAGGAGAATAGATGAAACTATTGAATAACTACATCCTCAGGACTGGAATTGCCGTGGTGGTCGCCCTCGCGGCCTGGCTGCCCGGTAGCCTCAACGCGGCCGAGCCGATGAAACCGATGAAGGGTGCGGAGCATCTGCTCATGCTGAACAAGGTCGAGACCAAGGAGCAGGCGGACGCGCTAAAGCCCGACGACACGGTCGCAATGGTCTGTGCCAAGTGCAAGACGGTGTATGTCACGCGCGTCAAGCAGGGTGTCAAAGGTGCTCAATTACTGATGAATATGAACCGTCCCAAGGAGTTGATCGGGACTCACGACTGTGCCGGGTGCAAGTCAACAATTGAGATCACTGGTCAGCGGATCGACAAGAAAGAGGTCCTCAAGCATTCGTGCAAGGCATGTGGCGACGATTCGGCGTTTTGCTGCGCCACGAAGCCTTCCGGTGGACCGACAAAGGGCATGGAACAAGACAAGAAGTAGTTGGTATTTTGTGCCGGAGCGGCGCGTGATCTATCGCCGCCGCTTCGGTCCCCAGCGTTTCAAATTACTCGGCAGCAAGATTGATTCAGTGTATCTTGGATGATGGTCGCGGATCAAAACATTCCAGCTCTCCATGGGCTTGGAATGGCCGTCGCTCTTTCGGGCTCGCCCCACCAAAACCTGAGTCCGCTGCGTCGTGCGACCAAATACGTAGGCTCCCGCATACATCGGGTGCCGAAGGATCTGCAGCACGGTGTGGTAGGCCGCCTCCCGCCATTCGATTCGGCAGCCAGCGGGTCCTTGGCGTAGGACCAGCAGCTTCAGTCCTGCCTGCGCCGTCCAGAGGAAGACCTGGCGCACACTTCCAAGCTCTTGGAATTTGCGGAACACGAGGCGGATCGCTTCGGCGATACGCTCGTCGGGATCGATTTCAATCCGGCCCAGTTCATTCCAGCAGTATCCTGGGGGTAAAGCGAAACGCAGTTCACCGCGTTGAGCCTTGGCGTCCCTTGCAGCCAACCCTCGCTGTCGAAGGAGACTTACTGATTGGTGAGCGCTTTATGCTACAATGGTTGGGCTGATCTCTCGGATTTGGGGCAGTACGCCGGAGGAAACTGTCGCCTAACTAACTTGCTCACCTGGCAGTAATTCGTAATCCGACATCGTCCCCTTCAAT
>VFQT010001281.1_pt1 | contig 31201 bp, 27 predicted proteins | sample 3512381 | NCBI WGS metagenome assembly VFQT01 (sample SAMN10412376, study PRJNA504923) | tailings metagenome | isolation source: Relicate 2 Philex TSF3 active mining site | place: Philippines: Tuba, Benguet | collected 2017-08-29
GCAACAATAATTGTTGGAGCCGTTGTACCCTTGGCCTCAAATCATGCACGTGTTCCAAAACATGCCACATCGTGATGACTTCGAATTGATCGGCCTCCGTGTTTAACCAGCCCTCATGGTTCACGCTTATTCCATGCAATCGCCTGGCGCGGTCTGCGGTGGCCGGGTCGGGCTCTACCCCAGTCACTTTCCACCCCGTTCTGCTCATGTGCGCGGCGAATTCGCCCGTTCCACACCCTAAATCCAACAATCTGCGCCCTTCGAGTATGTTCTTTTGTTCAACTTGCCTTTTCTTAACCCCTAAGGTATGCTGTCTTACCCAGCGATACAGTGTATTAATAAGTCCCGGTGCATCCGATCCTGTGTGTGATACATAGGCATCGCTTTGGTAATATGGGCCAATGTGGGCCTGATCTGGGCGGGGGTTGGTAAACCAAAGACCGCAATCGCCACAACACGCAAGCGAAAAGACCTCTTTCGATATTGAATGATCTTTAATGCGTTGTGTCTCCCTTAGGGTTATCACATGATTGCAGGCAGGACAGGCTTGTAGTGTTTCCATTTGAATCATTTATTCAAGTATACCATGAGAATGCTGATGTCTGCTGGCGAAACACCCGACAGTCGAGCGGCTTGGCCCAATGATTCTGGTCTCATCGACGATAACTTTTCTCGTCCTTCGTGCGACAACGCCCGAATCGACTGATAGTCAAAATCAGGCTTCATAAAAATATGATCCAGATTCGACATTTTTCTTGCCTGTTCCTCTTCTCGCTCTATGTAACTGCGATACTTCCATTGTATCTCTGATTGTTCTGAGTCCTCTTCTGGAAATTGAGCAAGGAAAGCCGATAATGGTTTCGATGCTGCCGACAATTCCCTAAGCCCAATTCCCGGACGAAGCAAAAGGCTAGACCATTTTACCTTCTGGTTAACGCTTGCTTCTTCATATTCGAGCAAAACAGGGTTAACCTCTTCGGGTTCCGCCGCGTGTTGCTGTATGTATTTCGTTATGGCATCCACGTTCTTTTGTTTTTGCTCTACCCGCGCATGACGCTCTTCACTGATCAATCCATTTTTTCTCGCTATCTCTGAAAGGCGTATGTCGGCATTATCTTGGCGCAGCAGTATTCTATACTCGGCGCGTGATGTAAACATCCTATACGGCTCATCGGTACCCTTGTTGATGAGGTCATCAATCAGCACACCCATATAGGCCTCCGACCTTCCCAATACCATGGGCGGATGGTCATGAATGGCCAGGTGCGCATTGGCGCCGGCGAGTAGGCCCTGGCAAGCCGCTTCTTCATAACCCGTTGTTCCATTTATTTGACCGGCGAAATACAGTCCGCCAACCCATTTAGTTTCGAGAGATGGTCGTAGCTGTGTAGGGGGGAAATAATCGTATTCGATGGCATATCCCGGTCTAAACATTCGTGCGTTTTCAAATCCAGGTATCTGCCGTAGAGCCGCATACTGTACTTCTTGTGGCAATGAGGTAGAGAATCCATTGATGTACATTTCAACCGTATTCCATCCCTCGGGCTCCACAAAAATCTGATGCCGTTCACGCTCAGCAAAACGATTAATCTTGTCTTCGATGCTTGGGCAATAGCGTGGGCCCAGGCCTTTTATGCTCCCATTATACATGGGAGAACGATCAAATCCGGTGCGCAACAGATCATGTACCACTTCATTGGTGTAGGTAATCCAACATGACCGCTGTTTCTCCAGTGGGCGGGTATCTGTAAACGAGAATTTTCCGGGATGCTCATCCCCTTTCTGTTCCTCCATCTTTGTGTAATCCAGGCTGCGCCCATCAATTCGTGGTGGTGTGCCTGTTTTCATTCTTCCGGTGCTGAAGCCCAGTGCCATCAACTGTTCGCTGATTCCGTAGGACGCGTGCTCGCCGCTTCTACCGCCTTTTTGTTGCTTTTCTCCCACATGCATTAACCCATTCAAAAATGTCCCTGTCGTTAATACAACGGCTCTTGCCTTGAAGCGCGTGCCCATGGCGGTTCGTACACCCTCAACACGCGGCCCCGCTTCGTTCAACAACAACTCCACCACCGAGTCTTGCCAGAAATGTACACCCTCAGTCTCCTCCAACATCTGTCGCCACAGTGCCGCAAACATCATTCGATCATTTTGTGTGCGCGGACTCCACATGGCCGGGCCCTTTGATCGGTTAAGCATGCGGAATTGAATGGCAGACCGATCGCTCACAATGCCCGAATAGCCCCCGAGGGCATCAATCTCACGGACTATTTGGCCCTTCGCCACGCCCCCCATGGCAGGATTACAGGACATCTGGGCAATGGTCTGCATATTCATGCTGATCAGCAATACTCTTGAACCCATGCGCGCAGCGGCCGCTGCAGCCTCACAGCCCGCATGCCCACCGCCCACTACAATGACGTCGTAATCAACCTCCATCGATTCCTTGACTTTTCATCTTTCTTTTCTCCTTCATCTGTCTTTTTCCCCTCACCTCTACCTCGTCAATTTCTGCGGCCGAAAGCACCTTACCGCCGCCGCCGGCCCCCATCGATTGTTCCACGTGGAACTTATTGATGCCCTGACTCTTTATCTGTCTTTTTCCCCTCACCGCTACTTGGTCAATTTCTACGGCCGAAAGCACCTTACCGCCGCCGCCGCCCATCGATTGTTCCACGTGGAACTTTCTCATGAGCAAAGAGTCGTTTTCCTTTCTGCGCATCATTACAGCCTCTTCTTCGGATTTGTCTCCCTGACCCAAAAGGTGAAGCAATCCATGCACCATTACCCGGTGCAGCTCTTCAGAATAGGGGATGCCAAGCGACTGGGCATTGTCGAGAACGCGCTCTGTGCTGATGTAACATTCTCCCGCCAGTGTTTCTTTTTGTATTATATTATCAAAAACACCAGGAAAGGTTATGATGTCTGTATAGGTGTCGTGATCCAGAAATTCTACATTCAAGCGATGCAAATACGCGTCGCCACAAAAGATGTAGTTGATGTTGGCCTTGCTCACGCCCGACCGAAACAACACCTCTTGCAACCAGGCCCTGACATGGCGCTTGTCCCGCAGCACGGAACCACCCTCACCAACATAAAACCGTATCACGACTTCAGGTTAATGGTGAAGGCGGCGGTTCGTTCGTCTCTGCGGTACTCAAAGTGATCACTCACCCACCTAATCAACAAAACACCGCGCCCTCCCTCACGGTTCAATAGATGCTCCGACCTGGGATCAGGGACGTCCATGTAGTCAAAGCCCTCCCCCTCATCAACAACCTCGCAATACAACATATCGCTTTCGGCTGCGCAGCGAATCAAAACCTGCTTCGATGGGTCAAATAAATTGCCGTGTTGCAGTGCATTGTGCACACTCTCTCCCAGGGCCAAACGAATCTTGGATTCGCAGGCTGAAGAAAGGTCATACAGCGCGTGTAAATCCGATACAATCTGGTCAATCAAGGCGTTTCCCTGGGGCAGGGTCTGAAGACTTACCTCACGCTTCATGGACGAATTTGAGAAAAATATCGATCAACTTTCTGTCGGTAATACGGATTCAGCTGCGGACTAACGGTTCTGTACATGTCTAAGGTTCGCATTTTCTCTCGCTTGTATGCCTCAAATGCCGGGGGTTCGCGCCGCGACACCTGCTGAGCCGTATTGGCCCGTCGTTCATCGTCCCACTCTCGCTCACGCTCCGCCTTTTCGGCTTCCAAGAGTCGGGTCATAATCTCCTCTTGCCGACGAACACTCTCCTCCGTTAAACGCTTGTTCACAAGCTCCTTCTCTGTTTTCTCCATCTCTTTGGCCAATTTATCTAAATCGCCCAAACCACCTTTGCCATCCTTGTTCAGCTCCTCGTTTAGCCGCTGCAATTCACGACGGATCGCCTCCTGTCTCGCCACCATTTCACCAAAAGCCTGACTTTCTTGCTTATTCCGCCCTTGTTGACCTTCTTTCTTTCCGGCACCCTGCTGTCCCATTTGTTGCCTCATTTTGCTCATCTGTTCGTTCAGAGATTTCTGCATCTGCGACATCTTACTCAAGCGCCCCGAACCACCACCCATACCCGGTTTCTTACACTGCTGCTGACCATCCATATTGTTGGCCTTCTCTTGTTGTAAACTATTCAGCAATTCAGAAAGCATAAGGGCCAAATTATTGGCCGAAGTCATCACATATTGCTGACGACTTTTGATTTCTGCCACGCGACGATCACCGAAAGAGGCCAGTGATTTTTCGATATTCAGATTGATGAGCCCCATCTCTCTGCTCACGACACTTTCCAATTGCATCACCCGAGCGGCCAATGCCGTTAGACTATCTTCCAATAAACGGGCCTCCTCTTTCAATCGAACCTGCTCTTGACCCAATTCTACAAAAACAGGTGAATAGGTGCTGTTGTCCTGGAGCCGGTCCATCAACTTCTCCTGACGAAAAGAATAGCGGATTAGGTTTTCAAGCAGCATCCGCAATGACTCAATGTTTTCATCGAGCATTTGCATCTCTTGGCTTTGCATATCCTCACGCATCTTATTCGCCATATTCTTCATTTTGCCCGCTGCACTCTTTTGCTGGGCCGCCGCCTTTTTCTGCTTTTGTTCCGATAAACTCTGCTTGGCATCCTCCATTTCCTGCCCGATATCGCGCGACTGTTCGCTTAATTGATCGAAGTCGATGGGGTTTTTCAGCTCACTGTTCTCCTTTTCTAGCTCCTTCGCCTTTTTCTCTTGCTCCGAAAATTCCTTATTCAAGGCTTCCTGTTCCTTTTGCAAAGACTCGCTCTCCTCGCGTGATGATTGTTCGCTTCGTTGGGCCAGCTCCTCCTGTTTTTTAGCCAATTCGTCGAGCTTATTGGCTAGTTTCTCCGCCTTCTGCTCCACTTCCATTTCCTTAAAAAACTCCAGCATCCGGTCAAGCTCCTTCTCTACCTGCGATTGATCAAACTTCATCTTATCGAGCTGCTCACGCATTTTATCAGTCTTTTGTTGATCCATCATCTTCTCCAGCTCTTCCATCATCTTGCGCATCTCGTCGTTCAGCAAGCGATTGGCCATTTCCTGCAACTTCTGCTGCTTTTCCAATACCTCTTTCTTTTGTTCGTCGCTCCGAAGCTGGCTGTTTTCTTGCATGTTGCTGACCGCATCGCGCAATTGCTGCTGCACCTCTGCTTGCCTTTGCTTAATCTGCTCAATGAGGCGCTTGTCTTCCCAGCTCAATTCCTTTTTGTCGACCAGCTTACGCAGTAACTTTTCGGCATCACGCTCGATTTTCCTGCTCTCCGAAATCGACTTTTCAAGTTGTTCTGTGGTTTCCGTTGTATTCGTTGCGATCTTCTCCTCCTGCTGCTCCTCGGTTAAACTCCGGTACTGAAAGGTCGTTGTACGGGCCTTTTTAGAGCCATTGACACCATCGTTGTCGGAAACTTCAAAATAATAATCGACGTATGACCCGTTGCGCAAACCCAGAGTTGATACATCAAAATAATGGAAAAACCGTTGTCTGCTGCCTTTTCCCAAGCTGAGCGGCAAGGCCATTAATGCACCCTGTGGAACGCCTTTCGGATCAAATATTCGGTAGCAGAATGAGAGCGAGGAAAACCCATGGTCGTCTCCGATTTCTCCATCAAAGTAACGTATGCCACTTTGCACGCTATCGGGTTGTTCGCTTGCTTCTATAACAGGCCACTGATCCGGTACAACCCGCAACGTAAACGACATGCTGTCTGCACGAGGGTTGAATTTGTTCTTGAATCGTATGCTGTAACGCATCTCTTGTTGGGCAGAATGGACAACGGTAAATCTCCCCAAACCAGAGCGCTCAGCAGAAACCTCCGTTCCGTCGCCTAATCCCAACAATAGGGTATCGACGCTCCGCGCTTGTACTTTCCACGTAATGCGCGTTCCTTCCGGTACTACCAAATCACCCGTATTTTGAAGTGATTGATTGGTTTTTCCTAAATAAGCAGGATAGGATAGCTCAACGTCGAAACGTTCAACTACCGGTCGCGCCACCACTTTTAAATCGTAGGTGAGCGAGGTAAATTCATCGGCTCGAAATTGCAGCTTCATGCCTGGTTTCACTTGGGCGATCTCGGCTTCAAATACCCCAACCTCAGCCGTGTTTTGCATGCGCATCCACTGACCTGCCTGAGAAACATAGGCTTCGGCCGGTACTTCCGGACCTTTCAGGCGCAAACGCAGAACCGCCGTTTCGGATTGCTCAAATTGCTGGTCGCGATTAATCCAATCGAAGCTGAATGGGGCCTCCCGAACGTACTCCCGGTTGTAGCGCACCACCTTTTCACCACCCTTACTCAATAAGGACGGCGCAACAATCAACACCAAGATAAAAAGCGCAGCAACAGGAGCCAAAACCTTCAAATGTCTTTTGTTCGCCCTTAAATCGATCATGTTGAGCATGGGAACGGGCATCAACATCCGTGTTCGCTGTTCTACGCTCGCCACCAAAAGATCTACGGAAAAACCGGGTGATCGGCGCGCCGATTCACTGAGCTCTAAGGTGTTCACTAATTTATCGCGCACTTCCGGAAAATGTGCGCCAATTAAATGAGCAGCTTGCTTACGGTCCATGCCCCTTATCCAACCCATACGCTTGAACAATGGCTGCCCAACCAAACGAACCAAAAAATACAGATTCAACGCCACGAAACCATAAAACAACACCGCCCGCGCCCAACTGGGCCAATAGGTGTAAAAAGCAGTGGTAGCCACGAGCAACCAAGAACCCAACAACAAGGATAAAATCAGAATGACCCCCCTGATTACCTGATTAAGGTACCACTTCCGAATAAACAAGTCCAATCGGTCCAATAAATCCTGATAAGTAGGCACTTGAGGTTCAGTCATTGAGGGATAGATTGAGTTGAAGTTCAACAGGACAATGATCAGAATGCACCGCGAAAGGATGCAAGCGAGCGCCGAGGATCCGATCAGAAAGAACATCGCTGATCATATTGTAGTCGATGCGCCACCCGAGGTTTTTCTCTCGCGAACCCGCCCGGTACGACCACCAACTGTAGTGTGCTGGCCCGCTTTCTACGCGGCGAAAACTATCGCACCATCCCTCATCTACCCATTGGGCAAACCACGCGCGTTCTTCGGGAAGAAATCCAGACACCTGCGCATTACGAACAGGGTCATGTATATCGATGGCCTCGCGACAAATGTTGTAATCGCCGCTGATGATCACGTTCTTTTGACTGCGCAACAGATCCCGTGTGTAGGCGGAGAAAAAATCCAAAAACTCCATTTTCTTTTCCTGTCGATGGTCGCCACTGCTGCCCGATGGTATGTATACCGACACAAAACTACACTGGTCGTATTCGGCGCGTATAATCCTTCCTTCTTCATCAATCCACCCATTTCCACATCCATAAACCACCTTTTTGGGTTCGATTCGAGAAAGAATGGCGACGCCTGAATATCCTTTTTTCTCAGCAGGATAGATATACGGTTCGTAGCCTATGCGGCGAAATTCGCCCCAATCGAACTGCTCGGCATCGGATTTGATTTCTTGAAGGGCCACCACATCCGCATCGGACGCCTGGATCCAATCCACCAAACCCTTACGCGCCGCAGCGCGTACGCCATTGACGTTGTAGGTCAAAAATGTTGTCACTGTACAATAACCGCCTTCACAATTTTTACATCTTCTACCGGACGATCACCGGGTGCTGTTTTCACAGCAGCGATGAGGTCTATGATTTCTAATCCTTCGATGACTTCTCCATAAACCGTATATCCTCCATCGAGGTGGGGGGTACCTCCAAGGGTTTTGTAGGCCTCACGCTGCTCGGGACTAAACTTTGCGCCCCGCTGTGCTTCGAAACTGTTTAGTTCATTATCGCTCCACTTGCGTCCTTGAACCAAGTAGAACTGACAACCACTAGAACGCTTTTCTGGATTTACTTGGTCGCCCTGACGAGCAGCAGACAGCGCGCCCTTTTTGTGAAACAAGGCCGGATTGAATTCAGCCGGTACGGTATATCCAACATCACCGGAACCCAGCATTTTACCAGCCGGCGCATTCTTGGATTGTGGATCGCCTCCTTGGATCATAAATTCTTTAATAACCCGATGAAACAAGATACCGTCATAAAACCCCTCTTTCACCAACTTCAACATATTGTCGCGGTGCTTAGGGGTTTCGTTATACAAGCGCACCCGAATCTTTCCTTTGTCTGTTTGGAACTCAACCACCGATGATTTTCCCGAACCCGTTGCCTGTGCAGGTGGATTGGATGCACTGTTTTGTGCTTGGGCGGTAGCCATGGAAAAACAAACCATCGATAATCCACATACTCGGGTAAAATTGTGCATAAATTTTTTCATTGTTATTTGGTTTTTTCAGAAACACGAAAATAGTCAATTTCCTCGAAGTATTGGAGGCATGCTCCCTTCAATAATTCTTCTTGCTCGGGTAGGTTAACAGCGGGTAATGTTTGGCGTAGTTGATAATGGGGCCAACCATCGGAATCGCGTCCTGTGAATTCATAATATCCCAAAAAAGAAAGAACCTCACATACCGCAACATGCATCAAATCCTGCTTTTCTTCCTTGGTAAACGACGCTGCTGATCGCCCCAGTACGTTCACGCCAATGAGAAACAAAACGGCTTGAAGGTCTGGCTTCTTACCAAAATCCTCTTTAAGTCGGTTGCGCAGTTCTTCCCAGGCGATCACCAATCCGGTAGATCGGGGGGCGTGGGTGGGGGGTATAGCCATATCAAAAGAATATCATAATGACATATCAGGATCAGGAACGTTTCACAATGCGAAATGTGTCGGCATCTTTTAAAAATGGCAGTCTCTGACGCACGTCTTCTATAGTCTTGCGATCTATGACCGCACTGATGAGGTGATCAGACGATCCAGCATGTTCCACAATTGTTCCCAATGGGTCGATAATCTGACTGCTTCCGGGGTAATCTGTTGATAAACCATCGATGCCGATGCGGTTCACGCCCACCACATACGCCTGGTTTTCAATGGCTCTGGCCAACAATAGAGCATTCCAGGCAGCGATGCGCACAGACGGCCAATTCGCTACATACACCAAAACATCGTAATTCAGGTCATTGCGCGACCATACCGGGAACCTCAAGTCGTAGCAGATCTGTGGGCAAATGCGAAAATCACCCACCGACCATACAAGCCGTCTGTTTCCTTTCGAATATTTTTGATCCTCTCCCGCCAAACCAAATAAATGCCTTTTTTCATAGGTTTGAACCTGGCCGGCAGGCGACCACAAAACAAACATGTTATAAAAACGACTTCCCTTTCTCATCATCAAAGAACCTCCGAGGTAGTAACCCCCTTCTATGGCCCGCTTTTGCATCCACAACAACACAGCATCCGTTCTTCGCCAGCGGCTAGCGACCCCCTCTGGATCCATAGAAAAACCCGTACTGAACATTTCTGGTAGTAAAACCAAACGGGTGATCCCTTGAGCTCCAAATGCGCGCTCTTCGGCTTCCATCGCATCCAGTCGTTCACCCAAATGAATGAGGTTAGCGGAAGGATCTCGCCAATATAAATGGGTTTGCACGACATGAATCTTCAACATACCGATAAACGTTGAGCAGCAGAGAACAATACATCCTCCGTTTTGGCAAAACAAAACCGAACAAGCCGCTTATTGAATGGACCCTGCATAAAAGGGGTGATTGGAATGGCCGCAACACCCCTTTCCCGAATGAGGTGGCTACAAAAATCGACGTCCTCCATCTCCGTACTGATTTCACTGTAATCGGCCAACTGGAAGTAGGTAGACCTACTGGGCAGCATACGAAAACGAGTCTGATCCATAGCCGATAAAAAATAATCACGCTTCTGCTGGTAAAATGCTGGCAAGCTTCGATAGGAATCGTCGACCGACAAAAATTGACCCAGAACATATTGAGCCACACTATTTACAGAAAAAACAACGAATTGATGCACCTGCCTGAATCTGCGCATCCCCTCAGGACCTGCCAACACATAACCCACTTTCCAACCTGTATTGTGGTAGGTTTTTCCAAAAGATCCTACACAAAATAGGCGGTCGCGAAGGGCAGGGCGTGTGCAAGCAGAGATAAAAGATACACCATCAAAAACCATGTGCTCATAGACCTCATCGCACAAAAGCCATAGGTTATTGCTCAATACTATACGCTCCAACTCCTGCCAATCATCCTCAGACAGGAATATACCCGCTGGATTATGCGGTTGGTTGATGAAAATTAATCGCGTTTTTGGTGTAATGGCGTCCCGAACGGCCGCCCAGTCCCATTGAAACATACCCTGTTCAAAGGCCAATGGCACATGAACCGGGCGCGCGCCGGCCATCAGAACACCCGGACGGTAGGAATCATAGGACGGATCGAGGAGCATTACTTCATCACCTTGTTGCACACAGGCCTGCAGAACGGTGAATAAGGCTTGGGTAGCGCCTGCTGTGATGGTCAATTCTTGATCAGGATCCCAATGAACCCCATAAAAATCCTGAATTTTGTTCACCAAAGCAGTGCGAAGTTGGGGCAAGCCGGCCATTGGGACATACTGGTGGATGGACTCGTTCGCCACAGAACCTAAGATTTCCCTTAACCGCGGATCCGGATCAAAATTCGGAAAGCCTTGAGCCAAATTAATGGCATCGTGTTGACGGGCCATCGCCGACATCACCGAAAAAATACTTTCTTCTTCTTGTATACCCTTCCACATAGTCTTGAACAATCCCTGCAAAAATCGTTTGCTTTGCCTTGCGCAGCAAACAATAATCTATATTTTTTAATTATTGATTGTTGTTGTTAGGGCTGTTTATATGTGGATAAAAAGTGGTTTTATATTTTTTCAACGTCAATCCACAAATTAATCCACAAGGTAAGGATCTGTAAAATGTTGTTAATCGGGAGTAATGAGGGCTTTAGCGAATTTGTGAACACTGTGAATAAAATAGGAAATTGTTGCTGGGGATAAATGAGATCCCCAACGCTGTTGAAAAACCCTGTACTTGAGGTGGAAAAATAAGTACAAAAAATTTGTTTCACCGGTAAGCATGGCTTTTTCCACAACGAGAACCTGAACAATTGATGGTTTTAAACAGGGATGTAAACAACTTATCCACATCCCAATAATGAAAACGGTAACATAAAAGAAAATTATTTCGACATCCACTCTTGGTAGACTGGATTGGGGATCAGATAACGTACAGAATGACCTGATGCGTGTAGTTCACGAATGCGGGTAGCGGAAATTTCCAAAAGAGGGGCGTCGACCATTTGTACGGATGGATGTTTTTCGAGCGCGCAAGCCCGACTGCCGTGACGTGGGTAGACAAGCACCGGATAGCGCATCAAAATATCCTCATAGGACCGCCAACGGTGAAATTGTTCCAGATTGTCTTGTCCCATAATCAACTGAAACGAATGTTCGGGGTATTTTGCCGACAGGGCGCTTAGTGTATGTATGGTATAGGAAGGCGACGATAAGCTGAATTCTATGTCGCAGGCTTTCAGCAAGGGATTATCGGCAATAGATATGCGTACCCACTTCAAACGCTCCGATTGAGGGAATAAATCGGCACCATTTTTAAAGGGATTATTGGGAGAGACCACCAGCCAGACTTCCTGAAGATCGCAGTGCGAGACAAAATACTCGGCCAAGATCAGGTGGCCCGTATGTATGGGGTTAAATGAACCAAAAAACAACCCAATGGCACTCATAGCGAAGCAGATAAAAATGTATGAACCCGTCTCGTGAGTTCTTCACAGGCTTGCTCCAAATGGGTATTCAATTGTATGTAATCAAAAAAATGGGACATTTGAGCCTCTAATGCGGCTTTTTTCAGGCGGATTTGCAGACGCTCTTCTGTTTCCGTGTTGCGTGCCCGTAGTCGTTGTTCGAGTACATCAATCCCGCCGGCATCTATATAAACAGAAAGGGCTTGTTGTCCGTATGCTTTTTTTATGTTGAGGGCGCCCTGAACGTCCACATCAAATACGAGAGAAACGCCCGATTTCAAGCAGTTATCAACCGAGGCTTTTAATGTGCCATAGAATATTCCGGCATACACTTCTTCCCACTCTAAAAAGGCATCGGTGCGCTGTAGCGTCTGGAAGCGTTCGATAGACATAAATAAATAGTCGCGCCCATCCACCTCATGTGCACGTTGGGGCCGGGTGGTGGCACTCACCGAGAATTGTAGGCTCGGGATCACCGACAAAAGGTGTCGTGCCAGGGTGGTTTTTCCACTTCCTGAAGGGGCACTGATGATGATGAGTTTACCAGGCGTGGTCATCGATCTACATCAGGTTTAGAACTTGTTCGCGTATGCGTTCGAGTTGATTTTTCATTTCCACTACGGATCGTTGGATGCCCGAATGGTTGGCCTTGGAGCCTATCGTATTGATTTCACGCCCCATCTCTTGGGCAATGAATCCTAAAGTACGCCCGCTGTTTTCTTCCCGAAGACTCTGTCTGAAAAATCGACAATGTTCGGCTAAGCGCTGTTTTTCTTCGCTGATGTCGAGCTTATCGACATACAACAGAAGTTCTTGCTCGAGGCGTATGCGGCCTTCTTCGGACGGCAGACTGATCCGCTCGAGCAGGGATGACAAGCGTTCGCGGTAGGCTACAATTCGTTCTGGGTCTAGGCGGTCGATCAGGGTCAATCCTTCTTCGATGAGCAGACAGCATTGTTCGAGGTCAGCAGCCGTTGCTTGTCCTTCGCGCAAACGAAATTCGTTGAGTGCGTGAACTGCTTCTTCCAGTACCTCCATCCAGAGGTGTTCTTCAAGCTGCTCCCCTTCTTCGGAGGTGGATTTGAGCAGAAGGGATGCGTTCCATAATCCCGCCGGTATTTCGGTATGTATGGGCTTTCCGGACTGCACGCAATATTGAGCCCATTGTTTCTGAAGACTTTCGATGAACGCCGTGTTGAGCCGAAGTTCGGACGCTTCTTGGGGATCCCAATGGAGGGTAAGCTGGCATTTACCACGCTCGAGTCGTGTTTGAAGCCAGTTTCTGATGGGAAATTCCCAAGATGTGAGTGAGGCAGACAGACGCATGCTGAGGTCGAACTGCTTGGAATTTAAGCAGCGCAATTCGGCGCTCAGGGTGCCCCTCGGTGTGTTTTTTTCGGCCTTACCAAAGCCGGTCATGGAGCGAATCATGTTTTCTGTGCTTGGAGGGGCGAAAATACGGGTTTATTTATGGGCTCTGCCCACCATAAATACCCCGGCAAAAACAAGGCTACCGAATAGGACTTGAATTGGGTGGAGTGTTTCTCCCCAAAACAAGCCGAAAATGGCGGCCAATAGGGGTTGTAGGTAGATGTAGCTTCCCACAACAGTCGCTCTTGTGTGCTTGAGCGACCAGGCGTTGAGCCAATAAGCACCCACGCTGATTCCCAAAATAATAAACCAGAAGCTCATCCAGTCAGTGAGATTGAAATGATGCCATTCGATTGAGGATAGTTCCGACCACCCAAAGGGAGCCACCAAAATGCTCCCATAAAAAAATAACCAGCGCATGAGTTGTAGGGTGTCGAAGCGGATAAGCAGCGGCTTCACCATGATGAGGTATAGAGCGAAAAAGAGCGCATTGACCAAAACCATTAGGTTTCCGGCCACGGTATTGGCTCGGTTTCCGGCACTGCCTAAGGTGTCGGCACTGTAAATGAGTAACGCCGCGCCCAGGGCCCCGATGAGCATACCCCCGATTTTGAGCGGCCCCGCCTTTTCTTTTAGAAACAACAGAGCGAAGGCGAGGATAAAGATGGGCGTGGTGATCATAATGACGGCGGCACTCACGGGCGAACTGATGGCCAATCCCTTAAAGAAGAGGAGCATATTACCAGCAACACCGAATACGGCGCAGGCCAGCAGGAGTCGGTGCTCGCGCGCGGTCGGAATGTGTAGTGCTTTTCGTTGCTCTAGGGGTAGAAAGGCATGTACCGACCAGAAAACTGCACAGGAAATCCAAACCCTGAGCAGGATGAATGGCTCGGGTGCGATGAGTCGCGGCATGATTTGCTGCGCAATGCTGTACGACGCCCCGTAGAGTAAGGCAGCGAGCAGGAGGGAGCCGTGAACTTTTAGCGTATTTGTTTCGTTATTTGTATTTTGAGCCTCCATTGAGTATAGGGAGTTTGGGGCGTGTGGGTTTCTATTGAGTACGGTCCTGCATCTGAATTGGGGCGAAATAAATAAAGATTATACTGTTATGCATACATTCTACCGAAGGTCCCGTAAGCAAAGAGCGAGTACGTTTTTTTGGGTTCTTTTCCTGGGGGCTCTTTTCTTAGGGCTGATCACGACCCCCGTTTATTCGGGAAGTTTATATAATACTGCGCAAAAGCCGCCTAAAAAGAAGGAAATTCGCTTTATGGTGAAGGGCAATTGTGGACAATGTGAACAACGAATTATGGAGGCGCTCGATCAAAAGGGAATTGTTGCCGCGGGCTGGGATCGTCATAAGCAGGAAGCCTGGGTTGTTTTCAGGCCAGGGGCCGTGACGGAAGAACAGATTCATTCCTACATTGCTGCTGCGGGCCACGACACCGCATTAAAGAAAGCCGATTCGGAGGTTTACAAGCGCTTACCACAGTGTTGTTTGTATCGCGACGGCCTCAATGTGCATGATTAAAGTGGGTAAACTAAGGCCCGATTATTTTTGTATGGCCCATGGACCATATGTCTACGATGAATAGGATGGGCTTAGCCGGTCTCGTCCTCTTGCTCCTCTGTGTTCATGCCCAATCTTGGGCACAGCCGTTGGGCGTTGTTGATACCTTAAGGGGTGTTGTGGTTGAACAAGATGCGCAAGGCCGATTTCAACCGCTTCCGATGGCGCATGTTTATTGGCTGGGAACGCAGCGGGGCACTACCACCAATGCCCAAGGTGCATTCACCCTGTCGGCACACCCAGAAACACGACAACTGGTGATACGATATACGGGGTATGAACCCGATACGTTGTTTATTCGGGATTATCGCCCTGTTCAAGTGGTGCTGCGCACGCAAGAACGGTTTGGACTGGTGGAGGTGACCGAACAAAGAGCCACATCATTCATTTCGCGTGCTGAGGTAAGAAACGCCCGGGTGATCACCGAGGGCGAGCTCTTTAAGGCGGCATGTTGTAACCTTTCCGAGAGCTTTGAAACCAATCCGTCGGTGGAGGTGACCTATACCGATGCCGCTTCGGGAGTCAAACAAATCCAAATGCTTGGGCTGTCGGGTGCATATGTTCAGCTGCTGCGCGAAAACTTGCCCGGGATTAGGGGCTTGGCTACGCACTACGGCCTGGCCCTGCTGCCGGGTTCGTGGATCGACGAAATGCAGCTGACACAGGGCGTTGGATCGGTGGTGAATGGCTACGAGAGCCTAACCGGACAAATCAACCTGGAGGTCAAAAAGCCCGATTACGCAGGCCGCGTGATGCTGAATGCTTATCAAAACCAAATGGGACGATCGGAGGCGAATTTGGTCGTGGCCCAACCCTTGTCGGACCGGTGGAGCAGCAGCCTGCTCCTGCACGCCAACCGTATGGAGGGCACCCCAGACATCAACGACGATGGATTTGTTGACCTACCGGCAGGCCGGCAATGGAACGGACTGCTTCGCTTTCACTATAATGACGGCTTGGGCCTTACCGGTCAATTTGCTTTTCGGGGGGTTGATGATCGGCGCCGGGGTGGGCAAGTATCATACCGCCATGATCAGAACCGTGAAACGCAATCTGGGGTGTATGGATTGAAAACGGGCATCGGCCAACAAGAAGTTTTTGGTAAGTTGGGCTATGTCTTCCCTGCCCATAAATACCGGTCAATAGGTTTCCTGTGGAGCGCATCGGCCACGCAGCTCGACAACCAATTCGGGTACCGCGACTACTATGGAGCGCAGCAAACGCGCAGTGCACAGCTTATCTATCAGGACATATTAGGCGATACCCGTAATCGCTACCGAGCAGGCGTGAGTTGGCTTAACGATCGCTTTTCCGAATGGGTCGACACCCTTGCGTTTCATTCGGGTGGATCCCCGGCACATTCCGATTCCTCACGCCTCGACTTTGTGCGCCATGAACGTGTTCCGGGGGTTTTCACCGAACTGACGCTTGAGCGAGGAAAACTTCTCTGGGTATTGGGTCTGCGCTATGACCAACATAATCTATACGGAGGGCAATGGAGCCCTCGTTTGAATGGGAAGTGGAACATATCAAACAACGATCAGCTGCGTTTCTCGGCCGGAAGGGGCTTTCGGGTGGCATCGGTATTGGCCGAGCAACAGGGCGGCCTGGTGAGTAGTCGCCGCCTCATCATCGACCGGAAGAATGAGCGAGGGGCCTTCGGACTAGATGCGGAGCGGGCATGGCATATTGGCCTTCAGGGCAATCACGATTTTCGATTTCGCTATCGGTCGGCACGGGTATCGATGGACGTTCAGCAGACCTGGTTTATGGGGCAGGTGGTGGCCGATTACGATCAATCACCCACAGAATTGCATATTTACTCACTCAACGGGACATCATACAGCAGAAGCGCCCAGCTGGAGCTTGAGGTGCAGCCTCGAAAAAGAATGGAACTCAGATTGGCCTACCGCATTCAGGATGTTCAAACCGATTACCGGGTAGGCCGGTTGAGTCGGCCCCTCGTGCCCCGAAGTAGGGGGTTGATGAATTTGTCGTGGAAAACAAAAAGTCGGTGGGATTTCGATTTTACCCTACACACCTATGGAAGTAAGCGCTTATCATCAACAATGGGCAATCCCGATTCGCTGCGTATGCGTGCGCAATCGCCGGTTTATGCGGTGGGCTTTTTTCAACTCACCAAGAATTTCGATCGATCGGCGTTCTACCTCGGCATCGAGAACCTCACCGATTTCCGACAGACTGATCTGATTGTTTCTGCCCAGCAGCCCTTCTCTCCCTATTTCGATGCATCCCTTGTTTGGGGCCCGGCCATTGAGCGCATGATCTATGTGGGCTGGCGCTGGCGACTCATACCAGCCATTTGAGGGATTTAAAAAGAGAATAGGCTGTATTTTTACGGCCGTGAAAATCATTTGCATTGGCCGCAATTATGCGGAGCACGCCCGAGAGCTCAACAACGACGTTCCCACCGAGCCCGTTGTGTTTATGAAGCCAGAAAGCGCGCTGATACGCGACGGAAAGCCTTTTTTTCTCCCCGATCATTTGGGCGATGTGCACCATGAACTGGAAATCGTGTTGCGCATTGGCCGCAATGGAAAACATATTGCGGAGCGATTTGCATCGACCTACATAGACCGCATAGGCCTTGGCATTGATTTTACTGCCCGAAGTCTGCAAGCGGATCTGAAAAGCCGGGGCCTTCCTTGGGAGTTGGCGAAGGGCTTCGACGGCTCCGCCATTTTGGGCGACTGGCTAAGCCCCGAGGAATGGCAATGGCCAACGCTTCTGGCATTGCGGCTTGAAGTGAACGGTGCGATCCGACAAGTGGGCGACACAGACCAGCTGTTATTTTCCTTTGAACAGATCATCAGCTTCGTGTCGCGCTATTTTACCCTCAAGATGGGTGATTTAATTTTTACCGGCACCCCAGCGGGTGTTGGACCGGTGCATCGGGGCGACTGGCTGCAGGGCTTCCTCAACGACCGCCCCATGCTGCAGTGTAAAATCTGCTAAATTGTTCTAAGCGCCCTTAAAGACGGGTTTTCGCTTTTCGTTGAAGGCCTGTACGCCCTCGGCATAATCGGCGCTGCTTCCCGCAATTTTCTGACACTGGGCTTCGTATTCGAGCATGGTATCGAGGTCAGAATGAAAGCTCTTATTCAGCATTTTTTTCATCAATGAAATGGCTTTGGTGGGAGCCGACTTGTAGTAGTCGGTGTAGGTTGCCACGGTTTGATCCAGTTCATCGGCTGGAACTGACCGGTTGATCATGCCCCACGTAGCTGCTTCAGGGGCAGAAACGCGCTTCCCCATGGTACTGAGTTCGAATGCACGGGCCGAACCCACCAAACGGGGCAGGAAATAGGACGATCCCGAATCCAAAACAAGGCCAACATTCACAAATACTTCAATGAAAACAGCGGTATCTACGGCCACAACCAGGTCACATGCCAAGGCCAAAGAACAGCCGGCGCCCGCGGCCACGCCATTGACCCGGCCAACAACGGGAACAGGGAGATTGCGCAAGGCCCGGATAATGGGGTTGTAGCGCAGGTGAAGCGATTCCGATAAATCCCGCTTTTCCGTTCCTCCAGAAATGGCCTTGAGGTCCTGGCCCGAGCAAAAAGCTTTGCCGGCACCTGTCAGCACCAAAACACGAACATCCTTATTGCGGGCCGTTTGTTTAAGCGCGTCCTGCAATTCATAACTCATTTCGTTATTGAATGCATTGAATACATCGGGACGGTTGAGGACAATGCGGGCTACGCCGTCTTCCACGGTATACAAGAGATGGGGATACATAGGTTTATTAAGTTAAATAAGCATCAAAGTTCTTTACGCAGTCGGGCAACGGGAATATTCATGGCTTCGCGGTATTTGGCAATGGTTCTGCGGGCTATGTTATAGCCCCGTTCGTTAAGCACTTCGGAGAGTTTCTCATCCGATAAAGGCGAGTCTTTGGACTCTCCGGCAATGAGTTCACTGAGAATTTCTTTGACCTCAATGCTGGAGGCCTCTTCCCCGCTATCGGTCATGATACCCTCCGAAAAAAAGCGTTTGAGAAGAAATGTACCATACTCTGTTTGCACATATTTGCTGCTGGCAACGCGCGAAATGGTGCTGATGTCGAGCCCCACGCGGTCGGCCACATCCTTTAGAATCATGGGCCGAATCCGCGTGAAATCACCCGATCTAAAAAAAGCATCTTGTAGGGCCACAATCACCTCCATACTACTCAGCAGGGTGTGTTGTCGCTGTTTTATGGCATCGATAAACCAACGGGCGGAATCCAACTTCTGCTTAACAAAAGCCACCGCCTCGCGCATGTTTTTGTCCTTTTTGCTGGATTTTTCGTAGTCGCGGAACATGTCTTTGTACTGGCTGCTCACGCGCAGCTCCGGAGCATTTCGCGCATTGAGCCGTACCACCAACTGCCCATCTATGTGGGTCACCACGAAATCGGGGATCACCTGTTGTGTTTTGTCGCTCGAAGATTGGGTATTGCCAGGCCGGGGATTCAAATGAAGGATTAACTGATGTGCCCGCCGCATATGTTCGTCACTCAGTGACAGTCCACGCGCGATTTTATCGTAGTGCTTTCGGGTATATTCGTCGAAGTATCGGTGGAGAATGGCCTGGGCGTGCGCTACAGTCTCTTGTGCAGGAAGACGCTCGAGTTGAAGGAGGAGACATTCACGCAAGTCGCGGGCGCCAATTCCAGCGGGGTCGAATTGCTGAATGCGCCGGAGCATCGACGCTACCTCTTCGTCGGCCACCATCAGGTTATGGGAGAAGGCGAGGTCGTCGGCTACAGAAGTCACCGCCCTCCGCAGATATCCGTCGTTGTCGAGGCTTCCAATAATTTGTTGACCGATCAGTTGTTCCTTTTCGCTCAAGCTGAGCAAACGAAGTTGCTCAACCAGGTCTTCATGGAAGCTGTTCTCCACACGAATGGGAATGCTTCGGTCGTCGTCGTCGTCGCTGTAGTTGTTATCAGCCAGTCGGTAATCGGCTATATCATCGTCATCGATGTATTCAGACAGATCCTCCTGGGCCTCGTTTTCCCCTTCTTCGGCATCTCCCGGAGCATCGGAACCAGTCTCATCGAGATCCGAGTAGGCGTCCTCGGGTTTATCATCCGTCCAGTCTGCCTCTTCCAGGGCGGGATTATCCTCCAATTCTTCCTTTATCCGTTGTTCCAGCATCGCCGTTGGCACCTGGAGCAGCTTCACGAACTGTATTTGCTGTGGCGATAGCCGCGTCAGCAGTTTTTGTCGGAGTCCTTGTCGCAGCATGAATTCGGTGTGGTATGCCAAAAATAGCTATTTTTGAGCCCAAATGCGAAAAAATGAGTGCAACGACGATTGAATTTCTATCCAAACATATAGATAAGACGGTGGATTTGCAGGGCTGGTTGATGGGCAAGCGCACCGGAAAGGGACTGGCTTTTTTGGTGATGCGCGACGGCTCGGGCATGTGCCAATGTGTGGTCGATGAGCAAGAGGTGTCGGCAGAGGTCTTTGAAGATGCCCGTCGGTTGACTCAAGAAAGTAGTTTCCGGCTAACGGGTTCGGTTGTGGCCGACGAACGGCAGATGGGGGGCGTGGAAGTTCGGGTAAAAACCCTTGAGATATTGTCGATTAGTCACGAATACCCTATTTCCCCAAAAGAACACGGGATCGATTTTTTGATGGACCACCGCCATTTGTGGCTGCGAAGTAAGCGTCAATGGGCCATCATGCGCATCCGCAATACCCTCATCATGGCCATCCACGAGTTTTTCCAATCGGAGGGCTTTATTCAAATGGATGCCCCCATTTTCACGGATAACGCATGTGAGGGCACCTCCACCTTGTTTGCGACCGATTTCTATGGTCATCCTGCCTATTTGAGTCAGAGTGGACAACTTTACGGCGAAGCAATGGCCATGGCCTTTGGTAAAATATATACGTTTGGCCCCACCTTTCGAGCAGAAAAATCGAAAACACGTCGGCATTTGAGTGAATTTTGGATGATTGAGCCCGAAATGGCCTTCCATGATCTTTCGATGAATATGGATGTGATCGAGCGGTTTCTTCGCCATGTGGTGCAACAGGTGATTGATAAAAACACTCTCGAGCTCGAGGTGATCGGTAGAGACCCTTCCGTTTTGAAGCGTGTGGCCGAACCCTTTCCCCGCATCACCTATGAAGATGCCGTAGCCATTTTGAAAGGCGAGAAGGAAGTGGATGGGCAAAACGCCCTGGCGACCCTTGAGGCCGATTTAATGCAAGTAGAGGCGCGGGCCGCCACGGTTCGTGAAGAGATTGTGCAAAGGGAAGAACAACTGAAACAACCGGGACTCAAAAAAGGCGAAATAGGCTTCTATCAGTCGCGCCTTCAAGCACTCAAGGAAGAGCTTTCGGAGTGTGAGGAGCAAATGCGCAACATCCCCATTTGGTTGCAGTCGGCAGCACAGTTCCGGATGGGCAACGATTTTGGCGGTTCCGATGAAACGGTGCTGACGCGCTTGTTTCAAACCCCAATCATGGTCTACAATTGGCCCCATGAGGTGAAAGCCTTCTACATGAAGCGCGATGAGGGGGATGCCCGTTGGGCCAAAGGCGTAGACGTTTTGGCGCCAGAGGGTTATGGGGAAATCGTGGGAGGGGGCGAAAGAGAAACAAACCTTGAGTGGTTGATTGAAAAAATCAACGAACACGGCTTGCCCATGGAGGCCTTTGAGTGGTACCTCGACCTGCGCCGTTATGGATCGGTGCCCCATGCGGGTTTTGGCCTGGGATTGGAGCGCTTAGTAGCCTGGGTATGCAAACTCCCACACGTCCGGGAGACCATACCCTTCCCGAGGATGTACGGACGCATTGCGCCCTAAACCAAGGGTCGTCGGACATCATCATCAACCAGCGGGTGAAGGGTACCCTCACTGAAAAACCAGCAGGTGAAGGGCATCCTCAATGAAAAACCAGCGGGTGAAGGGCACCCTCAATGAAAAACCAGCGGATGAAGGGCATCCCTAAAAACACAGAAGCCCCGCACAGGGCGGGGCTTCTGGGTGCAAGCGAAAAAAGTTTAATCTTTCTTACTTGAGGAAATCGCCATTTGATAGACCACAAGACCGAAACCGATTTTGTTAACGGCATCACCAATGTTGTAGATCAAATCGATGTTGATGGATCCGTTCAATCCGTCGAGGAAGTTACCGGGCATCAACATATAACCAATGGGGTAGATGGCCCAACCCACCAACACAAAATTGCGGAGCAAACCAATAGCACGCTGGAGATGGGCATCGCCAGAGTCTTTGGCCATGGTGGCTACACTGCCCATAGTGGCTTCGTAGACAATACCTGCCCAACCAAGAGTAGAAATGAAGCCCCACATAATGCTGTGTGTTCCAGGATTAGCAGCCGTTGCAGCGAAAGCCTCGCCGATGTAACCCGCCACCAACATCAACACAGAATAACCAATCATCTTCCACATGAGCGACTGCTTGGCGCCATAAGGACGAAGCAACAGGAAGAACTCAACGCACATCAAGGGTACCGTAAGGGTCCAGTCAATGTAGCGGAATTGTGTGGGGGAGGGGTTTACATAACCATCCATGCCCGCTGTGAAACCACCCGCAGCATTGGTTGCCAATGCGCCGAGGTAATAATCGCGCATGTAATAATAATGCGCAGCGGCAATCATGGTGATCAAGCCCGAAACCAAAAGGGAGGTTTTCCACTTGCCGTCGACCTGACTTCTTTCAAAGAAGAAGAACACGCTGGCGGCAAACATGGCCATGAGACCCACAAAGAATGTGAAGCCTGTTACGTCGCCCGGGTTGAGGGCAGCGCTGAGAAAAAGTGAATGTGTTGACATAATTTAAATTTTAGAAAAAAATAAAAAAAGAACAAGCGTTCGCAAATTTTGTTTGAAAACACCTGAGTTTTTGTCAAAAAAAATCCGGAAAAGCCGCTAAAACGCTTAAATAAGCGGTTTTGGGAACAAAAAAAATCAGGAAGGGCGGTTGCCTCGGTAGATCAACCAGATGCCAATGAGTATGGCGGCCATGCCCATAAGGTGCGATAAACCCAACAATTCACCATCCCACCACCCCCATGCTAAAGCAACCAGTGGCATAAGGTAGGTGGTAGTAGAGGCGAAAACAGGTCCACTCACTTGGATCAGTCGGTTAAAGAGCACAAGACTGATCGCGGAGCCCAGAACAGACAATAGAGCTAATCCACCAATGGCCCGCATCGCCTCTGGATCCATACAACGCTGAAGGAAGTCGCCCGAAAACAGGATGACCAAAGTAAAGGGGGCCACCAAAGCCAAGGGAATAGCAGCGGAAAGCAGCGGATTAAACTGTCGCAGGTGCCGACCCACGGTGTTTACACTCGTTCCATACATCAGTGTGGCGGCCACCACCAGCAGCGCCCATCGCCAGTTGGGATCGAATTGGCCATTTCCGCGGATGAGAATTAACAGCAGCGCCCCACTAAACCCCACGCCCACCCCAAGAAGCTTGGTTTTGTTGATGGGCAAGTTGAACCACCACACCCCCAACAGCAAGGTGAACATAGGGGTAAGGGCATTAAGCGCCCCGGCTGTCGAACTTTCCAGACGGGTTTGGGCAAGGGCAAACAAAAACGCAGGGATGCCGTTGCCCACCAATCCCACGACCCCAAGCCAGGGCAATTGGCGTCCCACATCAGCCATACCCTCCTTTTTTAAGCGAAACAGCATAAAAGGAAGTAAAGTGAGGGCCGCCGCGGAAATTCGAAAAGCACCAACCTGAACGGGGGTAAACGCGGTGAGGGCCGTTTTGATGAGGATAAAGGAGCTTCCCCACACACACGACAAAAACAAAAGAGCGGCCCAGGGCCAGTAGCGGTGGGATGAATCGGTTCGGGCGGGCATGTTCATGTTTTGGGGGCTAGCCCCCGAGCTTGTGGCAAAAGTACACCGAATCAGTGTGGGCGCGTTGAATGGCGCATGAAATCATCAATAAATGCCGTTAATTTTGCATCCCAACAAAAAGAATATGAACCAGGGCACCCCTCCCCGCCTGCGCTTTGCACCGAGCCCCACCGGACCCCTACACCCTGGAGGTGTGCGAACGGCCTTGTTTAACTATCTATTGGCCCGACAAACCGGGGGCACATTTATTCTTAGGATCGAAGACACCGATCAAACCCGCTTTGTTGAGGGCGCAGAGCAATTTATCATCGATTCTTTGGCCTGGTGTGGCATCACATTCGATGAAGGGGTGCACCTTGGGGGCCCCTATGGCCCCTATAGACAAAGCGAGCGCAAATCGATGTACCGCCAATACGCCATGGATCTGGTCGATAAAGGGGCGGCCTATTATGCATTCGATACAGAGCAGGAACTAGACGAAATGCGCGACCGCATGAAGGCATCGGGTACAGCATCTCCGCAATACAACAGCATCACCCGGGTGAATATGAAAAATTCCTTAAGTCTCCCCGCGGATGAGGTCAACCGCCGACTGGAGGCCGGCGATCCCTATGTCATACGATTTCGCATGCCCCGCAACGAAGAGGTGCGCGTTCAGGACGTCATACGCGGTTGGGTGGTGGTGAATACATCTCAACTCGATGACAAGGTGTTGTTTAAAAGCGATGGAATGCCTACCTACCACCTCGCGAATGTGGTCGACGACCGCCTGATGCACATCACCCATGTTATTCGTGGTGAAGAATGGCTGCCGAGCACACCCCTGCATGTGTTGCTCTATCGGGCATTCGGATGGGAAGACAACATGCCGCAATTTGCCCATCTACCCCTATTGCTGAAGCCCGATGGCGACGGTAAGCTGAGCAAGCGCGATGGCGATCGCTTAGGTCTACCCTTCTATGCCATCAGTTGGAAAAGCCCGGAAACGGGCGAAACCACCGCGGGCTACCGCGAAGCCGGTTATTTCCCGGAGGCCTATGTGAACTTTCTGGCCCTATTGGGTTGGAATCCGGGCGACAACCGCGAAATGTTCAGCATGGATGAGTTGGTGCAGGTATTTAGCCTGGAGCGGGTAAATAAACACGGTGCGCGCTATGATTTCCAAAAGTTGGCATGGTTTAATCAGCAATACCTACGGAAGATATCCCCTTCGGCGCTCGCCGATTTGGTTCGCCCACAGGTAGAATCGGCGGGATGGACATCTACGCCTGAGTTTTTGGAAGAAGTATGCAGGTTGATGCAGGAACGCCTAACGATTGTTGGTGATTTTACCCAGATGAGCACTTTTTTCTTCGAATTTCCCCGTCGATTTGACCAAGAAGTAGTCGAAAAGCGCTGGAAATCACCGGTGCCCGCTTGTTTACTCGCGCTAGCCGACGCCTTGGAGGATGTAGATTCGGTGGATGCCGAGGCGTTGGAGGCGCTGTTTCAATCGAAAGTAAGCGATGCCGGACTAAAACCCGGTCAGGTGATGCAGGCATTTCGCCTCGCATTGAGCGGCGAAGGCGGAGGCCCGGCTTTGTTTGAAATGGGCGCGCTTCTGGGTAGAGACTCCGTTATGGCAAGGTTGCGCCGCGCAGTAGAACAACTGGGTCATGGCTAAAAAAGCGGATGATATAAAGCCCAAGCTCAATCCCAACCTGCAGGGGTTCGATATCCGCATCAATTCTTTTGGGGAGATTGTCCCGAACTGGGATTTGTCGCGCCTTAATGAATTCCTCGATGAAAATGTCCCCGATAAGAAGCTGGTCGACCGCCCTGATCATGTGAACCGACGCCCAGCCAGCGAAACAAAAAAAAATCTTTAACCTATGGATATCGTACTCTTCTCAAAAGACGCGGGCATTGCCCAGATCACCATCAACCGACCCGATAAAATGAATGCGCTGAATAGGGCGGTTTTAGCCGAATTAGACCGCTGTTTTCAGCAGGCTTTGGGCGATCCTGAGGTATATGGTGTGGTCCTTACTGGAGCAGGCGACCGCGCTTTTGTTGCGGGTGCCGACATCAGCGAATTTGCGCATTATTCGGCGGCCGAAGCACGCGCATTGTCGACCTTCGGACAAGAGTTGTTTCGCAGGATTGAGGAATCGCCTAAGCCCGTGGTGGCTGCTGTGCACGGTTTCGCGTTGGGCGGGGGTTGCGAACTGGCGATGGCTTGTCACTTTCGAATTGCCACCCGCGTCGCCCGTTTTGGTCAACCCGAAGTAAGTCTTGGTGTGGTGCCGGGATATGGAGGAACCCAGCGCCTGGTGCAATTGGTGGGTAAAGCCAAAGCATTGGAGATGCTCTGCACGGGCGATCCCATAGATGCGGCCGAAGCACACCGCCTCGGTCTGGCCAATCATGTGGTAGAGGAACAGGCGGAACTGTTGCCCCGCGCCCAGGCGCTGTTGCAACGGATGTTTCTGCGGGGTTCACAAGCCGTGGCCGGTTGTATTGAACTGGTCAATGATTTTTTCCGAGCGGATCGCGACGGATATGCCTTGGAGGCCGATTACTTTGGCCGCCTCTTCGAAACCGAAGAATTTCGTGAGGGCGTAGACGCCTTCATGGAGAAACGCAAACCCAATTTTCGTCATAAACCCTAAAAACAATTCAAATGAACGTTAAACACGAGAATTCTGGCTTTCGCATAGAAAAAGACACATTGGGGGAGGTTCAAGTGCCCGCGCATGTCTATTGGGGCGCTCAAACGGAGCGGTCGCGCCAGAATTTCCCCATTGGACCCGAGGGCAGCATGCCCCGAGAGATCATTCATGCGTTCGCCCACCTCAAGCGGGCATCGGCACGGGCCAATCAGGAATTGGGCGTGCTCACCGTAGAAAAGGCAGACTTGATTGCACGTGTATGCCAGGAGATCCTCGACGGGCAGCTCGACGATCAGTTTCCTTTGGTGATTTGGCAGACGGGTTCGGGCACCCAGAGCAACATGAATTGCAATGAGGTGATTGCCAATAGGGGGCACGTGCTCAACGGCGGGCAATTGGTTGATGAGAAAAAGGCATTGCACCCCAACGATGATGTGAACCGTTCACAGAGTTCGAACGACACCTTTCCAACGGCCATGCACATTGCGGCCTATACCCTAGTGGTAGAATGTACGCTCCCGGGAATAGAGGCCCTGCGCCACACCCTAAACGAAAAAGCCAGCGAATTCGATACAATCGTTAAAACGGGACGCACCCATTTCATGGATGCCACACCCCTCACGCTGGGCCAGGAATTCAGTGGCTATGTTCAGCAATTGGATATGGGGATGCGGGCCTTGCGTAACGCCCTCGCGGCGGTAGCGGAGCTGGCCCTGGGGGGTACGGCCGTGGGTACCGGACTCAACGCACCCAAGGGCTATGCAGCCTTAGTGGCCCAAAAAATTGCTGAATCGACACAACTGCCCTTCATCACTGCGCCCAATAAGTTCGAGGCATTGGCGGCACACGATGCCATGGTGGAGCTTTCCGGTGCCTTACGTCGCGTGGCTGTTTCGTTGATGAAAATAGGCAACGACATCCGAATGCTGAGCAGCGGCCCTCGTTCGGGCATCGGGGAGATTATTATTCCAGACAACGAGCCTGGATCGTCGATTATGCCCGGTAAAGTGAATCCAACCCAGCCAGAGGCATTGACTATGGTGGCGGCACAGGTGATGGGCAACGACGTGGCGGTGGGCATCGGGGGCAGCAACGGCCACTTCGAGCTCAATGTGTTTAAGCCGATGATTGCAGCTAATGTGTTGCAAAGTGCGCGGTTAATTGGCGATGCCTGCCTTTCGTTTCGTGACAAATGCGCGGTTGGGATAGTTCCCAACCACGAAGTGATCAAAAGGCACCTCGACAACTCCCTGATGTTGGTTACGGCCCTAAATCCGCACATAGGTTATGACAATGCGGCGCGGATTGCTAAAACTGCGCATAAGGAAGGCACAACGCTGCGGGAGGCTGCGACGAAATTGGGTCTTGTGGATGCGGCGGATTTTGACAAATGGGTAGACCCTTCCGATATGGTGGGCCGTTAGTGTTGAGAAGGCGGTCCACAGCAAAGTGGTCGATTCCCTTGTGTTTAGCCGAAATGCAGGGGTAAAAAAAATCCCCTCTTAGTGAGGGGATTAAAGACAGAGTTTCGGATAAAGAACCCCTGGTCAGATGAAGCTCGGGGATAAACCCCGAAGATGTGATTAGGTAGTAGGCTTCTTCGCAGCGCAGCACGATTTGCCGCCTGTAGTTCCTGAAGCTCCGCTGGCGCAACCGGCTTTTTTCTCGACTTGCTCAGTCGTTGTGGCACTGCTGCAGCTTTTACCCTTCTTCTTCTTGTCGTTGCCTCCGAAAGCGACTACCGACACGAGACTCAACATCATAACACCTAAAACAAACTTTTTCATAACAATAAATTTAGTGGTAAACAAAAAGGTGAACCACAAATATACGCTGTTTAAGGGGCTTTTGGTATCAGGCGAGAAAAAAATTGTGATTCCGCACGTACGCGCAGCACATACCAACCCGAGGAGGGCGCGAACGGCCACACCCACTCATCGTAGAGGCTTTGATCGTTCAGAAGGCGTGAACCCAACAACCGTCCGGCCGGGTCATACAAATCGGCTCTGGCTTCGCCCCTGAGGGCCATCGAACGATCGATGCACAGGCTATTGCCCTTAAATGTGGCGGTAAAGCCCGTATAGCCCCCAGGCGCATCGGATGTCTGCCCGCCTAAAACCTCAGCCGGCCAGGCCAGAATGTCGGCATCTGGATCGAATACCAGGCTGTCTGGCGTAAACGGCAGGGTAAACGCATCGATTCGGGCAGAGCCATTGAAATCAACCGTTAAGTTGAGGCTATCTCCCCCACCATATGCCCGCAAAAACAACCGTTGAGCGAAGGGACGTGCCGAGGGCTCGGGTTCGAGTTGCCGCGTATGAAGCCATACATCAGCACCGTCGCTCGTCCACCTGAATTGATAGCGCGGATAGCCACTTTCGTAGATGTATCGACGAAAAAAGCCGTCGAGCGAGCATTGGCAGGCCTGCTCCAAAAAGCCCTGCAGTTGTGGGGTCCGGGCGAAGCCGAAACGAATGCCAGGAGCTTGCAGGTAGGCCCTGAGACCGGCAGCCATCACAGAATCGCCCAGCTGCCGGCGCAATTGATGCAGTACAAATCCTGCTTTGTGGTAGGTGGTGCGCTGACGAAAAATACGTTGTGTGAGACTGGTGTCGGTTACAAACACCGTATCGGCCGGCACCCTGAGGGCTGAGTTGAGGTTGCCGCGTTTCCAGGGAAGAAACCAGTAGCCGTTGTCGTGGATGTCTTCGAAACAGAGACTAACCATCCAGGTCGCGAATCCCTCGTTGAGCCAGATGTCTTGCCAGCTCGCACAGGTTACGGTATTGCCAAACCACTGGTGGGCCAATTCATGTGCCATTAGGTCGTAGCCCCAACTACCCATCGAACTCATGGTGTTGTGTTCCATCCCCCCCGAAAAAATACTGATCTGCATATGACCGTATTTTTCGTTGGCGAAGGGATAAGGGCCAAACCAATCGGAGAACAGCCGCAGCATATCGGGTAGCCAGTTGCGCAGCCGCGGAAAGGCCAGCGCGGTGTCGGCGGTGTATACATAATTCAGTACCTGAACCGTATCGCCGGGGGTCGACAAGGGCACCTTCTGTTCGAGGACCTCGTAGCGACTCACCGCGGTGCCCAGCAGGTAGGGTGGCATGCTGTACTGGTGGTGCCAGTGGTAGCGCACCCGCTGCCCGATTGTATCGATGCGTGTGAGCAGCCCGGGCCCGCCGGCGCGGTAACCAAGGGGAACATCGGTCACTAAGATGGTGGTGTCGGCCCGTACGCCGAGGTGCTGAAACGACGGCCACCAATCGCGGCAGCCATAGGGTTGAGACAGGGTCCACAGCACGGGGATGCTGTCGGCGCTGTGGCGGGCAGTCATGAACGAACCAAATCCATTGGGGTTTATGGGAGGCACCCCGGCATAGCGAATGCGCAAGTCGAAGAGTTGACCGGCTGGCCAGCCCCCTGGAATGGGGAATGCGAGGACTAGTTGCAGGGTATCTCGTCGAAATGAAAGCGGTTGATCGGACAGCCAAACGGAGTCGACCTGGAGCGCACGATTGAGGTCGACATACAGTTCATCCGCTTGAGCGTCGAGGCCCAAACGATAGGAAACCTGTCCGGCCACATAGCGCTGTTCGGGGTCGAGGCGCAGGCTTAGTTCTTGTTTTTGGATGCGCACCGCACTAAAAGTGTTGGGCTGTGATGGTGGCCGGAGACCCGGATCGACCGTTCCCACCGGCCGGCACACATGCGTGTTGAGTGCACCTGTCTCCTGAAACGGAATCTGTGCAAGGCTCTCGGGGGGGAATGGGCATACCAACCCGAGAGCCATCAACCACAAAACCAAGAGAGCTGCCCGGTGCAAACGGCCTGGAATTGCCGCGGTCATAGGTCGCGAGGTCAACGGTCGCGGGGCCATCATTGACGGCTATGTAAGAGAATCCGGGACACCCGTCCGTCTTCGGTTCGCAATAGGTAAAGGCCGCTGGGAAGTTGACCGATGGAAAGGCTACCGGTCCAGGTACCGCTGCTTACCCGTGCGCCCCGTACATCCCAAAAATCATAAAAGCCATGGTAGTCGGGTAGGTACAGGCGGTCGCTGACAGGATTTGGAAACGGTCGAAGGTCCTGGAGGAGCTCGCCCCGATCGATGACGTTGGTCGACAAGCTGTCGCAATTGGCAACAGGGGTGCCTGGCCCCTCTGAGAATTGCCCCGATTGTACCCACCAGTTCAGCCATTCCCCGCCGCTGCCTTGTCGCCATCCAGCCAAATCGAAGGAGTTGGTTCCTTGTTGGGTTCCTTTCACACGGTATACTTTTACGGCTTGGCCTCCCCTATTCCAAGTCAGCGCTGCGCCGGCCTGCAAGGTTTCGGGTTGCCAAGGGGGGATGCAATGGGCCTGAGCGAAGTAGGCGTTGTCGTCGTTCTGCGGAAAGTCTCCAAAGACCCTGGCCAAGCCCGTGCTGTCGATACAAACCGAGGTGTATTCGTCGCAGGCGATGGCACGCATTCGCACACTACTGTCGCCTGCCAGCCGACCGATGAGTGCCATGAGTCGCCCCCGGCGGTCGGGGTTATCGAAGTGCGTATCGGTGATGGTGCGGTTGAGGAAGGGCATACGCAGGAAATCGTTGGCCCCTACGGTCGCTGTACTGTGGTAGGGGTTGGCGAGGAGGTTGGAGGATGTGGCGGTGCCGTTGAGTGCTGCGAAGTAGTGCGACCCGAGGATGGCCATGCCCGCGCTTGTGCCTCCAATGGGCACACCGCGTTGGAGGACAGCCGCTTGGACAGCCTGTTGCAGGGGTGTATTTTTCCAGTAATTCACATAATTGGCCTGGTCGCCCCCCGCAATCCAAATGGCCTCTGCTTCTTGTATGCGCCTTAATACATAAGGGTCGTAGGCGCTGTTGCGGTTGGGGAGTACCAGGGTCTCGACAGAATTGACATTGAGACCGAGCGTTTGGTACAGGTAACTGGTGTAGCCATTGGAACCGGTGCAGCGCAGCACCAAAACATCGCCGCCG
>VFQT010001282.1_pt1 | contig 31184 bp, 32 predicted proteins | sample 3512381 | NCBI WGS metagenome assembly VFQT01 (sample SAMN10412376, study PRJNA504923) | tailings metagenome | isolation source: Relicate 2 Philex TSF3 active mining site | place: Philippines: Tuba, Benguet | collected 2017-08-29
CAATTATAATAAAATTCAAATAATGCGATTAAGATTACTTATTCAGCCAGACACTATTATTAGTATAAATAAATCTTACAATAGGGAATATAAGTATTCTGTATTGAGAGCATACTGGATTAATGATTCAGGGAAAAGGGTCTTGAAATTTAATGTCAATTTGGGGAACACTGACAAAGTTATGTTTAAAAATGGAGAGTATGATCCTAAATTAGTTAACAGTGCGAAACAGGAAATCAAACTAAAAATAAGATCATTGTATGAGGAAAAATATGGGCCTTTATAGCTTATATTTTTTTTGTTTCAATATTATGAAAAATAATTATTTCACACAATTAAAAATAAATCTTATGCAAACACAAGTAGTAACAATTACCGTAGACGATTTGGTCAACGTTATGACTCAAGTTGTTAGAGCAGAAGTTCAATCCTTAGCAACCAACCCTATGATTGGAGATGGTTTTTCTGATGAACTTTGGGACAGAAAAAAGGCAGCTGACTTTCTTGGAATCAGCGAGCAAACGCTAACCAAAGTTTATTTGGAAGGCAGAGTAATAGGACAGAAAAGTGGTCGAAAATATCATTTTTTAAAGAGTTCAATCTTAAAGTTTCTTAGATCGAATTAAACACAAACAGTTTAATATTTATTCACAATGTAAATTTTTACAAAAATGGAAAGATTAAATCCGCAACAACAAGAGTACATCAAATTAGTAAATGCCTATTTGAAAAATAGAGCAAAAAATGAAAAAATGGTTTGGGATTTGACGCCAGAATACCTAGCCGAAGCATTTTATAATGGAGGTCGAAATTTATTCGGGGTCGAATTAAATAACCTCGGGTTTCCAATTTTCGATGACCAAGAATTTCAAAAAGGAGAGCTTAACATGTCTATTTGCTGGTATTTACAAGTTGGCCCTGAGGTAGCATTTGCTGATTAGTTTGTTTAATTGTAGGTGGGAATTGTTATCCCACCTGCTTTAAAAATTTAAAACTATGGGAGTATCATTTTCTTTAGCTAGGCCAAAGCAAAAGACTTCTTCAATCAGGGTCAAAATATCTATTCAAGGAGCCAATTTCTTTGTATATACTGGTAAAACAATATCACCAGAATTGTGGGATTTTAAAAAGGCATTTATTAAATCCCAGGTTGGTAATCCTACGGCTGCAAAGGCGAGTAAGTATCTAAGAAAAATTCAGATGGATATGACTGAGGTTTTCGATGACTATAGATTTGGTATATCGAAAATGACATTTTTAGAATTGCAAGCCAAAATGCATGAGGTGGTTGGCAATCCTAAAACCAAAATGATTAAAGAAAACCATGGCTTGTCAATTCAAACCAAATCGTTAATTGATTTTGTTGATCATTTTATCTCTGATTGCGAGAAAGGAATTCGCCTAAGTCCACAGCGGCAAAAGCTCAAAGAGTCTACCATTAAATCATTTAGAACCTCAAAAGGTTATTTAATAGGATTTCAGAATCATGCTAAAAAGACTTTAATAATCAATGAAATAACCCAAAAAGAAATTGATGCAATTAGTAATTACGTTATAAATGTTAAAAAGCATTCACTAAATACGCATTCAAAGTTCATGACTGATTTAAATCAAATTTTCAAATATGCAAAAGAAAATAAAGTTATAACACAGGCACAGTTTGCCGAATTGGCTTTTGATACAAGGCGCGAGGAAACCGATAGCATATACTTAAAAGAGGAAGAGATTTCAGAAATGTATCAACTCAAAAACTTGCCGAGTACAAAACATGAAATAGTGAGAGATGTTTTTGTTGCTGCTTGTTTCATGGGACTACGTTTTTCAGATTACACCAGTTTGAATTTAGCTAAAATAGTTAATAACAGATTGGAGGTAATTCAAAAGAAAACAGGCAAAAAAGTAACCTTACCGATACATCCATTGGTGAAAGAAATATTTACAAAATACAATTATCGATTACCTAAAATTCCGAACAACAATGAGTTTAATCGATTGATTAAAGAAGTTGGTGCTTTGATGCCTTCACTGCAAGTCGAATTTTCTAAGCAAATCACCTATGAGAGGGAAAGGATCGTAATTACGAAGCCTAAATTTCAGTGGTTGCAAGGCCATTGCCCGAGGAGAAGCCTAGTAACAAACGAATTTTTGAAAGGAACTGATGTGCCTACTATTATGTCCATATCTGGGCATAAGAGCTACAAGAATTTTTTGAGGTATATCAAAGCTAGTGGGGAAGAGCATGCTGAGAAGTTGGAAAAAATTTGGCAAGAAAGATATTCAGAAATTCTCTAAATAAAATGGTATGAACATAAAGCATAGTACAATTGAAAAACTTAGAAATGAGGTTGACAACTTAATTGAAACTGGAAATTTCAAATCTGCATTGAATATTGCCTCCCGATATCCATTAAGTATTGGATCCTCAAAATCATATGTGATATGCAAATCAAGATTAATTAATGAATATAAGGTCTCAGAGATTGATTTGAACAAGCTAAATGTTGTTGAAAGAAAGAATCCGCATTATAGTTCAGCTGCAAATATGAAATTGTATTTAGAAGCTGAGGTTCAATGTTTATTTAAACCTCGAAAAAATAACGTTTAATCTAATCAATAAAAATGGAACAGTTACAACAATTAAATCAATTTCGATTAGATGCCGAAAGAAATTTCGGAGAATTACAACATATCCGAGACCGGCATATGAATTCGATTGGCCGTGTAGATGCTAAATTGGATGATTATCATAACATCATTACTGCAATTCGAGCGGAAATGCTTCTGATTATTACAAATAATGAAGCTGCATTAGATGTTGAAGTCCTCACGATGTTCAATGCACATGATGATCAAGTTTTATTTGTCAAAATTGATATTCCAGGATTTCCATCCATTTATAAATTATTTTCTGGGATTGATTATGCCTTGTATAATGTGTCGAGGGATGAATTAATGAATGATTTTGTACTACAAGGTAGATTAAAAGAGTTGGTCATCGAGTGGCTCAGAAACCGCGAAGAATGGTCTGGGATGTTTGATCAACCTTTTGCAAATGCAGAACGCGTATTAGAACGTTTTTTAAACAGTGAGGCTGTGTTTCATTTTTTTCAGCGTAGGCCGATCATGCTGTGATTTATTCATTACTTCATGATTTTCTTCTTTATTAGAGGTGGCACAAACGGAAAACAACACCTAAATTTATATAAAAGAGCAATAAAATGCACTAATTTGTGGTAAATGCCAATTTGAAAAATAAAAAGATATCTAAAAGTGCAATAAATAGCACATATATTTGTATTTATTGGTAAAATTGGTAAATTAGCGCAAAATAAAGCAATATGTCGCACCTTTCTGTAATTATTCAACAAATTAAAGAGCGAAGAGAAATCCTAAAGATTACGCAAGAAAGCTTGGCGGATTTATCAGGAGTTGGGCTCCGGACCATAAAACAGTTGGAGGGAGGTAAAGGGAACCCCACCTTCAATACACTACAAGAAATTGCCGATGTGCTTGGATTGGAACTTGTTTTACAAGTTAAAAAACTAAATAAAGTATGAGAGCAGGGCAAGTTTATTATAAAAACCAATTAGCAGGTATGCTTAGCCAACTAGATAATGGAAGTTTTGTTTTTCAATATGATGAACAGTGGTTGAATGACAGCAGCAAGCCATCCATAAGTTTGACCTTTCCGAAAAACAAAATGAAATTTCAGTCGTCAACTCTTTTTCCATTTTTTTTCAATTTGATTCCAGAAGGGGTTAACAAGCGTTTGATATGTAGTAAAAAGAGAATAGACCTGGATGACTATTTCGGGCTCTTGCTAGAAGTAGCAGGCGGTGATACGATTGGAGCGGTTAAAGTAATAAAAATGAATGAGCAACATGGAAATAAATAGATGTCCAGGAACATTAGCTGCAGGCTTTACTACCTACAGTAGAACATGTAGTAAACGTGTCTTTAATGGAAGTAAGGTAAATCATGTACTACCATATGCCTCTTTGCAGTCTAATCTCAGCAGTGAAGACTTATTTGAAGAGAATGCAATCCGTATGTCTATTTCAGGCGTACAGGAGAAGTTTTCAATCATTCAATTGAAAAATAAGATCCGATTAACTAAGGAAGGAGAGCAAGGTACACATATATTTAAACCTATTCCAAGTTGTTCAAAAAACGCAGATCAAATGCCTGCGAATGAGCACTTAACCATGCAAATTGCCCAACAAGTTTTTGGCATTGAAACAGCTGAGAATGCTTTAATCTTTTTTGGAAATGATGACCCAGCCTACATTACCAAACGTTTTGACGTTGTGCCGGGTGGTCTCAAATTGGCTCAAGAGGATTTTGCCTCTCTCGCCGGTAAGAGCCCACAAACCCATGGGACAGATTATAAATACCATGGTAGTTATTGGGATTTGTTTGAACTCATGCGAGAAAATTTACCTAGTTATAAAGTTGAATCGCTCAAGCTATTTAAATTGTTGGTCTTTAATTATTTGTTTTCAAATGGGGATGCTCATTTGAAGAATTTTTCAATTATTGAAACGCCACAAGGAGATTTTAAATTAAGTCCCGCTTATGACCTTTTAAACAGTCGAATTCACATCGATGATAAAGATTTTGCTTTAGATGAAGGTTTGATCCCACCAAGAATGGGACAAGGAAATGTTGCAAACCAATTTCGACTGTTGGCAGAGCATGCTGGAATTCCAGAAAAGCAAACAAATGCTATAATGGCTTTGATGGTGTCAAAAACCGAACAGGTTACAAATTTGATAGATGCATCCTTTCTAAAAGACAGTATTAAGCGGAGCTACCTGCAATTGTATCAGCTGAAGCTTAAAAAGTTGCGTGAATAAAAAAATGTAAGAGACTCTAATTAACAGTCAGTTTAAAATTTTCGACAAATATTTTATAATGTGTCATAAAAGGATTAATAATAGTATAATTTGCACATTATAAGACGCATTACATGAAAACATCACCAGCCATCTTACCCAAAAACCTCAAAGTATTAAAAGTTCTCGGGGAGCATATTCAGCTTGCTCGTTTGCGTAGAAAGTTCAGTGCAGAGCAAGTTGCAGAGCGGGCTGGTATAAGTAGAAAAACAGTATACAATATTGAACAAGGGATTCCTACCGTTGCCATTGGTAGCTACTTGCAAGTGCTATTTGTGCTGGGTTTGGAGCAAGATCTTTCAATGGTAGCAGCATCTGACCCTTTAGGCAGAAAATTACAAGATGCAGGAATCTTGATACGTAAACGGGCTCCAAAAAGAGTTATGAATTGAACTCGTTTCTAATAATTAATGACGAAAATGGGCATTAATTTCGACATTATTCATTTTTGATGCTATAGTATTCTACACAAATAGCAAAACGTGCCCCTAGAAAATCGAATGACCTATGGAGAAGAACGATCATATAATTTTGGTAAACGCGTCATTCAATTTGAAATAAATGTCCAGTATATTTTGTAAAAAACAGGACATTTTGCTATCTTTGATTCTTTAAAAATGAAATGAAAATAACTGATTACATATCTTATATGATTGATAGATTTCCTAAAGGATATGTATTCACCTATTCATATTTTCGAACAGAGGTGGACCAAAGGCAGGCCGTTATTAAAGCCTTGAATCGAATGGCTGCATCTGGCAAGCTTTCCAAGTTGGGTAAGGGTAAATATTATAAACCTGAGGGCTCACCTTTTGGGAACCTACAGCCAAATCAAGTACAAGTTGTTAAAGATTTACTACAGGAAAACGGTAAGATTTCTGGTTATCTTACTGGTTACAGTATCTACAATAAACTAGGTCTTACTACGCAGGTTGGGAATACAATACAAATTGGTAAAAATGTTATTCGCCCGAGCTTTCAAAGAGGCATGTACTCGATTACCTTCATCAAACAAACAAATACAATTACCAAGGACAATATTCCGTTGCTACAATTACTTGATGCTATTCGATACATAAAGAAAATACCGGATGCGAGTGTTGAGTCTTCTTGTAGACGTTTAATGGTAATTTTAGAAGAACTTGATGAAAATGAAATTCGTTTAATGGTGAAGCTTTCGTTGAAATATCCCCCTTCTACTCGAGCACTACTTGGCGCTTTATTTGAACAACTACAGAAGAATCCGCTCTTTATAGAACCGCTTTACAGTTCTTTAAATCCTATTACTACATATAAATTGTTTGGTGCTTCAAAAGTGCTATTCACAACAAAAAAATGGAATATCATATGATGCTGCACAAGGATAGAAAACTTTTCTCGGATACGATTCGAGCTGCGTCTCAATTTTTAGATATCAAACTTGAGTTCGTAGAAAAAGACTATTGGATTACATTGGTATTGAGCAGTCTAGCACAAAGTAAGTATGTTGATGAAACAGTATTTAAAGGAGGAACGTCATTGTCTAAAGGATATGCATTAATTGATAGGTTTTCCGAGGATGTGGATATTGCAGTCCTGAATACCGTAGATAAATCAGGCAATGATATAAAGAACTTAATCAGAGCCGTAGAAAAGCAAATTACATCAGAATTTGAAGAGATAATTCTTGATGGGATAACTAGTAAAGGGTCAAGATTTAGAAAATCTGTTTATGGTTACGATCCGATCGAAAAAGGGAACGAAAGCAATAAATTGATAATCGAAATTAACTCCTTCGCAAACCCATTTCCCAATAAGGTTCATGAAATTAAAAGCATGGTAGCTATCTTTTTACAAGACAGTGGAAATAAACATTACATCGAAAAATATAATCTTCAACCATTTCAAATTAACGTACTGCAAAAGGAACAAACCTTATTAGAAAAATTAGTATCCCTGATTAGAGTTTCATACGAAGAAAATCCGGTGCAGGGGATATCTGAAAAAATCCGCCACTTTTATGACATTTACTATCTAATGGAACAAAAGGAATGTAGAGCATTAGTAGATTCAATGTCATTCAAAGAGCAGTTTCATTTGTTACTGGAGCATGATAAAGCATTATTTCAAGAGCCAAATGGATGGGTCTCAAAATCATTATCTGATTCACCTTTGGTCAAAGATTTTCCGTTGATATGGGAACAAGTTAAAGCGAGATATCAAAGCGAATTAACAGGATTAGCTTACAGACCAATACCCGAGCAAGACAAAGTTGCAGCATGTTTTACTATTTTGCTAAAAGCAATTGTTTAAAATGTCTAAATTATGATTACGCTGATTATTAGCAACTTACATAGTGCGCAATTTGGTGCGCAGTTCAAACCTAACTAACTGGTAATCAATAGAAAAATACTCTATAATTAGTGTGGTCCACACTAATTATATACCCCCCAAAAATTTACACAGATTTAGTTAGTTTGTTCAACCTATATTGGTATAATTGCAGATAGTTTTTTTTGATTTTTTCTTTCAAAAAAGAAGAGAAAACCATTGTCTTTACTGAATCCGATTTTGAAATCATCAAACCCATTATGAGGTTTGATTGTTTTTCTGGAATTCCTGCATGTTTAGCCAAAATTTGAAATTGTTTTGCAATACTTCCTTGTGCTAATCTGCTAGGAAGCAACCCTTCTTCCAAAGCAAAATCTTTATCGTCAATATGAATGCGACTATTTAAAAGGTCATAAGCTGGACTCAATTTGAAATCCCCTAGTGGCGTTTCAATGATTGAAAAGTTTTTTAAATGTGCATCTCCATTTGAAAAAAGATAATTAAAGACCAATAATTTAAATAATTTGAGTGATTCAACTTTATAACTTGGTAGATAGCTTCTCATCAATTCAAATATATCCCAATAACTTCCTTTGTATTTGTAGTCTGTCCCATGAGTTTGCGGGCTCTTGCCAGCAAGAGAGGCAAAATCTTCTTGAGACCATTTGCGGCCGTCTGACAACACGTCAAATCTTTTGGTGATGTATGCATGTTCACCATTTCCAAAAAAGATCATCGCATTTGCTGCTGTTTCAATACCAAATACTTGATAAGCAATCTGCATTGTCAAATGTTCATTGGCCGGCATTTGATCTGCATTCTTTGTAATATTCGGGATTGGCTTTAAAATATGCGTACCCTGCTCGCCCTCACTGGTTAAACGTAATTTGTTTTTTATTTGGATCAACGAAAACTTTTCCTGAACGCCCGAAATAGAAATGCTTGAAGCATTTTCATTGAATAGATCCTCTCCCAGTTGATCTAACTGCAGTGAAACATATGGAAGAACATGATTTACCTTATTCCCATTGAAGACCAGGTTGATGCAGGTTCTGCTGTAGGTATTAAATCCATTTGATAAGGTGCCAGGACATTTATTTATTTTCAAATCTTTCATTTCCTTCACTTTTTACAACATTAACTGCCCCAATAGTGTCTCCACTTCCTAGTGCTAATAAAAGTCCAAAATAATCGTCTTTTTCTATTCTTTTTTTTCTGCATACCAATTCCTTATTTGTTCCCTCTGGGATCATGTTAAAAAAGAAGGGAAATAATGTAGAAGATTGAAATTCAACTTTCCATTTTGGGAGAGTTAAACTGATGGATGACTTTGAACCATCCTGTATCCATCTTTCATGGTAAGTAAACACAAAACTGCCATCATCTTTTTGAGAAAGTTTTCCAGCCAACTCATTTTTGTAATATACAAGTCCTTGTCTCATGTGTTATTTAGCTTTTTTATTTCGAGTATTAGTGCCAAACCCAAGACATCCGCAACTTCATGAATGGTCCTAAATGTGGGATTTCCTTTGCCAGCTTCTAATTGTTTAATCGTTCGTAGTCCTACACCTGAAAGATCTGCCAGAACCTCTTGTGTAATGTTTAGCATCTCTCTTCTTTTTTTTATCTGATTCATTAAATTATGAAAGTGCAACATATTGCTTTATTTGATGCAAATATACTGAAAAAAATTATTAATACAAATAAAAGTGCTGTAAGATGCACTATAATAATATTTTACTTCGATTGAATAAATACACAACTGGGATAGAGAAATTTCGAAATGCTTAGTGATACTGAATTTACATTCGAAAATTGAATTTCTAGCTAATTACAGTATTTTCACTTCTGCTTAATATTCAATTATTTATAATACGTGACGGGAGTTGCTAGGCGAAGTATTCCCTATATTTTTCGATTTTAGATTAATTAATATTTTAAATATTCATTTATTCTGCTAATTTCACTTTATACTTTTGTAAACTAATATAATAAAATGCCAAAACATCTCAACAAAAAACAACTTTCAGAACTATCTGATATGCTCAAATCCGGTAAAACAAATGCAGAAGTAGCTGAATATTTCAACGTATCAGTCGCAACTGTTAACAATCACAGAACCAGGATGAAAAGAGAGGGGATGAGCTTCCCATCTAAGAGGGGTAGAAGACCAAAAGAGCAGTCGGGCAATATTATTAAACAAAAAGCAAAAGCAAGTGAATCTCAAAAAATAACTACCAAGGTTAAAATGGAAAATTACAATTTCATTATCAATGGGGTAATAGTTACAGTATCCGGTAAGGCAAAGAATGTACACATCGGACAAGAGTCGATGGAGGTTAATTTCTGATTTGATGCAAAAACGCTTATCTGGATTACTGGTTTTATTGACATTTATTTCATTAGGTTATTTTTCTTGCACCAAAAACCTGACAAAATTAAATGTTGTTTACCAAAACGATTTCAATCGTTCCAGCCTCAAAAATATCATCACATACAATACGGTGGGAGCTACTGAAAATAAAATCTTCTTTTTCAACGGCAGCAGGGTATTGGGCCCTTTTAACAACGCGGGGGCCGACTTCAATATCGATTCGATCCCTGAACACAATGTCCTGGAAGTATCATTCGATCTCTATACCCACGATAATTGGGAAGGGAATAAACCGACCTCAAATGGTGTTCCTGATCTTTTTGTGATGCGATACGATGGCAATCCTCGTTTCATGACGACTTTTTCGAGCAACCCCCAATTTGCCCACTCATTCCCCAATTGGTTTCCACAAGGAAACAACCCTGCCTTTGGAAATGCGATCCGAACCGATCTGCCTGGCCGATGCGGTTGGAAGGAGAAAAAAAATGGTACGGCGATGTATAAAATTGTCCAGCAATTTCCCCACACGAACAAGAAATTTCAACTCTCGCTTACAGATGCACTCCAGCCATTCAACTCAGAATGCGAGAAATCCTGGTCGATCGATAACTTAAAAATCACTGCATTTAAATATTACTGATCCAAGAGCGATATGCTCCAATCTTTACATTCCATCTGGAAAAATTTCTTCAACCTAGGACTGTTCCAGGCTGCTGGTATGTTGATGCAGCTGATCGCTATCCCAATCATAACGGCTAACCATGGCTTGGAAACATTTGGTGAGGTTGCCCTGATCACAAGTATTGGGGCATTATTGGGCAATCTGGTCAACTTTGGTACCAACCAAACTGAAATCAAAGCGATTTCTATACAAAGAAATGATCACAATTGTTTAGCTGATATTTACAATGAGATTTTCTCACTTCGCTTGGTCATTTGTTTGTTGATGATTGCATTGACAATTATCCCAATCTTTTCTTTCAATTTCCTTTCATTGCCTTTGGTTTTATCTCTGCTTCCATTGATTATATCTGAAATTTTCAATCCACTGTATTTCCTGATTGGTATTGAAAAAATTCATTGGATCAGCTGGGGAAACCTTTGCTCTAGGGCTATCAGCCTTTTGCTGCTTATGATCATTCCTCTTTCAACAAACATACCTGCGATCATTAACTTGATGCTGACGGTCCCCATCATGCTGTTTAACATTGGTTTATCGATATACTTGATCAATAAATTCAATATTAAGCTGCATTTGATATCGGTAAAAAAATTAAAAGATAAGCTTCAGAATAACTTCTATGTTACTTTCAACGGGAGCTCAGCTATCCTTCAACAAAGTATTTTCATGTTTTTTGTTGCTGGTACTGCTACTCCTCAAATACTGGGCGCATATGGTATCATTGATAAATTTTCTGGGGCTTTTCGTCAGTTGATCTCTGCATGCTCGTCTGCAATTTATCCCAAAGCTGCGCAGCTCTATCAGGAGGGCATTCAAAAATGGAATAAATTCCGAACAATTGTTCAAAGAGGGTACCTGGTGATTTCATTGTTGATTGCATTCCTGTTCTACTTCTTTGCGGATCAATGGGCTATTTTGTTTTACTCCAAAGCTGATCCTACAATCACTTTTTTTTTACAGTGTTTCAGCATTGCTCCGCTTGCCATTGCTTTGAATGCAAACAATGTATTGGATATGCTGCTTGCCCATTTGTACAAGCAGATGTTTCTTGTTTCATGCTTGATTTTACTGGCAACTTTCATTATTTCATTCGCATTGACGCATTTCCTTGATGTAAAATTTATTGGGTTCTATCCAATCGCAATAGAATCGACCTGTCTGTTATTATACACATTGGTACGCTTAAAATCCAACAGCAAACATGCCCTCGCATAGAATAGCTATCATCCTCCTTAACTGGAACAGCTATGAACACACATCCAATTGCATAAAATCCCTGCTGGAGTGCAAAGGGGAAGGGTTTGATGTAATTGTTGTTGACAATGGATCTGCTGACGCATCTGGTGCGCAACTGAAGAAAGATTTTCCTCACATCATCCTCCTGCAACAATCAGAAAATCTTGGTTTTGCGGGTGGAAACAACCGAGGATTTGAATATGCACTTTCAAATGGGTATGAATATGCGATGATGCTGAACAATGATGTATTTGTAGAGCCTTCATTCGTTTTTCGCCTGACCAATTACATGGACTACCATCCTGAAATTGGTGCTATCCAGCCCAAAATATTTTTTCACACGAAACGAAACAAGGTTTGGAATGGCGGTTCAAGATTTGCTTCATTTTTTGGGTGGACCTACTCAAAGAATTATATGCGCAATGAGGGTCCGATCCAACATACATTGCACGAAGTGGATTGGATTACGGGTTGCGCCATGATGGTAAGAACTTCTATCCTGAAAGAGATTGGTTTGTTGAATGAAAATTATTTCATTTACTATGAAGATGTGGATCTGTCGTTTCGTATTCGAAAAGCGGGATTTAAACTAATCTTTCATCCGGATGCGGTGATATACCACATTGCGGGTATGTCCAATAAATCTAAAAAAAAGGGTCCGGAGGGTTATGCCAATCCTATTGTTCATTACCTCAACTTCAGGAACCACCTGTGGTTTCTGAGAACCTGGACAAAATGGTATGAATGGCCAACGACCTTGCTCACATATTTCGCTTACAGTTTGGCAGTTATGACTTATTTTGCGCTCCGATTAAGGCGGAAAAAACTGGCTGCAACCTGCAGGGGTATTTCCGATGGATTTTTTAAAAGCTATACCTCATGAAGGCAGTATTGATTACAGGCGTTGCTGGGTTGATTGGATCCAGAGTAGCCAAATGGATTCTAAATAACAAACCGAATTATCAGGTTATCGGCATCGATAACCTGAGCGGCGGCTATGAAGACCATATCGACAATAAAGTGGTTTTCTATAAGGCTGATTTGGCTACAGATGACTTGAATCGTATTTTTTCTTTACATGAAATAGAGTACGTCTTCCACTTTGCAGCGTATGCAGCCGAGGGATTAAGTCCATTCATCCGCAAGTTCAATTATACAAACAATGTGGTGGCTACTGCCAATGTGATCAACGCATGCATCACCCATCGGGTGAAAAGGCTGGTGTTTACCTCCAGCATGGCGGTATATGGCAATGGCAATCCTCCTTTCGATGAAAATGACCAGCCCAGCCCTATAGATCCCTACGGTATTGCCAAATATGCCTGTGAAATGGATATACAGGTAGCTGGAGAGCAACATGGCCTTGACTGGTGTATCATTCGCCCCCACAATGTTTACGGAACCAATCAAAATATTTGGGACAGGTATAGAAACGTGTTGGGAATTTGGATGTACCAGAAATTAAACGACAAGCCAATCACCATCTGTGGTGATGGCTCTCAAAAGCGGGCTTTCAGTTACATCGATGATTGCCTGACCTCTTTTTGGAACGCAGCTACAGTTCCTGCGGCGTCTAAGCAAATTATCAATTTGGGCAGCAGCAAGGAATATACCATCATGGAGGCTGCGAATATCCTGAAATCGATTGTTGGTGATTTACAGATCAAATTCACAGAGGGAAGACACGAAGTGCATATGGCCTATTCTACCCATGAGAAATCTGAGAAAATCCTAGGATTCAAAGAACTTACTGATTTGTCAGAGGGGTTGGCTGCTATGTGGGACTGGGCCAAGAAACAACCACAACGTACCCAGTTTGTTTGGCCTAAATACGAGCTGGAGAAGGGCATTTATCAATTCTGGAAGTAAATCAGGCGCATATGCTGTTGATTTTTCCAGTACTATACATCATTTCATTCTTTGTCTCAATCAGGGGCATCCTCAAACAAAAAGAGGATGCCTTTTTTTTATACATCATCGGTGGGTTACCAATATACAATACTGCACTCACGATTATATATGGGTACAGACTGAAAACATGGGTGCCTTTCTTGCAGTCATTCAAAGAGATGCTGGTGCTGCTATCGATAGCGGTGTTGATTTGGAATTACAAAAGAAAGTTCAAGTGGGCAACGTTGGATGCATGGATCCTTGCCTTTTTGATGTATACCAGTTTGTATGTTATTCTTCCCCTGGGCAGGTACGGATTCACTGAAAAGTTGGTGGCATTGAAGAGCCTTTCCTTTTTCACGATGATTTACTTTGCCGGCAGGTTGATGGACCCTTCATTGTTTCGATTGGAAAAAATCTTTACATGGGTGGGTGTTTTGAGTATTGCCGCTGCAGCATTGATGGTATTTGAAGTGCTTACCTATACCCATTTTCAAACATATACCGACTATTCATTTTTCAACGAGGATTATTATGGGTTAGATGTCAGCGGGCATTACGGTCTCAGTTGGAGCTTTGAAATTGGGGATGGCCTCAAACGCTTTGCAAGCTTTTTTTCCAACCCACTAGAAACTGCTGGAAGTACATTGGTAGCCATTTCATTGCTGCTTGCAACATTTACCACGCATGAAAACAAAATAGTCATTGATAGATTTGGGTGTATCGTTCTCGGTACTACTTTTTTCCTGATCATGTTTGCTTTGTCAAGATCATCTCTGCTGGGCTATCTCTTCTTGATTTACATATACTCCCTGGTGACCAACAGAAAAGAAATTACCTATTTATTTTACCTCGCCATTGCTTCCTTTGTTGTTTACCTCATTTATATTTTGAATGATCGGCACGTTTATGATTATATCATGAGTACCATTCAATTGGCTGATACATCCAGTGTGGGACATGTGCTTGAATGGATAGAGGGTGTTCAATCAATGATAGATAATCCTATTGGCAGGGGACTTGGTGAATCTGGAAGGGTTTCTGCTGCTTTACAGGAGAATGTTGGAGGGGAGAATCAATTTATTATTGTGGGCGTTCAAACGGGTGTTGTTTCCTTGTTCATTTATGTTTCAATTTATTTTATTTCACTGCACTCCTATTGGGAGGGGTTCAAGTCAAATAATATATTGATTAGAAAGCTGGGACTGGCACTTTTGTTGATGAAGATCGCTTTCATTGTACCTATGATGACTTCCAATTTTGATTCATATTCATACATTCTCTACATCAGTTGGCTTTTGACTGGTATATACATAACTGCCTTGAATGAAAATCAACTTAGCCATAGTAGGAATTGAAGGTCTTCCCAACAAGTATGGTGGGTTTGAGACTTTGGCGAGCTACCTTGCTAAATACCTAAGTAATGCGTTTAACATAACGGTATACTGTTCTTCTACTGATCTTGGTGCATCAGAGCAGCATTTTGAAGATATTCATTTGAAATACATAGGTTACAGCTCACATGGCTGGCAGGGGGTGTTGTACGATGTTTTATCACTGAATGATGCTTTGAAATACAATGATGTGGTACTTTTTCTTGGATTTGGAGCAGGCCCATATTTCCCATTGCTTTCCAAGAAAAATAAATCAAAAATTGTGTTGAATTTTGGAGGACTCGATTGGCAAAGAAGCAAGTGGAATAAAATAACAAGGAAAGTGATACAGTCCTTTGAAGCGATGATGGTTAAAAATGTAGAGTGGGTTGTTGCAGATAATAAAAGAATTGCTGAATATATCCAGTCAACATACCATAAAAAGCCAGTTGAAATTTCATATGGCGGAGACCAGGTAAAGAGACTTGAGATTACAGGAGAATTGTTGAAGGAATATCCATTTTTGAATCAACCCTATGCATGCGGTGTTTGCCGCATACAAGCAGATAACAACGTTGAGATGATTCTTCATGCTTTTTCCAAATCCAGTTTCCCATTAATTATGATTGGCAATTGGGATGCATCCGCATTTGGGAAAAAATGCCTGATGAAGTACAAGGGAGTTGCCAATTTGCATTTGGTCAATGCAATTTATGATGAGACAAAGCTCAATCAGATCAGATCTAATTGCAGTATATATGTACACGGGCATTCCGCTGGGGGAACAAATCCCTCTTTGATTGAGGCCATGCATTTAGGGTTGAATATATTTGCATACACCTCGGGCTATAATGAAATAACTACGCAGGGGTTGGCAAAATACTTCAATTCAGATATTGAACTTTTGGAGCTCGTAGAACATTTCAACGATAAGCAACCCAATGACCAAGTTGTAAAAATGCAACGTTATGCAGAGCAGAATTATACCTGGGAAAAAGTCAGTGCTGAATACAAAGACTTGTTTTTAAAACTGTATCATCAAAACAATGGAGCGTAAAATAAGATTAGGTATCATTGGATTGGGTAAAATGGGTATTTCCCATTTATCTATTGCAGGTGGCAACAAGTATGTAGATGTTGTGGGTGTATGTGATTCCTCCAAAATGGTCGGAGTTTTTATGGAGAAGCAAACACCATTTTCCTTTTACGATGATTTTCAGGCAATGATCAAAGATGCAAATCCGGAAGCTGTCATTGTTGCTGTTCCTTCCAAATTTCATGCAGGCATCATTGATGAGTTGCTTGATCGTGGTATGCATGTTTTTGCAGAAAAACCCCTTACACTTGATCCCGTTGAATCGAAGCGATTGGCCGAAAAGGCAAGGCAATTGGAATTGATCAATCAGGTTGGATACCACAATCGATTCATCGGTACGTTTACTGAAATGGCAAGACTTGTCGAATCAGGAATCCTGGGTAACCTCTATCATTTTACCGCAGAGGCATATGGACCAGTTGTGACTAAATCAAAGGATTCGACCTGGAGATCAAAACCTGATGAGGGCGGAGGTTGCTTATATGATTATGCATCACATGTTATTGATTTGGTGAATTATATACTCGGCGAAATCAAACAAGTTTCGGGAGTAACCTTAAAGAAGGTTTTTTCAAAAGATGTTGAAGATGCGGTTTATGGAACACTAGAGCTGCAAAGTGGACTAAGTGGGGTGCTCTCTGTGAATTGGAGTGATCAGACCTATCGAAAAATGTCAACCAAATTGACAGCGCTTGGCACCAATGGAAAATTAATCGCAGATGCAACTGAGTTGAAGATCTATTTAAACGAGGCTGTTAAAGGGTTCTCATTCGAAAAAGGCTGGAATACTGTTTCAATTGGGAAATTACAGGAGCCTGTTGATTTTTATTTAAGAGGGGAAGAGTATACAGCACAATTGGATTATTTTATTGATTCCATCAGAATGAAAAGAAAGATCGGACAAAATAGTTTTGCATCTGCTGCTTCAACGGACCAGGCCATTCAACTTATCAGAAAAAGCTATTGATCAGATGGAGAGAATTTTATTTGGCGATAATCAGTTTTTTGGAGTCAATCATGCCTCGGATGAAAAATCGAGGGAGCAGTTGATAAAGTTTAAAACAGACGCCAGTATCATTAAAACATTGGAAATTGCAAAATCAGCTGGCGTAAACACGTTTATGTGTACAACGCATGATCGTATCGCAAATATCTGTGAGTACATCCGCAAGCATCCAGATGACTACAAGAACTACACTATTTATCCATGCATGCCCTATGCGCATAAGTATGCCAATGCGGTAACAGAGCTTGGAATAGTTGGTGCTTTGAAAGCCTACATGCCGGGTAATATATTTACTACGGCTTTTAAAGGAGGGTTGGCATATTTGTCGGATGACCATGAAAAAATGATGGAGTTACTGGTTGATGCTGAGATGAAAATGTTTCTGGGCATCAATACACCGGTGATTTTTTTACAAAATGTGGTTACTGACTTATTTTTGGGGTTGAAGGCTTATGGTTTATTGGCTGCTTTTCATGCTTATGTAAGGAAGAAATACAATGCGGAGGCTGGCTTTATCACCATGAATCTTCCTATGCTTTCAGAGGTTTTGGAAAATCTTGGAATCGAAAAGCCAATAATATGTGCTTCAATCAACAAGGAGGGTTTCAGGATGTCGGGTGGCAGAGCGGTTTATGAAAAAGTACTGTCTGAAAATAAAAACAGGGTCATCGCCATGCAGATTTTTGGCGGTGGATTCATCTCTCCCAAGGAGGCAGTTGAATACGTAGTCTCATTGGATGGGGTGCATTCAATTTTATTTGGAGCTTCTTCTGCTTCAAATATTCAACAAACCATTGATTGGATCAAGAAAACAAAAGTTTGATGAAAATTTTGATGCTTCATGTCGCTTCTGATTTATATGGCACATCAAAAATTATTTATTTGGTTGCCAGAAAATTGCAAAGGGAAGGGCATGAGGTTCATTTAGTAGTTTCAGAGGATGGTCCTCTTGTTGAGTTGTTCAAAGCAATGGGCGCAAAAACAAGTATTGTGCGATTGGGTGTACTGAGGAAGCGCTATATGAATTTTATGGGCCTGATCAATAGATTAAAGGTTTTAACCATCGCGTATTTCAAATTACGCAGCTTGGTCAGGGAAGAGCATATTAATATAATTTATTCTAATACCACTCCTGTGATCATCGGTGGACTCATTTCAAAAACAATGGGAATATCCAATGTATGGCATATTCACGAGATCATGGATCCAAAGGGTTCCCTCGTCCACAGAATATTTTCAAAGATCATAAAGTATACTTCAACAAAAGTGATCGTTGTATCTGATGCGGTATATCAAAATTGGCTTCCCTATCTTGGATCAAAAAAATTAATCCGTATTTACAATGGCATACCTATTCTCTCTTCAAATTCATTGCATACAACCATCAGAGAAGAATTAAACCTAGGCGGTGACGACATCTTGGTTGGCATGGTTGGAAGATTGAATTTGCACAAAGGGCAATTCTATTTCTTGGAGATAGCACAAGAGCTCATTCGGGTCAATGCATCTCTCAAATTCATCATTGTGGGTGATGCATTTTCAGGGTATGAGTATTTGTATGATCAGCTAAGAGATTGCATCAAGTCAAATGGTCTCGAAAAACATGTGTTTTATTTGGGGTATAGAACAGATATTGCAGAAATCATAAGTGCACTTGATGTCTATGTTTTGCCATCCATTCATCCGGATTCATTCCCTACGGTTGTGCTTGAAGCGATGGCCCTTGGAAAGCCTGTTGTGGCTACAACACAAGGTGGCGCTTTGGAGCAGTTGGTAAACAATGAAACAGGGCTGTTTATCCCAATCAATGATGCAGTGGAAGCTGCCTCAATCATGCTGCCACTTTTGTCACATGAAGAATTAAGGAGGACATTTGGGGCAAATGGGAAAAAGCGGTTAGAAGCTCATTTTTCGCTGGATGTGTTTGAACAAAATATTCTTCAATTATTTGAATCAATAAATTGAATCAGGGTACGTCAAAAATTAGAGTAGGATTAGATTGCAGGGATCTGTTTATTGCAACCACTGGATCAAAAACGTATTTGTCTGAACTGATCAGCGCCTCTACGAACATGAAAAATGTTCAGATTGAGTTTGTTGAGTTGTATCCATTTTTCCCGATGTTGAACATCAAAGGCAGGTTAGGTAAAATATGTAAGCATATTGCTTTTATTGTTTGGAAACAATTCTTTTTGCCATTAAGAGCGTCTTTCAAAAATTGCGATGTTTTAATTTGTACTGATTATTTTTTACCATCATATGAATGGGGCAAAAAACACATCGCAGTCTTTCATGATGCATTTTTTTGGGAATATCCCCAGCACTACAACCGTTTCTGGTTAAGGCTTTTTCATCTTTGGGCTGTGCCTGCCGCTAAAAGAGCAGATTGCATTTTGGTTCCATCTCATTATGCCAAAAGCAGATTAATGCAGTTCATGCATTTGAGCGATGAGCGTTTTGCAGTAGTATATGAAGCTCCAAAGTCATTCAATAAGACGGAGAACTCACATGAGTCATTTTCAATGGGTGTATTGTCCGACGCAAAATATTTGCTGCATGTTGGCGTGTTGAACAAACATAAAAATCTCACCTCTCTGATCAAATCATTTAAAACTGCTTTGTCGCCAAACGATTCACATTGGCACCTGGTTTTGATAGGAGGAGCAGCCCAGTCACAATTGGATGATGATTCTATTGCAATTCGTGAGACCATTGAAGCACTGGGGTTGACCCAACAGGTCCACTTGTTAGGATATGTGAAGGATGACGTTTTAGCACATTACTATTCCAAAGCATCAGGATACATCTTTCCCTCATACAATGAAGGTTTTGGTCTTCCATTGCTGGAAGCAATGAGATTTGGGTTGCCCATTGCTGCTGCAGACAATACCTGTCTTCCTGAAATAGGTAAGAATGCTGCAATATATTTTGATCCTCATAATGTATCAGATATTGCTAAGTCGATAAAAAAAATAATGGCCAAAGACCAGGATGTCATGGATTCATTAACCAACCAGGAGGCAGTATTGTCCAATTATACCTGGAAAAAGGCTGTATTAGAAATTAGCACTATATGTCAGCAGGTGGTCATTGGAAGGGCTTCTTCGCAAAAATGAGCTATATTTAAGGCCTAAACAATTGATTTTTAAAGATTAAGACTGGATGTTGCAAATTCACAACAACCGCCGTTTGGTTGACGCCGTTTTATTGTTGTTTACTTTCATTGTTTTACAACAAACTGGATTGGCGATCAATGAAAAAGTATTTGGTAATTTTTATTACGATTTAATCATTTTGTGGTTCACCTGGTTTGTTGCTGCATTTTTCACCAAATTATACAAGGACAGAAACACCAGCAAGTTTACCGAGGAGATCATATACGTATTCAATGCTTTATTTGGTCAGTTTATATTGATTGCTGCACTGCTGTATGTTTTTTTGGATGAAAAATCTATTTCCGCTTCTTCCTTATTTGCGCTGTTGACTTCATTTGGTTTAGCGCAGTTGCTTTTAAAATATTTTGTACGCAAAAGGATTCACTGGAGTTATTTCAATGATGTTGCTTTATCGCAGCGTCTTTTGATTATTGGGACCTCAGAAAGCACTCAGGACCTTACCCAGACTGTTAAAAAACACTTTTACTTGGGTTATCGATGCGTTGGGTATTTGAGTGAAACCGATGCCAATATCAAGGATGTTGCATACCTGGGGCAACCTGCCTTGTTAAAAGGGGTTATTGAAAATATTTCAATTGACAAGTTAATAGTAGCGCTTCCGGAGCTCAGTGAGTCAGATATCCGCTGGTATCTGGATACTTGTGATGCAAAAGGAATCAAGACATATATAGTTCCCAATTATCATCAATTTACATCAACTTCATTTGAAGTAGATCAGATAGGACTCATCCCAGTTATCAATTTACGTGCCCTTCCGTTGGATAAGTACGAGAATAAATTTTTAAAAAGGACTTTTGACATTTTATTCAGCTCATTATTCCTTTTGATTGTTGGCAGTTGGTTATTCCCCCTCATTGCTCTGCTGATTAAGTTGAATTCTGCAGGTCCGATTTTCTTTGTCCAGGAGCGATGGGGGATGAACAATAAAATGATCAAGTGCATCAAGTTTAGAACAATGTTTCAAAACAATGGAGATCAGGATGATTTTAAGCATACCACCAGAAATGATCCGCGAGTCACCTCCGTTGGGAAATGGCTGAGAAAATTAAATATTGATGAAATGCCTCAATTCATCAATGTACTCTTGGGTTCCATGTCGGTCGTTGGTCCTCGTCCGCATGTTACGCCGCAAAACGAGGATTTCATGAAAAAGATTGACAGTTATTTGATGAGGCATCTAATCAAACCAGGTGTAACCGGTTGGGCCCAGGTAAATGGCGCAAGGGGTGAAATGAGTGATTTGCAACACATGCAAACCAGATTGAGCTACGACCTATATTATATTCATCGTTGGACATTTCTATTGGATATTCAAATCATATTGCAGACAGTTGTAAATATGTTCAAAGGAGATGAGCATGCGTATTAGAATTATTTTCATTCTGATTTTTGGGTTAAGTATAGCTCAGGGGTTCTCTCAGGCTTTTTGGGAGGACACGCGCTCAATGATCTATCCTTATTTGACACGTTTGGCTGATAAGGGACTTATTGAATTAGATGATATTGTACAACCAATTACTCAGATACAGATTCTGGATGCTTTGAGAAAGTTGAAAGCAAATTCAGCTGCATTAAATCCGATTGAGAAATCAGAATTGGCATTTTTTCTGAAGGAGTACGAGATGCCATTTGTGCAAAATGACAGTTCGCAATTTAGATTGCTTCGTAAAGATTTATTGCAAAGGTGGCGCGTTGCTTCAATTGGCAATCGACAATTTTTTATACAGATTGATCCTGTAACAGGAGGGAAGCTATCGAGGGCAGACAATAAAAGTGTCTATGAGTATGGGAATGGTTTCCATACAAAAATTTTCATGGGTCCGAAGTTTGCATTTCAAATGTATTACAGGGATATTTTCAGAGGTGGAAGCGGATTTGATATCTCCCAAAAGTATACTGAAGAGACCATAGGGTTAAGGTTGGATACCACTGTCAACAGCAGTATCAATTTTACTGATTTAAGGACTGCGCTTGCTTATCAGGGTAAAAATTTTACACTGACAATAGGGAATGATCACATGAATTGGGGATATGGTCAAAGAGGTAAGATTGTGATGGGAAATAAAATTCCGAGTTTTCCATTTGTGCGCTTGGACTACAAGCCTGTTCAATGGTTCAGTTTTCATTATGCCCATACCTGGTTGCAATCGAATGTCATCGACAGCAATGGTATTTACAATTTGGGTAATTCAATTTATGGCGGAAGGAGAGAGCAATACATTCCCTCGTATTTGGTTACCCATACAGCAACCCTTATACCCAAAAAAGGTATTGCCTTCAGCTTAGGTGAGTCTATCGTATACTCTGATCGTTTTTTTGTTCCATATTTATTTCCAATGATGTTCTTCAAGGTAATTGACGTTACCAATCGAATGGGGTTCAACAATCTGGCCAGTTCAAATACCCAGATTTTTGCACAGTTGAGTTTGAGGAATATCCTGCGCAATACCCATGTTTATGGAACAATCTTTGTAGATGAATTGAGAGTGAGAACAATCTTTAATCCTGATAAGAGTAGAAATCAACTGGGTGTTACATTGGGATTGAACAGACAGGATATTATACAAAATCTAAGTGCAGGTGTGGAGTATACCAGAGTCAATCCATTTGTGTACGATAATTTCATTCCACCACAGCGATACAGGCATGGTGGTTTTGAGATAGGTGACTGGATGGGAAATAATTTTGACAGATTTACGCTGCATGCCACATACAAACCCATTCCAAGATTATTGTTGAATATGCATTTTGAAAGAATTCGAAAAGGGAGTGAAGGAGATTTGCTTCAGCAGTATTTTGCAGAGCCACAACCTCGGTTTTTATTTAATCCTCAATGGAATTCCACTTCCCTGGGCATTCAAGGTAGATTTGAATTGATACATCATCTCTATTTGTCGGCCTCCATTGCATTGAAAAAGAGACAGGACATTGTCAATAATAATCAAAACACTTACCAACAATCACAAATTGGCCTTAATTTCGGGTGGTAGAGAAAAAAATCTTATGCGGAAACACATATTTGTCTTTTTGTTTTTAATCCTTGGTTATCAATCTATTGTAGCTCAGGTAAACCGTTCTGCCCAAATCAATGCGCTTTCAGGTATGAGTGAGGCCCAATTGTTTCAATTGTGGAGAAATGCTGGTAAGATGGGGTTGACAGAGTCTGAGATGTTGAAAATGTTTACTGAGATGGGTTTGAATGGCTCACAATATCTTCAGATGAAAAAGCGATTTGAGAAGAAAGTGGAAGAAACCAGCGAAGCAGACCTGATGGAAGAAGAAGAGGATTTAAACCAGCTTGATACAGATACTTCATATTTGAAGTCAATTCCTTCCAGAAGAAAATCAAACATTTTTGGAATACAATTCTTCTCCAACGCGAAAAATACTTTTACGCCTGGGTTGAAAATGGCAACTCCAGCAAATTATATTTTGGGGCCCGACGATCAATTACAGTTGATTCTAACAGGAATGAACGAAAGCGTCCAGCTCTTGAAAATCAATGCAGATGGATTTATCAATATAAAATATGCAGGTATTGTTCAGCTTGCTGGTTTGAGTATTGAAAAAGCTGAGCAAATCATCAAGCGTAAAATGTCAGCTTTTTACCCATACATCAGTCAGGGTAAAACAAACCTAACACTCGTGCTGAATCGTTACCGTACCATCCGTGTATCAGTGATGGGCGAAGCATACAGGCCCGGGAATTACCAGGTGCCAGGCGTTGCATCTCTTTTCAATGTTTTATATTTAACTGGAGGTCCTACTGAAAAAGGTTCCCTCAGAAATATTCATATCATCCGTGCTGGTAAAAAAATTGCTGAATTAGATTTTTATCAGTTCTTATTGAAGGGGGCTTTACAGGAAAATATTCGGTTTCAGGACCAGGATGTAATTTTCTTTCCCTTTTATAACAAGCATATCAATTTAGCCGGCGCAGTCAAACGCCCTGCAGTATATGAGTTGAGAGACAATGAAAGTCTGAAAGATCTCTTTCAAATTTCAGGTGGATTTGCTGAGAATGCATTTCAACAAAGAATAAAAATCTATCAGGTTGGTACGCTGCAGCGCAGTATCAAAGACCTTGCTGTGGCTGATATGCATACGTATCTGCCTCAGAATGGCGACTCCGTATTAGTTGATGTATTGAATGAGACATATTCAAACAAAATCAATATTCAGGGTGCAATCCGCGTTCCAGGTGACTATGAATTGACCCAACAGCTTACACTGAAGGGGTTGATTGAAAAGGCAGGTGGTGTGAAGGAAGATGCATATCTAGATCGTGGTTATATCAACAGGGTTGATGATAAAATGCAGAAGTATTTGATTGGGTTCGATCTTTTAGAGTTGAATAAGAAGAAGGAGTTGGATATTGTCTTAACTAAAAATGATTCAGTATTTATTCCATCTATAGAAAATATGCGTCAGCAGCAATACGTGCAAATTGAGGGAGCGGTCAGAAATCCTGGAATTTATGAATTCCGAAAGGGTATGAGGCTTGAAGATGCCCTGCTTGTGGCTGGCGGACTCACACATGATGCGGACTTCAGGAAAGTGGAAGTATTGAGGCAACAAAAAGAGATTACTGATACGATCAGGAATAAAATGTTGGAGAGTTTTGTTTTTTCTGTTGATCCCGGATTAAAAAAAGCAGATAAAGAATTTCTGCTTGAAGAGAAAGATAAAATTGTAATCAACCGATTATTAAATACAGAAAATATCGGTACTGTAAAAGTTGGCGGTGAAATACTTTATCCGGGAAACTATTTTCTAAACAGAAGAGATGAAACAGCTTCTGAATTGATTGAAAGAGCGGGTGGGCTGACCCCTTTTGGAAATATTGCACAGGTAAAAATATACCGGAAGGGTATTTTGGTGGGTATCGATTTGCAAGAAGAAAAGTACCGTTTAAATGCAAATGACAGCATTGTTGTTCCAAAGATGGAGCCATTGGTTGAAGTTGACGGCGCGGTGTATAATCATCAGTTCGTTCAATTTGAATCACCCAATCTCCGCTACTACATATCTGCTTCCGGTGGTCTTACTGACAAAGCATTGCTCAAAAAAGCTTATGTACAGTACAGCAATGGATTGAATAAAAAAACAAGAAGATTTTTGTTTTTCCGCTCTTATCCAACGATCAAGCCTGGTTCAAAGATCATTGTGCCATCTGGAGATGGCGTAGTAAATAAATTGATCACATCAAATAATATCTCAGCTGTATTGTCCTCTGTAACAGCTTTGGTTAGTTTAATTGTATTACTTAGAAAATAATTGAATGTCACATTCATCTGAAAACAATCAAGGATACACTTTTCGAGAGCCTATCATTAGGCTTCTCCAATCTGTTATTGATGTTATTTTTTCAAACTTTAAAAGCCTTTTAATCTTTGCTATCATTGGAGGAGTTTTAGGTTTGACTTATTCATTTTTGCGCCCTACAACATACAAAACACAGATTAAATTTTTTGTGGAGGATAGTAAAACCGCAAGTGGCGGACTGATGTCTATGGTAGCTGGACAAATCGGAATTGATGTTGGTAGTTTAATGGGGGGGAACAGTGTTTTAGCTGGCGACAATGTGCTGGAGTTGGCAAAGAGTAAAATATTATTGCAGAAAGCCATGCAGACAACTTATCCGCTGGCAGGCAAAGATTCAACCTACAGTTTAGCAGATCAGTATGCCGATGCTATGGGGGGGAAGAAAAATTGGGCAAAGAGTAAGAAAGTTGGCTATGAGGTTTCATTTGCTACAAACAAGCAAAATTTTAATCGAATTGAAGATTCATTGTGGCAAGTCATTTTTAAACGTGTATTGGAAAAGGAAATGTCTGTAAGCAAGCCGGATAAAAAATTAGGATTTTATGTGATCGACCTTGAAACGCGTGATGAGTTGTTAACCAAGCTTTTGAGCCGTCAGATCTTACATACCACTACGACTTTTTATATTGACGGTAAAATTGGGAGATTGAAAAAAAATGTAGACCGACTACAGCAAAGGGTTGATAGTTTAGGTCGACTTGTCAATTCGAAGACCTATGACGCGGCACTTGCTGATGTCGAAAATCAAATTGACGTGAATCTTGCGCTTGCTTTACCCATGGCCAAATCTGAGATAAAGGCAAAAGATAAAACATTTGCAAGTCTAGTATATGGGGAGCTCTTAAAAAATCTTGAAATTTTGAAAACAGCCCTTATTCAGGAAACCCCTTCAATACTTATTGTTGATGATATGAAGATCCCCAAAAGGGATATGCTAAAATGGTATGTGGCACTTGTGATAGGTATGTTTCTTGGAGGTCTTAGTGGAGTAGTCTATTATTTCAGATTGAAACGATAATGCAGGTAAAGCTGACCTTGCAGGGTTATATAATCTAGCCCATTCCTGAAATAGGTAAATCCCGATACTACTGGTTCGTATTCGATATACCACCATTGGTAATTCAAGGTTCTCAATGCTGTAATGCTTCCTCCATACAAAAAGTTTTTATATCGTCTATCAACTCTTAAACTGCTTATAAGGTCCGTCCAATGTCTTCTGTAATCTTTGATTCGTTCAAAAGTGTAATAAAAGAAGTCATTGTTGTGTATTCTTCTCTCAACTTGCAACGACACTCTGTTCATTCCATTGTTCCAAGCTGCTTCGAATAATTGACTGTTGCCACCAGGACCTAATCCAGATCCAATAATTTGTCCCCTGTTTGTGTAACCATGACGAATAGTATCGTCTATGTACCAACTTTTTACATCTCTGATGAGTTGTCTATCATTAAACCCAAGTTGAGTAAACTCAATTCCAAACTCTAGGTTTGATTTTTTCCTCAGGGCAACCAGCTTTCTGAATCCTGCTACAAACCCAGTTGGATGTGGCTCGGAGCCTAATAAGAACAATGGATTCATTGTTTTGTCATTCCGTCCAAATTCAGCGTATACCTCAGCCTTTTCGTTCTTCATGTAATATCTGAAGAATATACTCCCCATCATTTTTTTCCTGTTTTCTTTCTCCGCTTTTGTTACATCCCAGCCGTAGAGTCCAAAAAGAGGCATGAAGTCAAGTGGGCTTTTTGCATCTTCCAAATACATGTAGGCAACTTTACTGAACCCTAGGAAGAGGCCAGGGACAGCTTTGGGTTGTATGCTTAACATTCCTCCAGTCAATATCCTGGTTTTGTTCATTCGTTGTTGGTAAAGAAATTGACCGTCTGCAACGCGTCTTTCTTCGATTGGAGGGAAGCCAGAGTTTTGAAGTTTGCCGCTTATTGCCTGAAATTCAAAAGAGCCGAAGTTGGTTTCGATTGGTTTGTTGGTCTGGTAATTTACATGCAAAAATCCAGGTGCATTGTTTGTCATTAGTAAACTCTGATTGTATCCTGGTCCCCACCAGAGGTTTTCTGTTGACAGACCTATGTTTGTTTTTTTGAAATGGTACCTCGCGTAGCTTTGACCAGGGTAAAATCTTGTCATTGGCTTATAGCCAAATCTTTCAGGTAAATCAATTCTATTGATCCATTGATAGTAATCCCTCCATGTGATATCAACATGATTGGTTTGAAATGTTTCGAAATCTCTGTTTTCAGTAAAAACCAAACTTGGCTTGAATTGAAATGACCAGTTGTTTTTTGATACATGAATACCTGTGGTCACCATGCTCTGATATCCAGCAGCGGGAAGCATCTCTCCGTCGTTTATTGTAATAGGGTGATGTGTATTGTATACTCCCCAATGATAGAGCGGCAGTAATTTGAGTGTAAAGCTGGTATCAATCTTTTTGACTGTGAGTTTATCGCCAGTTGAGTATGTTATTGATTCTGGTGGGAAAGAATCGTGTTCCACATATGTAGTTCTTTGCAGAAAACTTTTTTGTTGGTTGTATTCACCGTTTAGTTGGAGCCTTCTTAGAAATTGCAATTGATTTTGGTCGCTGATCAGTTGCGCTTCAGCTTTGGTGCTGAACAGCATTCCGATTATTAAAATGATCCTATGTGTGTTGCTTTTCATTCTTTTTTAAAATAAGTATTTGAGTCCTACTGATGCAAATATATTCCCAACGTTATTTCCCTGCTGCCATCCAAAGTTCTTTTGCTGAACCCATTTAATTTGTGATTGAATAAGAAGTTTGTCCATGATATGATCTACAGCAAGGCCAGTTGTAAAGTCTGTCCATTTGTTGTTGGGAAAATACAATGGATCGTTGAAAATCCGCTCAAAACTCAAGGCGTATCTTTTCCAGCCCTTGTGATACGAAGACAATAGGTGGATAGAGTTGCTTCCGCCACCAATCGCAGAACCAAGGTATTGGTTATTGTTGGTAAAGGATTGTAGATCACCATGCCAATTCCAATTTCCTGCATCTCTCACAAGGTGTTCTGCAAGTTGTTGCCCCCTCATGTATTCCAATTCAAAATTGAAATATTCATTTTTTTTCTTAAGAGGAACAATTTTCTTAAGACCAGTTAAATATGCGGCAGAATGTCCAGGTCCCATCATTAGATCCCTCATATTCACTTTGTGATCATTCCATCCATATTCAACATACCACTCGAAATGGTCTTTGGGAGACACCCATCGGATAAAAATGCTGGCTTGCTGATCTCTTTCCTTTTGATCCTCTATATTGATAATTTTGCTTTTTGTAAGCACAGTGAAAACAGGCAGGTATTTATCTATAAAACTGCTGTTTCTAAAAACATCTGATTTAAAATTTGAAGCGTTTTTAGTATTGTAGGCTCTTATTAAGCCGATGTGCAGTCCTTTAAACCACCGGGGTTGATGTGTGATTGTAAGACCGTTGTAAAGCATTCTCCTGTTTCTGTTGCTGAAAGGTTTCATTTTGTAGTTTTCGAATGCATACATTGAATCTTCTCTCAACCATCCGGTCATCAGTGACCATTCAAAAGAACCAATGGGAGTTGCCAAAGGGCGTTTTGTTTTAAAGAAAGCGTTGTAGAAACCAGGAGCGTTGTTGCTCATCAAAAGAGAATTTTTGATGCCTGGTCCAAGCCATACATTGGCAGAAGAAATTCCAACTGAAACTTCATTTAGGTTTAGACTCACTTCGGATTGACCTGGGTATGCTCTCAGGATTTTTCCTTTTGTTGGACTACCAAAATTGGAGGTATATGCGTATGGCTTGTTTTCAGAATAGGTTATGTTGGGTTGCACTTGAATTTGTAATGGGCCAAATTTTGCAAAGAATCCAGCACTAAGATCTGATTGATATCCTTTTGCTTTTATAAAACTCCCATCATTGTATCCAAATGGTGTTTTTGAGTTGAATTGTTGTTTTAGCTCTACAGGCAGCAAGGTTAAAGAGCTCCATTTTTTGTTTATCAAATGGTGCTTAAACTTATTATTATTGAAATGTTCTTCATCCATCCAAAAAAGGAGTGAATCCAAAGTCATTTTTTTATGCGCGCTGTAGCTGCGATTTGAGAAGGAATAGTTTTGGGGAATTTTATTCAAAAGTTGTAAGTCCCGCATTGCCTCTTCAAGTCTTATGCTCCCCACTGCAATTGCTTGGGCATTTGTAATTGCGTTCGCAAAACAGAGGAAAATTATAAGCAGTGTTGTTCTGTGTAGCATCCTCCCCAAATTTACTTAAATTAAGCTTTATTGTCTATTTTCGTTGAAGCATATTAACGACCAAATGATTAAAGTTGCTATCAAGAAAACACTCTTACAATTCACGGATTTACTGTTTGCTCCATTGAATACATTGTTTTTATTTTCAGTACGTATTTTTCGGTATTATGGCTTGGAATTTTTCCCTGTTTTCCGTTTGTTGATCAAAAAAGCAGGAGTGTTGCCAGTTCATGATCAGTATTATCAGCCTCAATTTTTATATAGAAAAAATTTTGAATTTGATAATGCGCGGGATATTAAAGTTGATTTTGATCTTGAAAAGCAATTTTCAATTTTGGAAAATTTTCAGCACAAGGGTGAGTTAAATGATGGTGTTAGCCGGTTTTATGCATTTGACCTGCATAATGGTTCATTTGAAGAGGGTGATGCTGAGTTATATTATTTGATTTTAAGAAATTACAAGCCTTCAAAAATTATTGAAATAGGATCTGGTTATTCGACGAAGGTTGCTTCCATAGGTATTGAGCAAAATCGAAAAGAAGGCAGCAATTCGTTATGTTATGCCATAGAGCCATATGAACACAGATGGCTTGAGCAGTTACCAGGAATTAAACTAATACGTGAGAAAGTTGAAAATGTTGATGAAGAAATATTTCAGCAGCTCACAAAGGGTGATATTTTATTTATAGATTCTTCTCACATCATCAGGCCAGAAAACGACGTACTTCACATTTACTTGAAAATTCTTCCTTCAATTCCATCGGGAGTGATTGTTCATATTCATGATATTTTTACCCCAAGGCATTATCCGCGTCAGTGGTTAGAGCATGAATTCAGATTATGGAATGAGCAATATCTTCTGGAAACGATATTAACTTACGGGAATCAGTTTGAGGTCTTGTTTTCTTTGAATCATCTTTTCAAGACTGATTTTACTAGGCTGAAAAAGTCACTTCCAAATATTCATCAAGCAGTAAATCCAGCATCATTCTGGATGGTAAAGCGGTAATTATTTTTATTTGTTGTACGTTCCTTTGATGTCAATCATCATCTCTTTTTCACTGGGATCATTCAGGAAGTCGTAGATATTGAGTTTCAAAAAGGCTGTATGTGGTACTGCAAGAAGTACAAAGTCATAAAAGTTTAGACAAGGAGTACCTTCAATTAATTTCATTTTGTATTCTTTTTCAAAATCATTCTTATCTATAATTGGATCATAGATATCCACTATAAATCCGCTATTTATTAGAGATAAAGCAATTGTAGGCACCTGACTGTTTCTGATGTCAGGAGTGTTTTCTTTGAATGAGGCTCCAAGAATTAAAATATTGCCCTTCTCTTTTCCCTTTCTTTGCAGGGCGCTGATAATTTTATTGGAATAGAAGTAGGGCATATGCTCATTGACTTCTCTTCCAGAGTTGATTACTTTTGGGACGTATCCCAATTGCGCAGACTTGTAAGCCAGATAATAAGGATCCACAGAAATACAATGTCCGCCAACGAGTCCTGGGGTGAACTTCAAAAAATTCCATTTCGTTCCTGCTGCTTCCAGCACTGCTGA
>VFQT010001285.1_pt1 | contig 31149 bp, 28 predicted proteins | sample 3512381 | NCBI WGS metagenome assembly VFQT01 (sample SAMN10412376, study PRJNA504923) | tailings metagenome | isolation source: Relicate 2 Philex TSF3 active mining site | place: Philippines: Tuba, Benguet | collected 2017-08-29
CTTCGAGGGAGCAGGTGGAGTTGCTCACAAAGATCCCAGTAGTTGGTACTATCTCTTACCAGAAAGATGATCAGCATTTGGTGATGACAGGGGATGCGAGGACATTGATTGCAGAGCAGTTCAGGGCATTGAGGACCAATATTGGTTATTACCAACCGACAGATAAGCAGTCAATGGTAATTGTGGTGACTTCCTCCATACCAGGAGAAGGAAAAAGTTTTAATGCAGCTAACCTTGCTTTGAGTTTTGCAATGACGGGTTCACCTACTTTGCTGGTGGAAAGTGATTTGAGGAAGCCTAATATTTCTAAGCACTTTAATTTAAACAGGAATAAGGGGTTGTCGACTTATTTGGTGGGAAAAGCTGAGTGGAGTGAAGTGATTCAATCTACAGAGTTTGATAGTTTATCAGTTTTTTCATCCGGACCTATTCCTCCCAACCCAGTTGAATTGATCATGAACGGACGATATGCGAAGTTCCTAGATGAAGCAAGAGCAACATACAAGTACATTGTAGTTGACTGTCCTCCAGTAGGTGTGGTTACAGATGCAGAATTAATTGCTGGTAGTGCCGACCTGATGATTTTTGTAACCCGATACAACCATACTCCAAAAGAGTTTGTGGTGAAGTTATTAGATAAATATAATAATGATCGTAAAATCACCCAAACGGGTATCATCTTTAATGGTATGCGTCCAAAGGGAATGGGCTATTATGGAAGCAAGTACGGGTACAAATATGGATATGGATATGGATATGGATATGGATATGGATATGGATATGGATATTACTCAGAATCAAAAAAAAGTAATTGATGCATAAAATCCCCTACGGAAAACAACACATCTCTCAAGAAGATATTGACGCGGTAGTATCCGTATTAAAGTCGGATTGGTTGACTCAAGGTCCAAGTATTAAATTATTTGAAGAAGCATTTGCGGAATATGTTGGGGCCAAATATGCCGTAGCTGTTTCAAATGGTACTGCTGCTTTGCATCTTTGCACTCTCTCTATGAATGTTCAATCAGGGCATAAAGTAATTACAACTCCTATTACATTTGTAGCTTCCGCCAACTGTGTAAGATATTGTGGAGGGGAGGTTATCTTTGCTGATATTGATCCAGATACATACCTGTTGGATATAAATAAAGTGAGAGAATTATTGGTTAAAGATGTTCAAAAAGAAATAAAAGGTATAATTCCAGTCAATTTTGCAGGCAGGGTTGTGGATATGGAGGCATTTCGGCAATTGGCAGATGAATTTGGTTGTTGGATTATTGAAGACGCTTGTCATTCACCTGGCGGTTATTTTATCAACTTGAAGGGTGATAAAGTAATGTCTGGATCTGGCAAATATGCTGATTTAGCAATCTTTTCTTTTCATCCAGTTAAACATATTGCTGCTGGTGAAGGAGGAATGATAACTACCAACGATGAATCAATCTATAAACGACTACTCAATCTTAGGTCGCATGGAATTCAACAGGATTATTCAAAAAGAATATATGATGATGCACTTTGGTATTATGAAATGCAGGAACTTGGATTTAATTACAGACTAACAGATTTTCAGGCTGCTCTAGGGTTAAGTCAGTTAAAAAGAGCTGATGCTGGGTTAGAAAAAAGAAGAGAAATTGCGACTATATACAATAAAGCTTTCTTAGGAAAAAATTATGTAAAAGGTCAATCAGGAGTTGTTGAAGGACATGCATTTCATTTATACGTAATTGAAGTGATTAAAAGAAAAGAGCTACACTCATATTTACGCGAAAAGAATATATACGCTCAGATTCATTATGCTCCCTCACATTTAATGCCTTATTATAGAAATCAAGGTTGGAAGATCGGAGATTTACCTAATTCAGAAGACTATTACCAAAATTGTTTGAGCTTACCAATTTTTCCGACATTAACAAGTGAAGAACAAGAGTTTGTGATTCATCAAATTATCAAATTCTATGAAGGTTAAAAACCTTTGCATTATACCAGCACGTGGTGGAAGTAAAAGGATACCTCGTAAAAATATAAAAGAGTTTAAAGGTGTTCCAATAATTTCTTATTCGATTAAGGCTGCTATTGAGTCTAATTTGTTTGATGAAATAATGGTTTCTACTGATGATAAAGAAATCTCTGAAATTGCCAAATATTATGGTGCATCTATACCTTTTTTTAGAAGTGAAGAAAATGCAAACGATTATGCAACGACAGCAGATGTAATTCGTGAAGTGATAAACCAATATGAGGAATTAGGTAAAGAATTTGACAATATTTGTTGCATTTATCCGACCGCTCCTTTTGTTACTAGTAATAAAATAGCGGAGGGACTTGTAAAACTTCTTAATGGTGCAGACTCTGTATTACCAGTTCTAACTTTTGGTTACCCTATTTGGAGAAGTTTTAAGTTAAATGAGAATGAATGTTTAGAATATAATTGGAATGAATTTATTAATTCACGTTCACAAGATTTACCAGAAACTTATCATGATGCAGGTCAGTGGTATTGGGTTAAAGTCTCAAGATTTGTGGAATCTGGTAAATTAATTTTTGAAACAACCCAAGGTTTATATTTATCACCTTTTGAGGCTCATGATATAGATACCTTACATGATTGGAAACTTGCTGAACTAAAGTATGAGTACTTACAAACTCTTAAACAAAAAGATATTCACTTTAGCTAAATCTTCTTTAGTAACTATCAGATTAGAAGATCGTCATATTATCATGAAGTAGAAGTAAGAACAGTTGTATCATTTTTGACATGCTAAACCTTTGAATAACGAGGAGGAAAATGCTTATTTTAAAAATGTAGTCACTAAATTTGATCATTACTAACCCGAAAAGTCATTATTTAGTTTTTTAAAAGTGAATTATGTTTTGGTGCTGTTTAGAAAGGTCTTGAGGTTATAGATTCTGAAACAGATTGGGGTATTAATGTATTTTAAACATGAGTAACTCAAATAAAAAATTCTTAAGCAGCCTAACATGAAGAGAAAACTACTCATCCGTGTTGATGCTAACGCTTATGTTGGATATGGTCACTTTTTCCGTTGCTTATCTATTGCGTTGATGGTTTCTGATTCATGGGAAATTACTTTTGCTATATCTGAACCTACTCCTTTTTTAGTTGAAAGTATTGAATCGAATCATTTTAAATATACCCTTGTGAGGCAGTACCTCTATACTGACCCTGACTCTAAAGAGTACGCTGAGGAAGTTCCTTTTGATCTAGCCCAAATTTTGAAGGAAGACTTCCACAGTGTATTAATAGATGGTTATTTTTTTGGTGCTAAATATTTTGAAGCTTTGGCTGGTTATTCTTTACGGGTAATTGCTATTAGTGATTCTGCAAAAGAACCAATTAAGGCCGATATCTTAATTAATTCAAGCCCGAATGTTAGTAAGGAGTTGTACGCTGCTTTTGATGTAAAAAAATTTGCGCTTGGAACCACGTACGCAATGCTTCGCCCTGAATTTTATATTGAAGTCAAGAAAGAAGAAAGGAGGACAGACTCCAATAAACTCCTTATTTCATTTGGAGGTTCCGACTATTTTGGTCTTACAGAAAGAATAATTGAATTATGTTTGAAGAGCGGACGTTTTGATGAGATTCATTTGATTTTGAAGATTGGTGAAATCTCAGATCAAATGAAAGATATATTAGCGACTAATTCAATTGTGGTTCCTCATAGCAACATATCAGCAAACGAGGTTATTGAGATCATGAACTTGTGTAACATGGCTATCTTACCGACAAGTGGAATACTTTATGAGTCCGTGGCATGCGGTTTGCCAGCAATAATTTGTTGGTATGCGGAGAATCAGAAGCCGCTGCACGACTTTTTTGTGAAAGAACACCATGTACCTACTTTGGGTTTTGTGAAAAACGGAACTTCCATGGAGGTACTTCTTTCATGTATTGAATTAATTTCAAAACAACCCTTACCAAAGGTTTATAGGAAGATGAAGGATGAAATACAACATGCTCCTAAGTACTTTGCGCAATTATTGGGCTTATAACTGAGGAATAGAATGGAATACGAAGTATTGGAAAGAGGAAGAATACATCTTACTAGTTTTATAATACTAGATAAGGATTCGCTTTTCGAGATACTCGGTTGGCGCAACCAAGAGGCTATTCGAATGCAGATGATTAACACTGAAATTATTCCTGACGATATCCACTTGACCTTTTGTGAAAGCCTAAAGGGCAGAGAGGATGTAATCTATTGGTTGGTAGAACGAAAAGGAAAACGATGTGGCGTTGTTTACCTAATTAATAAGAGCATCAGATTTACTGACGCAGAATGGGGTTTTTATCTTGCACCTGCTTTTTTAGGCACGGGAATAGGGCTGGAAATAGCCTATGAGTGTATTAAGTTATTTTTTGAAGAGATAGGAGTACAAAGCCTTCACGGATATATCAGAGAGACCAATTATGAGAATCTGCGAATGCAGCAGGCTATTGGTTTTAAAACTTTAGGGATAGTAGAAAAGGACGGTGTCACTCTGATAGATACCGTACTTACAGAAAAGTTACCAGAAGCAACATTTAAATTTTTTCAAAAACGATTATTACATGGAAGATAAAGTAAAAGCGATTTTGTCTGAAATTATTTCAAATAAAACGGGTAGTTCACTTACAATAGAAATTATGGGAAATTCAAGACTAAGAGAGGATTTGGGATTGGATTCCTTTAACCTGGCTGAGCTTACAGTGCATATTGAAGAGGAGTTTGATGTGGACATATTCGAAGATGGAATTGTAAATACTGTTGAGGAGATTTATCTCAAATTGAGGAGCTAGTTTGAGTAAGTCAAAGTTGATATTTTTAGATGTTGTTCAAAATAAAACTCTCTATGAGGATGAGTTGATTGACATCATTGAAAATTCAACATATTACTATCCAGTGTATAGATACAAGTCTGTAAAAGATTATTTAATGAATTTTTTGCTAGCGCTTTGTCATGATATGCCTATCACACTTGTGGATACAGATTTTTCAAAGACGGAGGTTAAGGATTTAGGTTTGGAAGAACAATTGGATGTCCCTCAACTGCTTATTAAGAAAGGTAATTTTGTAGTAGCAGATTGGGTGAATCAAATTAAACACTCCAGGTCTATCATAACTTTATTTTCTTCTGGAACTACAGGGTTACCTAAGAAAGTTTTTCATACGATTGATTCGCTTACACGTATGGTCCGTACTGATGAACATTATCATTCAAATCGTTGGGCATTAGCCTACAATCCAACCCATATGGCGGGGCTTCAGGTATTATTCCAAGCACTTTATAACAAGAATTTCATTCTAAATTTGTTTGGTGCACCAATACCTAAGGCCGCAGAAGCTATAGATAAAGAGCAAGTAACTAATATTTCGGCTACTCCTACTTTTTATCGGATGCTTATGGGTGTAGGTTTGGTATTTGATAAAGTAAAAAGAGTCACGTTAGGTGGGGAGAGATCAAATAATGATCTTCATTTGAAAATGAAAAACATGTTTCCCCATGCGAAGTTGAATAATATTTATGCTTCTACGGAACTAGGGTCTTTGTTTGTATCACATGGAGAGGCGTTTACAATCGCCAAACATTTGGCAGATAAAATCAAGATAGAGGACGATGGCGAATTGTTGGTACATACTTCTTTACTTCCTGGAAAGACTCATACATCAAACTGGTACGCAACTGGAGATTTGGTAGAGATTATATCAACCGATCCACTTGAGTTTACTATACGGAGTCGCAAAACCGAAATGATAAATATTGGCGGATATAAGGTAAATCCAAATGAAGTAGAATCGGTGTTGAGGCAGTATGATTCGGTGTTAAATTGCCGGGTTTACGGAAAATCAAATTCCGTATTGGGCTTTATTCTATGTGTAGAAATACAATTAGAAAATGGAAAAGAATTAGATAAGAGAGCACTCCAACTTTTCTTAGCATCTCATTTACAAGAATATAAAGTGCCTAGAATAGTTAAGATTGTTGATAAAATAGACGTGACTAGAACGGGAAAAATTAGTCGTAAATCATGAATATACTTGTAACAGGAATTTCAAAGGGTCTTGGATTAGAAACCGCACGTATTGCGTTATTAAGAGGGATAACGGTCTACGGTGTGAGCAGATCTTTGACTAGTGAATTGGAGCAATTGATGGCTGAATTTCCCAACACTTTGAAGTGGAAGCCGCTAGATTTAGCAGAGGCTGATCTCGACGTTCGAAGTGAATTATTTAAATCAGATTTTATTCCCAATAGTGTGCCTCTACATGGTTTTGTCAATAATGCAGCTGTTGCCTATGATGATATTGTGTCTAACCTAAACCAAGATCGCTTAAAAAATATGTTCCAGGCGAATGTTTTTACGCCAATGATGATCACCAAGTATACTATTCGTAACATGTTATTTAACCGTATCAACGGAAGTATTGTACACCTTTCTTCCATTAGTGTTCATACAGGTTACAAAGGATTGGCGATGTACGCGGGATCGAAAGGAGCTTTGGAAGGTTTTTCAAAAAATACTTCACGGGAATGGGGAGAACATGGAATTCGTTCTAATTGTTTGGTTGCAGGCTTTATGGAAACAAATATGAGCGCCACTCTTTCCACTGATCAAAAGAACAGGATTTACAATCGCAATTCTTTGAAGAAGCCAACAACATTAAAAAGTGTCGCCGAAACAATTCTCTTTCTTTTAGGCAGAGGTGCAGAATCAATTACTGGGCAAAATATACATGTTGATTCAGGTACAATATAATTTAGCTTTATGAAAATTAGACTATATCAAACTGGAGATGCTGAAGGTATATATAACCTTTTTACTAGAGAAACTTCATACAAACGAGACGCTGCATTTTGGGTCTGGATCAATAGAATGCTATCTGATGAACGTTCAATTATTGTAGTAGCAGAAGAAGAGGGTGTTATTGTAGGTCATTATGCAATAATTCCCAGAAATTCCTCAATTGGAGGGGTGAATTTTAAATCTGGATTAGGAATTCACGCTTTTATAGCTTCTGATTTCCGAAATGTCGTATCAATTTTTTCTATTACTAAGATTGCATATCAAGTAGCTTTAGATAGAAATATAGATTTCATATATGGCTTTCCAAATGCAAACTATAGATTAATCCAAGAGAAGATTGAAAAATGGCAGAAAGTAAGTATTTTTCATGCTTATGAAAAAAAAACAGAAAAAGCATTAAAAAAGGATATGAGCTTTACGTGGGAAAAAGTGACAAAAAATAATTTGAAGTTCTACTTTCATATTAATTCACTACTCGAAACAAATAGGAAAGATATGAATTATTTTGACCAATCTTTAAACTATTATATTAATAGATTCTTACATCACCCTCAAAAGCCATACGAAAATTGGCTTTTATGGAAAGATGGAATTTGTGTTGGCTCGGTGGTTACAAAATCCTTTTCAGAAGGAAGTGAACAAAGAGCACATCTTATTCACTATCTTTTAAGTAGTGAAATAGCTCTATCTAAAGTCTTGGGAGATTTTGAACTTTTATATATCGATAGAGCTGATGTTTTTACTAATTGGCCGATTTCGCCGCATTTTACTTTAGCCTTAGTAGATGCTGGATATTTGCCTACTGGTTTCGATACGTTTTTTGGAGTTAAATGTCTTTCAGAAAAAGCAATGAAATCAGAAAAAAAACTACTTGACTTCAATAACTGGGAGTTGTTTATGAGTGACTCTGATGTTTTTTAATTAAGATACAGTATGAATGAAATTGTAATTGGGAAGCATATTATTAATGATCAATCACCTTGCGTTATAATAGCTGAATTATCAGCTAACCATCTTAACGATTATAAGGTCGCAGTAGAAACAATCCACAAGATGAAAGAAGCTGGTGCTGATTGTGTCAAACTTCAGACGGCTAGACCGGATTCTATAACAATTGATTGTGAAAAACCTGATTTCGTTGTGTCTGGAGGCACTTCTTGGGACGGAAGAACTTTGTATAGCCTTTATCAAGAAACACATACTCCATGGGAATGGCATAAGCCAATAAAGCAATTAGTAGAAGATTTAGGAATGGTTTTTTTAAGCTCCCCTTTTGATAGAGAAGCGGTTGACTTCTTGGAAGATCTTGATGTACCTGCTTTTAAAATCGCATCTTTTGAAATTACGGATATTCCTTTGATCAAATACGCAGCTAAGATAGGCAAGCCTGTGATAATCTCAACTGGAATAGCTACCGAAAAGGATATTTCCGAAGCTTTAGAGGCCTGTCATTCCGTAGGAAACGATAAGGTAATTCTTTTGAAGTGTACTTCTGCTTATCCTACACCTTTGGATGAAGTAAATCTAAATATGATTAAATCTATTAGAGAAAAATATGGGTGTCATGTAGGTCTTTCAGATCATACTCTAGGTCATGTTGTCCCATTAGGTGCAGTTGCATTAGGAGCAAGAGTTATAGAAAAGCACTTTATCTTGGACAGAAATTTGGGAGGACCGGACGCTGAGTTTTCTATGGAACCTGGTGAATTCAAAGAAATGGTCAATAATGTAAGATCTTTACAGATATCTCTTGGCAATTCAGAAATTCAAATTTCGGAAAAGATAAAGAAAAGCCGAAATTTCTCAAGGTCACTATATGTCGTTAAAGACGTAAAGAAAGGGGAGTTGTTCACAGATGAAAATGTAAGATCTATTCGCCCTGGCTTCGGCCTACACCCGAGATATTTAGACGGAATAATGAATAAGCCTGCTAGAATTTCAGTAGAAAGAGGTACAAGGTTTACGCCAGATTTAATTGAGACTTAGATGATTAGTTTATTTAACGAAAAAAGAATATTAGTTGTAGTTGCACACCCTGATGATGAAGTTATTGGTCTTGGTGGTACTATGTATCGCTTGATAACAGAAAATAATTGTCAAGTAAGAGCGGTCATTTTAGGAGAAGGAATAACATCTAGATCAGATAACAGAGACCCTGAAAAATGGAAAAATGAACTAGAAGTGCATCGCAGTAATATCGAAGTAGCTAGGAAGGCCATAGGATACGAATCTGTGGGAATTTATGATTTTCCGGATAACCGTTTTGATACGATAGCCTTATTAGATATTATCAAGGTTATCGAGAAAGAAAAAGCAGACTTTAAACCCGAGGTGATTTTTACCCACCACGGTGGAGATCTAAATATTGACCACCAACGTACTTTTGAAGCGGTAATTACCGCTTGCAGGCCCATGGTACATGAACTGGTAAAAACCATTATTACATTTGAAACACTTTCAGGAACAGAGTGGAGAGCTTCATCAGACCCTAAACATTTTATTCCAAATTTGATAGTTGAAATAAGTGAAATTGGCTTAAAGGCTAAGATAGATGCAATGGATTGTTATGAATTTGAAAAACGGCAATATCCACATCCTAGATCACCGGAAGCTTTAAAAATTAGAGCAATAATGTGGGGTATTGCAAATGGGTTACAATTAGCAGAAGCTTTTCAAGTTGTTAGAAATATAGAGAAGATATAAGGATAGGGAATTTTATCTTAAAACAAGGAAATTTTATATAATTGCTGAATTTTTATGCAAACCATAACTGCAGTTGAGAAACAGCATTAAAAAACAATTCAAGCAGCAAAACAGACTGGTGCAGACTGTATCAAATTACAAGCATATACAGCGAATACTATGACTATAGATTGCGTTAAAAAAGACTTTGTGATAAAAGGTGCCACACGGGATGGTCAAAATCTTTATCAGTTATACCAAGAAGCCTATACTCAATGGGAATTGTATCAAGTTTTATTTGAGGAAGCTGAAAAAAAGGTTTGATTTGTTTTTCATAACCCTTTGATTAAACAGCTGTAGATTTTCTCGAAGATCTGAATGTGCCTCCCTACAAAATTACTTTCTTTGAAATAACGGATATTCTTCTTATAGAGTATATAGCATCTAAGAGGAAGCCCCATTATCTTATATACAAGTATAGCAACTTTTGAAGATGTTGAATTGGCTATAGACACGTGCAGAAGAATGGGTGATAATGATATTGCAATTTTAAAATCTACTTCCAGTTACCCTGCTCCTATCAATGAAGATAATATGATTACGATAAAAGATTTAGCAGATTTTTTTAATGTAATTATTGGTTTGTCCGACCATATAATGGCGGTAACTGTCTAGGTTGTAGCAACTTGATTTGGTGAAAATATTATTGAAAAACATTTGATTTTAGACTGCTCAATTGGTGGCCCAGATGCATCATTTTCCATTAATAAACAAGAGTATACTGAAATGGTAAAAGAAGTGAGGGAAGCTGAAAAAGCTATTGGTATTGTGGATTATAATCTAACTGAAAAGCAAGCCAAAGGAAAAGAATTTGCCAGGTCATTGTATGTAGTAAAGGATGTTGTGGCCGGTGAAGTGATTACTCATGAGCATGTGAGAAGTATTAGGCCAGGATTTGGTTTGCATCCGAAATATTATTATGAGATAATTGGAACAATTGCTAAACAAGATTTTGAGAAAGGAGATAGATTTAAATTATAAATACCATTAAAGTGATACAAAATAAAACTCTTTTAATCACTGGCGGGACAGGTTCATTTGGAAATGCTGTTTTACGCAGATTTTTATATACTGATCATTTTAAAGAAATAAGAATTTTCAGTCGCGATGAAAAAAAGCAAGATGACTTGCGTAAAGAATTAAATAATGATAAAGTAAAATTTTATATAGGAGATGTGAGAGATCATTTAAGTATTGATTATGCTGTAAAAGGTGTAGATTATATTTTCCACGCCGCAGCATTAAAACAAGTACCATCATGCGAGTTCTTTCCAATGGAAGCGGTAAAAACCAATGTGATTGGTACAGAAAATGTATTGAATGCTGCTGAGAAATACGATGTAAGTAAAGTAGTTGTTTTGAGCACAGATAAAGCAGCATACCCCATAAATGCTATGGGGATATCCAAAGCAATGATGGAGAAAGTAGCCATAGCTAAATCGCGAAATTTAGATGAAAACAAGACTGTTATTTGTGTGACACGATATGGTAACGTAATGGCATCAAGAGGTTCTGTAATTCCATTGTTTCTTGAACAAATAAAAACAGGTAAACCACTAACCATTACCGATCCCAACATGACACGTTTTATGATGAGCTTAGATGATGCAGTTGATTTGGTTTGGTATGCTTTTGAACATGGAAATCAAGGGGATTTATTTGTACAAAAATCCCCAGCGGCTACTATAGAGGTATTGGCTAAAGCTATTTTAGAATTAACTAGATCTTCTAATGGAATACGTGTAATTGGAACCCGACATGGAGAAAAACTGTATGAAACTTTGGTCAACAAAGAAGATATGGCTAAAGCAGAAGATTTAGGTAAGTATTTTAGAATCCCTGCAGATAATCGTGATCTTAATTATGAAAAATACTTTTCTGAAGGGGATATTAACATTCCTGAGTTTGACGAATACCATTCTCATAATACAGTTCGGTTGGATTTAGATAGTATGAAAGCTTTATTGTTAAATTTGAGAGAGGTTAGTTTTTCTTAATGGCTTTTATTGAATTCATAAAATCAAAAGTCAGAAATCCTCTTATTCAGAGGATGGTTTTATATACTTTCTCAGATGCAATTAGTAAAGCAATCCCGTTTATTATTTTTCCTTTAGTAGCAACTTATTTAACAACAGGTGAGTTTGGTTATGTAGCAAACTTTAATGTATTAACCCAGCTTTTACTAGCATTTATAGTAATAAATTCGCATACCTTTTTAGGAATAGATTTTTATAAATCTGATGAAAATGAAAGAAATCTTATAATTAAAAATGTACTGTCATTTTTAATTATAAACACGGTTATAATTTTTTTCTTAGTGTTAATTTTCAGTGAATTAATCAAAAACTATTTGGTTGTTGATAAATTTTGGCAATTAGGAGCTGTTTTGTGGTCATTTGGAATGGCTTTAACATACGTATATCAAGCTTATTTAAGGTTTAACGAAAACACAAATGTTTTTGCTTCATTCCAAATCTCTCAAGCAATCTTTTCAGCTGGGCTTACTTATTTACTTGTTGTTGTTTTTAAATCTGGATTAGAAGGCAGACTTTACAGTTTAGTAGTTTCAGTTTTGTTGTTTGGGATTCTCGGGTTAGTATTTTTGACTAGAAATGCTTCTTTATCATTAAATAAATTCATTTTCAATTTAAAACCTTTGTATCTATTTGGCTTGCCTTTATTGCCACATACTATTTCATTTTGGATTAAGGGGGGAATAGATAAAATATATATTACAAAATTTATTTCGCTTTCTTCAACAGGTATCTATGCATTTTCAGAAACATTTATGGTAGTTTTTTCTATGTTTTCTTTAGCATTTTTTTCAGCTTACACTCCACATTTATATAAACAACTTTCTTTAATCGATGTTTATACAAATACTGATGAAATCAAAATTTTGAAAAATAAGATCGTAACTGAAACTATTTTTTTTGTAGGAACATTTTCTATTTTATTAATTATAGGGTATGTTTTAGTATATCTTTTTATAACCTACTTTTTTATCGAAAAATTTGGAGAGTCTTTAACCTATTTGCATTACTTGATATTTTCGGTTTTCATAAGTGTTATATATTCAATAACATCTTCCTATTTGTTTTATATCAAAAAAACTAAAATCCTTGGGATTATTAATTTTACTGGTGCAATAGTGCACACGCTAATTAATTATTTTGTGATTCAATATTTTGGAGTAAAAGGACTTGTAATAACTAATTTACTTATGTTGTCTTTTACGACAGTTTTAGTTGCAATTTATAGCCAAAAGTATTATCCAATGCCTTGGAACAGGATAATTCCTATATTTCGAAAATGATTTGAGTCTTTTGTTTTAATTAAAAACAGGAATTGCTTATCACGCTTTTGTTGTCACGACAATTTTGACTTGATCTGAATAAATGAAAAATATTTTAATTTATTATAATTGGCAACTATTAATTCCCTTCTATGGGATAGTAATTGACCAAATTAAAAGGCTATCTGCTAGCAATGTGAATATTTATTTGTTGTCTTGCGATGGATCAATTAGAAATTGTATAACAAATAAAGTAGGAGATCCAAATATCTGCAGTTTGTGCAAGTTTGTGAAAAAATCAGGATTATCAAGTATAGCTAAAAATGTTACACATATTTCAATTGAAAATTATTATACTACTACCAACAATAACAATAGTGATTTGTTTTTTTATAATAATTGCGAGGAAATTAAAAAACTTGAGTATAAAGGTGTAAAAATTGGTTATGGGGCTTTATCATCTTATGTTTCTTATACCAGAAATCAAGAGCCAATAATCGATTATGAGTTTAGAAAATATTTTGACGATTTTCTTTTATCTCAAATCAGATTAACTGATGCACTTGAAAATTTATCTTCTCAAATAAATTACGATGAAGTTTATTTATATAATGGAAGATGGGCCGATGTTCGTCCAGTATATGATTATTTTAATAAAAAAGGTGTTTTTGTAGGTGTGTTAGAATCTGTAAATAATGGAACTACAGAATTTTATAAAGAGGTATTCCCTAATGTTTTACCCCAGGACATAGAGTATAGGACAAAAGAGATAACAAGAGTTTGGAATGAATCCAAATTAAGTGAAAAAGAAAAATTTATTAATGCAGATAAATTTTTTATTAGTAAAAGAAATGCCATAGATCCAAGGGGAGATATAAAAGTTTTTACTTCAAAACAAGAAGATCTTTTGCCATTAAATTTTGATGAAAAGAAAATAAATATTTCAATATTTAATTCATCAGAAGATGAGTTTGTTGCTCTTGGAGAAGAGTGGGAGAAATTTAGAATATTCAAAAGTCAGGAACAAGGAATAATTGAAATTTGTGAGCATTACAAAAATCAGTCAAATTTTCATTTTTATCTAAGAGTGCATCCAAATTTAAAAGATATCGAATATGGTTATTTAACAAGGCTGTATGAACTACAGAATAAATATACAAATCTTACAGTAATCAAAGCTGATTCGAAAATAAGTTCCTATAAGTTATTAGATAATTCGAATAAAGTGATTGTATTTGGTTCTTCAGTTGGATTTGAAGCATCTTATTCAAATAAGCCTGTTATTCTTTTGGGGGGGACATTTTATTATTTTCTTAATTGTACATATATCCCAAATGATCAATTTGAACTTTTCGATCTTATAGACAATATAGATTTACCACCAAAACCTAAGTTGGGTGCTTATATGTACGCATTTTATCTAATGAATCATAAGAGCTTTAGTGAATTGATAAGTCTTAATCCCAAACCATTTTATTTTTTGGGAAAAAACTTAGGTCACTATTTTATATTTACTAAATTTTTAAATAGTGCAATTCTCTTTAGGCTTATTTTTCAAATATGGGTGTACATTTTGAACTTTCCATTCATAAAAACTAAAAAAACTATTCCAAATAAAGGATTATGTTAAAAGTATTTACCCTTGTCGGTACTAGACCAGAATTAATAAAGCTAAGTAGTACTTTTAAAGAGCTGGATCGTTCAGTAGAACACATTTTAGTGCATACCGGTCAGAATTTTGATTATGAATTGAATGAAGTTTTTTTTGAACAATTGGGCATAAGAAAACCTGATTATTTTTTGAATGCTGCAGGTGACAATGCTGCTCAAACTATAGCCAATGTCATTCTTAAAACTGATGCACTTTTAGAACAACTTCAGCCTGATGCTTTTTTGGTATATGGTGATACCAATAGTTGTGTAGGCGTAATTGCAGCTAAAAAAAGACGTATTCCAATTTTTCATATGGAAGCAGGTAATCGCTGTTTTGACCAACGTGTACCTGAAGAGGTGAACCGTAAGATAGTGGACCATTTGAGCGATATTAATATGGTGCTTTCTGAACATGCCCGACGTTATTTGATTATGGAAGGGATCCGTCCAGAGACCATTATAAAAACAGGATCCAGTATGATGGAAGTCCTTCGTGAACATTATGAGGCTATAGAAAATAGCACAATTTTAGAAGCTGAAGGCTTATTAAAAGAAAGTTATCTTTTAGTGAGTGCGCATAGAGAAGAGAATATAGACTCGCCTCAAAATTTTCAATTGCTTTTGGAATCATTGGTAGCAGTGCAAAGACATTTTCGTAAGACTATTATTATTTCAACACATCCACGTACAAGAAAAAAAATGGAATATTTAGGATTTGTGAATGATAATCCTCAAATAAAGTTTATGAAACCTTTTGGATTTTTTGAATACATAAAATTGCAAAAAGAAGCTTTTTGTGTAGTATCTGATAGTGGTACAATTACAGAGGAAGCTTCGTTGTTAAAGATTCCGGCGGTTACTATTCGCCAGACTCACGAGCGACCTGAGGGAATGGATGAGGCTACAATTATAATGACCGGTTTAAAGGCTGATAATATTATAAAGGCTATTGAAGTTACTAGGAGACATCTTAAGGATAATACCCCATTTCCGGTTGTAAGTGATTACGCTGTGGAAAGCGTCTCTAAAAAAGTAGTCAAAATTATTTTATCCTATACGGGATACGTCAACCGGACTATTTGGCGAAAAGACGATTTCTGATGCAAAAAAAAAGAGTATTAATATTAGGTGCTACAGGAATGCTTGGGCACATGGTTTATAAATATTTTGAGTTTATTGGTGACTATGAACTTTTCAATTCTGTTTATAGAACTCCATTAAATGACAAAAGCATTGTTTGTAACGTAAATGACTATGAGGCCTTACTATCTCTTTTTAATCAGACTTGTCCTGACGTAGTTGTTAATTGTATAGGCGCTTTAATAAATGAATCAAAAGAAAACCCAACAAATGCTATTTACTTAAATGCATTATTACCACATTTATTAAAGGATATATGCAATCAACATAAAGCTAAACTTATTCATATCAGCACTGACTGTGTATTTTCCGGGAAAAAAGGTAGATATACTGAAGATGATTTTAGAGACGCTGAAGATGTATATGGCAGAAGTAAAGCATTGGGTGAAATATTTGAAGACCCCCATTGTACGTTAAGAACTTCCATTATTGGACCAGAATTAAAAGATGGGACTGGTTTATTACATTGGTTTATGAAGCAAGAGGGAAAAGTAAAAGGTTTTGAAAATGTTTTTTGGGGAGGTATCACAACATTGGAATTAGCTAAATGTGTTCATAAAGTTATATCAAATTCATTGTGTGGTCTTTTCCATGTTACTAATGGAGAAAAAATTTCGAAGTATAATTTATTATTGTTATTAAAAAATGCTTTTGGTTTAAAAAGTATTGAATTAGTCGGAAATTCAGATTATTGCATAGACAAGAGTCTTGATCTTAGTGCAAAATACAATTTTCAGATTAAGACCTATGAAGAGATGATAGATCAGTTAAGAAAATACTATTATTTCAATGAGTTACCAGAATTCTAATATTGCATATAAAGAAAAATTGAGGCTTGGGTTATTTTTCTTATTAACTCCGCTTTTATCTATTATAACTTCCTTTAATAGATTTCATAAATCAAAATTTTATTCAAATTTGATTTGGATTTTTTTTACATTCTTGGGATCTGTCTTTATTTACTCTGATTCTTCAGCGGATTCATATAGATACGCTGAATGGTTTCAGGAATTTTCAAATTTAGATAGTTATGGTAAAAGAGGATACTTTGGCAGTGGTTTAAATCTTGATTATTATCGCTACTTTAGTTTCTATTTTGTTTCTTTATTTACAAGTCAACCTCGAATTTATTTTATTTTTATTGCATTGATTTATGGATTTTTTTATAAAAGTTTGCTTTATAATTTTTTTATAAGAATTAAATTTGATTTAGCCTATAGAGATGTAATTGCAATCCTCTCATTTCTATTTATTTTGCCTTTTACTGGTTTTATATTTGTTCGTTTTTCTACGGCTCTTCTTGTATTTATTTTTTCTCTAATAAAGTATTTTGAAACTAAACAAATAAAATATATCCTTCTTTTGATTTTGACATATTTTATTCATTTTTCATTTATACTTCCCATTTTAGCTGTTTTTTCTTATTTCCTAATACCTAAAGGCAGATATCTTTTATTTTTATATTTATTTTCTCTTTTGTTTTCATATTTTGATTTTGATACAATACGGACGTTTATTGAAAATTATATTCCAAAAGAAATATATGATGTTAAAAAGGGGTATCTAAATGATGAATATAAAGAGTCAATATCTGTTGCTTCAGAAGCTACAAATTGGTACATACAATATCGAGTTGATATATTGAAATTTTCTTCTGCGTTAATTATTATAATTATATATTTCAGAAAAGGACTTAAAAAACTAACCAACTTTGAGTTATTAAATTTTTCACTTTATTTTGGTATTATTGCAAATATAATCTCAATTGTACCAACAGGAGCTCGGTTTTTAGGAATCTCTATTACATTAATTTGGTACATTATTATTCTTAATTATATAAATAAAGGATTTCCGAAATTTCAAATTTCAAATATTTATTCTCAGATTTTAGTCCCTGTTTATATATTTATTATTATTGTAGGCTTTAGGTATTTATTCGATATTATGCCTATTGATTTTTTTATTTCTAATTTTATTTTAATATTTATAGAAGTATCAGAGACTCCAATTATAAATTTCATAAAAGGTGCATAATATACTTGTAATTACCGATTTTTTGGGGTACAAAGCTACCGGACTAGTGGTTCAAGAATATTTAGAAGGATTGATTTTAAACGGCAATAAAGTAACAGTATTGACATTAGAATCTAAGATAAAATATTTTAATATAATTCAAGTACCTATTGTATTTAATATAAATTTGCGAGAGTATTTAGCTAATAAATATTATGCTAGATTAGATAAAATTTTAATGATAATATTTAAAAAAAGCGTTGATGAATTTTTAGTAAAGAAAGACATTTATCATAAAATTAATATTCAAAAACAATTAAAACCAGACATTATTTTACATTTTGTTTCTGGTGATAGTTTGGTTTCTTTATTTAGAATAGCTAATTTTATTAAAAACAAGTATAATTCTAAATATTTTATTCATTTTTTGGATCCAAAACCTGGTTTGGAAATGTGGAATGAAAATCATTTTGTAATAAATAGTACAAAAAAAATTCTATTTAAATACATTAATTCGGCAGATAAAATATCTGCAATAAATAATCGAATGCTTGATGTAGTAAAATCTAGCTATTCATTAGATGAAAAGAATTTATTTGTGTTACCAATTCCAATTAAAGAGAACATTTATAAAATACATCAGGAAAATAAAAAAAAGGATCTTGTGTTTTCGTATTTTGGTACAATTTATTACAAAAGAGATGTTTCTATATTTTTGTCAGTTTGTAATTACTTGTATTTAAATGGAGTTAAGTTTAAGATAAAATTTTATGGATCAAAGTTTGACAAGAATAAATATTTATCAAAATACCCATATCTATTACAATTCATAGAAAACTATGATTGGGTTGAAAATATTGAAAGTGCTATTTTATCATCAGATTATTTAGTAGACATTAATGCTAATATTGATGGAGACCCCTTCATTTCATCAAAACTTTTCAAATATTTAGGTTATTGTAAACCAATTTTAGTATTTAGTAATCCGAAAAGTGCTTCTTACGAATTTGCAAAGATGTTTGAGGGAGTATATTTATTTGATTATACAATTGAATCTCATGAAGCCAGACTAATGGAAATCATAAGAGATAAAAAAGATTTTAAATTAAGAAAAAATCAAACCAGAAAATATTCTGCAACAGTTATTATGAAAGAATATTTAGGATTAATTTGAAGTATGAGTAATGTTTTTTAAAAATTAAGTATATTATTTAGTTTCAAAGTTTAGTAACTTTTGATATTTGTACTTAAATTATACTACATTAGTATGGAAGTATTATTGTTTTCAATATTTTTTATAGAAACAAATTTATTTTGTTGTGATGCGAATTATTGGATATTGGGACTTAAAGTAAGTATTTGACATTTGAAAAACAAAGTATCCAAATATTTAATTAATTTACCTGGAAGTACCACTAAACGAAAGATTGTTGTTATTGAGAGTGATGATTGGGGTACAATTCGTATGTCTTCAAATGAAGCTTTTCAGTCTCTATTTAAGAGTGGCTATCCTGTTAACGAATGCCCCTATAATTCCAATGATTCATTAGAAAGTAATCAAGATTTGGAAATGCTTTTTGAGGTGTTAAGTAATATAAAAGGTAGTGATGGCAGACCAGCTATTCTAACTGTAAATAATATCGTTGCAAATCCAGATTTTGAAAAGATTAAAAATTCAGGTTTTCAAGAGTATCATTATGAGCCTTTTACAGAAACGTTAAAAAGATATCCAGCTCATGACAAAGTAATGGAATTGTATCAGCAAGGGATAACAGAAGGGGTTGTCAATCCTCAGTTTCATGGGAGAGAACACCTTAATGTCAATCGTTGGATGAGGGCATTGCGAAATAATTCAAAAGCAGAAATTGATGCTTTTAATTTTGGAGTATTCAGTTCAAAGGTATCTGCTATCTCGGAATATAGAAACGAATATATGGATGCCTTGGATTTTGAAACGAAAGATGAATTATTATTTCATGAAATAGCTATAGTAGAAGGTCTTCAATTATTTCAAAAGATATGGGGATTTTCTTCGAAAAGTTTTATTGCACCTTGTTATATCTGGCATTCAGACCTAGAAAAAACATTAGCTAAACAAGGAGTGAAATTTATTCAAGGAATAGTTAACCAATTACAACCCATAGAGGGCAAAAGTTTTATATATAAAAAAAAATATCATTTCCATGGTCAAAAAAACAAAAATCGGCAGCGATATTTTATAAGAAATGCTTTTTTTGAACCTACTTGCAATCCAAATTTCGACTGGGAATCCGATTGTCTAAATAGGATTAAGATAGCTTTTCAAATGAAAAAGCCCGCAATTATTTCTTCACATCGTCTGAATTATATTGGTTCTCTTAATATTAAGAATAGAGAGAAAAACTTAAAAAGATTACAGAATCTCCTCTTTTTAATTCATAAAAAATGGCCTGAAGTTCAGTTTATGACTACAGATCGACTTGGAGAAATTTTTGATAATTAATTATGTGTGGAATAGCAGGATTTATAGATTTTAAATCAACTACTCCTGAAGAAACGCTTCATCAAATGGTTAATTCTATGCAACATAGGGGCCCTGATGATTTAGGTGTTGAGATTTTCAGAGAAAAAAATGCTTTGATTGGTTTTGGGCAAGCAAGGTTAAGTATAATTGATCTTAGTACCGCAGGACATCAACCTATGCATTTTAAACATTTGAGTATTGTATTTAATGGAGAGATTTATAATTACAAAGAAATTAAGAGTGAATTACAATTTATAGGCAGAACCTTTACAACGCAAACTGATACAGAAGTAATTCTCCAGAGTTTTGATGAATGGGGCCTTAAATGTGTAGATCGGTTTATTGGTATGTTTGCTTTTATGATTTATGATAGAAACTGCAACAAGATATATGCCTTTAGAGATAGAAGCGGGGTAAAACCTTTTTACTATTATCAGAAGGACAATCTTTTTTTATTTGGTTCAGAATTGAAAGCCCTAATGGCGAATTCAAAATTTGAAAAAGTAATAGATGAGTCAGTTTTACCAAACTATTTTAACTACGGTTATATTGCAGCTCCTTACACAATATTCAAGCACACTCATAAGCTGATGCCTGGGCATTATATGGAATTGGATTTAAAAACTCATACACTTAGTATCCACAAATATTGGGACTTACAAAGTTATTATTTAAAACCAAAATTGACTTTAGATTACCAAGAGATTAAAGAAGAAGTCAAGGCCTTGATGCATTCTTCCTTTGATTATCGCATGGTTGCAGATGTGCCAGTTGGCGTGTTTTTAAGTGGTGGTTACGACAGTACAGCCGTAATTTCACTTCTTCAATGTAAAAGTAGCAGGACATTGAAAACCTTTACTATTGGTTTTGAAGAGGGAAATAATGAAGCTCCTTATGCTAAACAAACCGCTCAATATTTAGGAACAGACCATACAGAGTATATCTGTACAACAAAAGAAGCACAAGAGATTATTCCAACCCTTCCATTTTTCTTCGATGAACCTTTTGGCGATAGTTCTGCAATACCTACCATCTTGGTTAGTAAATTAGCCAAACAGCAAGTTACCGTTGCTTTGTCTGCTGATGCAGGCGATGAGATTTTTGGCGGATATCAAACTTATTTTAAGCTTTATGATTTTTTAAAAAAGATAGAGAAAACACCAGATGCATTAAAAGGTAACTGGACAAGAAAAGCAGCTTCAATTCTGATGAACAATGAATTAGTCAATTCATCAAGATATTCACATCAATTCGGGGGAGCTTTAGATGTACTAAGCCAAGATAAATATTCTCAGTCCGCTCACCTATTTAGGTACATGGCAGAAAAACCTAAAGGATATGTAAATAAACTATTTAAAAGATATATCAATTGCCATCCCTCTAGTTTTTTTATAAATACAAATGGTTTTAAGTATCCATTAGAAGTCGCCATGTGTATTGATTTTAATTCCTATTTACCTAATGATATTTTAACGAAAGTAGATAGAGCTACAATGTCTGTTTCCTTAGAGGGAAGAGAGCCTTTACTGGATCACAGATTAGCTGCCTACGTAGCTCAAATTCCATTAGAATACAAAACAGATGGAGTTTCAGGCAAGAAAATATTGAAAGATATTGTTCATGATTATGTCCCCAAAAAACTAATGGACAGGCCGAAAGCTGGGTTTACTTTACCCATTTATACTTGGCTTAGAGGTGATTTATCATATCTTTTGGAAGAGTACTTATCTAAAAAAGCCTTGTCGGAATCAGGTTTGCTAAATGTTGATTTTTTATTACATGAAATAGAAAAATTCAAAAACAGAAAAATTCATTACAGTCCTATTATCTGGTATTTGCTGATGTTTCAGATGTGGTGGAAGAATTGGATGAGAAATTAGGTCAAAAATCTCAGAAATATATAAGTGAAAAAAAAACAAAACCACATTTTAATCATTAATAATGGCCTCGCCGGTGGTGGTATTGAAAAATCGTCAACAAGCTTAGCGAATCATTTTAATTCATTAGGCTACAAAGTTTCAGTTTTAGCTTTATACCAAAGTGAAAGGTTTTTCACTTTAAATAATAATATTACTTTTTTTGAACCCGATTTCTCAAGAATCAATTTGAATAAGCTTTTGTATTTAGCCAGACTAATTCTTTTTATTAGAAATTCGGTTATCAAAATTAATCCACACCACATACTTGCTTTTGGAGAATGGACAAACCCATTTGTTTTGCTGGCTTTGAAAGGAACTAGATATCCAGTATATGTTTCTGACCGAATGAATCCTTTGGCCAAACTTCCTGCTGTTAGTGAATTTTTAAGAAATACCCTATACAAAAATGCAGCTGGCATTATTGTTCAATCAAATTTTGCCAAATCTGTACTCCTTGAAAAATTAAATTCTTCAAATATTCATGTAATTTATAATCCGGTTAATGTTATTGAGAAAATCGAATGTGAGGTAAAAAATAGAATTGTTACAGTAGGAAGATTAGAAGAAGTAAAGGGACATAGATTTCTGATTGAAGCTTTTTCAAAGATTAATGAAAAAAAATGGGAGTTGAGTATTGTAGGCGATGGTTCCAGAAAAGGAGAATTAATTGACTTAGTAAGTTCTCTCGGGATAAACAATAGAGTATTTTTTCATGGACACCTCACAGATTTTCGATTACAACTATCTGAAGCACAAATCTTTGTACTGCCCTCATTAAAGGAAGGCTTTCCAAATGCACTTATTGAAGCGATGTCTGTTCCTTTAGCTTGTATAGCAAGTGATACTTTTTATGGATGTAATGAAATAATTATTGATGGAGTGAATGGTTTATTGGTTCAGCCTGGAAATGTAGATGATCTTTCAAGGGCTTTAGATTTACTTATTGGGAATTATCAGCTTAGAGAAAAAATTAAATTAAACGCTTTTCATATCCGAAAAAAACTAAATTTTGATTATATTGTTGAACAATATTTAAATGTAATAATGCAATAAAATGAGTATCTAAGGGAAATAAGTAATTTTTTTGAATGGAAAACATAACGTAAAATTGGTCGTTAACAAATCTAAAAATTCAGACAGTGTTCAAAAAAAGTAAGGAAGCTTGTTGTAATTGTCCCTATTTTAATAATAGTTTAGAAGTTTAGATGAAGATCTTATTTTTAAACCTTCAGACTTATCTCTTATTTATTGTATATCATTTTGAATATGAAATAGTTAATCTGATTTCTTTATTTCAAAACTATTTTTAATTTGTACATATTGGGTTAGTGATATATAAAAGCTCAATCAAAATTGAGATTTCAGGTTGTGTATTGTATATAAATTATTTATAATCATCATTAAAATTTGTCTATTTATGAAATCATGAGAAGACATCAAATGTTAATAATTTTAAAAAAAATAAAAAAAATGAATATTTATTTTAATGGCATCAATTTGAATAGATTAATAATAAGGAGAATTAGAAAAGTAAAACTTTTTAACTATTTATTTCCAATTAGACCAGGTGGAGGACCTGAATATTCATATAGAGTTTGGGTTAGGCATTTAAAGAAATTAAAAAAGTATGGAATTGATAATATCCCTGATACTGTTGCTGAACTTGGACCTGGCCGCTCATTAGGAACTGGTATAGCTTCTTTATTGAGTGGAGCAAATTCTTATTACGCACTTGATGTTCAAAATTATATTACTAAAGAAGAATTGCTAAATGATTTTGATGCTTTATTAAAAATATTTCAGAATAAAAAACTAGATAATGACACTTTTGCTTTTGATTTATTCCCAGATAGTTTGCTTGAAAAGACCTTAAATGAAGAAAGAATTAAAGAAATAAGAAAAGATTTGGAGCAAAATGGTGCTAATGGGAAGTTTATCAAATATTTTGCACCTTGGAATGATGATAATATTGTTGAATATAATTCAGTAGATTTTATTTTTTCACAATGTGTTCTTGAGCATGTGGATGATTTAAAAGATTGCTATTTTTCAATGTTTAAATGGATGAAGCCAGGGGCCTATTCATCCCATTTGGTTGACTTTATGTGTCATACTTTTACCAAAGAATGGAATGGTCATTGGGCTTTTTCAGAAAAGCAATGGTCATTTATAAGAGGTTCCAAAGCTTGGGCAATAAATCGACAACCTGCATCAAAACATATTGAATTAATTAATGACTTAAATTTTTCAATCATTGAATTTTTGAGAACAAAAGCCAATCAAGGAGATGGTATCAAAAGGTCTAAGTTGAATAAAGAGTTTTCACACTTAACAAATGAAGATCTTGAGACTACTTTTTTAGATTATTTGATAAGGAAATAAATTAATTGAAAATGTTGGTTAATATGAAATTTTTAATACGCTCTATAATAAATGAATCGTAACTTATTTTAAATCAAATTCCTACATATATTATTTATGAATTAATTTAGTGTTTTTGAATTTGATTGGAAAAAATTAAAATATTTTTTTAAAAAATAATATAAAATTAGGGAAAGAGTTTCTTTTGTTTAAATCGAATTAATTATTTTCTTATTCAAGATAAATTTATAATTTAAAATAAGATTTTATTATTAGTAAAACCTAGAAATATAGATGATTTAAAAAAAACTACAATCTCTTATTGACGATAATAAACTAACATGAAAAATAATGATTTTTATACCCCCTTCCAAAGCAAAAAATTTGATTCTGTTGCTGAATAAGATTTAAATGTAATTTTGCAATAAAATGAGTATTCGGCGAAATCTAAGTAATCTTTTTGGATGGAAAACAAAACGAAAAATTGTCGTTATTGAATCCGACGACTGGGGTAGTGTACGTACAAAAAGTAAGGAAGCCTATCTCAGAATGGTCGAAGGAGGTCTTGAACTGGAGAGGTCAAATTTCACTAGGTATGATGCTTTAGAGTCAAATACTGATTTGGAATCACTATTTCAAGTATTGAGAAATTACAAGGACTTTACAGGTAGACATCCTGTTTTTACACCCATGTGTGTAGTAGCTAATCCTGATTTCAACAAAATTAAGGAATCAAGTTTTGAGCACTATTTTTTTGAACCATTTATAGAAACTTGTAAAAAATATCCTGAACACGACAGAGTTCATGATTTATGGTTAATGGGTATAAGAGAAAGATTGTTTGTGCCTCAACTACACGGACGAGAACACCTCAATGCAAAGCGCTGGATCAATGCACTGAAAGCTGGTAACGAAGGGTTAAGGTTGGCTTTTGAATATGAATCATTTGGCGCATCAATTTTTAAAGGTCAATTATTGCCAGAACATTTAGCTGCATTTGACCCCGAATTAGCTTCTGATATTCCTAGTTTACATCACATCACTCGAGAAGCTGGCAAAATGTTTGAAGAAATATGTGGTTATAGACCAAAACATTTTATTGCATCTAATAGTCCCGAACCAAAAAACTTAGAAAAAACTCTGAAAGAAATAGGTGTGGAGTATTTGACTCGCTATAAATTACAACACTACCCTTTAGGAAACGGGAAGTTTGAAAAGCAGTTAAATTGGCTTGGAAAAAGAAATAATTTTGGTCAGGTTTATTTAACAAGAAATGCAATTTTTGAACCATCGGATTCAAATTCTCATAATTCTATTGAAAGTTGTATAAATGATGTAAACATTGCATTTCGATTTGGGAAACCAGCGATAATTAGTTCGCATAGAGTTAATTATATTGGTTACATCGATAAGGATAATAGAGAACGAGGGTTGTACCAATTAAATGAGCTTTTAAAACAAATAATAATAAAATGGCCAGATGTTGAATTTATGACTTCTGAAGAGCTTGGCGATTTAATTAAAAGTAAATTTTAAAAGATACTTTGGACAATAAAGGTTTAATAGTAATATCTGCAATTAACATAAGAGAGGGCGGACCGCTAACTATATTAAATCACTGCTTAAAGGATTTAACTAGTAGTTATCTTAGTGATAAATTCAAAATTTTGGCATTAGTTCATAGAAAAGATCTATGCTATTTTGATGGAGTTACTTACATTGAGTTTCCTAAAAGTAATAAACGAGTTAATTATTTTTACAATGAATACTTTGGCTTAAGAAGAAAAATTGAGTACAATAAAATTGATTTGCTATTATCCTTGACAGATAAAACACCAAATATTAACGCTGATTTAAAAGCAGTATATATTCATAATCCAACCCCATTTTTTGAAGTTGAACTAAATGACTTCATTAAACGTCCGTTTTTAGTCCTTTATAAATATTTTTATGCTAAACTTTGCGCTATCAATGTTCATTCCAATAGATATGTAATAGTGCAACAAAATTGGCTTAGGACATCATTTTCAAAACTTCTATCCTTCCCAGAATCAAAAATTATAGTTTTCCCACCCGCAATTGCAGGATCATTTAATTCAAATATTGATAGTAAAAAAAATATAGAGAAGTGTAAAACATTTATTTTTCCATCATTACCAAGGTCCTTTAAGAATTTTGAAATAATTTGTGAGGCTGTCAAAATTTTAAATGATAAAGGTCAACAAGGATTTAAAGTTATTTTGACTTTAGGAGGTAGTGAGAATAAATATTCTAAAGGTATTTTTGAAAAATACAAAAAATTGGAGTGTATCCAATTTTTAGGAGTTATTCCACATGAAGAATTATTGAATATTTATAAAGAAGTTGATTGTTTGATTTTCCCATCTAGGCTTGAAACTTGGGGACTTGCAATTTCAGAGTTCTCAGCTTTAAACAAGCCACTGTTACTTGCTGATCTGCCATATGCTCGAAATACTGCACAAGGATCAATGAAAACATCATTTTTTAATGTAAGAAAACCAGATGAACTTGCTAAGATGATGACTTCACTTATAAATGGAGACCACTCATTTTTACACTCTGTGCCCAAAAAAGATCCAAATCCACCATTTACTACATCATGGTTACAGACTGTTAATTTTTTATTGCAAAAAAATGAGTAATGAATATCGATTAATGGTTATTTCACTGTTTGGTGATATCAATAATTTAAACAGCAGAGTTTATAAAATTGATAGCGCTTTTCAGTGGGATACTATATTTGTTACCCCGAACTTCGACCATTCAAAAAAGGAAAACAAATTTTTGATTCAATCTAATTCGTCGCGTATTAAAACAATTTATTTAAATGTTCCTCCATATTCCAAAAACTTGTCATTTAAGCGTATTTATAGTCATTTAGTATTTGCAAATAATCTTCGTCTTTACTTGAAATCATTAAAAGATAAAGAGAGGCCTGATATTTTGATCTCTTTAATGCCTACTTCAACCGCAGCTTGGGTTGCAGGAAGATTTTGTAAAAAGAATAAAATTTATTTTGTAGTTGATGTTATGGATTTATGGCCTGAATCATTGTTGCCGTTATCGAAAAATAATTTTATAGTTAAAACTTTAGTTAAGCCTTGGGCAATAATAACAAAGGAGGTATACAAACTCGCAAATTTTATTTCAGCTGAATCAAAAGCGTACTCAAAAATTGCATCCGCTTGTAATACAACAGTAAAAGCATCTTATACTTATTTAGGTGTTAATTCAAGTCAAATTAGTAAAATAATTTCAACATCTTTACGCAATTCTTTACAAAAAAATAATGAAATTGTTTTTTGTTATGGCGGAAGTTTAAATAATAGTTATGATTTTGATTCAATATTATGTGCTATTAAGTTTATACACCAGAAAAAGGTTAAATATAAAATGGTTTTTGTAGGTGAAGGTGAAAAGAGTGATGATATCTTATCATACTCAAAAATGAACAACTTAAATGTTGAAATTACAGGTAGATTAACTTATGAAGAATATTTAAAGTATTTATCAACATGTGATATAGCTTTCAACTCTTTTAAAAAAAATACAAAGGTGGTTCATAGTTATAAGTTCAATGATTATTGTGCAGCAGGATTGTTTATATTCAATAGTTTAAAAGGTGAAACAGAGGAATTAATTGAAAAATATGATATCGGTATAAATTACTCAAAAGAAAATCTTTCTGAAAAACTTTTATACGTTGTTCAAAATTGGGATATTTTTAAAAAGAAAAGAAATAACCTTGAAAATATTATTAAAAATGAATTAGATTCTGATAAGATCTATAAAAAACTGTCAGAGGATATTATTACAGAATTTATTAATTTTCAAACAAAATATAATTAATTCCACGTCGCCTTGTAAATATTTAATTCTATTAAATACCTAAGCACTTTACATAAGTGAATTATTTTAAACTTGTCCACTTTGAGTTCTTTTCGTTAAAAAAGAAATCTTCTTAATACAAAAAACATGAAGAAAATTGCTATATATGGTTCTGGTGGATTTGGTAAAGAAGTAGCATGTGTTATCCAAAAAATAAACGAAATAAATCCAACATGGGATCTTATTGGATTCTTTGATGATGGAATAGAACGGGGAACTTCCGTTTCTCATTTTGGAGCTGTATTGGGGGGGGGTAATACTTTAAATGAATTCGCCGAGCCTATTTGTGTCGTATTTGCCATTGCAAATCCGAATATTATAGAAGAGATTGTTTCTAAAATTGATAACCCAAATGTTGATTATCCAAATATAATGCACCCAGATGTTTTCTTCGCAGATCCATTGACTTTTAAAATGGGTAGAGGAAATGTAGTAGTCAGAGGATGTTCTTTTTCAGTGGATGTGACAATAGGTGATTTTAATCAGTTCAATAGCTTATCAGCGTTAGCTCATGATGTAAAAGTAGGTTCATTTAATGTTTTTATGCCACTCACTAGAGTATCAGGTGAAGTTAAGATTGGGAGTAACAATTTCTTTGCGATTAATACGATAATTTTGCAGCAGATAAAAATTGGGAATAATGTTCGAACAGGTCCTGGAGCTATCTTAATCACTAAACCTAAAGATGGGCAACTTTATATGGGTAATCCAGCCAAGAAAACTATTCTTTGATGGCGCTATTTAAATTTCAAAATATAAAAATATCCGGAGTATCATGTGCGATTCCAAAAAGAGTCATAAAAACTGAAGATTTTAAAGACCGCTTTGGTTCTGATGAGGTTGATAAGTTTATAACTATGACTGGCATAACCCAGACTCGCTGGACAGCCGAAAAACAGACCGCTTCAGATCTTGCTACAGTAGCAGCACAAAAACTGATAAAAGAAAAATCTATAGATCCTGCAGAAATAAAAGCCTTGGTTTTTGGAACACACAGTCCCGACTATCGCAGACCTGCATCTGCTTTTGTAATCCAAAAACAGCTTGGTCTTAGTACCGAAGCTGCAGTATTTGATATCAGCCTGGGGTGCTCTTCAGCTGTGTATGGAATACAGGTAGTGGCATCCATGATGGCTAGTTCGGATATCGATAAAGCAATATTGGTTGTAGGCGATACAGCCAGCAAAACCACTAATCCTAATGATAGAGCATCAATCATGCTAATTGGTGAGGCTGCAGTAGCGATTTATATTGAAAAAACTTCTGAGATTGTCCCGCCTATTACATCACTAATGCGTTCTGATGGTTCTGGTTATAGATACCTTATCGTTCCTGGAGGAGGTTATAGGAATTTGATTGCTGACTCACATGATGAGATTTGTATGGATGGTAATCCCCGCAATCTAAATAATTCTTTTATGCAGGGCACCTCTGTTTTTACCTTTACCATATCAGACGTCCCTAAAGCAATTAAAGACTATTTTGCCCTTACTTCAACTGGTGTGGAAGACTATGATGTATTTGCTTTTCACCAGGCTAATTTGCTTATTCTAAAACAGATCGCCAAAAAGTTGAAAATCCCTATGGATAAATTGCCTCTTACTCTACCCTTATATGGCAATACTTCTGGAGCTTCTCCTTTAGTCACACTATGCGAATATTATGGAGCCGTGACCGGAAAAAAATTGAATGTAATGATGGTGGGCTTCGGTGTAGGAATCTCCTGGGGCGTTACATCCTTCGAAATTAACGTAGATGATATATTGCCAATAATTGAAACGGATTATTGTTTTGAGGAAGGGTATATAAATCATGTCTCTAAGTTGTAATCAATGATTCTTGATTATGTGCCCAAATCTTTAATATTCAAAATACAGACAACTAGTTTAATCTATGGTTATTAATGTTCTTCAATATCTTGAACGCTCTGTCTCTTTAGTACCAGACAAGAATGCTTTTATAGATGAAAAAAAATCAATTACTTATGCTGATTTGTATCAGCAGTCTAGACAAATTGGTACAGCCTTAGTATTCAACACCAATAATACTATCAGAAAGCCTGTAGTTGTATTTGTAGATAGAAATGTCGAAAGTCTAGTAGCTTTTCTGGGAGTAGCGTATAGCGGGCACTTTTATGTACCCATTGATATGCAAATGCCAAAAATGAGGGTAGAGATGATTCTAAATACACTCCAGCCAGTGGCAATGGTCGTTACACCTTCAAACAAGAAATTCTCATATGAGGTTGCTCCAAATCTAATAGCAATAGATTATGAAGCTGCTCTTGAAAAAGAGATAGATGATCAGGCATTATTGCAAGTAAGAAAACGAATAATCGATAGAGACCCCCTTTATGCTACATTTACTTCTGGTTCTACTGGTGTTCCTAAAGGGGTTATCACTTGTCACCAGTCGGTAATTGATATGACGGAGGCGCTTGTGGAAACATTTGATTTTGATGAAAAACATGTATTCGGCAATCAAAACCCTTTTTACTTTGATGCATCTATAAAGGATATCTACAGTACACTTAAGTGTGGAGCCACCATGTATATTTTACCCAAGTCACATTTCATGATGTTGGGTGAATTGATTAAGTACATAAATCTACATCAAATTGATACTGTAATGTGGTCTGCTTCTGCAATAGCTTTACTAGCCAATGCACAGGCATTTGAAGATTTTAAGCCCACTTCATTAAAAAAAGTGATGTTTTCTGGTGAAGTAATGCATAACAGAGTGTTGAATTATTGGAGAAGAAATCTTCCAGAAACGCAGTTTGTAAATCTCTATGGACCTACTG
>VFQT010001288.1_pt1 | contig 31089 bp, 36 predicted proteins | sample 3512381 | NCBI WGS metagenome assembly VFQT01 (sample SAMN10412376, study PRJNA504923) | tailings metagenome | isolation source: Relicate 2 Philex TSF3 active mining site | place: Philippines: Tuba, Benguet | collected 2017-08-29
CCTCGTAAACAACCAACTGCTCTGAATTTACGCCGCGCACTTCATTTCGCGCAGAACCCAATTCAGCACTCTCCCGGATTCCTCAAGTGTGTAGGACACGCCGTCGTACGGGCCCAGCCCCAATCGCAATTGAAGAACGACTCGCTCTGAATGGGTCAGCAAACTCAGAGAGTGAATTACCTCTTTTTGCAGAATTGACAGGTCAGCCATGCATTCCGGAGCAAGCTCGCGATGGTCAATGATCGAGTCGACTTGCTGTCGCATTCCAACTACCTCCTGCCAATGGAAGTTCATGTGTTCTGAAGCTTCAAGCTTCGAAACACGACCTCACTCCCCTACTCCTGAATCGATCTTACTTCTTTGCGATTTCCCTGCCAGGGCGACTTTCACCTTTTTGTGACACCAAGCGAACAGTTGCCCAGGAGTCGAGACCATGGTTTTCGTGTTTCCACACCGCTTCCGAAGCGATATCTTTGCAGGTCGAGTGGTGCTCAGTAGCCCCAGGGAGCTGATTGAAACGCATTGAGCAACTCTTCAGACTTCCGTCAGCGAGCTTTCGAAAGTTGGACCGCGACGATGCCAGCCGGCCCCACATTTGGGCGAAGGAATTCGGCATGCGGGTTGACAGATTTGGCGTCACATGGAGCCTGAACGTTGAACTCACCCTGTGACTTCTTGTGTCAAAGGGATGCTGTTATGAATCAATCTTGGAATGACCGAATCCTCCAGGTTGTGCAGGCCGTGTGCATGCTCGTCATTGGAGCCCAAGCTCTTGGCGATGAAACTCAACCAACGCCAGAACGGTTGATGGTCGAGCGAGCGCTGGGCTTTATTCAGGCCGATGCAGTCAAGTGGCGCCAGGAGAAAAACTGTTCCACATGTCACCATGGGACAATGACAATCTGGGTCCAGCTCGAAGCCAGGCATAGAGGGTATGTCGTTTCCACGGAGGATTTCAAGGAAAACGTGCAATGGGCAAAACAACGGACCATGGAGCGAGTCGATTTGCCGCGAGACTCGCGTCCGGGATGGAGCATGGTGAATACACCGGCAATGTACCTGGCCATCATGGCGCACGCTGTTCCGGAACAGAGTGTTATTTCGAAGGAAGAACTCGAACGCATCAAAGGACACCTGCTTCGTCATCAGGAAGAGAATGGAGCGTGGATGTGGTCGTCAGCTCCTGGGAAGAACGTCCCGCCACCGTTTTTTGAATCTGATGAAGTGGCGACACGGCTTGCGATTCTTGCCCTGACTCCGTTGGCGACGCAGGTATCCAACGACGCGGGGTCCACTCGAGCAGGCCTGACGCGGGCAAACTCGTGGCTGGACACACAGCCGGCGTCGGATACAACACAGGCCGCTGTGCTTCGACTCCTTTTGGAGAAGTCGGATGCAGGGGTGAAATCCGCAGTCGAGCAATTGAGGGCCCGGCAGAACGTTGACGGCGGATGGTCCCAAATCGTTTGTATGTCGAGTGACGCGTATGCGACCGGACAAGTGCTATACGCAATGAGTGTGGCTGGGGTCTCGGAGGAAGATTCCGCAGTAAGGAATGCTGTGAGTTTCCTTGTCAGCACTCAGCAGAACGACGGCTCATGGCCGATGAAAAAGCGAACTCATCCTGGAGAAATCCCAACGGGGAATCTTGTTCCAATCACCTACTTTGGAACCTCGTGGGCGACGCTGGGACTTCTGCGAACGGTACAGGCACGCACGGCATTGTAGACGGGGTTTGTTTGGCATGACGGTCTCGAGGTGAGGCCGCGACGACCGGAGCGACAGTCTGCGGATCTAAAAACGATGCGATCCTCCTTCAAGGCAGCGACGTACGACGCGGGATCGCCGGAATGCACGACAACCAGCCCCGTTTGAGTGACTGAATCATTTTTGAAGAAAGCACCGGGCAATTTTTCGTACCTTCGTTTGCTTCGTTTGCATCTGCCGGTACTACCGAATATCGATCAGTCGTACTCGCGACATTGCAGCTCGGAATGTTCTTACCAGGTGGGAAATCCCGCAGCCCATCCAATTGCCTTTGACTCAAGCAGCAACTCCACCTGTTGCGCAAAGATTGGCGGATATTCGCGCTTGGACAGCGATCTCGGGGCAGGTCGCAGAATGTTTGAAGGCAATGCCGTCTCGGACACACTGAGGCGGGGTGAGCGTCGATGAACTGCGTTGTCCAACAGGGATCGATCGAGTTTCCATCAGGCAGGAGGCCTGCGAAATGCCAAAACACCCGTCCGTGTATGTCCTCATACTGGCGTTTGCATTGGACCTCGCTGAATCGTCCGGTGCCGACCGATTTCCGTTAGAGTTGCAAATCGTTCATCCGTTGGCAGATTCGACAGAGGCAAGGCCGGACTTCGTTTCGTCTCAGACAGAAGTCGACATTGTGTCTTTGTCTGATCCGGATCTTCGCTATTTTACGGAAACCAGTGATTCGAATTGTGCACCCAGGACAGAGCCATCCGTCGGTTGGCTACGTTCATTGACATTCTTTGGCGGAATCGACGGTTCAAAGCAGCCACAGGACTTCGGAGTTAACGCAAACCTTGGACTTCAGGGAAACGTCAACTCCGGCTTTGTCCTGAACGAAGCATCTGGTCTGGGCTTGCAGCTTGGAGCCGGCGTCGTCGGTTCCCAAAATGCGGTGCGTGTCTATGAACTCCTTGGTGAAGCAACCGATCGGGTTCAGGGCTACACGACGGTCGGACTCTTTCAGCGCAGCGATTGGGGATTCCTCTGGGCAGTGGCGCATGACTTCATGATTGAGGAATCGTACGATCAATTCCTTCTTTCACAATGGCGAGGAAGAGTCGGTTACGAACTCGATGAGTCGAATCAATGTGGCGTCTCAGCACAACTGCGTGGAATTGAAGACACCGGTAGCTTCGCCGGAGCACCTGTTTCTTTGCGGACGATTAACCAGGGATCGCTTTACTGGCGACACATTTGGGAGTTGGAAACTCAGACGACGTTCTGGTTGGGACTCGCTGAAGGTCATGGCGAAAGCAATGCTGTCACAGGACCATCTCCGGCACAAGCGACCGTTCCGCTGTTCGGTGCCGATTTTCTGGCACCACTGAATGATCATTTTGCGTTGTACGGTGAGACCAATCTCATTATGCCGGCGGATACCGGAACTGTTGATGCCTTCTTAGGCATTCAGTGGTTTCCCGGGGGTGGTGCAAGAGTCGCGCGCCGAGGACGATTTGATCCCGTCTTTTCCGTCGCCGCGCCAACTTCGTTCTCCGTGGACCTGCGGTAAATGGTCCTGCGGATGCGATCGGCATTCGGCAATCAATTGTGGTCGTGGAAGAGCATATCCCAGATATGCGCAAGTTCCAGCGTGGGATTACTGGCATTCGGTTGTTCAGCGTAAGATCGAAGCGATTGCCATTTCCACATCAATTTCCGCCATCGGATAGTCACCTCTTGAACCCAGAGGCAGTTCACAACCAAGGCGATGGATTCGCCCGTTGAACTTTGACCATCTCACAATCATTTCAAGACTCCTCGTTGTCGCCTCTCGATCATGGAACTCGAACTGGATATGTTCGCCCTCTCTGAATGGTCGAAATGTCTCCAATGCGACTCCGCGGCGAGAATAGTCCAAAGCCGTTGCGGGCATCTTCAGTCGATCGAGCGATTGTTTAATGATACCGGATCGGCAACAGGTGAAGCGAACACGACGCGCGCAGCCTGGCGTTCCCATGGCGCGGAATAGTTCTGGAACAAACTCGCGAAATGTCACACCGCACTTGGCGAAATGCTCTCCATGTACAACAGAGTGCGCCACACCGGTAAACGCTCTGGTTGACTGCGAACTGCCTGCTAAGATTGTGATCAGGTCGCCAGTCTTTACTGGGGTCGAGACACCAATAATCGCATCACGACCATTTGAGCCATACAGGCTTCCGACACACGCAACATGAGCAATTCTGAGCGCTACGGAAGGTCGGACTTCGGTGAATGATGAGGCAATTGGCGACATGTTGAGCACTCGGTCACTCAGTTTGTGCAGGCGTGATCAGAAAGTGTCGCCTCCAAAACAGACAGAGGACTACGCTTTTTCGACTAATGGGGAGAAGTTCCACCGTGAACGCGTTCAGCCATGGCTCGGCCGACAATCAGTGAAAGTACGAACAGAATGCCCATTCTGTGGATGCAAACCAACCATGGAGGATCATCATGCCAAAGAGAATCCTGGCCCAACTCACGGTGCCGTCGCAAAATGAGGTAGTGCCTTGCCGGGGCCGGGGATTCGACTCCGAGGGACAGCCGTCTTCTGAAGTTGTAACGTAAGTCCCATCGCCCGGTCACGGATCGTCGCTCACGTCGAAAATCAGTGAGTTGAGCTCTCAGCAGACCTCCGTCGTGTCGATGGCCCCTGAAGTATTCGTTTCGGCGGCCGCCCCGGTCGTCGCCGGTTCACGAGCTCAGTGTTCAAGCACCATGTAGTCCACGACTGGCTCCAAGACGAGTTCAGGTAAGCTCTCAGCGATTGCTTCACACATTTTCGCCATAGCATCCGCGTCAACTGAAGGGAGAGAGAATGCCTGCTCCCTGGCACTTTCGCTGGGCCACTGTGCATAGCTGTACCATGTGTCCTCTGGTCCCCGATGGAGCCTCGAGCCAAGCGAGCCACGCTGCTGTAACAGATCCGAGACGACGCTCCAGGCTTGAATGACCTGCTGCTCCTTGCCTGGATGAAGTCGCCAACGATAAAGCACCACAAACCCAGGGCCACTACTTGCCGCCATGGAATCTCCTTGCGAGTAAAAGCAAACGACTTCAGGCAAAGTCAGCAGATTGATCGGTTCAGGCGTGCTACCTGTTTCCATCCTGAATCTTAATGAGACAACGCACATGTGCACAACAGCGCAGTTCTGTGCGGCCGTGTCAAAGCGCTGTCGCCCTTGCCACAGATTCCTGAACGAACCGTTGGGCTCTTTGCCAATGTTCGACATCGGCACAGAGTTTGCGAACGAGTTGAGGAATGTGGCTGACGGTTGGATTTTGGTTTGTTGAGGCTGCATGCCTTGAAACCTTACGTCAGCGTTTTGGCCATGTTTTGATTTGGAGTGCAGTCATGAAGTCGATTCTGTATTCAGTGGTCGCGGTGTTTGTGGCACTTTCTGTGTCGTCCGAGGCCCTTGCTCAGCGCGATGCTGGTTCAAAAGCTCGAGGTGACGTTTACAACTTCTGGAATGCTCGTAGCCACAATTCTCATGCACATCAGCAGGCCCAAAGTCTATACCATTATGGGCAGACGAAAGATGTGGTACCATCTGCACCAGCTAAAGAACACATTACGAGTGTGCAGCAAGGCGTTGTGGCGTCACAGAAATCTCTCGCAGAACTGAAGAAGAACCACCCGGACAACAAAGAGGCGCTGGCAGCAATCGCCAAGATCGAAGAAATCCAGAAGAAGGTACTTGCGCAATGTGAGCACGTCCAAAAGGAACTCGCAGCAGACACCGCGAACAGTGAGGCAATTTCTGCATGCTGCGTCGAACTCAATCACGATTTGGACAGCGCGGCCTCCGAGTTGAATAAGCTCAAAAAGGCGCTGAAAATTGAAGAGCCAAAGATCCCGCAAAAGAGCGAAAAGTAGCGCTGATGTCGTTGTCGTCCTCCGCTATCCAGACGACAGAACGACAATCTCCAAATCTAAAAAAGAGTCCGGGGGCAATGCTCCGGACTCTTTTTTTTGTCCATTGATAGCCCCCCGTTCATGCCGGGCACCGAACTGAAAGTCCTTGCGCTGAGGGCCACTTCCGGGATCGCAAATGCGCATCGAGAATCGTCATTAGACACGGCATAGCAGGCCAGCGTCGCCGCGACGATCAGCAAAAAAGGCTGACCAATCATCCTGACTGGCCAGCCTTTGAACTCATCCCTTGGCCGGGGAGACTGAGCAGGATAATCAAACCACGTAGTACGACTCAACTGTCCGCGGCCGATTGCATACAGAACTCATCGTCGATGCTCGGCAACACGTCCGCTGATGCGTACGCGCTCTTGTTTTGAGGCCGTTGCCGGAAGTTCGTCTGTCACTGGCGACCAGTGTGTGACTTTCTGAAACGACATGTTGTTGTCGAGCGTCCACGTTCCTCCTGATCGCCGCCCAACGACCGCCGAAAACGGTCGGTTTTGAGAGTCGATTCCATGGCAAAAAACGGCAGTTCCATCCTCTGGAATCATGATGTGAGCGGGGACGAGTAAAGGCATGGTGAGCCTCGCCGCCAAGAATGCGGATGAGCAGAAGTGTAGGTGGGATTGCGTGGCAGGCTAGGAAATAAATCGGTGTCGATTCGGTCATTTAACCAGTCAATCGTACACCAATTTGATAAAAACACACAATCCGCTCCCAGGTTTTCCACCCATGTGCGTATCTGTCACAGCATCCACATTAGACCATCAGCCTGGCTTGCGATCCAATAGTGAGCCGGGAGACACCAACAATGCTTCTGCAATCATCGCCACGGTTTCGATCGTCGTGTTGGTTTGGCGATTCAGCAGATCGCTCACTTGTTGTTCGGACCAACCGATCCGGCCAGCCAGTTCACGCTGAGTCAGACCTTGGGCTTTCAGCAACAACTTCACATTGATCGCAAAAGTGATCATGGTTTGAGACACGGGCATCTCGGGTCTAATCAGGTCTTTTGAACGAACTGTCAACGACTTGAGTGCATGGATAACCCGTGAGTTTCAAATGCTCAAGCAGCTTGCATCCCCCAGGGGAAGGGAATCACCCGAATTGGGCAGATCAGCGCTGGAGATCAGCTCCGGGGCACCTCCCGTTTTCTCGCGGGGCTTCTATATTCCGGATGTGATCTACTTGCGTCTGCACATCACTGCGAGTACCGAAGGCGAGCCTTTTTATCTCCGCCTGCTCGAGTCTCATGTAGGCCGGCGTTTCTGAGCTGCGCCTTTGGCAACGCCGAAGTCATCTCGTCCCAAATCAGTCTGTTTCCGCCATTTCGCCCAGTGACGTCGAGAATCAAAACGGCCTTCTTCGCCAGTAACCAGCAGGATGCGTATCTTCCTTCCGCATCGTTAAGTTGAATTGCGGCGCTTTCACGGATAGGATCGATCGAAGCGTTCGTCTGATCAATAATGCAAGTTGCTTGCAGTCATTTGGCAGCGGACGCGGCGATGGTAGATCGAGCCGCGACGGCAGAACGTATTCGTCGCGGCCAACCGCGACAGTCCCGATCGTCGGGTCTGGCGACAATCTCAGAGCAACGTCGGAGGAAGCTATGACAAAACTGCTGGTTTTGTATTACTCCAGCTACGGCCACGTCGAGACGCTCGCGAATGCAATCGCTGCCGGAGCACAAACTGTCTCGGGTGTCGAAGTCACACTAAAACGTGTGCCGGAAACAATGCCGGATGACGTAGCTCAGAAGGCCGGGGTCAAGATGGATCAGGCTGCGCCGGTGGCAACACCCAAAGAACTCGGAGAGTATGACGCGATCATTTTTGGCACTCCGACACGGTTTGGGAACATGGCCGCACAGATGCGAAACTTCCTTGATCAGACTGGAGGCTTGTGGGTCAAGGGAGGATTAGTCGGAAAAGTTGGTAGTGTATTCACCAGCACCGGCACAGGAGGTGGGAATGAAAGTACAATCATCAGTTTTGTCACGACCTTGATGCACCACGGAATGATTTACGCGGGACTCCCCTATTCCTGCCCCGAGCTCGCTGACATCAGCGAAGTCAAAGGTGGTTCACCCTGGGGCGCAGCAACCATTGCCGGAGCTGACGGATCGCGGCAGCCCTCCGAAAAGGAACTGGCTCAGGCTCGCTTTCAAGGAAAACATGTCGCAGAAATCACACGTCGTCTTTTCCCTGGAACGTGATTCCACACGCTTCGTTGCATCGGCCCGTGAGCCGAAGGCGGTTCTTTGCAAAAATACGATATCCAAGGTCCAGCAACTGTTTGATCATTGGCAGCCTCGTAAGCCAGACGATAGGACCAAAGCCTACTGCTGCATACAGGCGACGGAAGACTTCTACGCCTGTAATCCATGTGCCATCAGCCAGACGACCGTGCATTTGAGCCATGAGTTCCGGCTGCGTTTTTCCCACTGCAGATGCATCGAATCCCTTATCGGCGATGTTCGTGAACTGAATCCGGTTCTTGCGATCCATTCGTCGCAGAAGCCGGGTCTCACGCATGCATAGAGGACAGTCGCCATCGTAGAACATTTCAATTGTCTGATGCGGTTGCATGTTGAAATCCTGGTGATAACAGAACTCAGTCCAAACAATCGATTAGTTCATCCTCAGTTTTGGGTTACGGGCACTCAATTCCGTACTCGGGAGGTACACATCGAAGCAACTGCCACGCCCTGAAGTGCTTGAGAGGCCGATGAAGCCACCGTTTTCCTGAATGATGCCATGTACGATTGAGAGCCCGAGTCCGGTTCCTTTGCCAGTTTCCTTAGTCGTGAAAAATGGATCAAAGATCCGCGGCAGTAATTCCTCCGGAATGCCTATTCCTGAATCGATGACGGACAACTTTAAGTAACGCCCTGCGATGGCACTTTTCGGAAGCATTGCGTCGGCTTTCGACAAATCTGTGACATCAAGCGAAATCCGGATCTCTCCGCCATCGGGCATGGCATCCCGCGCATTCAAAACCAGGTTCATGATCACTTGTTTGACCTGCAAACTGTCAATTTGGCAAGGCGCTGACGGACACGAAGAAGTAAATGTGATGGTATGTTTCTGAGGTAACACTCTTCGCAATACGATGCGGATGCGATCGACAATCGCAACGAGATCAACCATTTCTTTGCGAACCGGCTCCTGTCGACTGAACGCCAGCAGCTTCGACGTCAATTCGGATGCGTCGATCGCTGACTGGCGGATTCGTTTCGCAGCCTGTCGAATGTCTGCATCGCGGTGGGCGGTTTTAAGAATGATGTCGGCGTAACCACACACGACAGTCATCAGGTTGTTGAATTCGTGTGAAATTCCGCTCGCCATCCTTCCGAGTGATTCCATCTTCTGTGACTGCATGGATTGTTGCTGCAGTGCTTTCGCGGCAGTGCAGTCAGTACAAACTCCGATGATGCTGATTGGTAATCCGTTTGAGTCACAGAGTCGTCGGCCAAATGCTGCGTGCCACCGGATTTGGCCATCTGGCCGAATGATGCGAAACTCTTTGGCATAGTCGTCACCGCGTTCCAATGTCCGTCGGGCCGCCTGCTCAACCTCTTCTCGATCTTCTGGGTGAACGAGAGCCAAAAAAGCCCTTCGAGTTCGTGGGTATTCGGCTGGTGTTAACCCGAAGATCTGTCCGCAGACCGAATCCCAAATCAACTGTCGCTCTGGCAACAGGATCTCCCAGACTCCAAATCTCGCCGATTCCAGAGCCAGCTGGAGACGTTCAGAATCATGCGAAGACCGAGGTTCTGGCTTCAGGATTACCAACTGCGTGTCTGCGGACGCCCCTTGCAGCTGCATTTTGTGGACATCAAACCGCAGGATCTGCGAGTCTCTCGAGACAAATCGTTCCGGGCCATCGCTTGTGCCGGACTGAAGTTCAGTAAATGGTTTGCCAGTAAGCTCGCTCCGCTGATAGCCGAATGCCTGGCTGGCGGACTGATTGACGTCAACAATGCTCCCATTGGCTGTGTTGATCAGAATGGCGGCAAAGTGCATCTCATCAAAAAGCTTGAGCAGGTTTTCTGCTTCTGCATGTCCTGTCGTGGTGGAACATGCATGTGGGAAATTTCCGTTCATTGCGCGGTGGCCCTCCGCTCAATTCTGGTTGAGACATTTGACGAATATGGTTGCGAATGCTCGCGGAGACAGCAACAAACAGCGAACTCAATTCTTGGGTGAATGCTGAATCCGGACTTGTGGGTCTCCGTGTCGAAAATCAAGGAAGGAGCCTGAGTTGCTGCCAATCTCCAGGAGCTCAGATCACAAAAAGTCCATCACCATGCAGACGTGCCAAACCGAGTTGTGACATCTGTTCATGGATCGTGAGGCTGGTCGTGCCAGCGACGTGCCAAGTCGCCGGTACGACCACTCTTCTTCGTGCTTCCGGCGTTGTCGCAGATACAAGGACCAATTACGCAGACCGGAACTAAGCTGCTCGACGCAGACTTAGAGCAGTGGCGAATCGACGTCTGCTCTCCCGATCTCGCGCGCTGGGACCGTGTCTTCCTGCGTCGCAGACTCCACAACCTGCCGGTCATTTCTTTCCAGAATCTCGACCGTCGAGAAGATCGAAAAGTAGGCCAGACGCCATGGAACCAGCAACAGTTTCAACCACGTTCCCGGCATCACTGTCTGCAAACCACACTTCACACAATCAGCCGGTTGAATTCCAAGCAGAAATGCGATCGACCTTGATTGACCCGATAAAGAAAGCTGAAGGGGTAATTGGCATGCAGGACAGCGGTAGCTGAAATCCTGTCGCATTCGAAGGCGGACAGATGCCATTTCAAGTCTCACTACTTGCGCAGGATCAGGATCTCGATCCTAACCTCACACCCTGCAAATGCCTAACTCTTCGTGCGCATTTGCCTGCGCGAAGCAGAATCCGGAGACTCAGATATTGCAGGAGTCTGTAGACAACGCCGCGCCTGGAAAGTGTCTTTCGCCAGATCGTATACGGTGACGACCGCCGCCGAGTTTCAGCGATACGGCCGCGGGCGAAATCTTTCGGCGCGGGGCCCCGATGGCGCAGGACCATGGTTCTGCATCGAAAGCAGGGCTTCATACCCATCGCTGCCCTGATTCCACATCACCGATTCCACTTGAAATCTGTTACCATCAAAGACCATCCATTCGCCAGTGACCGGGACTCTGTCCGCTTTGCACTTCACGGCCGTTCCGACAAAAAGTGCAACAAACTCCACTTTGGACATCGAAGATTCCTTGATCGCAGTCAGTTGTGCTCAAAACCGAATGTCGTTCGAGTCGATCCGCTCGATCAAGTTGTCAATTGAGCAGGAGATTCCGTTCAGCTTTTTCTCGATCGTCCAGAGCTTGGTTGCCAATACCATCGCCAACTGGTGCACATTGGCGGGATCAGTCGCTGCCAATTGTTCCATGTAGTGTTCGAGATCCAGACGTATCGCGTCGTCTTCATTGTCGTTGTCTGTCATTTGGATCCCTCGGTTTTGAATTTCGAACTTGTAAGTTTCTGTGCCTCAAGCGACGTCAGGTCGATGCGATAACGGGCCCCGCGAATGGCGCGCTTTCGATCTCGATCCGTCATCCGGCGCCACTCCTGTTTGATCGCCTTGATCACCACCAGGTCGGACAGCTTGATCGGACTTCGAACTGTGAAGAGGACTCCGATGTTAGTCGCCTTGAACGAGTGAGCGATCATGTCCACAGATGTGTGCTCCGATCGAAATCAAATACTCGGGTCCATGAGGTCCCAGGTTTCGGCAGTTCTGAGGAAGTACGTTTCGAAGTATGGCAATGCGTCAATTTCAAGACCCAGCTTCAGTCGGTGTTCGGCTTCACCCTCCAGCGATTGATCAAGCTGACCGTTCTCGTCAAGCAATAAAATGACAGCGGAGAGTCCGAGAGTCTCTGCGGCCAGTTCCCCGTCATCCTCACACAGAAGTACGAGCAGCTTCCAGTCTCTCTTCATTAATTCCAGTCTCTCAACTGGATCTTCGACCGTAGTCCATTCCGGCCAACGATCTTTCAGGTAAGCCAATGCTGATGTAACGAGGCGTGGTTGTCGGCCCAAAACAGAAAGAACGCGGTACATTGGACCTGCTTTTGTTAGTAGCGAAGCGCTCGCAGGATCTCGACGGAGATCTTCGTGGCTTGCCTCCCGCGACAAATGCGACATCGCCGCGGTTCTCGGGATGCCAATCGTCTGAACACGCTCTGAAAACAATGGCGGAAGGATCTGGGTTTCTGGTACAGCGATGAGAATACCGATACCACTTCGCTCCCGCAATTGCACAAGTATCCTCAACATCACAGTTGATATGAAGATGTCGGCATCCGCATCTGATTGCGGTACCAGATGGACGTGCCTGCGGTCCAATTTGAATTCATCGTTCAAAAGTTGTTGATGAAAGCATCAATGTCACTTTCCTGTAGCAAGGCTCGAATTAGCAATCTCAAATGAGGCGCTACAGCTTCAAGCCTCCCCCTCATGGGTAGGATTCAGCCTCGGTTCCTTCAGGTGTCCCGGTTTTTGCTACAGCCGTTACAAAGTTGCCTCGATATCCTGACTTGAAGAAGAGACGCAGCATCCTGGTCATTTTTCGTGATTCTTGGGAACTGTCTTTCCTCGGCCCCGCCACCTGCAATGGCGGGGTTTCTGCAAGTTGAATTGGCAACGGTGTCTCAAAGAGATTCCGCGAGTCTTAACTTTGTCAGGCAATTTTTCTGGCAAGAATCGTCGGTACGATTCGATGACGAATTACTCGCACAAAGTGTCACCAGTGATTGCGAGTCAATGTCCAGTGGCCTCACCAGCGAAGTCCTGAGTTTCTGGTGAGGCCACTCTCTTTCGTACGCCCTGCATGGCCGCAGGTTTGAGTACAATTTAAGCTCACGCCGCATCACTCACTCAAGAGGTGCCGAAGCGTCTGGACACGTGGTGGCGCAAAACTGAATCGCTACCGACTCATAGGATTCGCAGGATGACGGCTCGCATTCCTGTTGAGGAAATGATTCCCGATGATGGAACCACAGTCCTTTGCTGGGGCTGGCTGGTGGATGACACTGCCTTTGAAGCATGGCTTGCCTACTATGAGAAGGGCTATTGGCGCCTGATTGGCAATAACCGACCGGTGCGAATTGTGACTCATTGGTTCCCGATTCGCTGATGGTCGGCCTCGTAGACTTCGCATGGCGTTCATTTTCCTACGTAACACTCCGGTCGCATTTCCTTTACCATGTCCTCAGACGACGCAAGGATCCCTGGACGCGATCATTGGAGGCACGTGCCATGTCTAAGAACCAGTTGGACAGTTCAACAGTCGATCCCCCAAACCCCAGCCACGACGGAATTCCAACAGTAACTCCGGGCCACGCTGCATACAATATCGTCACTGACACTGTGACCGGTGTTAACGTTCGTTGGAGCGATAATCGGTTGCAGGCAGTGATCGTCATTGCCTCGATGGTCGCCGCCTCACTGGTCGGAGCAATCCTTGCAGCTCTGAATTCTCAATGGAAATTGCCGTGGTACGGTGGCGCCTTGATTGGGTCGTTTGCTGGTCTGGTGATCGGCATCTTCGGAAGTGGCATTTTCCTGATGATTTACCGTGCTTCGCGTCACATCAAAGGAAAGCACGATTAGGGCCGTTTCACTACCGTTTACAGGATGAGGGCGGCGCTTCCCATCGGCAAACCGTGCCGATCAGACAATTGAAGTTCAGATTCGCGGCCAGCGCTCAGCGATTCCGATCGTTTCCGGTCATTCGCGCGTTTACCAAAGATCGATGAATTCGTTGGTCTGTCCAGCAACGGCCAGGAGAGCTCCGGTGGTGTAACCGTCGGGGCTCTCTTTTTGTTTGAGACGAATTCGATCGTTGCCACATCATGTTGCTTGATCGTCCTGGCTTCGTAAGAATGATTTCAGCAGCGGCGAGACGCACTGGTTTCCACTCTCATCACAAACGTCAATCAGAGTTTTCCCAAGCCAATTCCGGCGAGTCGGATTCAGTCCTGCAGACAGAAGCTTCTGAATCAACTCTGGATCTTTGAGAAACGTGAGTTCATCGCTGACTTCGAGCTGCTCAATCACACCAGGGTGCGTGGCCAGCAGCAGGTCCAGCAATTCGGCATCGCAATTCTGCATCACACAGCGCAGGAACTCATCATGTCGAGTGACCGTCGAGCCCTGACGAATTGCATCTTTTAATTCCTCAGTGTTCATGCGGTAAGGAGGCAGACAGGCCCCGTGTTGCATCAGGAGTTGCTGCAGCGGCTTTGCTAATTCACCATGATAAACCTCGGCAATTGTGAGACAGCATTCGCAGGAATCGACGCCGCCATTGGGATTTGCGCCGCGCTCGAGCAGTAGTTTCGCGATGGAAACGTGATTTCCGCAACACGCCTCATAGAGTGCTCGGCCCTCAGGTGCACAATCTTCCGGCTGCCGTGGATCCGCTCCATGGTCCAGCAACAGTCGTACAATGTGCAAGTATCCCGAACGTGAAGCACGTGACAGCGGGCTGATTCTCGACGAGTCGAGTTGTCGCGCCTGAAGGCTGTCTTCGTCCAGAAGCTTCAGAATCTGTTCCTGATCACCCACGGCGGCAGCAACGGACATCGAGTAACGGGCACCCAAAGCGAGCAGGTATCCCACCAAAACCGACGTGTTTCGCATCGACGAATGCGTGCGTTCCCGAGAGTCACGATACCAGTAATCCGTGGCGCCGTTCACGGCGAGCAGCAGCGGCGAATTTCCATCCGCTCGCAATGCATCAATCGGCGTACCTAACTCGGCGAACCGTTTCAACCACTGCAGTTGTCGAGTGATTACGCACCAGTGAAGTGCATTGTTTCCTAGGGCGTCACTTGCCGTAACAAGTTCCGGTTCTTCCACGATTGTCTTTTCAATGGCGACCGAATCTCGGGCCACAATCGCCTCACGGAGACGATCAAACCGAGGTCTATAATTGAATCGACTCTCCATCGCACTGATGAGCAAAGACTCGATGGTCCGGTGTCCCGCGTCACGCGCCGACCGCAGCAGTTTATCCCAGGAGTCGTATGTGTATCGCGATTGCCCTGGGTCAGCCCCGCGTGCCAGCAGCAGTTCGACAACTTCAGTACGTCCGGCCTGCACAGCGCGGTGAAGTGGAAACTGATACCAGTATTGAGCATTCACCAGGCGACCGTCTTTATCCAACAGTTCGGTCACGCGTGCAACATCTCCAATTCCAGCCGCCTCAAAAAGCGCCCATGCATCATTCCCATCCAGGACTTCGACACCATAGATATAGGATGTTGTCTTCATTTCCGACGGTTGCGAAATCAAGGCTGAGATGCGCGTGTCGGGTGCGGGATTCTGATCGGACATGGGAAGGTCTCCGACTCAAGAGGCAGGCGGGAATACCGGTGGGGGTGAAGCGATGGCGGGGCGAGGGCGGGAACAGGCAGCGAACTCAATTGTGAAATGATGCGCCCGTGCTGGGCAAAGATCTGCCTCATTGGCGTTCAGGAAGGTGATGAAATAACCTGCAGATCGAAGATGGGATCGTAGTTGGAGAAATTATGGATTCAATGCGTATTGAAAAACAGCGGTTACTCAAGTTTCCCGTTGATCGTGTGTGGCGTGCAGTGAGTGATGCGAGTTGTTTTGGAAAATGGTTTGGTGTTCGGTTTTCCGGGCCTTTCGTCGCCGGAGAGTATCTTTCCGGACGGATCGTTCCAACGGAAGTGGACCCGGATGTGGCCAGGTTACAGGAGCCTCATGCAGGCAAATTGTTTCAGATTCTGGTTGCTGCTGTGACACCGATGAGCCGGTTTGCGTTTCATTGGCACCCATTCGCCATTGATTCGAACCGCGACTACTCTGTCGAGCCAATGACGATGGTGTCGTTCACGTTGCTGAACGCGGATGGACAAACGCTGCTTTCCATCACGGAGTCTGGTTTCGAACAACTAACGCCGGAGCGTCGCGACTCTGCGTTTCAAGCCAATGATGGTGGCTGGGACCATCAGCTGCGACTGATCGAGAAGTACCTTGCACTGCCGGAGTGATCCGCGGTCATGAAGAGCGATGATTCCGAAGAACGGTGCTGTCATCGCTGGATTTTCGACAAGGCCTGTTTAGCTGCCGCTGCGACGCTGGTGTCCGCATTTGTTGTTGCTGTACTCAGAAATGCGACACTCTTCTCAGTCCCCAGTTTCTCTAATGCGAGGCAAATCGCCTTCATCAGAGCTGGCTCGGCCGCTGCACCTCGACGCAGGAGGATGTCCTCGGCGACGGGGCCACAATGAGCGAGCGCCTTTTCCGCCTGCTCTCGCTCGCTGTCTCCCATGCCGAGCAAATCGATGAGGGCATCGCAACTTGACTCGCCACCAATCTTGCCCAATGCCGCACAAATCCTGGGGCGCACGAACACGCTGAAGCGGTCTGCAGCAAGTTCGCGTAAGGCAACGGCATCTTCCGGACTACCCCAGTCCCCCAGCACGTCAATTGCCGTCTCCTGAATCTGAAAGTTGCTGTCCCTGATGAGTGGCTTGACCTTCTCAACAATGTCCCGTCGCGACCTATCTGCCGGTCCGGCTGCGAGTTTTGCGAGCGCATCCTGACGAATGAAGAAAGTCGGGCTCTCCAGAGGATCAACCGCCTTCTGAGGCTCCTGCGGCTGATTGCGAAAGAGTCGCTCAGGTTCGTAGATTGCAAGGTACAAGGCGAAGAATCCGATCAACAGGGCCGGCATGCCAAAGCTGATGAACAGCACATACAGCAATTTGAATCTCTGGCGACGCCAGTAATCTTCACTCATCATGTTTCAAAATTCCCCAGAAAACCCAAGTGAGACTTCCAGCGATGTCCGTTGAGAAGCGACGACAGTCAACACTTTGCTGATTTGCGTTTCTTTCCGATGACACCGCGCTGCCTGGCTTTTTCGATGTATTGGAGGCAGTCCGGTATTTTGCAGTCTGTCTGGCCGACATCCACAGACACTGTGCCAATTCGTCGCCCCGAGGCGATTGCAAGTTGAGTCAGTCCTTTGACGTGGCAGCCGACGGCGATCAAAAAACTGTTCATAGCATATCGAACGCGGTTTCGTTCTGTATGGATGTCAGACTCGACGCGTTGAATCAGCGTCGTAAGAGTCTCGATGTCCAGTTCGGCATCATCTTTGATCGCCACCAAACTGCTCACAGTCATCCAGCCAATGACATTCAGTGGTTCCTTGTCGGCATCAATCCACTCCATCGCAAGCTCCCAGCCAAATCGGCTTTCGGCAGCGACCCAATGAACTGTTGAGGGCCAAAGGGCTCCACTTGTGGCCCGCTTCGCCCATTTCCGCAGATCCTTTCTGGTCATCTGCTGATCGTCTGCAATCAGGCCTGCGAGATACATCGCGTCGTAAACGCCCGATTCGTACAACTCGAGAGCGAGTTGGTAATCCCTCTTCACTCGCTTCTGAATTTTCTTCAAATGCTCAACCTTGACGCCCCACACGGGCTCAGCGACCCCATGACGAAGCAGAGTTCTGCGAATGCTCTCGGACGCATAGGACCTAAGCTCATTGAGAATTGCTTCGGCAGTCTCCACTGATGTTCTCCTGTCAACACAACATTGCATTGCCGACCGATCGCCTCCCTCCGTGCTGATCGGCGTGTAATTATGGAGCAGCCCCGGGGACCATCACCATCCAGCCAACATTGAAACGATCCGTTACCATTCCATAACACGGCGACCAGAACGTCGCACAGAGAGGCAAATCGACCCTGCCGCCGTCCGCAAGTGCATCGAACATCCTGCGAGCATCAGCTTCCGAGTGAATGGAAATCGCCAGGCGGAAGCCCTCAAACCGAGTCTTGTCATCACATCCGTCAGAGGCCATGATTCGGACTCCGGCGATCGTCATCGAGGCATGCATGACTTTCTGCTCGAATCCCGCCTGCAGCATTCCTTCCGGTGTGGGATCCGGGCTGTCGGAGAATCGCATCATCATTTCGACCTGCGCACCGAGCGCCTGTTTGTAGAAGCCGAGTGCTTCTTCGCAACGACCGGCGAAGAAAAGGTAAGGTGTAATCTCTGTTGAACTCATGGCGACTCCTTTGGGATGTTGGATGGTATCTGTGAGCCGCCTCATCGTATGAGGATGGCGACTTCGAGCAAAATGATTGGGCGAATCGAAACTCTTGAAATCACCGGGAATTCACTAACATCCCACACCCACAAGCTTCTTGATCGTTATTCCAGATCATACAGCGTCCGACGATCGTTCGACGAACGCGTCAGCTTTGATATCGTTTGTGTCTCGGGACACGGGTTACCTCCCCAGTCCTCGAACGATATCCGCTTCCACCAAAACGAGACCTTCTCATGCGCCAGAGTGTGTTCTTCTTGATGCTGTTTTCGGCGACCCGGCTGTTTGCTCAGGAGGATCCTGTCACAGGCTACGCGCCGGTGAACGGGCTGAAGATGTACTACGAAATCCATGGAGAAGGCGAGCCGATAGTGATGCTTCATGGAGCCTTCATGACCATCACCGGCTGGCCGGAGTGGATTGAGGAGATTTCCAAAACGCGCAAAGTCATTGCGGTGGAAATGCAGGGACACGGCAGAACTCGCGACATTGAACGCGACATGAGTTACGAAAACCTGGCGGATGACGTCGCTGCTCTGCTGGATCATTTGAAGATTCCCAGGGCTGACGTTCTGGGGTACAGCATGGGAGGCGGCGTTGCGATGCAATGCGCAATCCGTCATCCGGAAAAGGTGCGTCGCGTCGTAGTGATCTCTTCCGTCTTTCGACACGACGGATGGGTGAAAGAAGCTGTTGAAGCCCTGCCCCAGATCACCGCAGAAGCCTTCAAAGGTTCTCCTCCGGAGGCAGAATACAAACGTCTCAGTCCGACACCGGACGACTTTCCGAAGTTCGTCAAACGTGTGGTTGCCGCTCAACCGAACTACGACTTCGGGGCGGACAAAATGAAAGCCACGGAAGCACCCATGTTCTTCATTCATGGAGATGCCGATGGCGTCCGTCTGGACCACATTGCGGAGATGTACCGACTGAAGGGCGGCGAGCTACATGGCGACATGCAGCCTCATCCAGCTTCTCGACTCGCCATCCTTCCAAACACAACGCATGTCTCTTTGATGGCTCATGTCAAAGAGATCGTTCCGATGGTGAATGATTTTCTGGATGCGAGTGCTGCAACGCAGTGACGAGGGGCTGCGTCTGATTGAGAACGTCAGGGCAATCAAGAGTTTGAATTTGCCATGTGACGTGCCGGTCGGGAAGGGCACAGGACGCAACAGATTGGCTGGATGCGTTCGTAATACTCGGTGCGGAGAACCACTGGAATCACTGGTTGCTTTGATGACAAATTGTATAGCGCGAGCGGACGAGCGACTCCAGGTCTTCTCTTGCAACTTGCCATATCGCGAACCAATTCGACTCCGTCGTCAGGATTAACGCTTCACGGCCCCTTATGGATTCGCTGCAACCGTCGACAATGGACCTCTGGCTTAGAGCTACTCATGCGGGAGTCACACCCGCTTGTCATCAAACGATTTCCAGTCTGCACGTGCGTCACTTGGTTCGGGTGATCGGGACTGGCTGGAATGTTCGAGTATGCGAATCACTCAGCCCCTCTACCCACAATAATCCCGGATGGACCAAAAAAACGACGACGGGAGAAAATCGAGAATTCATGTCCCACTCGTGAAGAAGCAGCTTTTCCGGAGCATCAAACAGGGTGGAACCAACTTGAAGCAATCGATTGACGTCGTTGTCGGTCCCTGCTGAATCCGGGGTTCTTACACATGTTGGGAGAAGTCAGATGTTGAGTTTTCGAGTACTTTCTGGGTTGTTGTTGCTTCCAGTCGCCCTTGCGTGCGGAACCGCGGGGCCGCCGGCATTTGCTTCAGCTGCACGATATGACGACTGGGCGACGATCCATCGTCAGATGGGTGCCACAGGGAAAAATGGTTATCGGCCCATGACGTCAAGGGCCTATCAGAATTCGGCCCGATTTCATTCACGTGCATTGAACTCCTATGGAACCGTCGTTGAACGGATTCCAGCCGAAACCGCTCGTGAGCATCTGACGCAGATTCAAACGAGCGTTGCGGCGATCAACAAAGAGATCAAGAAGATTGACCCGGAGACCGCAGAAAAAGCTGGGGTTCAGGAAAACGTGGCCGCACTCCTGAAACAGCTGGCCGAATGCGAAAAGATGTGCTCCATGGCGGACAAAGCCATCGACGGAGAAAAGGTTGATAATTCTGCAGTCTGCACACATTGTGTATCTCTCGAAAAGCAACTGGCGGCGATTCGCAAAGAAGAAGATGCAATGCTGAAGAAGCTCGGAATCGCGCTTCCTCAGGAAGACGCCATCCATGAACAGGAATCGAAGAAATAGCATTGAGTGTTTTTTCCGCAGCTCATTTCTCGTCACCAGCCGTAGCCAATTTGGATCTGCGGTTGGTGGCATCTCTTTCAAATGGTTTTGTTCCCGATGGATCCATTCGCCACCATGAACGCTGCAATGAATTCAACATCGCCATCGGAGCCGCAGAACGAGGAGTCACCATGTCGCTTGAGGACAGCCTAGTTAAACTTGCTGTCACCGGCGATCGTGAGGCTCAGAGGCTGATCTATGACTCATTGAAGGGGTCTGTCAGCCGACTGGTTGCGCGAATTGTGGCTTCGTCGGATGTGGATGACGTGATACAGGACGTCTTTCTGCATGTGTTCAGCGCGCTTAGTACATTTCGCTTTGAATCTCAATTCCCCACCTGGGTTTATCGGCTGGCGGTGAACGATGCGCTGCAACATCTTAGGCGGCAACGACGTCGAGACATGGTGCCGTTGGATAATCTGGAGATTCCGGAACTGGTTTCTCAATCGGATCTAGAGAATAACGAAATGTTGAGTCTCGCCATTTCGAAACTGGAGCCGGAACTACGGGTCATCCTGCACTTGAAGGAGGACCAGGAGGCGGACTACGCAACCATCGCGGAGATCCTCCGAATTCCGGAAGGAACCGTCGGATCGCGGCTCAATCGGGCTCGGCGAGAATTAAAGAAAGAACTGCTGGCTCTTGGTTGGGGAAACTGAAATGAATTGCGACGAAGTCGGGCCTCGGCTCTCGGAGTTTTACGACGGTGAATTGCCGGCAGAACTGGCTGCAGCGATCAGTGCGCATGTCAATAGCTGTGACAAGTGCACGGGGGAACTTCAGTCCTTTGGGCAAATTGCGGGCCTGTTCCGCGAACAGCGTGATCTGACTTCTGCGCCAGAGAATTGGCCTGAGTTGGCTGTGCGACTGGATAAGCAAAAGGAGAGATTTCAGCCTTCGAGATTCTGGCGGTCGGCACAGCGTTCGCTGCCCTTGTTGGCGGCATCACTAATCGTTGCAGTGGCGATTGGATATTGGGTCGTTCGGAAAACGTCTCACGAAGAAGTCCATCGCGTTGCGGCGGCTCATGTGCATGAAACTCTGACCCGATTCCCGGAAAAGCCACAGGCAGTCGTCGATGAATTGTCTGCTGAGTATCAGGGGACGCAGGTGACGCTCGCCGCTGCTGGGGAATTGCTGGGATATGAACCTGTCGTCGCGAAATTCCCGTCCGCCGGTTATCGAGTCGCCTCTACTCATGTGCTGCAGATGCCTTGCTGCAAATGCCCGGCTTCAGTGTGTGTGCGTGAAGATGGGTCGGAGTTGCTGATCTTTGAACATAAGGAAGAACAGCCGATGTGGTTTGGAGATTCACCCCGTATCTCAACAAACTGCGGCGGCCAGACATGCCAATGCGTGCAGTTGCCAAAACAGTTGGCTGTCACCTGGAAAGTAGGAGCCCGATACGTAACCGCAGTCGGTGTCAATGGTCTGGAGGAGATTGCCAGTTTGATGACGATCTTCAATCACTCGAATTCTTCAGGATAGAGCAGAAGCGATGACAACTCACGATCGCAATCAGTCACGAGATTTGACAACGGCAAAGTCTGACTCTGAAGTCAGTTCGGATCCTGGCGATATCACGCGCCATGCAGTATTGGAGTGATTCAGGGCGTACTTCGGAAACGTAGAATCCGTCGTGCGTATCTGGGAACCGATCTTGATTTGCCAATGTCAACTGAGACTGGTGTTGAAGTCGGACTGATGATCGGAATGGCTGAGGCAGCAATGCTGGGCCTGGGGCATTGATATTGACGCAAGGCGAGGAAAGAACTGATCTGGATCTCGCACAGTGTTTTGCTAGACTGCCTCCGAAGCCTCTACTTGACTGAATGGTCATGTTTCATCGCATATTCTCAATACTACTGATCAGTACGACCCTCGTGGGGCCGTCAGTGTGTTGTTGCACAATTGCAAGTGCAGAGGCTCCCGCATCTGCACCAGCATGCTGTTGCCAATCGCACGCCATACCAAAGAATTGTCCAGACAATTCCCGTGGCAAACACGAGTGTCCCTGCCGTGACCACCAATCAGTCGCCGCCCGGCTTGATGACAGCCTTATCCTGCAGACATCAGCGTCTGTAAAGTCGATTGTCATAGACATGGGAAATGTCCCGCCCGGTTTGTTTCAACAAACTGATGCGGTTTCGATATCTGAAGCAAACTCCCCTCCCGGAGGACGTTCCCCTGCGGGTCGAGCGTTGTTGATTGCGCAGTGCATCAGTCGCTGCTAGCGGCAGCTCCCCGATCAGCGAAATGCTGTTGCCGCGCAACGCACCTAGATCGATGATTGCGAATGTCTATGACTGCATAAGTCGCGTCTCGACCGGATCCAAGTGCCGGGAATACGCCCGCGACACCACATTTGCTGAATGCGGAAGTCGGTTTCTTCTGCGGTGCGATCGCCGTGGATATCCAATTATTTTTCTCAACGCTCAGCTGCGTTCGTGAATGCAAGGAGTCCTGTGATGAGATTCAAAGAATATCTGCTGACTGGCGCAGTGTTTTCTGCCGGCGCTCTGACTGCAGTTGTCGCTGGCTGCAGTGCACAATCTTCCCCGACGGAAACTAATGCGCCCACCGGCGCTGAAACCGCAGTTCGTTTTCCGGACGCAGGAGTCACCGCTGTCGATTCCGCAGAAAGCAAGAGTGAGGCCGTCGTCGATGCTGAGGAGCATCCTCACAAACCCGGGAGTCATGGAGGGATCATCATCCCGATTGGCTCTGACAGTTATCATGCAGAAGCTGTGATCGAAACCAACGGGAGCTTGCGACTGCTGATGCTGGGCAAGGACGAGACTCGAATTCAGGAAGTTGATGTCCAGCCCGTCAAAGCGTATGTGAAGGTCGTGGGCGATCCCAGCACCACTCCGATTGACCTTGCCGCTGTCCCTCAGGATGGCGACTCCCCGGATAGGACATCTCAGTTTGTTGGCGAACTGCCCGAGGCTTTTCGCGGAAAGCAACTCGACGTCACCATTCCCAATCTGCGAATCGCCGGCGAACGGTTTCGCGTCGGATTCACAACCGTGACGGAAGACCATTCGAGCGAAATGCCTGGCAGCCTGCCAGCGGATGAAGAGCGGCAAGTCTATTTGACACCGGGCGGAAAGTACACCGAAGCTGACATCAGGGCTAATGGAAGCATGACGGCCTCACAGAAGTTCAAAGGGATCAAGTCGATGCACGATGCAAAGCCCAAACCCGGCGATCGCATCTGTCCCATCAGCATGACCAAGGCAAATCCGGACTTCACATGGATCATCAATGGGAAGCCCTATCAATTCTGTTGCCCGCCATGTGTCGACGAATTTGTAAAGTTGGCCAAAGAACGACCGGAAGAGCTTCAGGACCCGGACACATTCATCAAGTCAGACAACCCCAAACCGTAACTGTAATCCAAAGGAGAATCACAATGGTCAAAACTCATTCGGCATTTTTCAACATCGCCACGCTTGCACTCCTGTTTTTTATGGGGTGCCAGCAACAAGCAGAGCAGACGTCGTCTCAGCCAACTACGGAGGCGACGCCAGCGGAAGCTGATGGTCCCGAGAATTCAGATTCCGGCGACGCAGACATTGAGGCTGCGATCGCGGAGCTTAATCCCGAAGATCGAGCAGAGGCCAAGTCGCAGAGATTCTGCGCAGTGATGACAGACAATCTCCTCGGTTCCATGGGCACGCCTTTGAAACTTGATGTCAATGGGCAACCCGTCTTTGTCTGTTGTGCCGGCTGCAAAAGCAAAGCAACGAAGAATCCCGATGCGACTCTCGCGACAGTCGCGAAGTTGAAAGCAGAGAACAGCGGCAACAAAGAATAGTCAATTCAATCCTTCTTCTGATGAACGGACGATGACGATGAAGCTCCAAATTGCAGGTCTGCTGGTCGCGGTTCTTGTGATCACTGCGTCAGTGGAAAACAGTAATGCAAACGATCCCGTGCTGATCGCCTCGGGGCCAGCCGCAAATGCTCCCAAACAGCCTCAGGTGGCTGTTGGTCTGGATGGTTCTGTCCACCTTGTCTACGGGATCGGTGACACTGTGCAGTACGCCCGATCTTCGGATGGCGGCGTCACGTTTGAAAAGTCACTCACAGCGTTTCGAGTCCCCAATATGTCGCTGGGAATGCGTCGTGGGCCCCGGATCGTGACAACAGAATCTGCGATTGTTGTGACCGCAATCGGAGGACGCATGGGAAAAGGCCGGGACGGTGACCTTCTGGCGTGGCGATCCACAGATCATGGAAAGTCATGGCAGGGACCCTCACAAGTGAATGACGCCGCAGATTCGGCGCGAGAAGGGCTGCATGCGATGGCGTCTGGAACAGACAATTCCATCTGGTGCGTATGGCTGGACCTTCGAGACAGGAAATCGGAAATCTATGTCTCCGTATCAAAGGACGATGGTGCGACCTGGGAGGCCAACCGCTGCATCTACAGATCGCCCGATGGCAGTGTGTGTGAATGTTGTCATCCGTCGGTCATCGTCAATGGTCGAAACGTCCATGTCATGTTTCGAAACTCCGTCGGCGGAAATCGAGATATGTATGTGACAACTTCAACGGACGGAGGCACTTCCTTCTCCGAGGCTCGGAAACTCGGTTCAGGTACCTGGATGCTGGATGCCTGTCCAATGGACGGCGGCATGCTGGCTTCCGGACCAGACGGTGCGATCTCCACAGTCTGGCGACGCGACGGAAACGTTTACGCTGCGGCTGGAGATGGTTCGCCGGAAATTTTGCTTGGGCCTGGCGAGCAGCCATGGATCGCCGGAACCACAAAGGGCTCGATCATCGTGTGGACCGCAGGTCGTGAGGGTGATCTATTTGTGCAGAACTCGAATTCCGGGGACTCGAGGAAACTGGCGGCAGCGGCACGAGATCCGGTCATTGCCTCTTCGGCGAACGGAAATGGCCCCGTGGTTGTGTGCTGGGAATCCAGGCTCGTGGGGCAATTCACCGTAATGGCAACTCGCCTCGATGTGGCCGGTTTTGATTCAGACCGTAAGAAATGACCTGCTCGCGAAAAGCAGACATCACAACCGAATCCGTAAGTCTCTGTTAGGGATCACGATCGTGAAGCACTGGCGCTGGCTGGCCATCGTCTGTCTCATCTCCGCATACGCGATTGCGCATGAGGGGCACAAGCCTCTGCCGACACGTGGTATCGAAGTGAACTCAGAAACCGGCAAGATGATCCTGACACTGTCGGCACGTACAACTCTCGATGTGCAGACAGCGGAAGTCAGCACGCAGAAAGTGAGTCAGTCGATTCTGGCTTACGGAACGCTGGTCTCGCCGTGGAACCGGCATGCCTTGGTGAGTTCGCCGCTGTCCGGGAGGATTGTCGAACTGTTCGTGACTCCTGGCGAATCTGTCAAAGCCGGTCAGGTGTTAGCCGAACTCGACAGCCCGGAACTTGAAAATCTGCAGTTGGAAATCCGGAATGCACAAACTGCGCTCAATCTGGCTCTCAAGCTGAAAAGTTCCGCGGATGAAGCCGGCAGGACTGGAGCAATTCCCGAGATTCGGGCGATTGAGGCTGCGAATCAGGTCCAGCAGGATCGCGTCGCGCTGGAAATTGCCTGTGCGAAATGGCGCGGCCTTCAGTTGCCGGAAGAAGTCTTGGAGACGATGCTGCAAAACCCGAATGCATCGCAGCAACAGTCGCTTTCTCTGAAAAGTCCCATCGATGGAACGGTGACTCATGCTGATCTCTCCATCGGAAAGGTGATCAACTCGAAGGAACACCTTTTTGAAGTAGTCGACCTTTCTGCGTTATGGCTGAAAATTGGGGTGCTGGAGAAAGATCTGGCGCGTGTGGCCATCGGGCAGTCGCTTGAACTGACGCTGACAGCATTTCCCGGGCAGATTATCACGGCTCAGGTTGATGTCTTCGGCCAGTTCCTTGATCCTCAGACGCACCTCGGAACGGTCTGGGCGTCGCTGTCGAATTCACCACAGAGTGGACCACTGCTGCTGCCGGGAATGTCGGGACAGGTCCGGTTAATGGTGGGTGAAACCAGTGAAAACGTGGTGGTACCGATCTCCGCAGTGATTCGTGACGGAGCCGAGCGATTCGTACTTGTTGAGGAAGAGCAGACGCAGGTCGCGTCAACGTATCGGAAGCAGTCGATCGTTTTTGGCCAGCGGATGGGTGACGTGATCGAGGTCCATGAAGGAAAACTGTTTCCCGGAGATCGTGTCGTTACTCGCGGCAATCACGAACTCGGTGGCTTCTTTACCAAAGGTGTGCTGAAGATCAGCAGCGAAACGGCACGCGATATTGGGTTGACAGTTCATCCGGCTTCGTCACTGGAGCTGGCCGATACGATCACGGTCGACGGTCTGGCGGATGTTCCCCCCTCAAAGCGTACGGTGGCCTCGGCACAGATCAGCGGGTCAATCGCACGGATTCTGGTCGATCGAGGTCAGAAGGTTCGTGCTGGTGAGGTACTGGCCGAAATCATCAGTCAGGACTTCCAGACATTACAACTCGACTTCCTGCGAGCACACCTGGATTCTGAATTGCAGAAGCAGATTCTGAGTAACCTGGGCGAGGCTCGCGATGCTGTGTCCCAGCGAAGGTTATGGGAAGCAGAAAGTCGACTCAACCTGGCAAACGGTCTTCGCGAGAATATTCGCCAGCGACTGATGACCGTCGGAATCTCAGAGGAACAGTTGGCTCAGCTGATGAGTACTCAGTCGTTGTTGCCGGCATTGCCTGTCCGATCCCCGATTGACGGAATCGTGATGGACTTTGACAAGCTGCTCGGGCATGTCGTTCAGCCTGATGAGCCAGTCTTTGAAGTTCACGATCTGTCTCAGGTCTGGGTGCAGGGATTTGTTTCGGAGCGTGATCTTTCGAAAATCGAGGTCGGACAGCCGGTGCGTGTCCGCTTTGTTGCGGATGCAACCAGCGTTGTCTCCGGAACAATTGTCCGCAGTGGTCGTTCGATAGGACAGGACGACCGAACTCTTTCTGTCTGGATTGAACTCCAACAGATGCCACGGGTGCCGATGCAGCACAACATGCTGGCCCGAGTGACGATTGAAACGGGAAAGCTCTTCGCACAGCTTGCCGTGCCACGCGATGCCATTGTCCGAGAAGGCGCTCGTTCGTACCTGTTCATTCGCAATTCTGATGACATTTTCGAGCGTCGCAGGGTCGTCGTCGGTCGTTCTGATGATCTTTCCATCCAGATTCTGGAGGGCCTGATGCCGGGCGAAGAAGTGGCCGTTGGCGGAGCCAACTCGCTCCAGACGGGCTATGCCGCTTTGAAGTGATTGCTGGCTGCCGGGCGTTGAAGAGTCATCCGTTGTCCCGTCGCACATCGTGGAATGAGATCCTCATGCTGAACTCCATCATCGCTTTCTCTCTCAGGAATCGCGTCCTTGTGCTGATTGCGGCGACGGCCGTGCTGATTTGCGGCGGCTATCAATTGAGCGAGATGCCGGTTGACGTGTTTCCCGACCTGAATCGACCGACTGTAACAGTGATGACAGAAGCTCCCGGCCTCGCGCCGGAAGAAGTCGAAGTGCTTGTCACGCGACAAATCGAATATCTGCTGAATGGAGCAACTGGCGTTCAGCGAGTTCGCTCTGCTTCCGGTGTCGGTCTGTCGATCGTGTGGGTTGAGTTTGACTGGGGTACAGACATCTATCGCGATCGTCAGATCGTGGCGGAAAAAATACAGATTGCTCGCGACCAGCTTCCTCGCAACGTCAATCCGGTCATGGCGCCGATTTCGTCCATCATGGGTGAAATCATGCTGCTGGGATTGAGGTCAACAAGCACGCCGACAGACGAACGCGCCGCTGCGGAACTGAATATGGAACTGAGAACACTTGGGGAATTCACTGTTCGCAATCGACTGCTTGCAGTGGAAGGTGTTTCTCAGGTCACGGTTATGGGAGGAACTCTCAAGCAATATCAGATCATCACGTCCCCTGCCCGATTGGCCGCTCAGAATATCACATTGGAGCAGGTAACCACTGCTGCAGAGAAGGCGAACGTTCTGTCCGGCGGCGGAATTATGGTGCGATCACCCAGAGAATCGCTGATACGGATCAGCGGACAGAGTTTGACTCTGGAAGACCTTGAGAACACACCAATCGTCTGGCGAAATCAGCGAGCAGTGCTGCTGAAGGAAGTGGCCGACGTCCGATTCGGTGGTCCTGTGAAGCGAGGCGACGGAAGTGTGCTTGTGCGCGAAGGAGACCGGGTTGAAGGGGGATCGGCTGTGATTCTGGCCGTTCAGAAGCAGCCCAGCGCGGACACGCTGAAACTTGACCGGCAGATCAGCAGCGTTCTGGAAGAACTCCGTCGGGATTTACCTGAAGGAATCGTCATCGAAGATCGCATCTTCAAGCAGGCCGACTTTATCGAGGCCGCTGTTGAAAATGTCGTCGAGGCGGTTCGAGATGGGGCAATCTGGGTGGTGGTTGTGCTGTTCCTCTTCATGTGGAATTTTCGGACCAGTGTGAGTTCACTGACGGCCATGCCAATTTCGATCCTTCTGACTGTGCTGATCTTTCGCTGGCTGGGTATTTCGATCAACACAATGACACTTGGCGGTATCGCGGTAGCGATCGGGGATCTCGTTGACGACTCCATCGTCGATATTGAAAACATCTATCGGCGACTGAAGGAGAATCGACAGAAGGCTGTGCCGGAGAATGCACTCAAGGTGATTTATGACGCGTCGTGTGAGGTTCGCAACTCCATCGTTTATGCCACCTTGATTGTCGTACTGGTCGTCTTCCCGCTTTTCTCAATGGCTGGCCTGGAAGGCCGGATGTTCGCTCCGCTCGGCATTGCGTATATGACATCGCTGCTGGCTTCCCTGGTCGTTTCGCTGACGATTACTCCGGTTCTCGCTTCGTACTTGTTGCCGCAGGCCCGATTTCTGGATGACAAAGGTGATCCATTTGTCCTTCGAGTCCTGAAGTCCGCCACTGCGAGGCTGCTTCGATGGACTCTGCGGCATGCCAATCTGGTCCTTGCAGGCACTGTGATTATGGTCGGGGTCGCTGTCTCTGCACTTTTCTGGATGGGTGGTGAATTCCTTCCGCCCTTTAACGAGGGCACCTTCACGATTAGTTTTCAGGCGGAGCCTGGAACAAGTCTGGATGAGAGTCAGCGACTGGCACAGCGTGCGGAAAGGCTCCTGCTGGAGATTCCGGAGGTCGTTGCGATCTCGCGACGTACAGGACGAGCGGAGCTGGATGAACATGCCGAAGGAGTGAATTCGTCTGAGATCGATGTTCGGGTTCAGGAACATCGTCGTCCCAAAGACGGGTGGGGTGCCGCGATCCTGCGAATGATCCCGATCGCACATCTGTGGGGATTCGAAACAAACGGACGCCCTCGCGAACTTGTGCTGGCAGATATCCGCGATCGGATCACTCTGATTCCCGGCATTAAGGCCAATATCGGTCAGCCCATTTCACATCGACTGGACCACATTATGTCGGGAGTCCGAGCTCAGATTGCCGTGAAGGTCTTTGGCAATGACCTGCGAGAATTGCGGAATGCGAGTCAGGATGTCTACTCCGCGATGAGCAACGTACGCGGTGTCGTTGATCTGCAGCTGGAACCTCAGGTAGAAGTGTCACAGGTACGTTTGCAGGTTCGTCGTGAAGACGCCGCGCGTTATGGCCTCGCACCCGGAGATGTGGCTGCATTACTTGAGACCGCCTATAAAGGACGTGTGGTTTCACAGATTCTGGATGAAGATCGCTATTTCGGGCTGGTCGTCTGGTACGACGAAGCATCACGAAATGATCCTGACGTCATCCAGCAGACAATCCTCGAGACCCCATCAGGCCGCAGAGTTTCGCTCGGCGAAGTCGCCGACGTGCTGGACACCACCGGACCTAATACTCTGAATCGAGAACACGTGCAGCGAAGGATCGTCGTCTTTTGCAATGTGGAGGGGCGAGATCTTGCGAGCGTTGTTGGTGAAATCAGGGCTCTGACCATGCCGATTGAAGAGCGCCTTCGCGCACTTCCTGGCGACTATCGCATTGAATTCGGCGGCCAGTTCGAAGCACAGCAGGAAGCAAATTTTCGACTGCTTGTCCTGGGAACAGCATCAGTCCTTGGCGTCTTCCTGCTGCTGACGAAGTGTCTCTCTTCGTGGCGAGCTGCATTGCAGGTCCTAGCCAATATTCCGCTGGCGGCACTGGGTTCCGTGGTGACTCTGCTGATTGTCAATCAGCCCAACTCCGAGTCACTTCAGGGGGCGGAGTGGTGGCAGTGGCCAAAAATCTGGATCAGTGCCACCAGTCTTTCCGTCGCGCATTGGGTTGGCTTTATTACCTTGATTGGCATTGTGAGTCGTAACGGGATCATGATGATTTCGCATTACATCCACTTGATGGAGCATGAAGGAGAAGTGTTTGGCGAAGAGATGATTATCCGTGGCAGTCTGGAACGTCTTTCACCCGTGATGATGACAGCGGCTACCAGCTTTATCGGCTTGTTGCCACTCCTTTTCGGAGCTGGCCAGACGGGGAAAGAGATCCTTTATCCGCTGGCTATCGTTGTGTTCGGCGGCATGCTCACATCAACAATTCTGGACCAGGTCGTCACTCCGGCACTCTTCCTGCGATTTGGACGGCGAGTTTATCAACGAAGAAACGATGCATCGCAGGGGTGAGACCATATGGATGGGCAAAATCTCTGACGTTCTCTTGCAAAAAGGTGGCACGCCGCCCTGCCGTTCGATGACAATCGCAGATCCCACGAAACTAACGAGAATCTGACAGCACCTTGACTGAAAAGAACATTCCGTTTCGAGCTTCGAATGAATCCAATCAATTTTGCACTGCGACGGCCTCGCACCGTGGTAGTCGTACTGACCACGATTGTGATGGTCGGGCTGAGTGTCATTCGCCCGTCTTCGGTGGACGCGTGGCTGCGCGATCGGGGTGTGGAACTGCCGTTGAAAAGAATGGCAGTGGACA
>VFQT010001289.1_pt1 | contig 31082 bp, 30 predicted proteins | sample 3512381 | NCBI WGS metagenome assembly VFQT01 (sample SAMN10412376, study PRJNA504923) | tailings metagenome | isolation source: Relicate 2 Philex TSF3 active mining site | place: Philippines: Tuba, Benguet | collected 2017-08-29
ATTGGGAGGGCGGCCGTGAGGCCGCCCTCTTTTTTTGTCGAAAGTGTGTAATTAATCCCGAATTTGGGTCTCGTAAAGATGCGCGTAATGGCCTCCGGCCGACATCAATTGTTGGTGATTTCCGCGTTCAATCACCGTGCCTTTCTCGAGAACCAATATCTCATCAGCCTTGGCAATGGTGCTTAATCGGTGGGCAATCACAATGGCCGTTCTTCCTTCCAACAACCGGTCGATGGCCTTTTGGATCAATTGCTCCGTCTCCGTGTCGATGGCGCTGGTGGCCTCATCCAGCAGAATGATTCTCGGGTCAAATGCCAACGCGCGAATAAAACTGATCAGCTGTCGTTGTCCGAGCGACAAAGTCATCCCTCGCTCCATCACATTGTAATTGAATCCCCCGGGTAATTTTTCAATGAATTCATAGGCACCAATGGAGCGCGCCGCATCTATCATTTTTTGAATATCAATGGCATCATGGTGCAGTCGAATGTTGTCCTTCACGCTGCCACTGAATAAAAATACGTCTTGTAATACCAGGGCGATTTGCTGTCGAACCGACGTAATATTCATCTCCCGAATATTGATACCATCGAGTAAAACGTCTCCTTTCTGGTGCTGATACAATTGGTTTACCAATGAGGCGATGGTGGTTTTGCCTGAGCCTGTGGCCCCCACGATGGCCATCGTTTTTCCTGGTTTGAGGTCGAAGGATACGCCGCGAAGCACCCATTCTTCGGGGTTGTACGAGAACCAGACGTCTTTGAATTCTACGGCTCCTTGGAGTACCGGGGCAGGGGTATTTACTGTGGCCTCAATATTTTCGGTGTCATCGATCAATTTGAAGATGCGGTCGGCAGCCACGATGCCCATTTGAATGTTATTGAATCGATCGGCAATGGCACGAACAGGCCTGAAAAACAAGTTGATGAACATGATGAACGCTGTGAGTTCTCCAAATTCGATGTCGCCTTTCACCAGTGATCCGCTGCCGTACCAAACGATCAGGGCGAAACTGCAGGCAACCAGCACTTCTACTATAGGAAAAAAAATGGCGTAATAGTAAACACTGCGGATGTTGGCGTCGCGGTGGGCTTGGTTGATTTGGTCGAACCGACGCATTTCTTCTTTCTCGCGATTGAACAACTGCACCATTTGCATGCCGGTGATCCGTTCTTGCAGAAAGGCATTGAGTTTGGCTACTTGATTTCGGACATCTTGAAAGGTATCGCGAATGCCTTTTCTGAATCGGTTGGCGGCAAGGAGGAGCAGGGGGACAACAATCAGGGTGATGAGGGTGAGTTTGACGTCCATGTAGAACATGCAACCCAGAATCACGATGATTTGAATCAAATCGCCTGCGATGGTGATGACGCCCGATGAGAACAGGTCTGTAATCGTCTGAATATCAGATATTGAACGTGTAACGGCTGTGCCAACGGGGGTTTTGTCGTAAAAGGATAGTTTCAACCGCGTAAGGTGGTCGTAAACATACTGTCTGAGTTTGAGGATGACCGATTGCGCTATGCTCTCGGATAGATAAGAATTGGCGAATCCGAGTGTGGCTTGCAGCAGCAACCAGCCCAGCAGAATCAGGGCCCATTTTTCCAGCAAGTGAAACTGCTTTGGAATGATAACGGAATCGATGACGATTTTATAGAGGTAGGGTTGAAAGGCGGTAATGACACTTTGAACGATGGTCAATAGGATGGCCACAATCATCCAATGTTGTTGGAATTTCGCCAAGGACAAAATTCGTTTGAAGAGGGTCCATTGTGAGGCGGTTTTTTCTGCGGATTGTGACTTCATGAATGCGTTGCAAAAATACGTCGATTGAATCAAGGTTTGGATATGTGAATCTGAGATTTGACGCGATTTTTCATGTTTTGGGAAGGGATGGTTTTGGGGGGAGGTGGTGCCCCAAGAATTGTGTAAAACTTTTGTTCGTTAATGATTTGTAAACCCTTGGTTGTGGTTCGTAATATTGCAGTATGGCTAAGCACATTGCGGTTGCAGGAAACATCGGCGCAGGGAAAACCACCCTCACGAATTTGCTGTCGAAACACTACGGTTGGGAGATGCAATTGGAGGATATGGATGACAATCCATACATCTCTGATTTCTATGAGGATATGCAGCGTTGGAGTTTCAATTTGCAGGTGTATTTTTTGACAACGCGGTGGCGTCACGTTCAGAATATCCGCAGCGGAAAGCAAACGGTGATTCAGGACAGAACCATTTACGAGGATGCGCACATTTTTGCCCCCAATTTGCATGCCATGGGGTTGATGAGCACCCGTGATTTTGAGAATTACAAGCAGTTGTTTGATGCCATCAGCAATCAGGTGGATCCGCCGGATTTGTTGATTTATTTGCGTGCTGGGATTCCGAAGTTGGTACATCAGATTCAAATGCGGGGCCGTGATTACGAGGATGCCATTCGCTTGGATTATTTGAAACGTTTGAATGAGCGTTACGAGGCTTGGATTAGCAACTACAAGGGTAAGTTGCTCATTTTTAATGTAGATGAGATGGACTTTCAAGAACGCCCAGAAGACGCTGCAGAAATCATTCAAAAAGTAGAAAGCACGTTGAACGGTTTGTTCTAATGCACTTTCAACAGCCAAATATGCTTTGGGGATTGCTGTTACTGGCAATACCGCTGTTGATTCACCTATTTCAATTTCATCGAACCAAAACCATTTATTTCCCCGGTGTATTCCGTCTAACACAACGGTTGCAGCAGGCGCGACAGCGTAAAAAGTTGGAGCATTGGCTGGTTCTTGCGTCTCGCATGCTGGGAATCGCATGCTTGGTATTGGCCTTTGCGATGCCGAGTTGTGAAAGTCAAACCCAATCAGGCAAGGGTTATTCTCACGTGTTGTTGATGATTGATAACGGCTTTTCCATGTCCGTAGAATCCGATGAGGGTCAGATCATGGAGCAAGTGAAATCACAAGCGCGCGCAATCCTCAGTGATTTACCGGCCGAGGCCCAGGTGAAGCTCATTTCTCAGAGCTTGCAAACAGAACTCTGGATGTCGCCCAGCCAAATTACCTCTATTTTGGATACCCTTGGCGTAGGTCCACAGCGATATTCTTTGAAGGATTGGGTAGAAAAAGCAATGCTTGCTCAGCAGGATCCCGGCGTTCGAAATTTGGCGGCGGTGGTCTTTTCCGATGCCCAGGCTTCTTTTTTAGCGGGGTTGCCCGCGCTGACCCAACAAAATAATATCGATTGGCGGTTTTTGTCCTACGCGATAACCCCCGACCAGGTGAAAGGAGGGAACTTGAGTCTAGATACGGCATGGTATGTGTCGCAGTTCGATGCCAATAGTGAAGCCTCAGGGTTGTTGATCAAAGCCAAAGTTACACACCGCGGGGGCTCGTTGAGAGAGGCCCGACTGTCGATGTTGTCCAATGGAAAAACCTTATTTGCCCAGTCCAAGGAGATTGCGCCGGGACAAACAGTAGAATTTGAAGGCGTCATTACTGCTGAAAATGCCAGTCAACCACTGATATTACAGTTGACGAAAGACGGATTTAGCTACGATGATCAATTGTACTTGCATCCGGTAAAAACTTGGCAAACCCAGGTGGGGGTTGTGGGTGCAGATCGTGCGATGGATGCGTTGTTTGCTGCGCAACCGCTGCTGAAAAAACGCTCATTGAATCCGAGGGACTTTGAAACGGTGAAACCTGAAATTTCGGGATTGGATGCGGTGGTGGTTTTGGGCGATGCAAAATGGACAGAAAAGGCAAGGGTGGGGTTGAGAAGTATGGTTGAACGGGGTACAACGCTGCTGCAGTTTCCGTCGACCATGACGGTGGCCCCCGCGGAGATATTGGAAGGTGTGGCATTGCGAGGCTCTTGGAAAAAGGTGCCGCAACGCATGGCGCTGGCGGGATTGAATCATCCCGTGTTTCAAGGGGCTTTTTCGGAAAATCTATCCGATAAAGTTCAATTGCCCGAATTTCAAACGGGATTTCAGACAGAGGAAATGATGGATTGGGAAACGGTGATACAATTGGAAGGGGGACAGCCGTTGTTGATTTCCCGAAGAATTGAAACCGGAATGCAGTGGATGTGGTTGTCTGATTTGAAAGAAGGGAGCCAAGCCTTTCTAAACTCAAGTTGGTATTTGCCGTTGATTACCCAAGTTTTGGCCAGCAATTCCATTCAAGAAAAACCATTGTATGGTGTACTCTTTTCCAAGCAATTGTTGTCGCTTCCCGCGCCCATCGCGGTGGATGAACGGGCTGCTCAATTGCTGGGCGATCGCGGAGCGTCTGTGGTGGAGTTGCAGGTGAATTCAGAGCGACATACTTCCCTGTATGTAGGGACAGAACCGAGTTATGCCGGCATTTTTCAACTCAAATCGCCCATCGAAAAATCGGCCACTACCTTGGCATTCAACTGGCCGAGGAATGAATCGGTTTTGATGTCCGATCCGGACCTCGACGATAAACTGTCGCATACAAACCTTTCCTGGAAACCGAGTGTTGTGGATGGGAAGTCGTCAATTTTGCAGAATGAGCCCTTAAAGGTGCTTTGGCGCTTGTTTATGTGGGGGGCTGCCATTTTCTTCGCGGTAGAGGCGATGTCGTTGCTGTGGCAATCAAGAAACAAAAGACTGGAAAATCAATAAAATGAATCATACCACCCTGCTCCAAAACGTGAGACTATTCGATCCTCAAAGTGATTTGCACAATCAACGGGTAGAGATTTTAATCAAAGATGGCGTTATTGAAGCCATGGGCGATGGTTTGGGAATGGCGGCATCGGAGTTGATCGATGGTGGTGGGGCTTATGTCTCCGTAGGTTGGCTTGATGCTTTTGGATACTGTCCAGATCCCGGTGAACCTTGGAAAGAATCCCTGATTAGTTACGGCGATGTGGCTCAGCAAGGTGGGTTTACCCATGTGGCTGCCTTGTGTGGTTCGGCACCCAAATCGGACAATGAATCGGTGATCGCACAGGTGAAACAGGTGGGCACATTACAGCGTGCGGCTATCATTCCTTGGGGGTTGGCGAGTGTGCAAGGGGAAGGCAAGGAAATGGCGGAAGTGTTTGAAATGCACGAAGCGGGGGCGGTTGCGTTTACCGATGGGATGCACTCGAGCCCTTCCTTGGGTCTTCGTACCAAATTGATGCAATATTGTGGATCCTTGGGTTTGAAATATGCTCATTTTCCATTTCAGAAAACGTTGGCTCCCGACGGCAAGATGCACGAGGGTTTGGTGAATGCTTCGTTGGGATTCAAAGGGATTCCCGCTGTGAGCGAGGTGGTTGAATTGATGTCGGACATCGCCTTGGCCAAACATTTGAATGTGTCATTGACGGTTTTGGGCGTGAGTTCTGCGGAATCCGTGGATGTGATAAGACAGGCGAAATCTGAAGGCGTATCGGTTGTGTCGGCGGTACCTGTGATGAATTTGTTATTTACCGATGAGTCGTTGAGTGGCTTTGATGAGAACCTCAAAGTGTTGCCTCCGGTGAGAAGTGAAGCGGATCGTAAAGCGTTGTTGTTGGGATTGTTGGATGGTACATTAACGGCCGTGATCAGCAATCACCATCCTGAGGATATTGAATCGAAAAAAGTGGAGTTTGACTATGCAGCTTGGGGTGCGGCCACATTGGGAATTACCTTCCCGATGATGTGCAAAGCCTTCGAGAACGAGAGACCTGAAAATTGGGTGCCTTTGTTATATCGGGGTAGTCGCGCGTTTTTGGGCATGGCCGTTGACGGGTTACGCGTAGGTTCACCCGCAGATCTTACCTTGTTTGAGTTGGGCAATGACTGCGATGTGAACGGACAACGTTGGGCCACGAAGGCATACAATGTGCCGAAGGTAGGCGGGTTGTTGAAGGGGAAAGTTTGTGGTACCATCCGCAAGGGTTGTTATATGAAAAATCATGATTGATCGCATCAAATTATTGGCCAATCGCGCGTCGGTGTTCCACGGCGTGTTGGCAGGAATATTCATTTTCATGGCCAAAATTGTGGTTTATGTAAGTCAGCATTGGGAATTTCGATTTTTGGTGCCGTTTACGGTATTGTCGTTCCTGATTATTTTGGCCGCCATGATTATGGGTGGTTTGGGTGATCGCAGGCAGTTAGAGGGCAATCACTACACCTACAAACGGGCGTTGTTGAGTTGCTTGCGGACGGTGATTTTTGCTGTGAGTTTGGGTAGTTTGGCCGACAGTGTGCTGTACGGTTTGGTTGATGTTACACTGGTAGATCAGACCAAGTCGATCTTGATAGAACAGTTGCAAAACGGTCTGGGGCAAACTAAGTGGATGTCGAATGAAGACATGGAGCGATTGGTAAAAGATATTCGGGCTACAGAATTGGGCACGGTTTGGGCCTATTTCAAAGGACTTCCGGGCTTGGTGATTGGCAATATGATTTTCGGTTTAATTGTTGCGCGCTTTTTGCGGGTCAAACAAACCCAAGATTGGTTGAATGATTCCGAGGTGGCCTAAGCGATAATTACAAAATAACGATGATCAAAGCCATTACATCTGCGCAGAATCCATGGTTAAAAGATGTGGTGCTGTTGCAAGAAAAGGCAAAACATCGCAAACAATCGGGAAAGTTTACGGTGGAGGGCTTGAACGAAATTCGTTTGGCCATTAAAGCGGGATTGACACTCAAAGAGCTAGCCATTAATCCGAAGCGAATGGATTGGGATGGGTTGCTAGCCGCTCTTGAGTTGCAATCTTTCCCGTTGAATACCCATCAATTGGAATTGAACGACATCGCTTGGGCGAAAGTGGTGATGAAAGAGTCGGGGCAAAATGCCTTGGCCGTATTTGAATTGCCCAAGGCGCTGCCTGAATGGAATCCACAACAGGGAGAGTTTTATTTGATGGTTGAATCGGTGGAAAAGCCGGGGAATTTGGGGGCTTTATTGCGTTCGGCGGATGCCGCAGGGGCCAGTGGGGTTGTGCTTTGCGATGAGCGCATCGATGGATTTCATCCCCAGGTGATTCGCAACAGCGTGGGTACCACCTTTACGGTTCCGTTGTTTGTGATGACCTCTGCCAAGGCATGGTCGATAATACAAGCCAATCGGGTTGATTTGTTTACCACCTTTATGGAGACATCGGTGAGTGTTTGGGAGGCGGATTTGACCGGTTGCGTAGCGATGTTGGTGGGTACTGAGCACCAAGGGGTTTCTGATTTTTGGCGCGATAAAGGATCGAACATCAATATCCCGATGTTTGGTTCGGTGGATAGTTTGAATGTATCAGTAGCGGCGTCTTTGTTGCTGTATGAGGCGAAGCGACAGCGAGAATTGCAAAAGCCATGAGCCATAAAATAACCAACATAGGGGTTTTAGGCGCCGGCAGAAGTGCGGGTTATTTGATTGAGTACTTGGGACGGTATTGTGGGCAAACCGGACGAAAACTGCGCGTGTACGATGTGCAATTTGCGCGTTTGAAGTCCTCTTTTCAGGTTGCGGATTCGGTTGAATTGTTAATGGCGCAGTTAGACGACCCAGAGACCTTGGAGGCCATAGTGGCTGACTTAGACTTGGTGGTAAGTTTGCTCCCGCCCAGCATGCACGCGGGTGTGGCAGAAGTATGCTTGCGTCATCATTGTCACCTGTTTACTGCTTCGTACACATCTCCCCAAATGCAAGTTCTGGGCGAGGAGGCGAAGAAAAAGGGTTTGTTGTTCATGAACGAATTGGGCTTGGATCCAGGCATCGATCATTTGAGTGCGAGTCGGTTGTTTGATCTGGCCAAGGCACGAGCACTGAAGATCGAATCGTTTGAAAGTCATTGCGGTGGTTTGGTGGCCCTGGACGATTGTACAGACAATCCGTGGCAGTATAAATTCACATGGAATCCCACCAATGTGGTGCTCGCAGGTCAGGGCGGTGAGAGCATTTGGAAAGAAAATGGCCAAGAACAACGGGTCGATGGGACATTGGTATTTGCCAAGGCGCGAACCATTAAAGTGCCGGGTCTGGGTTCGTTTGACGTATACCCCAATAGAAACAGTCTAACCTATGAAACGCTTTATGGGTTGGAGGATTCCATGACGCTTCTGCGAGGGACTTTGCGTAGGAATGGATTCTGTCGTGCCTGGGATTTGCTAGTGCGTTGTGGGTTTACAGAGTCGGTAAGCGTGGGTGGTTGGTCTACGGTGGGTGCGTGGTTTGAAGCGCTAACGGGGTTTGAAAATAGCCAGGCTTGGGCGATGTCTCTGGCCAATGATCCTCAAACGGCGGGACTTGATCAATATGTTTCGTTTTTGCGATTGGATGAAGGGGTGTCTGGTTTGGTGGTTGATGATAAAACGTCTGCACAGATCTTGGAGGCCATTTTGTTGGATCGATGGTCTTTGGGTCCTCAGGACAAGGACGAGGTGGTAATGGTTCATAAATTGGGGTTGTGTGATGAAGATGGGGTTGCGCAGGCTTGGTATTCAGTCCTACAGGTATTGGGCGAAGGCGGCGATCGAACGGCCATGGCTAAAACGGTGGGGCTGCCATTGGCGATGGGTGTGGAAACATTTTTAGAGGGGGAAGCGAGCGGTTTGGGGGCGGTTGTGCCTTTCGATAAATCATGGTATTTGCCCATTTTGCACAAACTTGAAAATCAAGGAATTGTGTTTAAGGAATACCTCTGATTGTGCAATTATCCACACCGCGAAATTCTAGGGCGGTTTGGTGTTAATTTTGATAGTGCAACCATCAGGATCAGGTATGAAAAAAATTTCTCAAGTTATTTGCAGTAAGTTGTTGATTGCGAGTGTTTTATTTTGTTATTCACTGGGATTGTATAGTCCATTGATGGCGCAAACAAAGCAACCTGCAGGCAAGGCGGCTACGCCATCGGTGCAAAAAGGTGCGGGTAAGCCGGAGGCGGCATCCGGAAATGCAAATGGGAAACCCGGTTCTAAAACCGGTGGCGCCCCGGCCAACAATACGGCAGGATCCACGCAAGCGGAAACCGCCCCAGCCGATTCGGCCACCTTGGCAAACGCCCCGGTGATTTTGCCTACAGATACAATTTTTGCTTTGCAGGAGAAGTTGATGGGTCATACCTCCTCTACGGAGTCGGCCGCGATATCGCCCGATGGAAAATGGGTAGCTACGGGAGGATGGGATCGGAAGGTTTTGTTGTATGCATTGGATAGCAATGGGGTATTTAAGTTGAGTCAAACCTTTACGGGTCACAACGGAGCGGTAACATGCTTGGCTTTTGATGCCCAAAGTACCCTATTGGCGAGCGGTTCAAAGGACTTTTCTTTGCGTGTGGTGGATTTGGCCACGGGCGCGCTTAAATTTCAAACCATGGACCACCGAGATGCACTCACTGCGGTAGAATTTGATGCTTCGGGCAAATTTGTGATGTCGGCTTCGGCGGATGGAACCATTCGTTTATATGATGTGGCGAATCCCACAAACAATCAGAAGCCTAGGTTTTATACCTATGGGAAACCCGTGAACGACTTGGCAACGGCACCCAATGGTAAAACGTTCTATGTGGCCAATAACAGCAACAACGACGTAGAAGCGATTGATTTTACAGGTAAGGTTTATCAACGATTTGTGGGTGTGCATACCATGCCGGTAAACTGTTTGGCCATTTCCAACAACAAGCGTTTGTTGGTAACGGGTGGGAACGACAAATCTGTGGTGATCTGGGACATCGCAACGGCAAAGCCGATCAAAACACTTTTGGGACATACATGGAAGGTGAATTCTGTGAGTTTTTCGCGGAATGATCAATATTTGGTTACCACGGGGAACGACGGTGAAGTGCGAATTTGGGATGTGAATACGGGCGTTTGTGTATCCACGCAGAAGAATCTAATCACCGCAGCGAGGGAGGCGGTATTTACGCCCAATATGAAGCGATTGATCGTGGCCGGGAAAATGGTGGCGCAGGGAAGCACCTATGGAGCGTTGGTGTACACCACACCACCGATTTGGCATAAGGCCAAGCCCAAGCCCGTGAAGCCGGAGCCGGTGAAGCCTGTAACGCCAGGGGGCAATGGTAAACCCGCACCAAAGCGTTAACTTTGTAGATATGTCAGATCAAAGCATTCACAGTGGTAAGGCCCCTGAGCCGGTGGGATTGTATCCCCATGCCAAGCGCGTTGGGAATTTGTTGTTTTTGAGCGGTGTAGGTCCCCGAGAAAAGGGCACCAAAAAAATTCCTGGCGTTGAATTGAATGAAGCCGGTGAGATCGTGAGTTACGACATTGAATTACAATGCAGGAGTGTGTTTCAGAATGTTCGATGGATTCTGGAAGATGCGGGTAGCAGCTGGGATAAAATTGTGGATGTGACGGTGTTTTTGACCAACATGAAAGATGATTTTCCCATTTACAATCGTTTGTGGGCTGAGTATTTTGGTGAGAATCCCCCTTGTAGAACCACGTTGGAGATCAATTGCCTGCCCACCCCCATTGGGATTGAGCTGAAGGTGTTGGCTACCATCGATTAAACAGTAAAGCATGATGGAGGCGCAGCGTCTGCAGTTTTTGGATTATATCGCCAAAACCAAGCGGATGTCTGCTCATACCGTGTCTGCATACGGCAATGACTTGTTGCAGTTTACCGATTTTCTCGCCACACAATACGTAACCAGTCTATTAGATTGCAAGCCCATTCACATTCGTGGATTCATGGCGATGTTGTTGCAGAACAATCTGACCCCTCGATCCGTGCATCGCAAGGTGTCGAGTGTGCGCGGTTGGTTTAAATATTTGCGCAAGCAGGGTGAGCTCGCTGTGGATCCGATGAGTAAAATCGTGTTGCCCAAAATGCCCAAGGTGTTGGTAAAGGACATCCCTGCGACGGATTTGCACAACCTATTTGCGCGGTTTCCATGGGATGAGGTTGCCAATGGCGAACGGGATCGGCTGCTGTTGTTGTTGTTATATACAACGGGGATGCGTTTGAGTGAGTTGATTGGGTTGAAGGTGGGGGATGTTGATTTCTACCGACATTCATTGCGTGTATTGGGGAAACGGAACAAGGAGCGGATTATTCCTATGCACCCTGAGATGGTGGATTGGTTGAAAGTGTATTTAGTGAATCATGCGGGCCCTACGTTGTTTGTGACCGAAAAAGGCAAACCGCTCTATCCGGTCTATGTATATCGATTGGTGAATCACTATTTGAAGTTGTTTTCCCATGCGGCGAAGACGAGTCCTCACGTGTTGCGGCACAGTTTTGCCACGCATATGCTCAACAACGGGGCGAATTTGTTGGCGATTAAGGATATATTGGGGCACGCCAATTTGTCGGCGACGCAGGTGTATACCAAGAATTCATTTGAAAAGTTGAAGCAGATTCACGCGTTACATCCGCGAAAGTAAAAAAAAAGCCACCCGGAGGGTGGCTTTGGTATCTTTTCAGCGCAATGGTAGGGATTATCCTTCTACGTCGGCTGTTTGCATTTTCTGTTTGTATGCCGCACGAATTTTCTGCATACGCTTGGTGATGCAGGGCTTCTCGAAAGCTTGACGAGCGCGAAGTTCCTTAACAACACCAGTCTTTTCGAACTTCTTCTTGAACTTCTTCAATGCTTTTTCGAGCGAATCGTTTTCTTTTACGTTAATTACAAGCATGTTAAATTTTATTTTGGGTCACAAAAATACGATTTTCTTTTCAAAACGACAAGAAAAATTAATCTTTCAGAATGTTTCTTGAAATTACCAACTTTTGAATTTCGCTGGTGCCTTCTCCGATGGTGCACAGTTTGCAGTCGCGGTAGAATTTTTCAACAGGAAAGTCCTTAGTAAATCCATATCCACCAAAGATTTGCACGGCTTCATTGGCGCAATACACGCTAACTTCTGAGGCATAGTATTTGGCCATGGCGCCTTCTTTTGTCATGCTGAGACCTTTGTTTTTTCTATCCGCGGCCTCAAGGGTTAACAGTTCCGCTGCTTCGATTCGTGTTGCCATATCGGCCAGTTTGAAGGCGATGGCTTGAAAATTGGCGATGGGTTTGCCAAATTGTTCGCGTTCTTGGGCATATTTAACGCTGGCTTCGAATGCGCCTTTGGCGATTCCCAGGGAGAGTGCGGCGATGGAGATACGACCTCCATCGAGAACTTTCATGGCTTGGATGAATCCGTCGCCGATGTTGCCAAGGACATTGGATTCGTGAACGCGACAGTCTTCGAAGATCATTTCGGCGGTTTCGCTGGCGCGCATGCCCAATTTATTTTCTTTTTTACCGCCTTTGAATCCGGGAGTGCCTCTTTCCACTACAAAGGCGGTGATACCGCGGGAGTCGAGCAGATCGCCCGTTCTGGCCAATACCACGGCTACATCGCCGGTAATGCCATGGGTGATCCAGTTTTTTGATCCGTTGATGATCCAATATTCGCCTTCTTTTTTGGCGGTGCATTGCATGCGAAGGGCATCGGAGCCGGTATTTGCTTCCGTGAGGCCCCAGGCGCCTATCCATTCTGCGGTGGCCAATTTCGGCAGCCAGCGCTTTTTTTGTTCTTCATTTCCAAAGGCGAGGATGTGACCGGTGCACAAGCTGTTGTGGGCGGCCATGCTCAAACCAACGGACCCGCAAACTTTGGCGAGTTCTTCGATGCCGGCGGCGTATTCGAAGTAAGACAGACCCGAACCATTATATTTTTCAGGCACCAAAACGCCCATCAATCCCAATTCGCCGAGGGCTTTGAAGATGTGAATGGGGAAGGTTTGTGATTCGTCCCATTCCATCAGGTGTGGGCGGATGTTCTTTTCGGCAAAATCTCGTACGGTTTGTCGTACCATTTGCACACTTTCGCTCTCTTGAAAACTTGCCATAATTGCTGAACAAAGATAGAAAAGGAATGGTTTGAAATTTCCTAAGAAATGTCATTTCCGACCAAGTTGATGAGTGTCGATTTTTTTTAGTCGATGAAGTGCAGATACGGGGCGATTTTGGCTTTGGTCTCGGGGTTGATGCCTTGCATGGATTGCCAATCGTGGTGGGTGAGGAGGGGGTGGGAGGCGAGGAATGGGTGCAGTATTTTGGCAATTTGCGGTCCAACGTAGGGGTGTTGGTACAGGTTTTTCCAGTTGGGGTTGGGGTTGAGTTTGGTGATTTCTGCGGGCGAATATTGGAAGGTAGGGGCAAGAAATTGCGCCAGGAGGGTATCGAACTTGGGGATTTCAAGCAATTGCATTGGGTTCACAAACCCACCGAGTTTGAGTTTATGTCGGATAATTTTTCTGGCTGTAGCGGGACCGATGCCGGGAAGGGCTTCCCATTGGGCGGAGTCGCGGAGGTTCCAGGCCTGCGGCCTGGAACCTCCGCGGCCCGACAGCTTTACGGCTTGCTCCAGTTGCCGGCCGAGCCGAAGGCTGTCGGCCGGCAACAAGCCACTCCTGCCTCCGGGATTTCGTTGTCTAAGGGCCAGGAGTAGCTCTAGGGCCAGTTTGGGATTGAGTTTTTTATCTCGCTGGGAGGCGTATTTCGCCATGGCACCTGCGATGTTCAGTGGGGTTCTTTCCCATTGTTTTTGTTTCCTCTTCCAACGCGCGGAATCGCGCCAATGAACGCTGGGGTCTTGCCAAATGGGGCCGGAATCTGATCCCGTGTGGACCACGGTGCTGTGGACCAATTTGTCATTGGTTGCCAACCGATGGCATCGTTCCATGCCCAAAATAAGAAGGGTCGTTATGGCAAACCATAACGACCCTTTGGTGATCGAGTTTCGTAATTCCATCCTCCGCTGCCGTTAATCTACGGCAACGAAATTAGGCGAACTCAGCGAGCTTTTCTTTGCGATATTCGCCAGAGTCCAATTTGTTTTTGATAGATTTAAAAGCCTCAATGGTTTCTTTCACATCTTCGAGGCTATGAACCGCTGTGGGGATCAAACGCAAGATAATCATGCCTTTGGGTACTACAGGGTAAACCACAATGCTGCAGAAAATATTGAAATTTTCACGCAAATCATGGGTGAGGTGGGTGGCTTCGGGAATGGTTCCATTCAATACCACGGGGGTTACAGGCGTGGTGGTGATACCAATGTTAAAGCCCGCCTCACGCAATCCATTTTGCAAGGCGTTGGTGATGGTCCACAATTTTTCCTTCAATTCTGGCATCGTACGAATCATCTCCAAGCGCTTGATCGATCCTACAACCAAAGGCATAGGCAACGCTTTTGCGTAAATCTGTGAACGCATGTTGTAACGCAAGAACTTGATTACATGTGGCTCAGAAGCGATGAAGGCACCAATGCCCGCCATCGACTTCGCAAACGTTGAAAAGTAAATATCTACTCCGTCGATGCAGTCTTGCTCTTCAGTCGTGCCCGCACCAGTTTTTCCCATCGTACCAAAACCATGGGCATCGTCTACGAACAAACGGAAGTTGTACTTCTCTTTCATCGCAACGATTTCTTTCAATTTCCCTTGTGAACCTGTCATTCCAAATACACCCTCGGTGATGACCAAAATGGCTCCGCCGGTGGTTTCAACCATCTTGGTGGCGCGCTTCAACTGCTGCTCCAAGCTCTCCATGTTGTTGTGGTTGTATACAAAACGCTTGCCCATGTGCAAACGAACTCCGTCGATGATACAAGCATGAGATTCGGCATCGTAAACAATCACATCGTGACGGTCAACCAATGCGTCAATCGCACTCAATACCCCTTGATAGCCATAGTTTAACAAGATGCAATCGGGCTTTCCAACGAAACTCGCCAAATCGCGTTCCAACTGCTCATGGTAGTTGCTGTTTCCGCTCATCATGCGGGCACCCATGGGGTAAGCCATTCCGAATTGAGCTGCCGCATCGGTGTCTGCTTTCATCACATCGGGGTGGTTGGCCAAGCCCAAGTAGTTGTTCAAACTCCAGTTCAAACGCATTTTTCCGCGGAAAATCATGCGCGGACCAATGGGACCTTCCAACTTGGGGAATGTGTAGTAACCGTGTGCGTCGTCGGCGTGCTGGCCCAAAGGGCCCATGCGCTCATGTAATTTTTCGAAAATATCTCTCATGATGTATGACTACAAATAGTATTGATGCAAATTTAACAACCTATTGACGATAATTGTGACATAAGTTGTTCTCTGTTTGTGAATAAGGTTAGGGATTGTGTCAACGACCTACCACAAAAACGCAGGGGCTTTTTCCGAAGGTTTCGGTTTTTTTCTTCCATTCTCCGATGGTTTGTGTGCGAATGGACTCCCCTTCGGTATGTAAATCCTTGGCGATACACAGCAACATATCGGCTGGCAGATTTTTGCAGAAGTATTGAAGCAAACGGTCTGTGCGATAAGGTGTTTCAATGAACAAATGGCTGTGCTTTTCGCTGGCTTTGTTTTGAAGTAGCTGCGTGAGTTGCTTCAATTCGTTTTCATTGATGGGCGGGTAGCCATGAAAGGTGAAGGTTTGTCCGCTCAGTCCACTGCCGGCCAAGGCCAGCATCAGGCTGTTGGGTCCCATGATGGGCTTCACATCCCATCCTCGTTGGTGGGCCAATTTCACAGCCAACGCACCGGGGTCAGCGATGCAGGGCATGCCCGCCTCCGAAACTACGCCGATGTGTGATACACCCTTGATTTCCTTGAAAAACTTCTCCAATTCTTGTCGGGGCGTCCGCGTATTGAACTCGAAAATGTCCAATTCGTTGATTACGATGCCCACCTTTAGGGCCGACAAAAATCGCCTCAGGGTTCGGGCATCTTCGGCAACCCAATGTTTGATGGGTTTGAGCGCTTCGATGTAATTGGGTGTGTTCATCCAACCCCAGCTCAGTTCTCCGATGGGCAATGGCAGTAAAACCAGTTGGGTGGGCGTTGCTACGGGTTGCTCCACGGGGGAGAAGGCGGGACGGGGTGTTTCCATCGCACAAATTTGCCACTAATTGCTGAAACATTTCGACCTTTCCGTCCACATCGAAAAAAATCGACCAAATTGTCATTTAAATGTCAAGTCAATTCGCGGTCCGGGCAGAAAGAAGTACCTTTGTATTGTGAGCTTTGTAAATCGTCTCAAACAGCGTTGGAATGTAGAGAAAGCCTGGATGGTATGGGTAATCTTGTTGGTGTTTGCCCTCACGGGGTTCACTGTGATGTACCTCAAAAAATTCATCAAGCCCTATCTCGGCGAAGACTGGTGGGTTGATGTGGTTTACTACGTTTTAATCCTGCCCGTTTACAACATTTTGTTGCTTACCTATGGCTTTTGCTTGGGTCAATTCCGCTATTTCTGGAACTTCGAAAAACGATTTTTCAAACGCATTGTTGATTCTTTCAAATGATTACCCAAGAATCGGTACTGAAGGCGCTTTCCCATGTTGATGATCCCGACCTTAAGAAAGATTTGGTCACATTGGGAATGATCGAAGACCTTGTCATCGGACAAGAAATATCGTTCACTTTGGTGCTTACCACGCCGGCCTGCCCCATGAAAGACATGATGGTGAATGCATGCAAAACGGCGATTCGAATGATGGTAGACCCTACGATTGCGGTGACAGTGAATACTACGTCGCGCGTTCGCGGCAGTATACCGATGTCGGAGGTGTTGCCCGGCGTAAAACATGTGATTGCGGTGGCCTCCGGCAAGGGGGGCGTGGGCAAAAGTACCCTTTCGGCGTCGTTGGCGCTGGCCCTTCACGGCATGGGAGCGAAGGTTGGTTTGCTTGATGCGGATATTTACGGTCCGAGCGTACCCACCATTTTCGGTGTTTCCGAATCCCCGCAGATGTACATGAAAGGCGATAAGCAGATCATGATTCCCATCGAATCGAAAGGGTTGAAATTGTTGAGTATCGGCTTTATGACGGCGCCTGGACAAGCCATTGTTTGGCGTGGACCGATGGTGTCGAGTGCGTTTAGGCAGTTTGTTCAGGATACGGACTGGGGTGATTTGGATTATTTGATCATTGATTTGCCACCGGGAACGGGGGATGTGCAGCTCAGTTTGGTGCAAAATGTCCCATTGACTGGGGTTGTGATCGTTACCACGCCTCAGGAGATGGCTTTGACCGATGCCCGTCGGGCAATGGGAATGTTCACGATGGAGGCCGTGAATAAGCGCATTTTGGGGGTTGTAGAAAACATGAGTTACTTCACGCCGAGCGACGCGCCCGACAAAAAATACCGGTTGTTTGGTGAGGGGGGTGGACAAATCCTATCCAACGAATACGGGGTGCCATTTTTGGGTGAGTTGCCGCTGAATCCTGACTTGATGCAACACATCGATCAGGGAAACATCACGGCTGAATCCCCAGAATTATCGCCCTATTACCCCGTAGCGAGTGCATTGGCGCAGCAGGTTAGTATGGTGCAAATCACAAAATAATATTACTTTTGCTCACCATGAGCGCCATCAATACTCAAGTAGAACAAGTTCTTGAAACGATTCGTCCGTATTTGCATGCCGATGGTGGGGATGTGGAATTGGTGGAAATCAATGAGGGTTTGGATGTGGTGTTGCGATTGACGGGTGCTTGCAGTACTTGCAGCATGAGCGAGATGACAATGACGGCGGGGATTGAGGAGAGTTTACGCAGGGCCATTCCCAACATCGGGAAGATTACCGCATTAAAGGATTAATAGGGTGGCGAAACTCCTGATGGCATTTCGGAAACAGGGTGCATCGGAGGGGAAGCCGTTCTTTGGAACCCAGGCCTTGGGCATTCCTTGGGTTGCTTGTATGTTTGTTTTTCTGCGGGTGGGATTGTTGTTGGGGCGATGTGCTGAGCCAACAAACGCGGGTTTTGAGGCGTCGTTGTTGGACGGATTTGGGCGGTTGCATTTCCTTGATTTTTTATTGCTCAGCGGTTGTATTTGGATGTATGCTATCGATTTTTTTCACGATGTTTTGCGTTGGGATGCGTTGGGATTTCCGATGCGATCTTGGCAGGTGATTTGGTTTCTGTTTTGGGGGCTGCTGCCGTTTTTTGGGTTATTATGGGTTGTCCCATTCATTACTACTGTCAATTTTGCGGATGTAGCATGGCAGGTCCGTTGGGTGATTGGGGGCGGGGTAGGCTATATAGTTGTTCAAAGGATGGGCGGAAAAATGGCGGCTTTTTTGGGTCCGTTTTTCATTGCGATCACGTTTGCACTGGCGTTGTTTTGGGATGTATCTGAGCCATGGTTGAATCCTTTGTGGCGACAGGGCGTGCTTGTTTTTTTGTTGAATGTTTGGGTGATGCATTGGTTTGAGCAGGACAAAGATGGGGTTTCAACATCGACCAATGTTTGGCGGTTTGCGGATCACCGCGTTTTGTGGGTGTTACTGGGGTTGTTGGGTTTGATGTTGTTGGTTTCGTGGGGCGGGCAAGCCCAGCGGAGCTGGGGTCTGCCCGCCTTACTTCTCTTCTATTTAACCATCCTGATTTTCCCCACAGCGGTGCGACCTTTCCGGTTGTATCGGTTGCTCATCGACGGCGCCTTGTTGCTGTGGTTACCATGATATAAATCATATTTCCTCCTTTTGGCTGTCATGGTTTGATCCTCCTATTGGATGCAATTTGCATCCATGGCGGAAGTGGCTTCGGAAACACACAGTTGTTATCACTGCGGAACTGCAACACGCAGGGTGATTCAGTATGATCACAAGGATTTTTGTTGTGATGGTTGTAAGTCGGTCTATGCCTTGCTATCACAAAACGGACTTTGCCAATACTACGAATTGAACGATACACCCGCCGGCAATCAGGTTCTGGGATTGGATGCCTCCGCGGCAGAACAAGCCCACAAATTTGCCTTTCTCGATAACCAAGACATCTTGCAGCGCTTGTACATCTTTCAAAGTGCTGATGAATGTCACATCCGCTTTTACCTTCCGCAAGTGCATTGCAGCTCTTGTGTTTATTTGCTTGAGAATCTGCACAAATTGGTCTTGGGGGTGAAAGCATCTGAGCTGCAGTTTTCTAAGAAAAATCTCACCGTATCGTTTGATCCCGCCCGCACAAACGCCCGGAAAATCGCTCAGTTTTTGGCAGGTATTGGGTATGAACCTTATTTCAGCTTGAGCGATCTGCAAAGTAACGGGTCCAACCCTGCAAGTGCTAAACTCTCTGGGGAAGCCAAGCAGCGTTTGTTTCGATTGGGGGTGGCCGGATTTTGTTTTGGCAACATCATGTTGTTGAGTTTTCCTGAGTATTTGGAATGGGGTAGCGAGGATTTGGATGGATTGAAGTCGTATTTCACCGCGCTCAATTTGCTGTTGATTGTTCCTGTGATGCTCTATAGTGCCCGAGAGTTTTACTCTCTTGCTTGGGGTGGATTGAAAAAGCGTTACCTCACCATTGATTTGCCCATCGTGTTGGCGATGTTGATTACGCTTGGGCGTAGTTTATACGAAGTGGCCAACCACATCGGACCGGGTTACTTTGATTCGCTCAGTGGTATTGTCTTTTTTATGCTGCTGGGACGGTATCTGCAGGACAAAACCTATCAACGCATTTCATTTGATCGAGACTATACTTCTTATTTCCCATTGAGTGCGTCTGTTTGGAAAGAGGGGCGGGCCGTGAGTTTGCCCCTCACAGACATCCAACCAGGGGATGAATTGATCATTCACAATCAGGAGTTGATCCCAGTGGATGCTCGGTTGGCGTATGGAGAGGCACACATCGACTACAGTTTTGTCACCGGTGAAAGCAAGCCCGTAACGGTGAAGGCGGGTGAATGGTTGTATGCGGGTGGCCGACAGTTGGCGGGTAGCATCCGCGTAATTGCCGAAAAATCAATGTCGCAAGGATACCTGGTATCGCTTTGGAATAAATCAAAACAAAAATCAGACGGTGTGAACGCGGGTGTGGAAAATGACTATGTGCATCGCGCAAGCCAATGGTTTACTGTGGCGTTGTTCACCGTCGCGATTTCAGCGGCAGTGTACTGGTCTGTGATGGATCCCACCAAGGTGTGGACGGCAATTACATCGGTATTGATCGTGGCCTGTCCGTGTGCCCTATTGTTGTCGGTCACCTTTACGCACGGACATTTACTGACGTTGTTGGCCAAGAATGGGTTGTACGTGAGGGGGGCGGCGGCGCTGGAATCGTGGAGAAACGTCAATCTCTCAATTTTCGACAAAACCGGCACGTTGACTCAGAGTGGAAAACCCACAATCTCTTTCGAGGGTCGTAGTTTGGATGCGCATACTTGGGATGCCTTGGGTGCGTTGGCGTTGGAGAGTGTTCATCCGTATGCGCGGAAGGTGGGGCAGTGGTTAGACCGACCCAAGGTGCCGGTTGCTCAGGTCCAGAATGTGGTTGGCAGTGGGGTTGTGGGTGCCGTGGATGGGGTAGCGTATCGGCTGGGGAACCGGGCTTTTGTTGGGTTGAGTGCTGGGTATTCCGTTTCCGAGGACGGCAAACTGGTGAAGGGGGAAGCGGTGGATACCTTGGCTGATAGTCAACAGGGAAGTGCCGAAATCTGGTGCTCGGCTGCGGGCGAAGTGGTGGGCAGGTTCTTGTTGTTGAGTCGTTACAGAGAAGGGTTGAAGCCCATGTTGTTAGACTGGAAGAAACAGGGGGATGTGGTGGTGCTTAGCGGCGATACCGCGCAAGAACGGGCGGTTTTAGGGGCTTTGTTGTGGTCGGATGCGGAAATGAAGTTTGAGCAGAAGCCGCATCAGAAACAGGCCTTTGTGGTTGAGGCGCGCAAACAGGGGAAGAAAGTGATGATGGTAGGCGATGGTTTGAATGACGCCGGTGCTTTGATGGAGGCGGATTTTGGCATTGCTGTTTCTGAAGACATGGGCTATTTTTCTCCTGGCTGCGATGCCATATTAATGGGCGATTCGATGCCAAAGTTGCATGCCTTGTGGCGCATGGTTAAGCGCGGAAAACGGGTGATTTGGTGGAGTTTTACCTTGAGTATTGCCTACAATGTGGTTGGATTGAGCTTTGCGGTTAGGGGGGATTTGAACCCGATGATCGCGGCCATTTTGATGCCTGCGAGCTCTATCAGTATCGTCTTGTACACCTGGTTGGCTACGTTGTGGGGCGGACGGCGAGAGGGACTCAAAATCCAATCATAAAAACATGACAATTATCACACTTCACCTTGAGGCTTGTCATTGTGAAAACTCGGATTGGGTTGTCAATTTGAGTAACTAAAAAACTCGAAATATGTCGGTGGTTATTTTACTCATGATTTGCAGCATTTGCGTGGCTGGCGGCTTTTTGTGGGCGTATTTATGGAGTGTCAAAAAAGGACAATTCGATGATTTGGAGGCGAGTGGGTTTCGGATCCTTCACGACACTACACCGAAAAAAGAAAACAATAACATCATTAACAATAATTCTTAACCTATATGCAACTAGAACGTTTTTCCTACGACAACAAGATTGTAAAGTGGTTTGCTATGGCAACCATTGTTTGGGGCGTAGTTGGGTTTTTGGCGGGGTTGTTAATTGCATTGCAATTGGCATTTCCGGCATTAAACTTTGACTGGGCACCGACCACCTTTGGCCGCATGCGTCCGGTACACACCAATGCCGTGATTTTCGCTTTTGTGGGCAACGGGATTTTTATGGGCGTTTATTACTCATTACAGCGTTTGGTGAAGGCGAGGTTGTTTAGTGATTTGCTGAGCAAAATTCACTTCTGGGGATGGCAGCTCATCATTGTGTTTGGGGCTTTGTCTTTGTGGATGGGCTACACTACTGGTAAGGAGTATGCTGAATTGGAGTGGCCTTTGGATATCGCCATTACCTTGATTTGGGTGGTGTTTGGTGTGAACATGTTCGGAACCATCTTGAAGCGCAGGGAGGGACACCTTTATGTGGCCATTTGGTTTTACATCGCGACATGGGTGACTGTGGCGATGTTGCACATCGTAAATAGCATCGAATTGCCCATTGAGTTCATGAAGAGCTACAGTTGGTATGCCGGCGTTCAGGATGCGTTGGTACAGTGGTGGTATGGTCACAATGCGGTGGCGTTCTTTTTAACTACGCCCTATTTGGGTTTGATGTACTATTTCTTGCCCAAGGCGGCCAATCGTCCGGTGTATTCATATCGGTTGTCGATCATCCACTTCTGGGCCTTGATTTTCATTTATATCTGGGCGGGTCCTCACCATTTGTTGTACACTGCTTTGCCTGACTGGGCTCAGAGTTTGGGTGTGGTATTTTCAGTGATGTTGATCGCGCCGAGTTGGGGTGGTATGATCAATGGTTTGTTGACATTGCGTGGCGCCTGGGATCGGGTTCGTGAGGATGCGGTGTTGAAATTCATGGTGGTGGCGATCACTGCCTACGGTATGGCCACTTTTGAGGGTCCGATGTTGAGTTTGAAGAATGTGAATGCGATTTCGCACTTCAGCGATTGGACCATCGCTCACGTACACGTGGGGGCTTTGGGATGGAATGGTTTCTTGACGTTTGCGGTATTGTATTGGTTGATTCCACGCTTGTGGCGCACGGAATTGTATAGCAAATCCTTGGCGAATGCACACTTTTGGTTGGGTACTTTGGGGATTGTGTTTTATGCGGTGCCGATGTATTGGGCTGGATTTACTCAAGCGTTGAATTGGAAGACTTTTACTCCGGAGGGACAGCTACAGTATAGTTTCTTGGATACGGTGAACATGATTGCGCCGATGTACATGTTGCGCAGTTTGGGTGGTTTGTTGTACTTGGCGGGTGCGGTATTGATGGTGATCAATATTTGGAAGACTGTGGCCAAGGGAAATTTCCAGGAGAACGAGGAGGCCGAGGCGCCTGCTTTGGTCAAGGTAGAGGCGCACAAGGGCGAGCATTGGCATCGTTTCATTGAGCGCAAGCCTTTGCAGATGTTGTTTTGGAGTTTGGTGATGGTGGCCATTGGTGGAGCCATTGAGATGATACCTACATTCTTGGTGAAGGAGAACATTCCCACCATCTCGGCGGTGAAACCATACACCCCGTTAGAATTGCATGGTCGTGACATCTACATTTCAGAGGGTTGTTACACTTGTCACTCCCAGATGGTAAGGCCATTCCGCGACGAGGTAGTTCGTTACGGCGAGTATTCCAAAGCGGGTGAATTTGTTTACGACCACCCTTTCCAGTGGGGAAGTAAGCGCACCGGTCCGGATTTGGCTCGTGTGGGTGGGAAATATCCCAATTCATGGCATTTCAATCACATGTATCAGCCTACAAGTACCAGTCCGAAGAGCATTATGCCGAGGTATACTTGGTTGTTGACAACGGGTATCGACATCATGCGCACACCGAAGATGATCAAGGGAATGCAGACCTTGGGTGTGCCTTATGAGAGTGGTTATCACAACCGGGCCAACAGTGATTTGGATGTACAGGCCAAGGCCATTGCGGCAGACTTGACGAAAGAGAAAGAAATCAGGCAGATCATGGAGTTTGAAGGGGTAAAGGATCTGACCTACACCAAGATGGTGGCGTTGATTGCTTACTTGCAGCGCATTGGTACCGACATTAAAACGGTTTCAGCGGATGCCAAGCCGATCCATTAATGGTATTTAAATAACAGAAAAATAGAAATGAAATTCATCAACTATCTCAAATCGATACAGGATGTGCGGATTTTTCCGATGGTATCCTTGTTCATCTTCACAGCAATTTTTGCGGTGGTGTTGGTGTACGCGATGAAGGCCAGTAAACAATATATCAATCAAGCGAAACAAATTCCTTTAGGCGATGAAAAAGAATGTTAATTTTTTGAATAAGGTAATGGCACTGTCTGGATTGGCGGTGTTGGGAATATCTCCTGTGTGGGGGCAAGCGGCGGGAGCTGCTCCGGCTGCGGATGCAGCCGGGGCAGCCGCGACAGCGGCTGCTGCCCCCACCTCTCAGATGATGACGGGGGTTGAAATGGTGCCATGGGTGTTGGCATTGACTGCGGTAGCCTTGGCGGTAGTGGCCTTGGTGATGGGGTCTTTGCTCATGCGCATTGCCATCCTCAAAACCAAAAATGGGGGTGTTTTGGATTTGACGGAAAAATCAACCCCATCCACTAAAGCTCCATTGGCGGACCCCAATGCACTGCCTAGCTATGTAGTGCCGATTGTAAAAAGTGTTGTAGTGCTGTTTTTGGCACTGGGAATGCCAGGCATGGCCTGGGCTCAAGAAGCAGCAGTGGCGGCTGACGCCGCCACTGCTGCTGCGCCTCAACCCATCGATTGGACAATCACCGGAGATCGATTGAATTTTCTCATTCTTGCGGTCATTTTCTTCGAATTGCTGGTGATTGCCTACTTCGCCTACTGGTTGAAAACCCTGTTGGTGCCCGCCAAAGAAAAATCTGCGGTTACCGCCGTGGCCAAAACCAATGCCTGGTGGGACCGTTTCAATAAATCGGTGGATATCGATCATGAAAAAGATGTGCAATTAGATCATGATTATGATGGCATCAAAGAACTCGACAATGCCCTTCCACCCTGGTGGTTGTATGGTTTCTATTTTACCATACTGTTCGCCGGTATCTACATCTATCGTTACCATGTTTCGGGCTCCGCGCCCCTGCAAGTGGAAGAGTTGAACATCGCCACCGTGCAAGCCGAAAAAGACCTGGCCGCTGTGATGGCTACTATGGCCAATAAAGTGGATGAAACTACCATCGAATACAAAGCCGATCCCGCCCTCATCGAAGAAGGAAAGGGCATCTTTGCCCAAAATTGCAAAAGCTGTCACGGTGAACAAGCCCAAGGGGCATCCATCGGACCCAACCTGACCGATGTGTATTGGATTCATGGTGGAAACATCAAAGACATCTTCAAAACCATTAAAAATGGGGTGCAAGAGAAAGGGATGATTTCGTGGTCACAAACCCTGTCGCCCAAGCAAATTGCCGCGGTGGCTACGTTTGTGAAGTCGCTCCAAGGCAGTAATCCGCCCAATCCCAGAGCGCCTCAAGGCACTGAATACAAAGACGATCAAGCCGCTCCGGCCGATTCCGCCGCTGCGGGTTCTGTTACCGTGAGTAAGCTGCAATAACCATGGAAGTTCCTGACGAACACGACTCGTTTCGAGACCGGTCGGCCACCATCGATGAACAAGGCAAACGCAAATGGGTGTTTGCCTACAAACCCCGGGGAAGATTCTATAGCGCAAGAACCCTCTTGAGCTATTTATACCTGCTGTTGTTTTTTGGATTGCCCTTTATCAAATACAAAGGCGAGCCATTTTTGCTGCTGAACATCATTGAGCGAAAGTTTGTGGTGTTTGGCTTCGTTTTCTGGAGCCAAGACTTCTATCTCTTTGGCATCACCATGATCCTGTTTGTGGTGTTTATCATTGTCTTTACGGTGGCTTTCGGTCGCTTGTTCTGTGGCTGGGCCTGTCCACAAACGGTGTTCATGGAGATGGTGTTCCGGAAAATTGAATATTGGATCGATGGCGATGCGCCCAAACAACAAGCGCTAAAACGCCAGCCCTGGAATGCTGAGAAAATTCGTAAACGCGTGAGCAAATGGGTGGTTTTTTACCTCGTTTCCTTTCTCATCGGCAATACGTTCTTGGCATATATCATTGGAATGGATGAACTCAAAACCATCATCTCCGATCCATGGGGAATGCACGTGAAGGGGTTTTTGGGGATGTTGGTGTTTTCGTTTGTGTTTTTCATGGTGTATCTGCGGTTTCGTGAGCAAGTGTGTACCGTGGTTTGTCCGTACGGACGGTTGCAAGGGGTGCTGCTCGACAGACATTCTGTGGTTGTGGCCTATGATTATGTTCGCGGGGAACCCCGAGAAAAAAATCGCAAGGGCATCGAGAGAAAAGGCGGAGATTGTGTGGATTGCAACCTGTGCGTGCATGTTTGTCCCACCGGCATCGACATCCGCAATGGAACGCAGCTCGATTGTATCAACTGCACCGCTTGCATCGATGCTTGTGATTTCATGATGGACAAAATGGGCAAGCCCCGAGGGTTGGTTCGATATGCCTCAGAAGCGACCATCGCCGATGGCAAGCCGTTTACCGTTACCCCTAGGCTCAAAGCGTATATCGCGGTATTGTTGGTATTGTTGGCCGGTTGGTTGGTGATTCTGATTTCCCGGAGTTCGGTGGACATGGAGGTAAGAAAAGTGGCCGGTTTGTTGTATCAAGAGCGTGAGAATGGCGAGGTGACCAACTTGTATAATTTGATGTTTTTGAACAAAAGTCACAACGATTACAAACAATTGCATGTGCGTGTTATGGGTGCCGATGCCCACATTGAATGGGTTGGAAATGCCGATACGTTCATCCAATTGCCCAAAGAAGGCATGGTTAGACTTACCGGGTATATCGTGATGAAACAAGCAGATGTGAAGGAGCGACAACAGAAAATGCAGTTGGGTTTATATTTAGGGGACCGCCTGCTGCAGTCTGAAAAAACAGTTTTTTTGGCCCCCGTAGCAAAATAATGAGAGATATGAAACATGGTTTGAATTGGAATTGGGGCAAAGGCATCGTGCTGGTGTACGCCCTGTTTGTTTGTGGTATGTTGTATTTGGTATTTCAGAGTAAAGCACAAAAATTGGATTTGGTGGTGGATGATTACTATCAACAGGAATTGAAGTTTCAAGACCAAATCGATGCTTCGCGAAAGGCCATTGCCGCCGGGTTGGTTCCCAAGGTTGAAACCGAGGCAGGACAGAACTTTTTAACCATCGCAGGCACCGAGGGCAAGGCGGTAAAAGGAACGTTGCTCGCTTATTGCGCGGCCGACAAAGCGCGGGATCAGAAGATGGAATTGCATGAAACCACCGCGGGTCGTTGGCAGTTGCCACTGTCGGGTTTGAGCCAAGGGACCTATGTTTTTAAAATTCATTGGCAAACCGCTTCCGACCGTTATTATGCGGAATTGAATTTCGATAAATAGTCCATGGAAGGTTCCTTGATCGCTGGGTTGATGTTGGGCATGGCGGGCAGTCTGCACTGCATCGGGATGTGCGGGCCACTGGTGCTCATGATGCCTTCGGGTTGGTTGGGGACCGTGGTTTACCATTTGGGTAGAACCCTGACCTACGCTTTGTTGGGTTTGATTGCCGGGATGCTATTCCAGGTGGTTGATATCCGAGCGTTTCAATCTGAGTTTAGTATGGGCATCGGTTTGGTTTTCTTGTCGATGTGGGCCTATCAGCGCTGGGGCATATCCAAACAAGTTTCCGTTGCAGGCAATGAAAATGGCTTCAAAATGGGGGTGTTGACGTTGTTTTCAACAGCCATGAAAGGACGTCATCTGGGATGGCGTGCTGTTGCGGGAATGGCCAACGGGTTGTTGCCCTGTGGTTTGGTGTACGGGGCGATGATGGCTGCGGTTGGACAAGGGACTACCCAGGGCAGTGTTTTGTTGATGGCGGGTTTTGGGTTGGGTACCATTCCCAGTCTTTTCGTGTTGGGATTGTTGGGGAATAAAATCACACAGGCGGTTCGCAAAACTTGGTCTAAATGGTTGCCCTGGTGGTTGTTGGTGATGGCGATGCTGTTTCTATTGCGCGGCATGAATTTGGGCATTCCATTTGTGTCGCCCAAGGTTCAAATCAATGCGCATCAAGGAAGTTGTTGTCATCCGAAATAAGGCACTGAATTTTATGCGTTTTTTCAATACATTTGGAGTAGAATCTCTAACGGAAAAGCCTATGTCGTTCAACCATGATGCCATTGATTGTGCCAATTGTAAAAAGCGGTTTACCTCAGTTTTCTGCAAAGTAGAAAACGATACCATGGAGCAGATCAACGAGGAGAAAATCTGTACGCCGTATAAAAAAGGGCAGATTATTTTTCATGAGGGATCTCGCCCTTTGGGTATCTATTGTGTTAACCGCGGTAAGATTAAATTGGTGAAGTTGGGAGAGGATGGCAAAGAGCAGATATTACGGTTGATCAAGCCAGGTGATTTGATGGGGTATAGGGCATTGTTGAGTGGCGACAAATACAGTGCATCGGCGGTGGTTTTAGAGGAGGCCGGCATTTGTTTTATTCCCAAAGAATTGTTCATGGGGGTATTGCAAAAGGATGGCGTGCTGTCCATGGAAATCATGAAGCTGCTGAGCGATGATTTGCGCAAAGCCGAAGTCAGCATCACCCACTTTGCCCAAAAGCCGGTGCGGGAGCGTCTCGCCGAGGCCTTGTTGTTCATCAAGGAAACGTATGGTTTTGAGGCCGATGGGAAAACCATCGATCTGAAAATTAGCAGAGAAGATTTGGCGAATTTGGTGGGAACAGCCACAGAGACGGCCATTCGTTTGCTGAGCGACCTAAAACACGAGGGAGTAGTGGCGTTGGAAGGCAAGAAAATTGAAATATTGAACCTGCCCAAGTTGGTGAAAATTGCCAACATCGAAGATTGAGGCCACTGGGAGAATACCCGTAAAGCGCGTTGCGATTGTTAAAGATCGTTGGGGTCGGTTTTCGAATTGGTAATGGCGTCGAGCCGAACATCCATATCTTTTTGAAAGGATTTTGATTGAATGTCGTAGATGCAGGGTGTCAACCACATGTGAATGATTTTGTCGCGATGAAGTTGTCGCACATTCATTTTATGCAAGAATCCAAGTTTGTATTCATAGCTGCCTGAAAAAGCGAGACTGGCCCCCTTGTGGAACAATCGTTTGAGATAGGTTGTGTTTGAACGCCATTGTTTCACGCGCTCTGGCAATAAAATCATGATGGCTTTGCCGCCTGTGCTGAGGTTCCATATTTTCTTGGCGAAGTTTTCGTAGCGAAAATCCTCGGTGGGTAAAATGGCTACCCATTCTTTGAAACTCAATTCCGGATTTAGAAGTACTTCTTTGTCGAACTGTGACTGATTGTTGACCGGGATATAATACCGCAACGCCCCGGGTATGGGTTGTTGTTGGATAAACTGATCCAAGGCAGATAGCGTTTCTTCAGCAGTATAGTGTGGAATTAGTATGCGGAATTCAACAAATTCACACAGTCTGAGATAGGCAGCGTGGTGTTGTAGTCGGTCCGATAGTTGGGGGTCGGACAAGTCTGATTCTTGCAGCAGAAGATAATCTTTTCGCAATATTCGACCTATGGACTCCATGGATGTTAAAACCTTGGGCAAGGTACATTTTTTGACAAAGTTTGCAATCAGTATTCCGGTCGATAATTCGTGAAATTCACTTTTGATTTGTGGAATGCCGCGGAAAGGTCTGTTGGAACGAATGTGATGAAGGGATTTCCCCAAAAGACTTGTTGACCAAATGATTACAGTGGGGTGCTGTATTTGTTATTGGGTTATTTAGCCCATTTTAACAGACTGTAACCCACTATGGCACAGGTAGTAGAGGCGATTAATATGCTCACTTTTCCTAGGTCGATGAGGGCGGGATCCGTGAAGGCGAGGTTGTCGACAAAAATGGCCATCGTGAAGCCAATGCCCCCCAAGATTCCTGCGCCAATTAATTTTCTCAGGTTGATACTTTGAGATAAGCTGGCGATACCCAATTTTACGGCGATCAAACTGGCGAAGACGATGCCCAAGGGCTTGCCAAGGACCAAGCCGAAAAAGATGCCCAAACTAGCAGGGTGGGTGGCGATGGCTGAGGTATCGGACGGAATGGCTATGGCTGTATTGGCTAGTGCGAAAAGCGGCAAAATGAGGTAGGTGACGGGCCACTGTATCTTGTGTTCTACCCGATAGCTGAGTGTGTGGGGTTTTCCCGATTTGAAGGGCAGAGCGAAAGCGAGAATTACCCCGGAGAGGGTGGCATGAACCCCGCTGTGCAACATACAAAACCACAGGGAAACGCCCAAGAACAGGAATAACCAGCCGTTTTCATTTTCTCTTTTGTTGAGAATGTAGAGTAGGATGCCGATGAGGGCGCTCAAACCGAGATATAAAAAGTTGAAACCGCCGCCATAGAATAGGGCAATGACTACAATCGCCCCGAGGTCGTCGATGATCGCCAAGGCGGTTAAAAATACTTTCAGTGCGGCGGGAACGCGATCGCCCAGTAATCCCATAATGGCAATGGCGAAAGCAATGTCAGTGGCTGTGGGAATTCCTGCGCCCGAAAGGGTTTGCGGATGATTGAAATTGAAAAGAAAATAGATGAGCGCAGGCACCAACATGCCGCCCAGCGCCCCCATCATGGGTAGCAATGCTCGTTTGCGATCCGACAGTTCGCCGATGTACAATTCACGTTCAATTTCCAGGCCAACCAAAAGGAAAAAGACGGTCATCAGGGCATCGTTGATCCATTCGGTGATGCTGTGCTCGAGGTGGAACTGATGGCTGGGCAATCCGATTTTTTGGGACCAGAATGCGATGTATGAAGGTCCGGCCGATGAGTTGGCGATGAGCAATGAGGCCACTGTGGCGAGTACCAGCAGGATGCCGGCAGATTGTTGACTTTGGAAAAATTCTTTGAAAAGGGCTGTAAGTCGGAGCCGCGATTTTGGAGCTGGGTTATTCATTGAAATGGATGTGATATTGGATTAGGCGGTTGTGGGTATTTCCAAACGACCTTCCATGCCTTGGAGCCAATGTTCCTCGCATCGGGCTTGGTAAATATCGGAGTGGCCTACAACGACCAAGTCGGTAGTGCCGGGCTCGCGGTAAGTGAAGTTGGCAGGTTTTTTACAGATGTGACATTGCGCTTTCACTTCGATCCGTTGGGTGGCCAATTTTTTGAGCGCAGCCATGGGGCCGAAATCTCGTGCCATGTAGTCTTTGTCGAGTCCGGCAGCGATTACGTGTACGTTATTCATCATGATTTCGCCAATTACTTCTATCACATATGGACCCATGAATTGAACCTCGTCGATATATACTTCGCGGGTGGTTTCGGTGAGTAAGGGGTATATTTCTTCTGCTTTTGAAATGCGGTGTGCCAGCATTTGAAGGCCACCGTGACTGTTGATTTTACTGGCTTGATATCGTTGATCGAGCAGGGGTTTTACGGCGAGTTTTTCATCGTTGAGGAAGGGGCTTTCGTTATACAGTCCGATGAGTTTGGTGGTTTTACCTGCAAACATGCAACCGTGGATAAGTGTAAATTCTCTCATGATGAAATTTCGGTGGGTGTTGTAAATTGCACGTGACAATGGAATCCAACAACAGTTCTCTGCGCGCGGTGCTGAACAACATAGCAAGTATACAGCACGAATTGGCAAATCGCCAAACACAATCGCTTGATTCAGACATTTTGATGCAGCTCAAGGGCCTTGC
>VFQT010001290.1_pt1 | contig 31076 bp, 28 predicted proteins | sample 3512381 | NCBI WGS metagenome assembly VFQT01 (sample SAMN10412376, study PRJNA504923) | tailings metagenome | isolation source: Relicate 2 Philex TSF3 active mining site | place: Philippines: Tuba, Benguet | collected 2017-08-29
CGCCAACAAGGGGAATCTCACCAGGCAATAAATCAATCAGCGCCTCTCCGACTACCCAGATTAGCGCTGACTGCAATTAAGCACCCTTCTTGCAAACCTCGTTCTTCATCATAGTTTCTAGCTCAGTAATAGAAGTTTGTAGATCCTGAAGAGTTTTCTCGCCTTCAGCACCTGCAAGCTTCGCTAGATCTTTCCAATCCTCATATTGTGATCGCGCATCCTTCAAAAGCGCATTTGCCGTAAAGCAACCACGCAAAGTCCAAGTTAATGAAGCCGGCTTAACATATGGATTCTTTCCGCAACGATAAACCTTTGTTCCAACCTTTGTTGTTGCTCCTACCTTGGTGCACTTAACACCATTCTTTATAGTTGCTGCTTGCGCTGGAATGGTCACCATGGATGCACCCAAAATTCCACCTGCAAGAATCGCTAGAAACTTCCTATTCATTTCATTCCCTTCTTCGGCTACTCCAATAGCCTACTCGTTAATTCAAGCCGTTCAGTCCCAGATTACCTGTGAATAAACAAAGAAATGTCCGGTTTTAACGCAAATTCGCTATGGTTTAAGGCGCTGGTCGCCTTGGGGGAAATAACTATCGATTTATTAACTTAAATCGAGAGACCTGTCGTTAAACCAATAGTTCAAGGATTATTGGAACTTATGTGATCACACTGATAATGCTATCTCGCAATCTTAAACATATTTAAGTTACCTTAAATACAAAAGTACACCTATTTGAGGTTTATAAATTAGTTATTCTAAAGTATTGAATATTTATCAGAATACCTCCAAATCACAAGGAAATATCAGTAACCCAATTTCAAAAGCAGGTCAAAAACAGGAATAATGTTTACGTAAATGTCGAAAATTATGTCAATAAAAACGACTCTGGTGTCCAAAAGTGATAGATTATAAACAAATGAAGGTTCTGAACGTAATGAGTCGTTTCAATATAGGCGGGACTGCTCAGTGGCTGTATCAATTAAGTAATGGATTATCAGATAATGCTATCGACAATCTTCTGATTGTAGGAAAGTGTCCTAAACACGAAAAAGAAGATCCTAGAATCGAAAAACTCAAGTACAAAACTGTGCTTGGTTTATCGCCTAAATCTAATTTGATAAAAACTATAAAAGCTTTCTTTATTTTGCGAAAAATTATCAAGACTTATAATCCAGATATAATAAATACACACACTAGTCGAGCTGGTTTAATTGGTCGACTTGCAGCAGTCACCGTAAATCCAAGACCAAAAATAGTTCATACTTTTCATGGACATGTCCTCGCTGGATATTTCAATCCAATCATTTCTAATCTCATAATAAGTATAGAAAGATTTCTAGCGAGATTTACAGACATGTTTTTTATTTCAGGAGAGAAGGTTAAAGAAGATTTGGTGAGAGTTGGTGTAATAAAACATCAAGCAATAATGCAAGTTTGGCCCGGAGTGCCCGACCTCTTGATAGATAATTCAAATGATGCTAGGTCAAAATATGGAATCGGATTGGATAGATTTGTAGTTGGATCGCTAGGTAGAAAAGCAAAAATCAAGAGATTAGATCGAGTATTGAGTCTTGCCATTAGAAATCCTGATATTTTGTTTTTTGTCGCAGGTGACGGTCCAGATTTGAACGAGCTCTACCCAGAAATCTATAGAGGTAAGGACTTACCAAACCTCCTAGAAAAAAGAATCATGTCGCCGAGTGAAATGTGGGCCATTGCAGATGTCTGTCTACTGACAAGTGATAATGAGGCGATACCTATTGCTCCGATAGAGGCTTCTTTGGCAAAAGTTCCCGTCGTTGCAACGGATGTAGGCTCTACAAGCGAGGCGGTAGCGAATGATTTAACAGGTTTCTTATGTAAACCTGAAATAGAACTTATAGAAAAGTCACTAATAAAACTCTCTGAAAATCCACATCTGCGCAAAAAAATGGGAGATAAAGGTCGGCAAATTTCATTGGTGAAATTTAATCCTATAAAAAGTGTCAATCAACAAATATTAGGTTATAGAAACTTACTTTAAATTAGTTTTATAAATTTACTTCAAAAGTCCGAAATTCCAAATATAATTGTCTAATCTATTGTCCTAATACAAATAATCTCGCAATTTATAGTAAATCTATACGAAAGATTTCATTTCCCATTTGTAATTTTGTGGGCTGTACGCCTAGACTTCGTCAATGCGCGTCGCTGTCATAGGCCAAGGGTATGTTGGAGCTGAACTTGGGAAAGCCGCTCATAGTGCAGGCCATGAGGTAATTGGGATCGAAGTTAATCAAGCCAAGCTAATGGAAATAGCAAATATTGGTTATAGAACTACTTCAAATTATCAAGAATTGTCAAAAAGTGAAATTGTAGTTATCACGGTTCCCACGCCTTTAGATGAGTATCGAAATCCCGATCTTTCATTTATTGAAAAAGCCTGCGATAGCATGGCGCGTTATCTATCAAAAGGAACATTGATTATTAATGAATCAACTTCATATCCCGGAACACTTCGTGAAGTAATTGCTGGTAGGTTAGGTAATGAATTTATTTATGCCTCTGCGCCGGAAAGAGTCGATCCTGGCAGTGCAAAATGGACCATAAATAACACTCCAAGATTATTAGGTGCTTTATCAGATCAAGCTCTAGAAAAAGCCTTAATTTTCTACAAAAGCATTACGGAAGAAGTAATCACGGTTTCTTCTCCCGAGGTTGCAGAAGCTGCAAAATTATTCGAAAATACTTTTAGACAGGTAAATATCGCTTTGGTTAATGAATTTGCAAAAATTTCAAATAGTCTTGGAATCCCTACTTATGAAACTTTGGATGCTGCAAGCACCAAACCATACGGTTTTATGAAGTTTCTACCAGGATTGGGCGTTGGTGGTCACTGTATTCCAATTGATCCAACATACTTAAGTTTTAAAGCAAAACAAAATGGAGTTAATGCTAATTTTATTGACCTTGCGAATAATGTGAATTCAGATATGCCAGTTTATGTTGCTGATAAAATTGATAAATTATTCCACGTATCTGGAAAGAGTGTTCAACTAGCAGGCATTGCATACAAACCAAATGTGGCGGATATAAGAGAATCCCCTGCATTAGTCCTTGCCGACTTACTCTCTCAAAAGGGAGCGAGTGTTACTTGGCATGATGAATTTGTTAAAACTTATGGTGGTAAACATTCTTTACCAATTTCACCGGTTGATATTGGTATTATTTGTGTAAATCATAACGGAGTCAATTACGATTCTTGGTTTCAAAATAATACCGAAATTATCGACCTTAGTCCTGATTTAGATTTGGGTATCAGCAAATTTCTATAGGCTCAATTCAAATTAATAGACTTGAATTTGACTAATTCATCTTATCAATCATTAAGTGACATCAAGCGAAGTAGTGATCAATATGCGAGTATGGCAACTTCATCGCGATCTTACCTATTAGTAAACATTATAAATGCCAAATGTCGCCACGAAACAAATGAACGAACACTTCACTTTCTCTTCCAAAAACTATTTATTTTGACATAAGGCAAAAACCTTTCTACGAGGTTTAATTGATAGTTCGAGTAAAATCATGTAAATATTGAATTATTAGATATGCATTTTCACGGCGCAATTCCTCATAAAGTATAAGCAATCTCAGAGATAATTAAGCCAGGAGTTATTCTTCAATTAGTGCTTAATTCAATTATTAACAAGATTTTTTGATTGGGTGATTTCGCCATACTAATCAATTATGTATCCAATTATGATCAGCATTTGATGATTCAATGTGGATCAAATAAAAAGTGTCTGCATACGCCAAATATATTTTGGTGCATCTCGGTTAAAGCAATATTTTGGTCGCTTAGATCTATCAAAACAACTTATTTTGCAACTTCGCTAAGCAGTTACACTTGAAGATTCACTCTAAATGGGATTATGAATATTTAATACTGCTCCGAATGGTAATTGTGATTTATCAAATTATATTATTTCATGCCGAATAGTCAAAAATATTTATGATATTGGACTGGAGGTAAAATGCAAACCTCCATGAAAACTTTTTTGATTAATTATTCAACTTTCGTGCCATTTTCATTACTAATAAGCATTTTCAGTAAATCTATATTCTGAATCCTAGAATCAATTTTTAGCAGAGTTCTATATAAGGAAGTCGCCTTAGACATGTTTCCCAACTTTGCCTCGAGAATTCCTAAGCTAAGAATATAAACCGGGTTATATGGATCGGAATTCAACGCATTCTCTAAACTTTCCTGAGCTTTAATTAAATCACCGTTCTTTTCATTTTTTACAGCATTCAAATACCAAGCCTGTCCACGTGTTGGAGTAAATTCCAAATAGCGATTAACGAATTGGTTGAAATACTTTTCCTCGTTTGTTTCTTGATATAAAGAAATTGCTACTTTTTCAAATGTTTCCACTAAGGCGCGATGCGTTAATAAATATTCCAAATCATTAATCATAAATACTTTCTTTTGATAAACGTCTCTTGCTATTTTCTCTGACTTTAAAACTTGCCAAATTGGACTAACAAGGGCAAGGACTAGTACCATTGAAACTACCTTGTGTGGGGTATTGGTGTTTAGTATAAACAGTTCAAATTTCCGATTACTTGAACGTAGTCTATTGGATTTATGGTGAGAATCATCTGAACCAGCCCCTTCTTTGTTCCATATTAGTGAGATCGACGTTAATCCTATAAGCATCAAGAAGACTTGATCTGGACTTATAAGAGCCTGAAATAAATATCCAAACCAAATTAATAGCAGGACAGTTCCTTGTCTATCATTGTTGTTCAAAACAACTCTGATAGCTTTAATAGTTACAAAAGTGAGAAGTATTACAAGCAATATAGCTGCAATCACTCCATAATTTATTCCAGTATCCAAAATAAAATTATGAGTTCGATCTAAAAATCTAAAATATCCTTCCTGTTTAACCATTTCAGGAGATCTATATGCAGCAGAGTAAGCACTCATGTTTCCATGACCAATTCCAAATAGGTAGTGATCCTCTAAAATTTTTATACCTTGATTCCAATAAGAAATCCTTTGCCTAATACTGCCTTGAGACAGTATCGAGTTCCAATTCAAGTAAGTTGAAAGAATTAAGAACAAGAATACAAAAGAAATCACAAAATACTTCTTTTCGGCATTCATTTTTGAAAGGAATAAAAGTCTTACCAACAAAATTGTAGAGTTTACTAGTATGATCACTAATCCTTGGATTGAATCAGTTTGTTGGGCTAAAAATAGAATATTTGAGAACACAAAAATATTAAATAAACTACTTCTTGAAAAAACATTGCTCGGTTCATACATGATTCTAACCAGAGGGCCAGCGGATAATATTCCAAAAAGAGCCGAGGCATAATTTGGATTTCCCAAGGTAAGCATTATACCTTTATACTCTTGTGCCCATGGAATTGGATCAAGATTTAGCACCTGTAACCAACCGTAAATTATTGCCAAAGTAGTCAAGATATTTAAAGCGTCAAAATATTTCTTTTCCTCATGACTATTCTTGAATAGAACTACACAGAAATAGAATATTCCAAGGTACGTTAAAAAACCGAATGATCTTCCTTGTTCAGCAAAAAGAAACTGCTGAAGTGTTAAGTTGTTAAGGAAAGATGAAGTAAGTAGAAATATCATTATGAAACTAAATATCAAAATACTAATTCTACTTAAAACTATATAGTTGCTTTTTAAAAAGTATAAGGTTCCAAAGAAGAAAATAGCTAATGATTTTCCTAATGTCGTCGCATTATTCAACGTTGGGGTTATCGTTAAGAATATTAATGAAATATAAAATTTCATATTCATCTCCAGTTAAATGAAACGAAGGACCGATTTGTTTTCACAAACCGGTCCTTCGTTTAAGAAGCAATTAAATTATTACTTCTTTAGCGACTTCTGCAATGCCTTAATTTGCTTGTTGATTGAAGCAATTAGTTTGACGATTGCTGCGAGAACTTCTGCATTGGTTACTGCTGCAGTTGAGTTCTTAATATTCAAAGCTCCAACTGAGGCTGCTTGTGCAACAGCGGTAGTTAGATCAATTGAATACGAATATGCACCCTCTGTATTACCAGCTGCATACTTACATGTCTTTACACCCTCGACGAAAACCGAGGAAGTAGTACATGCTGCACCAACAGCAGTGAATCCAGCGGTACTAACAGTTAGATCCAACCCAGCGAGGGTTGTACCTGTTGCCATCTTGTTTCCGTACGCATCTTTTGCGGTGATGGTCAAGGTAGCAATGTCGCCAGGTGCATAAGTGGTCTTATCCCATGAAACTGCAAAGGAAGTTGTTGCACCCCGCGAAACAGTTACATTTTGAACTGAAGAATAAAGAGCAACACCCTGACCATTTACTAATTTCAACTTATATGAACCAGCGCCAGAAAGTGCATTGCTTGGCAAGTTCATTGTTGAGTAACCATATCCCACTGATGAAGTTTGAACTGCAGCTACATCAGAGTTTGTAGAGGTTGACAAAGTTGCACCTAGCATCGCGCCAGTAGCGCTATTTATTGTTGGTTGACTTGACCAAGAAATCGCATTTCCAGCAGCATCCTTAATCACATAGACAACTCCAGCTAGAGCCCCTGCAAGACTTGTATCAGATAGGTCGTGCGGGAAGGTGGCGTTTGAACTTGCAGCGTCAACTTCAATTGATGCAGCATCGCCATGCCACTTAATGGTTTTGGTTGCAAGAATTGTTCCATTATATGAAATGGACAAATCAGTGGAGCCTGCCAAGTTAGCAGCTGGCTGAGTTACAACAATATATCCAACCGCGTCACTAGCGAGACTGTCATAAGCGCCAGTCGCACCATACGCATCGCCGGCACCAGCCGAGCCAACAACGTTAACTCTAGAACCGCCAGTAACAGTTGCATAGACAGTACCTGAGCTCATTGCAGCACCTAATCCATCCAATAGGCTGAAATAGACGACTCCAACATTGCCATTTTGGCACGCCGAGGTTGTGTCATATGCATTTGTACCCGCAGGTGTACCACTTGCAGCAATACACGCTTGCTGGGTGATTGTGCTATATGCAGCACTGTAAACGCCGCTAGCACTTGAGGCAGCTACTGTAAATGTCCAGCTACCAATCAGCGATCCAAGAGTTGCAGTAGCTGTTGAAGTAATACCAGTTCCACCATAAGCACTGATAGTTGCGGTGGATCCCACAGGTGCCGAAATCGTGAAAATACCTTGAAGTTGAGTATTTCCATCAACATCGAGAACCGCAGTTGTAGCAGTTCCATTTAGGAAGGTAGTTCCTGAAGCCGCAGCGGATGTCTCATCGAGACCAGCGACGCTTGACAGAGTTCCACCAGTAACCACAATAGATACTCCACCGGTTGAACCATCGTTTTGCGCTGAAAACGCTAGTTTTGCACCTGCGTATACCGCAGCGGTCTTAACGTCTGCTGATGAAACAAGCACACCGTTAGTGGTAGTGGTCGCTGCAGATGCGGATGTATCCGCAATCCATCCTACAGAAACGTTTGAAGTCGAGGAGATTGCTCCATTAGCATCTAGAGCAGCTGAACCGGTAGTTGAAGCAGTTGTAGCAATGTACAAAGTGCTAGCAGTCGCTCCTGTACCAAACGCCGCTTTCGCCGGAGCAACCGACAAGAGACCGACGCCTAGAGCAGATACTGCAACAAGCGCGATGCGCTTGCGTAGTGTCTTTATAGACATTTTTTTCCTTTCATTAAGTCAGATAGGCATTTCCTGATCTGGCTCGAAGAGATTTTTTGATCTCTTCTAATTCCATTTCCCTATGTGAAGCACGTGCGATCACATAAGAAGATGGAAACCTGTTATTCCTTCCCTTCGATTAGTTGAAGGGTCTCGAGCATTACTGCTGCGCTCTCTAGTTGAGCGTTTAGGAAGGCAAGCTCTGCTGCTGCATCTTTGGTAGAGATAGTTGGTTTATTAGCAACAGCTTTTGGCTTTGAAACTTCTGTAACTACTTCTTCAACTACTTCAGCCTTAGCTCCTGAGTTCTCAGATACTGGAGCTGAGATAACGGTCTGGATTGATTCACTGCCGGTCATTGAGTTAAAGCCAAGAAAGGCGGTAACAACCAGGATTAGTGACATAGCAATCCGGGCACTCTTATGAGCAAGCTCTGATGCCTTCTTATATGAGGTGCTTAGAAGATCAAGGGCAGTAAGGCCGCGCTTTTCATCGATAACAAGAGTTGATAGGACTTTACGAAGCGATGCTCTTGCTCGAGAGACGGTGTGTCGGACAGAAGATTCTTTAATACCGAGTTCTTTTGCAATCTCTTGGGTAGATCTTCCTTCCATCTCCCACATAACAAGAGCTGCACGCTCTGCGGGGGATAGAAGTGAAAGTGCTTGACGGACGATTGCTGCGTCTTCGGCTGCTGAAATTTCTATAGTGTGATCACCAGATACTTGCCAATTAGCTTCTACTTCAGCCGAAGCGTCATCAAGTGCTACAAGGTTTGGATGACGATTTTCAGCACGGAACAAATCGATGCATAGGTTCTCGATGGTTCGGTGTAAATAAGAAAGTGCATGCTCTTGGCTGGATAGCTCTGGAGCAGCCAACATGAACTTGATTAACGCCTCTTGTGATACTTCCTCAGCCCGAGCGCGATCCTTCAAAATGCGGTTTGCATGAGCAATTAACTCTGAGCGATTTTCAGCATAGAAAGCCGAAAACTGGGCAACGCTCCAAGTTGCAGGAGTTGAAACCTCAACCGCCTTGGCGCTTCTAACCATTAATTGCCCCTTTAAGAACCGGTTTGCACTGCAGAGATCAGCCGTCGCTGCCTCTACTTCCCACTACGTATCTGATGCCAAATTGTAGCGAATTATGGACAAAACGGACTAAATGATATTGGGATATCTCATGGCTTAGAGACCCATCAAAAAGGCTTGCTTGTCGAAATTTGGAACCGAGACTCTGACCTCTTCAAATGTGCCGACAGACTTGATTTGGCCTTTTTCCATGTAAATCACTTTGTCAGCATTTCTAACTGTGGAAAGTCTGTGAGCGATCATAATTACCGTTACATCTCCCCTAACTCTCTGAAATGCTAAAGAGAGTTCTGCCTCTGTTGGGCCATCAAGTGCACTAGAGGCCTCATCTAGAACAAGTAGTTTTGGCTTCGTAAACAATGCTCGAGCAATTCCAAGTCGTTGGCGCTGCCCACCGCTAATTCTTGTTCCGCGCTCACCTACGAAGGTCGCTAAACCTTCGGGAAGTGTTTCCACAAATTCTTTTAACTGTGCGACCTCAAGTGCTTCCCAAATGTGTTTTTCATTGACAACTTCACGAGGGTAGCCAAAGGTAACGTTTTCTTCTATGGATGCATTTGAAATATAAATTTCTTGTGGTACGTATGAAATAGCGCCCGGCCAATTTTGAATTGCGCGAGCTGTAGATTTACCTGAAATGAGTACTTCTCCCTCCGAAACTTTGAGAAGTCCAAGAAGGATATCGACCAGCGATGTTTTACCTGCGCCCGATGGACCTACTATCGCTACAAATTCACCTGGAAAAACTTGCAGCGAAACGTCTTTGATTGCGAAGTCATTCTTTAAAGGATATTTAAACGAGACATTATTCAAGATCACACTCCCGACAAACCCTGAGTGCCGAACGTCGAATTCAAAACCAAAATTTTCAATGGGAGAAGTGCCAGCAAGGGATTCAATCATTTTGATGGTTGAGTTCGCACTCCCAGCGCTTGAGCGAAGTGAGATTGCGCTGTGCTGGAGGCGCATGATCGCCGGCGCAATCCGAGTGCCAGACGCAAGAAATACCGAGAGCGCAGCGACGGCCTGAGCTGCATCCTGTATTAAAAATTGAATTCCGCCCACAATCATTCCACCTAGAACAACTCCAGACTCAATCACATACTTACTTACATTCGGTAAGAACTGCATCTCAGCTGTACTAACGGCTAATTTATGGCGTGACTTTGCAATTTTCTTCGAATAATAATTCCGTCGGTCACGTACAAATAATTCACGAAATGAGCCAAGCACTTCTAAAATTTCCTGATTACTTTCAATAGTTTGATTGGAATGAACTAAACCAAGTCTCTGCGCCTTTACGTTAAACCTCAGGTAAAGTAGGACTCCAAGCCCACCAAAAATTAGTATTGTGCTTATTGCAATCAGAGGATCTACCAGAAATAAACCTATCGCAATAATAATGAGTAGAGACAAGTCTGATAATAGTGTCGTCGCATTTCCTAGAACCCCAAGAGTTAAAGTATTAACTCCGCTTGTGAGAGCAAATAAAGTTTGTTGGGTGGACTGAGATTGTATAAATAGTAAATCTCTTGATAATAATTTGGAAGTTAAATTAGCGGAAATAGCTGCCCCTCGATGGCTCAAGAAAAAGAAAACTTTTCTCGTGATAAGAATTGAAAAAAATGTGCGTGTCATTAGAACTAGAGCTGCAATAATGGCCAAAATTGCAACTTGATTTCGGAGCTCGACCCCATCCAACCCCATAAACTCTAAGAACGCGAAAACGCGGCTCCCGGGCTCCTTAGATTGGATGCCAGTAACCGCAAGGGCTCCCATAATCCCAATAATTGCAACTCCCAATAAATCCATAAAGCCGAGGATTACCTGCAGAAGTGAGACAAGAACGATCTTTGGACGGTCCTCTTTTGGCAAAACACCAACAGCTTGGAAAATGATAGAAAATGTGGGAAAGCGCAAAAAGTACCTCCTCATGCTCAGATTATAGTTGGTCCCAATAATCTAAAGTTAAACGCAATTGATATTAGGCGAATTACATGGCTTGTTACAGTTACGACATGGCTAGAGCATCGTTGGGAAAACTTTTTTTCACACGCGCCGTGTATCCGGAGTTAAATTTAAACTATTATTGCCTCTTGACTTCTAAGTTAAATATAAATCAAGGATTTCGAAATGAAGATTAATTTTATTTCCTACCTCAATCCTTTCAAGTATTCCGGCGGAGGCGAAATGGTAAATCGCCGCCTCATCGAGTCTGGAATTGAACGTGGGCACAAGATCACTTTAACTTCTGCCAAGAATAGGGTTTGTGAGTATGACAAGTCGGCAGATTTGGATTTTTTGGTCGATATATTCAATTATCCGGAAACACTGAAAAGTCGTGGAGCATGGATACATCTTCACAATAATTTCATAAAAAACATATTAAGTTCAAGACCATTTGTTCATATGACGAACGCGTATTCGGATGTTTGTAACCTTGGATATCTTCCTTGCTCGGGAGAGGCGCAAAGCAAATGTCCCCACAAGTCACCATGTAATTTACGTCGAAATATCGCGGCTAAAGATTTCCGGATTGAATGCTTTTCAATGAGAGAATTAGTGAAAAGCTCTTTCCTTAACTCTATTTTGAATATATATATGAGTCCCATGCACCAGAGAATAACCAATAAAATTCTAAACATTAACGATGCAAACAAATCGATAATAGTTAAGCCAATCGTGAATACTGATGAGTTCTACGATAGAAAAGAAAAACGTGACATTGAATATCTATTTGTGGGAGTCCTGTCAGAAGCCAAAGGTTTTGAAAATCTCAAAACTTACTTCTCGGAAAAACAACTCGTGATGGTAGGGGATATTTTCCCTGGCATTAAACTCGAATTTGGTAAGCATTTAGGTAAGCTCCCTTACAGTAAAATACCGGGGATTATGAATAGAGCGAAAAATTTCGTATTCTTACCCAGATGGCCTGAACCGCAAGGAAGGGTTGTGGTAGAGGCTGCGTTGTCGGGTTGCAATTTAATTGTAAATGAGAATGTAGGAGCTATGTCATTCCCATTTGATATAGCAAACCCTCAAAATGTGGCAGACTCAGAAGCAATTTTCTGGAATGATTTGGAGTTGCGTATCAAATGCTAACTTCGCCTAAAATCAGCTTCATTATTCCTGTCTTAAATTTGAAGCGACCTTTAAACAAAAAACGCTTTTTTATGCCAAGATCAACGATTAAAGAAGTTCTCGAGGACATATCCAACAACGTAAACTCATCTTATGAAATAATCGTAATTTGTAATTCAACTGAATATGAATTAGTAGATTATATTAAAACCAATAAAGAAATCACGAAATTTGTTTTAAACAGTACTAATCCTGGTGTAGCCAGATCCTGGAATATGGGCGCCGAAATGTCACAAGGAGAATACCTATGCTTTGTTAGTGACGATGTTCGAATTGGAAAAAACTCAATCGAACAACTCGAAGCTGCACTTGATAATTATTCAGAGGTCCACGAAGTTGGACCACGTGGAGATTTATATGAAAATGGGACTTCAAAACAATTTGTTGGAACCGAGAATTCTGAGTATGCCGACGTAATTTCTGGTTTTCTTTTCATGGTTAGAAGTTCAGCATATTGGTCGGTCGGAGGATTTGATACTTTTTATACCCCCGCCGGCTGTGAAGAAGTAGATTTTAGTTTTGCAATTAGGAAAAATGGTGGCAAATGTTTGGTGCTGCCAAATCTTGATATTACTCATAATGAGTATCATGGCGTAAGTGCCTATAGAACCAACATTACATTCTTCAATGAGACTATAGACACATTAGATTTACACAGTAGAAATACTTCCTACTTTAGAAAAAAATGGAAATTAAATCCTTAACTATGAAAAAACGTATTTTAGTAATTGCTTCTATAACGGACATCACACCTGCAAAATACTTGGTTCAAGAGTTCAAAAAATTAGGTTGCGAAATGTTAGTTGTTTCAGATCAAACTTATGAAAATGTAGACATCGTCAAAACAAAAGCCGTCAATATTGAAAGGATATGCCTGAAGAGGAATTTTCAACCACAAATTATCATATTTATTGAGGGTGGAAATATGAATTTATTTCCAACTAATATGGATAGTTTAAAATGTATAAAATTCTGGTGGGGAATAGATACTCATAATGATTATCAGAAACATCTTCTGATATCTAGATTATTTGATCACTCCTTTATCGCGCAAAAAGACTATGTTTCCTTACTCAAAAAGGATGGAATTGTTTCTGCATCGTGGTTTCCTCTCGCCACCCCAGCAACAAATAGTGCAAACTTCGCTTCAAAAAAGAAATTCGATATTTCATATGTGGGGTCCCAGAATTGGAAACTTTATCCGGAGCGAAAAATACTTCTTGATGCCATTAAACAAAATTATACAAATATTTTTGTTGGGCGAGCTTCAGCAAGTGAAATGATGAGGATTTATCGAGATTCTAAAATAGTTCTAAATTTTAGTATTAAGAACGATATAAATATGCGAGTCTTTGAGGCTATTGGGGCTGGCGCCCTACTTCTAACAAATGAGATTAGAGGAAATGGAATGAATGATTTACTAGAATTAAAAAAGAATTATGATACTTATAAATCATCAGAGGATTTGCTTGCCAAGATTGATTATTACCTAAGTAATGAAGCTAAAAGATCAAAAGTCGCAGCTGCGGGCCAGATGCGCATAATTCGAGAGCATAAATACAGTAATCGTGCAAAAGAACTACTTGAGTACAAGCCAGCAATAATGGGAGCACATCCAGCATCTGTAATCGACACAAGTGCCGTTCTCTCGATGTTCAATTTCTATCCTGAATCATTCAAATTGTTCCTCAAAGCTGCTAATAAGAATCAAAAAGGCAAAATAAGTAAATTGTCCCTTATAATTTTGGGATTTATTCAAGTCCCTATTATATTTATTCTGAAGTATGTAGAGAAATTATTTTCCAAACTAAGATGAAAATTTGGATTGACGCCAAGAATGCATCTAGTCAAAATTCTGGTATAGCTAAGTGGTCTGAATATCATTTATCGTCAATTGATGAATACTTTAATTCGAAACTACTACTTGTTTACCCCTCAAGTTTTAAATATAGACCTTATAGCAATTTGAATATAAGGAGAAGAAAACTCTTTACTTTAAGGATTATCCCTTCATCAATATCCAATTTGTTTTATGATCTTTTTATTTTCAGATTTTTTGCTAGATTCGAAAAGCCAAACCTTATTTTTTCTCCATATTACGATGTGTTAATGCCGAAGAGAATTCCTTCAATTATCACAATTCATGACCTTTGCTATCTTGAACAACCTTTACTTTATTCGAAGCCTCGTCGATTATACTTTTTATGGATTATGAAAAGGAACGCGAAAAGATCCAAATTGATAATTACAGTTTCCCAAACTTCCAAAAATCAAATTTCTAGGTACCTAAAAGTTTCCGAAGCAAAAATAGTTGTTTTGCCAAATGTGATCGATAGTGAGTTTAATTCCTACCGCCCAAGCAGAGCAGAGATTGAAACATTTCGCTCAAACTATGTTGATTTCAGAAAGATTATCTTGTATGCGGGTGGTTTTGAGAACCGAAAGAACATTCCAATGCTTTTATCAGCAATAAAAGAAATCAATACTGGTGGCTTCAATATTTCTCTTGTTGTTACTGGATTAGAAACGGAAAAGTGGAAAGCAGCCATTGCCAAAGAAAATTTACAAGGTAATTTTCTCTCATTCTTAGGGAATCTAGCTATTGGTGAACTAAAAACTGTTTATAAATCTGTTGACGCTGTTGTTTATCCGTCCTTGTCAGAGGGTTTTGGTAGATCATTAATCGAGGCAATAGCTAGCGAAACTCCGCTTATATGTTCGGACATTCCAGTTTTTCGTGAAGTTGCTGGTAACTACCCATATTATTTTGATCCAAATGACTTACAAAGCTTTGTGGCTGCGATTAATCATGCCATGACAAATACTAAGTTGCCTAAAATTCAATCGACTCCGCAGATGCAAGTAAGCGTTAAGTTGCAACATGTGATGGAAGATCTAATAAATGAAATTTGATTGTAGCGATACTAGTATTTCGGTCGTCATTCCTTGCCACAATTCTGGGGAGACGATTCGACGTGCTTTAAGTTCAGTTTGTAGACAAACAATCAAGCCTAAAGAATTAATCATTGTAGATGATGCAAGTTCTGATTACACTTTTCAAATCCTGAAGGACTTTTCCAATGAAGGACATGATTTCCCTGTAATTTTATTGAAAAATGATATTAATTTGGGAGTTGGTTTATCGAGAAATAGAGGTTGGGACACAGCAAGTGGCGAGTGGGTTTCATTTTTAGATTCAGACGATGCTTGGTTAGAATATAAGTTAGAAACTCAAATTGAGTTTATTCAGTATATAACTAGGGTCGATGTGATCGGTTTTAAGTCAAAGTTATTTTCTGAAAACAGTAATGTCACTAGACTTTCTTCGAAGAATTTTGAAAAATTGAAATTTCAAAGGATGTTATTTAGAAATGAAATTGTCACACGGACCGTGGCTGTTCGTAGATCACTTTCACATCGATTCCCCCGTGGATTATCCGAGGACTACGGTTTGTGGCTCGAGCTTTTACAAGATGGATTTAGTATCTTTAAGGTAGATAAGGTTGTAGCGATTACGTTTAGACCAGAATATTCAAAAGGTGGAGTAAGTTCTCAATTACTCAAACATGAACTTTATGAAATTAAGCGGATTTATAACTACTTCACGAAATCTCCATTGCTTGTTTCACTAGCGATATCCTTCTCCGTGGTCAAATTTATACGAAGAATTTGTCTATCAATCCTTAGGAATATAAGTTCATGATCAATGTGTCTGTATTTGGTTCAACTGGGTTTATTGGTAGTAATTTCGCAAATGCCTATACGGAACTAGTAGATAGAGTTGATCGAGAAAAGCCAAATCCTAAATTTGATCAAATTTTGTACACAATAAGTACTACAGATAATTACAACGTATTTGAAAATCCTAAGTTAGATATCGAAACGAATTTGATTAAACTGATTGATGATCTGGAACTACTTCGAAACAAATTTGATACATTTACTATTAATTACTTAAGCTCTTGGTTTGTCTATGGAGACTCCACTCCCCTGCCATTTGCAATCAACAATAGTTGCAACCCAAAAGGATTTTATTCAATCTCCAAATTGGCTGCTGAAAAATTCTTAATTTCTTACTGCAAAACTTATAATATAAATTATCGAATTCTCAGATTATCTAATATTTATGGAAACAGCGATAGCGAAGTTTCTGCAAAAAAGAATGCTTTGCAATTCTTAATTGGTAAAATTAAAAAGAATGAATCTATTGATTTATATGAAGGCGGGGATTTTATTAGAGACTATCTTGATATTAGGGACGCAACTAAAGCGATTGAGCTCATCATCAGTATTGGGAAATTAGATTCAATTTATAATGTTGGATCTGGTAAGCCGAGCCGTTTTATTGATCTAATGAATAAAGCAAAAGAAGTATTTAATAGTTCAAGTGAATTCAACAACATCCCAACACCTGAATTTCATAAACTAGTTCAAGTTAGAGACTCGTACTTGGAGATTTCAGATCTACTTGCACTTGGCTTCCTCCCAAAATACGACATTATTGATGAGATAATTAACTTATGAGTGAAGAAAATTTAATCAGTGACTTCATCTCTAGGTATTCAGCAGGAAATGAAAAGGTATTCCCATATCTAGCTAACCGTAATAACAAATTTAATCCAGAAAAAGATAGTGTTTATTACTCTGGTCCTTTTTGGGATGAACGCGAAATACAATCAGCAATTGAAAGCTTGATGTCTGGCTTTTGGCTCTCATCTGGTGAGAAAGTTGATAAGTTTGAAAGAAGATTTTCAAAAAAGTTTAACTTTGCAGAATCCCTGATGGTCAACTCTGGCAGCTCTGCAAATCTCGTAATGATTGCAGCTTTGAAGAAATTCTACGGCTGGCAAGATGGCGATGAAGTGATTGCTTCGGTTGTAGGATTTCCAACAACAATTAGCTCATTAATCCAAAATAACCTGACGCCAGTTTTTGTTGATATTAATTGGAATGATTTAAATTGGGATCTAAGTAAAATAAAAGCACTCATTGGTCCTAAGACAAAAGCAGTTTTTTCTTCGCCAGTTTTAGGTAACCCAGGAGACTTTGGTGTATTAGTTAAAATTTGCGAAGATGCGAAAATTCATATCATTTCTGATAATTGTGATTCACTCGGAAGTAAATGGAAAGATGAGTTTTTAACTGATTATTCAGTTGCGGCATCTTGTTCCTTCTATCCAGCACATCATTTAACAACTATGGAAGGTGGAATGGTTTCAAGTAACAATCCGGATATCGTTACGTTGGCCCGCAGCTTCTCCTGGTGGGGAAGAGGTTGTTACTGTGTTGGTAGGCAAAATTTATTGCCAGAAGGTACCTGTAAAAAGAGGTTCGACAAGTGGATTCCAGAGTGTGATGATGTGGTTGATCATAAATATGTATTTGAAAATGTTGGTTACAACTTGAAGCCACTAGATTTACAAGGCGCCATAGGTATTGTTCAATTGGAAAAATATGATGAAATTGAACGAATCAGAAGAGCCAATAAAGATCGAATGGATTCAATTTTTGGAAAAATTCCGGGGGTTAGAATCATAAAAGAACTTGAATCCGCAACGACCTCATGGTTCGGCGCTCCAATCGTTTGTGATACAGGAAGCTTAAAGAGATCTTTAGTCTCGCACCTGGAGAAAAATAGAGTTCAAACTAGAAATTACTTTGCTGGAAATCTATTAATGCAACCTGCATACAAAAAATATGGAAATTGGAAGGATTTCCCAAATGCCTCACAGGTACTAAGTAAAGTATTTTTTGTTGGCGTTTCCCCAACAATTTCTGGAGACATGCTTGATTATGTTGAATCAGTTATAGATAAGTTTAAACCTTAGTTTTCCACCAATTAGAATTATTTTTGTACCACTCAATTGTTTCTAATAATCCAGATTCAAAAGAAATTCGAGGCTTGTAGCCTAAAGCATTTGCTGCTTTTTCAAAATTAAGCGAATATCTTCTGTCGTGGCCTAATCGATCCGCAACATAATTAATCTTATCTTCACCAAGACCGAAGGACTTTAGTATTTCAGCAGTTAGTTCTAAGTTTGTAAACTCAGCGTGACTTCCCAGATTATATACATCACCAGCTTTACCATTTTCAAAAATTTGCTCAAGCCCGCGACAATGGTCGTTGACATGAATCCATTCGCGAACATTTAGTCCATCTCCATAAACTGGAATTTTCTTACCTTCAATCAAATTTGTAATGAAAAGAGGAATAATTTTCTCTGGAAATTGATTAGGTCCATAATTATTACAACATCTAGAAATCATTAAATCTAATGAATAAGTTTTATGGTAAGCAAGCGCTATCAAATCCGCTGCAGCCTTGCTTGCTGCATACGGTGAATTAGGCTTGAGTGGAAAATTTTCATCCCAACTTCCCGATTCAATCGACCCATAAACTTCATCAGTACTAACCTGAATAAATTTAATGTCTGGTTTTTTCCTTATGGCTTCAAGGATCACTTGGGTTCCAAGAACATTTGTGCGAACAAATGTTTCAGCTGAAACAATTGATCTGTCCACGTGAGACTCTGCGGCAAAATTAATAACTCTGTCGCAGTTAGATATCAATTTTTCTACGAGATTTGAATCGCAGATATCGCCCTGTATAAACTCCAAATTAGGTTTATCAATTACTTCACTCAGATTTTCTAATGTGCCCGCGTAAGTTAATTTATCCAGTACCAATACTTGTAGGCTATTATTTTTTGACTTATTCAAGATATGTTTGACGTAATTCGAGCCTATAAATCCGGCACCGCCAGTAACTAATATGCGCACAAGCTAAGTCTAACTTGTTTAATTCTTAGATGGTTGACCGCTATCCTTCTACCTATGCGTGGAATAATTTTGGCTGGTGGTTCCGGCACAAGGCTTAGCCCACTGACAGATGTAATTAGCAAGCAGCTTCTCCCTGTATATAACAAGCCGATGATTTACTATCCCCTCTCTACATTAATGCTTGCCGGAATTAGAGAAATCCTCTTAATTTCAACGCCACGAGATCTACCTATGTTTAAGTCACTTTTAGGTGATGGAAGCAAATTTGGAATCTCTATTTCTTATGAAACGCAAGAAAAACCAAACGGTATTGCAGAAGCTCTGATTATCGGAGAAAAATTTCTAGATGGAGAGAAGTGCGCTTTAATTCTTGGCGATAATCTTTTATACGGACCTGGACTAGGCAGAGATTTAGTCAATCGAATTGGTAATATAGGAGCAACAATACTTGCGCACCATGTATCAAATCCGAAAGATTTTGGTGTTATCGAATTTGGATCGAATGATCAACCAGTACGGATTATTGAAAAACCTCAGAAATCAGAATCTAACTGGGCTATTCCAGGTTTGTATTTTTATGATGAGTCTGCAAGCAAAAGAGCAAAGAATTTAAAACCTTCCGAACGTGGCGAGCGTGAAATTTCCGATCTAAATTCAGATTATTTGAGTGAGGGAAAGTTGAAAGTTATAAAAATGCCTAGAGGTACTGCTTGGCTAGATTTAGGAACTCCAGATTCACTTCTTGAAGCAGGTAAATTTATTCAAATAATTGAGGAGCGTCAGGGTTTAGAGGTTGGAAATCCAAAAAATGTTGCTGAGATTATGAGCTTTATAGACGCAAATTAGTTCAAATTCTAGGCTTTTAAAACTAATTACTTTATAGACAGTATCCCAGCACTAATTTCTTTTCCGTCTGTTGATTTAGATATTCGAATCGAAATTTTTGCTGTATTAACGATTTCTGGAAATATTTGTCTGTATTTATTTAAATCAAGCCCTAGTAGCTCACAGGCTATTAAGCGAATTAAGGTTCCATGACTCACCAAAATAATATCTTGATTAGTATATTGATTAATAATTTCAATGACTGCTGGCCACGCTCTATCTAAGGCAATCTTTCCAGACTCCCCGCCAGGCATTTGCACATTGGCAGGGGTAATTAAATAATTTTCATATAAGTCTGGATATTTTTCTTTCATTTCAAATTGAGTTAGTCCCTCTATCTCGCCAAAATTTACCTCGCGAAGCCTTTTATCCATTTTTATTTCCATTCCAAGAGCATCAGCAACTGGGTGCGCTGTATCAATTGCCCGAATGAGATCAGATGAATAAATTGCCCTTGGATTAATTTCTCTCACCCATTTAATTAATTCTTTTGCCTGGAAGTGACCTAATTCAGTGAGAGGAACATCTGTATGGCCAGCATATTTATTATCTGCATGCCAAATAGTTTCTGCATGTCGTACTAAGTGAAGTTTTATCAAATACAGTTCTTTTCAATTTCCATGCACATGTAGTGATAAATTGGCAAGTGCATTTCTTGAATTCTTGGAGTTATTTCCGAAGGTACATCTAACAATATATCCACTAGTCGAGCGGACTGTCCGCCACCTCGCCCGGTCATAGCTATTGAATCCATTCCTAAATTCTTTGCCATTTCTAATCCTTTTATGACCGATGGAGAGTTTCCGCTGGTGGACAAGCACCAAACAACACCACCAGACTTACCATGGGATTCAATTTGCCTAGAAAATACAGTTTCGTAATCAACATCATTCGACCAAGCCGTTATTACAGTCACATTTGCATTTAAACATATGACATTCAGGCTGCGTCTTGAAATATTAAATTTTCCAACAAGCTCTCCAGAGATGTGCAAGGCATCTGCTGCCGAACCACCGTTACCAAATACCAATACAGGTAAATTCAATTTCAAAGCTTCGGAAATTACCGAAATTGCAGATTCTACGCGCAAATGAAAATCAGAATCTTCTGCAAGTTCTGTTAGATTTCGTATATTCTCGCTTAATATTTTTTTCATATTCCTCTATTCGTGAGAGTAGTAAACAATCTTTGATCCAGTGTCTTCAAATCTGAATGAAACAAATTCTTTGTCAGGTAAGGCTTTCCGGATCGCGTCATGATTAGAAGGGTTTGCGTAAAACAACATAAATCCTCCACCGCCGGCTCCGAGAAGTTTTCCACCCAGTGCTCCATTTTTCAAAGCGATGTCATATATTTCATCGACTTCCGGTGTAGAAACATGGGCAGTGAGTGAACGCTTAATTTTCCATTGTTCATTCAATAATTTGCCAAAATCGTCCAAATTATTGTTGGCACTTGTAAGTAACGAAATAGCCTCGATAGTTAGCTCGTACATAGCATTGAGCTCTTTTATCCGCGCTGGTGTATCCCGAATTTGGTGTTGAGCAATCTCGGGGGCAGAGCGAGAAAAACCTGTAAAGCAAAGCAATAATTTATCTTGAAATTCTTGCAACCTATTTTTATCTAAAATAATAGGGTCCACTTCAAATTCTTTTTCTCCACCGAATTTAATTAGATTGAACCCACCAAAAGCGGCAGCAACCTGATCTTGAGATCCAACCGATTCTCCAATGACTTCTTGTTCTACTTTTAAAGCCTGTAAAGCAAGTTCACGTTTTGTAGGCATGTAATTAATAAGGGTATAAAATGAATGAAGCATTCCAACAGTAAAAGTTGAACTAGAACCTAACCCAGTCCCTGATGGCAGGTCAGCGTGATGAATAATCTCAAATCCATCTTTAATCCCTAGAATTCGAGCACACTCCCTAACTGAGGGGTGCTTAATTTCATCAAGGGTTAAAGTTTGCTCTGTATTGTAGTAGCGGACTCTAAAATTGTAATCGAATATCCTTGGTAGGTAACGCAAAGTTATATAACTATATTTATTTATTGTTGTGCTTAGTACCATCCCATTATTTTCACGGTACCAAATAGGGTAATCAGTACCACCGCCAAAAAAAGAAATACGTGTTGGGGTTCTGCAAATGATCACGTTTCAACCTCTTCGGGAGTTTGGGTAGCAAAGAAATCACGGTACCAGTCGACTGTTTGAGATATACCATCTACCAAATTTGTTTTTGCATACCAACCTGTCAATTCCCTAATTTTATCTACATTTATCATGCGCTTAGGTATCATCGTCGGTTTAGTTGAATCAAAAACTACATTCACAGACGTCTGACCTGTTACTTTCAATATAACATTGATAACTTCACGAATTGTTACGGGTTTTCCAGAGGCAATATTTATTGGTTCAAAGTTTTCAGCATATTCGAAAGCTAGAAGTAGACCTTCAATAAAATCATTTATGTAGAGAAAATCTTTAATGTCTAAGCCATCGCCCCAAACCGAGTAAGGATCTTCGCCTTCGATTGCGCGTCTTATTAAAGCTGCAATTACCTTTGATTCTGAATTATTATATTTATCAAATGGCCCATAAAGATTTCCAGGCCTGACAGTCACTGTTTGCATTGGTTGTTTAATATTATTTGAATACATTTCACACATAATTTCCGAAAAACGTTTCATCCATCCTACGATGAAATATTTTTCAAAAAACTCAAAGTTTGCATCAGATTCTTTTACTGCAAAATCAGTTAGCGGATAAACCGTATTGCTACTTATGAAACAAAATTTCTTAACGTTATTTTCGTATGATGAAGCCAGCATTTGGGTGTTCATGATCAGATTTGGAGTTAGGTGCACAAGAGGGGTTCGCTCCATGACTGCAGCTCCAGAGCTATTTGCTGCCGCCATAAAAACAAAATCAATGTCCTTAGTTACTCGAGAACAATCCGAGGTATTTAATAGGTCAGCAGACACATACTCAACTGATTCAAGGCGATCTTTGGGTTGCCTTGAGTGATAAGTGCTGCGAACATTTGCGCCACGTTTTTTTAGAGCCGCTGTTAAGTGCGTGCCAACAAAGCCAGATCCACCCGCGACAAGTATGTGCTTGCTATCATAAAAATTTTCGGACATTTACGCGGAATCTCGTTCTGAAAGTATTGGAGATTGCGTTGGCCACCAAATTGAATATTCAGGATCATTCCACTTAATTGTGAATTGACTTGAACGGTCATAAGTTGTTGTCTGCTTGTAATGGAAAATTGCTAAATCTGATGTAACAAGGTGCCCATTTCCAAAATTTGGTGGTACCAAAATTTGCAATCTATTTCGATCTGAAAGAGTAAAACTAATGGATTTCTTATATTCATCTGAATTAGGATCATTATTTACAACCACAAAATAGAAAGATCCATAAAGGCAGGTGATTAACTTCCAAGTTTTCCCATCACCGTGAATTCCACGTAATACTCCACGTGTAGATGTCGAAATATCATCTTGAATAAAATCTTGAGTAATTCCAGCAACTTGAAATAGTTCGCGATTGTAAGTTTCTACATAACTGCCTCGGAAATCCTCAAAGTTAGTTGGTGGCAATATAGCCAGGACTCCCTTTAATGCAGTCTTTTCTACCTTGAGCTGGCTCATTCTACTTGTCCTTTTCCGCTTCTAATATAGAGGAATTGTATCTATGGCCTTAACTTATCGCTGCAGAAATCGGTTTCCTTCATGTTTAACCTTTTCGCGCCAATATTCGAGAAGATCATGCATCGTCTTTTCAAAGGAAATCTCTGGGGTCCAACCCGTGTGCTTTGTAAATTTTGATGTATTTGGAACTTGAAGGTCGGCATCAATAGGTCTCATGCGAGAGGGATCTTGAACAATATTTAGTTCCCCAGCAATTGAAGAAAGTGAAATTAGATGATCAAGGATTTCGCCAACTTCAGCTATGTGCTGACCGCCTATATTGTAATACTCACCCTTAGTTGGATTAATTGTTGCAAGCATGTAATAAGCCCGAACCGCATCTCGAACATCTGCAACTGTCCTCAAGCTCTTTAAGTTGCCCACTTGAATCATAGGTTTAATGTAGCCAGCTTCAGCAAGTGCTATTTGTTTAGCAAAAGATGACTCAGCAAAAACATCACCGCGCCGCGGACCAGTATGCGTAAACATGCGAGTTGTCATAACTGTCATGCTAAATGCCTCAGCATAATAGCGACCTACAAGATCGGTACCAACTTTCGATATTGCGTATGGTGATGCAGGATGGAATGTGCATTCTTCATCGATTGGTAATTTACTTGCCGGAACTCGACCAAATACTTCAGAGGAAGAACAAACATGCACTACCGCTTTCGGACAGTATCGATGTATCGAATCTAGAACTCTCACGGTTCCTTGAACATTAGTTTCAAGAGTATCAAGCGGCGCATCAAAGCTTGTTTTAGGAAAACTTTGTGCAGCTAAATGAAACACATAATCTGGGTTTGATTCTTCAACAACTTTTTCAATGGATAAAGTGTCTCGAAGGTCTCCATATACGAATCGAATTCTTCCATCTGTATTTGCACTAGGTACAATATGTGAAATGTTATCGAGGGGGCTTCTCCATCGAATAAGTCCAACTATCTTCCAGTCTGTATGTTCAATTAAGTAATCTGCAAGGTGCGAACCAACCATCCCAGAAATACCAGTAATCAGAGCTGTTGTCATTTATCTCTATGCCTCCGAAGAACTAAAGTAGTTCTTTTTCAAAAGATATTCTTGTTTATTTGCTTGAAACCATAGCCAAGTTTCTCGTAAACCGTCAAGTAATGAAGTCTGTGGTACATAACCAACCCATTCCCGTGCTCGGTCAATATTCATTACCCTTCGAGGAAAACCACCTGATTTAGATGCATCAAACTCATAGTTGAACGGGACTACTTTATTCAATGTTTCAACAAGTTCCTTAATGGAGTAACCAACTCCGCTGCCAAGGTTAATAAAGGATCCGCGCGTGCCGTGAATAAGTGCTTGAATCGTTCCCATTGCAACATCTCTACTGAATGCAAAGTCCCGTACTGCTGAACCATCTCCCCATACTTTCAACGGATTTTCGCCATTGCTAATTCTCATCATCAAACTTGGAATGACCATTGCATTGTTTGGATCAAAATTATCTCCTGGACCATATACATTGCACGGCCGTACAACTGACCAATCTAAACCGTACTCTTCTGCGTAAGCACGAATTTGCAATTCGGCCATTCGTTTGGCCCAGCCAGGGTACATATCCATTGGATCACCGGATTCACCCATACTTTCTTCAAATATTTCGGCAGCTGGATATGCACCAATAGAACTTGTGTAAACCAACTTTTTAACACCATTTCGACGGGAAGCTTCGAGTACATTTGTATTGAACATTAATATAGGTACAAAGAAACTCGCTGGGCGAGATTTTGTTACATCTATTGATCCTTTAATTCCAGCTAGATGAAACACGAAATCAATATCTTTTGTAACTGCAAGGCAAAAATTAAGATCGGTTAAATCACCATATATATAGTTAACGTCATTAAATTGCTTAATTGAATCCAAAGAAACAACGTGGACTTCGGCACCAAATTTTCTTAGTAAGTCGGTGACTTCTCTTCCAATTAATCCAGTGCCACCAGATATCAATACCCTCTTACCGTGAAAATATTCCCCATAATTTGATGTAAAAAGTTTGTCTGGGCTCATATTAACTTTACCGCTCTCTTTTTGCTGGAATATTTAAAATAAGTAGGCTGGAGGCAAGAATACCAGCGCTTGACTGAATTGTGAAAACATTCATTGAAGAATTTAACATTAATATTGACACACACTCTAGGCGCTATTTTTGAAATTCTCAGCTGTATCCATTCTATTTATCGAATAACTAAAATTATCAATTTTAATCTTGTTGGTTTTTTTTGATGCCTAATGATATGAGCCAACTCTTACAAAGTTCGCTTTTGAATTATTCAAATGGCTATTATTAAATTTGAAATTTTCTAACTAAGAGTATTTTTTGAAAAGTATTAAATGAATTTTTTCAAAATAGAAACTTCATTCAAAAAATTATTGCGCATTTCAACTTCAATTGGTTTGGGAATTGGTAATGAGTTTAGCTTCTTATATATTCTGCCTGGAACAAATATTTCAGAAAATCTGAAATTTCCCTCAGAAAAATTGGTTTTTAGCAAGCGATAGGCTTGCCCAGACCAGCCAAACCATAAAATCGGAATACCAGCCGCTAAGCTTTTATTTGAAAGCCCGCTACCATGAGGAAGTTTAGGACAGTAAAACATCGCCCTGGTTTCACCAATCGCTTTATCAAGATCTAACTCATTTGCAAACGGTTCTGAAGAGAAAGTTACATTGGGTAAGTAACGAAGCCCGCTTACCAAAAGAGAAATGGAACTAAAGACTATTGATGCCATTGGATTGGTTCGCCAATTTTGATATCTAAATACTTTTCTTTTCCATGGCCTAAATATTCGATGCGAGCTATACCCGTATCCTTTTATTCTAATCTTAATTTTGGGATTAAAGAGAGCAATAATTAATATTTCAAATAATCCTCGATAGGGCGTAAGTAAGCCAAAAAATGATAAGTCGTATTTCGGATTTACTTTTTTGATAATTCCAGATTCTGCAAAATCTGGCATTTCTCTAATCCAGCTTTTGTCGATGTACCATGCTGGAGGAGTGTCGCTAACCCATAAAATTTTATTTTCTTTTTGCATAAAAAACTCTTCAAATTGATATCTCGGTTTATTTGTCGAAATGTTTTTAATTTGATCTGGTGCAATTATCGTAAGGCCTACATAAGTTATGATTGCCTTGGACTCAATTCGATTAAAAAACCTTAGTTCATCAAGCGTAAATTGTGGCAACCAAGGTATTAATATAACAACTTTGTTAAATTTAAGTTCTTTAATGTCATTTTCTATAATTTTGATTGAATTTTGAAGAAAATTATCGTCGTTGGCGACATTAATGTATTTTGTGAAAACTTTATTATTTATTTTTTTATCTTCTTGTTCAGCTTTAAATGCATCCGGATTAATAAAAACATAATTGAGCTCTAACTCTCTAAGTGCATTTCGTAAATAGCCATCAAAGGTCCAATAATGACCAACGCTCAAAAAGGGGTATTTTGCTAATATGTAAATCAACTTAACTCCAAGTTAGTCATAATTAAGATTCTGAATGGGAAGATTTATCCAGATTGTAATCAATTTAACGATACTGATTCGCCACCATCAATGGTTATAGAACTACCATTGAGGTAAGAAGATTCGTTTGAACAAATAAAAAGTGCCAGCGCCGCTACTTCCTCCGGCTTGCCCATTCTTCCAAGAGGTAACGTGTCAATAAAGTCCTTAAACTCTGAAGGTCTGTTTTGTTCCATTTCGGACCAGCCAGTTCCATCAATATAGACTGCCCCTGGTGCAATTGAGTTGAAAGTTATTCCGTTTCTGGTAAATTCTAAATTTTTTGCGAGGTTTTTGGTCAAAGTAGTTTGGGCAACTTTTGCAATATTAAACCAAGGACGTCCTCCAATCCCAACACCGTAAATCGAAGTGATTGTTATAACACGACCCCAACCAGAAATTTTCATGAATGGCAAACAAGCAGTTGTTAACTGAATTGCTACACCCAAATTCTTACGGAGTACTTCATCCCAAGTAAAAAGTGGTGTTTCTAATACGTTCTCTGATCCCCAACGGCCCCCACCGCCGACATTATTAATTAGAATATCTACACCGCCCCATTTTGCTTCAATTTCTCGCCATGCGTTGCTCACTTGCACGGGATCTAGAACATCGCACGGATAAACCAGCACCTCGACTCCATGTTTTTCCAACTTCTTTTTTTGTGTAGCCAGACTTTCAGGACTACGGCCAAGAATTGCAACTGCAGCTCCAGCATCGGCCAGCGCATTCGCTATTGCACCGCCGATTCCTCGAGAACCGCCAGAAATTAAAGCCTTCTTGCCAGTCAAATCAAATGTCATTGAATCGACCGCCAAACTAAAAGGTTATAACCCTCCATCATTATTGATCCAAAATTTAGCCTTTGAGATTTCAAAATTTTAATTTTTCCTTCTTCTTCGGATTTTTTTAATAAATCCACAAGTCCGGCCGTATAACCTCTCTTTGATTGGAACCATTTTGCTAAGTAGTCCGGCAGCGAATCTTCCTCATAAAATTCCACGACTGGCTCGATATGTACGCAAATTGATGGTTTATTCAAAATAAGAAAATCGAACATTGGCTTGATTTTGCCTCCAAGTTGCTCAAGTGACCCAAATGTCCAAACCGCACTATTTGGATTAAGTTCAAGATCGTTAGAATCCGGAGAAAGCATGTTGAAAAGTGATCCGACAAGTGGAACGGAACGTTTTACGCCAATTTCATTAATTAGATCTACAGCAGGTTGGACAAAATCTGTCCCATATAGGTCTAAATCTGGAAAAACTTTATGTGCATGAAGCAAATTAAATCCGGTACCTGCACCAAATTCATAAAGGCTTTCAACTTCCAAGAAGTATTTAGTTATTACATATTGCCGCAATATATTTATATAACTAAGTTCAAAATTTGCAGATTCGGAACGATAATATTCTTTAAACCAACGAATCGGAAGTCCAGGACGAACAAATTTTGGAACTAATGCCGCATCCGATGTTGGGTCTTGTCTAAATAATTCCAAATTTTCACTCCACCCTTTTTCCCAAGCTTCTGTTCTGTCCGCCGCTGCAATAACTTGTTTATCTCCTCGGATTCTGTTTATGATTTCAATTAATAGCAGATCTCTTTCTTGAGATGATAATGGGTTTAAAATCAATCTCTCTTTTTCAACTAACTCAATGACACTGTGATGCAGTTTTTTTGGATCTTCCCCAAATGATTTTGCGATTTCTACGCTGGTTAAATGCATGATTGACCTTACCATACAAGACAGCAAATAATGTTAATTCGCAATTTTATAATTATAAGTGGGCTGAATTGTTGAATGATTCGAATTAATCTTTAACAGTTTTGAAGGTTTCTATTGCTCGGCTAACAATTGACTTAGTGTCTAAGCCTAGGTCAGAAAGTAGGTTTTCTCTTTCATCCCCAGAAAAATAGAAACCATCTGGAATACCAAAGGATCTTAGAAGCAAATTAATTTTATATTTTGCGATGATGTATCCTATATGGGTTTCCAAGAAAGATTCATACAACTCAGAAATACAATAACACCATTCGCTTTCCTGCAACCATGGTAAAAGAATCTCTTCTGGGAATTCTTTTAAACGATAAATATCTATAACTGTTACGGATATATTGTGTAGCTTCTCTAAAGTGTAAGCTGCGCTTAGAACATAGTGACTAACGACTCCTGTACTTATGAATGTAACGCCACTTGTTCCTTGCTTCAGAATAGAAATGCCTTTTTGGAAATTTTCTGACTCGTTTTGTGGTCCATTGAATGGATTAAGCTTTTCTTTCTCAATACGAATGTAGTGGGGCTTTTTACTTTCTATCGCTAACTTCACAAAAGCTTTAGTATTTTCAGGATCTGAAGAATTTAGGATGGTCAACCCAGGAATTGTTGCGATTGCGGCGACATCTTGTAGGCCTTGATGTGTTGGTCCATCTGTGCTGTAAGTGAAGCCAGCACCAACGCTGATGACATTAACGGGGAGTTGCATCGCAGCAACGTCGACAGTGAGTTGTTCAAGAACGCGAAGACTTACGAAGGGTGTAATTCCATAAATAAAAACAATTTTTCCACTTGCTGCCAAGCCCGCAGCTACTCCAACCATATTTTGCTCAGCTATACCCATGTTGATATACCGACTAGGCATTTCCTCTTCGAATTTTTTTAATGCAAATGCACCGTGATCTGCGCTTAAAACAATTATTCGCTCATCCGTACGTGCTGCTTCAACAAGTTTTTCAAAGAATGCATCCCGCATATCAATTATATTCATTGGTTTAACCCTAAGTTGCTAACTCGGATAGCGCCGATTCGAACTTCAAATCATCAATTCCGCCATGATGCCAATTAAAATTATTCTCCATAAAAGAAACACCTTTTCCTTTAATGGAGTTTGCTATGACCATCGAGGGGGAACCTGATTTTTTTAAATCTATTTTTTTCCAAATCTCTTTTAGTTCGCCTAAATCGTGTGCGTTTACTTCAAAAACTTCCCATCCGAATGCCTTCCATTTATCTACGAAGGGTTCCAAGCGGTTGATTGATTCAGTTGATCCATGGGTTATCAATCTGTTCCTATCTACAATCCCACATAGATTATGAAGTTCGTGGTGAGCAGCAAACATTGCCGCTTCCCATACGGGGCCTTCATAACATTCGCCATCGCCCATTAGAACGAAAGTTTTGCGAGAATTATTATCCATTTTGTCTGCTAGAGCCATTCCAGAACCGATTGGCAACCCATGACCTAATGAACCTGAAACAACTTCAACTCCAGGGATCCGAGAATCTGGGTGCTCGCCAAGAAGTCGACCCTTATTTAGAAAGTCGAGTTCTTCTTTTGGAAAATATCCAAGATCCGCTAAGACCGCATAAAGCCCAACACCTGCATGACCTTTACTTAGAATAAATCTGTCTCGCAAACCCCAATTTGGTTGTTCAGAATCAAATTTCAAAACATTGCCGTAATAAAGGCTCACTAATATTTCAACTATTGAAAAAGCGCCTCCTATATGGCCTTTCCCGGCTTTATGTACTGCGTTGAGTATATCAATGCGAATTTGTTTAGATTTAGATTCCAAACCACTAGTGGTCAAACTAAAATCTGAATGCTTTGTCATTAAAAAGGGCCCTTAAAATGTTTATAAAAATCAGTCATTGATTGTTTGGCCGGTAAAGGAACCGAGTGATCAATTGTTCCGAAATGTAGGGAGCATATGGATTCCACTAAATCGTGTACGTCTGGGTAGTACAAATCTTCCAATGATTTTGCTGTAGGGCATGGAGCGGGCGCCATTCCTAAGCTTTGAGAAGGTGCTTTGAGAATTGTTGGATCTTTTTCATTTATTATGCGATTGATTTCTGCAGATACACCGTATGAAGCCCAAGATGTATCTGCAACAAGTAATTTTCCGGTTTTACTAATACTGTCCACAATCATTTCGTGATCAGGATGTGAAATAGAGTGAAGATCAATAATTTCTACAGAAATTCCAAAATTCTTTAAGTAGTCAGCCGCACGTTTTGCTTCTAGAACCATAACTGAAGTAGCAACAACAGTAACGTCCGAGCCTTTTTGTACCGTAATTGATCCAAATAGTGGATTAACTAAATCTATTTCTTGTTTTTCAAATTCAAGTTCATACATCAGTCTGTGTTCAAGCATCACTACTGGGCCCTTGTAATTATTAATTGCATATTTATAACTTGCCAGAATGCTTTGTGG
>VFQT010001291.1_pt1 | contig 31070 bp, 15 predicted proteins | sample 3512381 | NCBI WGS metagenome assembly VFQT01 (sample SAMN10412376, study PRJNA504923) | tailings metagenome | isolation source: Relicate 2 Philex TSF3 active mining site | place: Philippines: Tuba, Benguet | collected 2017-08-29
AACAGCTATGGCTGGCAGATTACAGAAGGCTACATCGTTGGGTATTCAACGGACGCCGGTGGTAACTGGATCACACCAGCTGCTAACGTAACAGCAGTTGGCAGCCAGACACTGGCGGCTACTGTTAATGCGAGCCGCGTTCGTGTTGTATTCTATGGCACAACACCTGGTAAGGTGAAGGTCACAGAAACATTCCCAGGCGGTGCAGGTTGCGGTACAACAACACCTGACTACAACGTCAACTTCAACCCACGTCCGACAGTCCAGACGCTTACAAATGCACCTGGTTCGTCGAACATCTGTGTTGGTTCAAATGCAACTGTGTCACTCAGCTCGTCGCAAGCAAACTGGTCATACCAGCTGGAGCGCTCAACGAACGCTGGTACTACATGGAGCAACTCTGGAGCAGCTGCACAAGCTGGTACAGGTGGAGCGCTCTTGTTTGTGGCTCCAGCAGCTGAGCTTACACTTTCTACTGTTGCGCCAGCATCGACAGCTTACAGCTATCGCGTTGTTGCAACATCGATCAACCCTCCAGTTGCTCCGAACATCGTTGCAAACTGTGGCGCGTACGTTGTATCGAATTCAACAACAGTCAACGTCCATGGCATTCCTCCAACACCAACACTTGCAGTAAGTGCTGGTAGCGAGCGCACATGCTTTGGCACAGCGATCAACTTCACAGCAACAGGTACAGTAACATGGGCGAACTACGTTCTTGAGCGTAGCCCAGTTGGTGCTGGTACATGGACGAACGTCGGCACATTTGCTGGCGCTGCTGGTTCGATCAACCTTTCAGACAACACAAGCCCAGCTGGTGGTATCCCAACGCTTGCTTCACCGAACTACGACTTCCGTGTTCGTGCAGTATCGACAACGAACCCACCTGCTTGTGAAAGCGGTAACTCGGCAACTGTGGCGACTACAGTCTTCGCACTGCCAACGAACCCAACAGTTACGATCTCTCCAAACCCAGTCTGCTTCGAAGAAAACTTCACAGTCACACTTGCTACAACGCAAGCTGGCGTGATCTACGAAGTACGCAAGGGTGGCGTGTCGCTCTCGCCAGCTGTCACAGTTCTTGGTGATGGTACAGGTAAGACGCTGACAATCAACTCTGCATACCTGATGCCAACGACAACGATGGTGTCTAACCCATCGACGTCCGCAAACGTCACGGTTGATGTTTCGGCAGCTCTGGTTCAGAACGCAACGCATACGCGCGACATCCCAGCTGGTGGCTGCTTGCAGTCATACGGTTCTACAGTTGTTACAGTTCTTGAGAAGCCAGTCGCCTCGATCACATCAAATGCTACAGCATGCGGTGGTTCAAGCACAGTCTTCACACCGGGCAACGTAACACCAGCTCCGAACCAGTTCTTTGACTGGTTGCTCACAACAACACCTCCTGCAGGAACAACACCAACATTTGCTAACCGTACGGTTAACAACACGGTGAATCCGTTCACAGTAACATGGGGTGACTACGCTGTTTCCTGTAATCCAGTTGCCGGTTCGCCAGAATCTCAAACACAGACAGTACGTCTGATTGCTGAGAACGCAAACGGTTGCTTGGATACCACAACACGCACAATCACACTCTACCCAACACCATACGATGCGTTCATCCAAGGTGATGCAACTGCATGTGTGTACGGGGGTTACGAAGAGCACATCAAGACATACTCCGTGAAGCGTACGCTTGGTGCATCATGTACGTTCCCAACAGGAACTTCATATGCATGGTCGATGTCAACGGGTACAGTCTCTGGAACAATTCGTTCGGGTCAAGGCACGTCGGAAATCATCGGTGAATGGAACACAACAGGTGGTTCAGGCACAGGTACAGTAACATGCGTCATCACGCTTCCAGCATCATGGGGTGCTTGTGCAGCGACAAAGTCGATGAACGTCACTGTGTACCCACTCCCAACACCAGCTATCGTTGGTCCAACAGACGTTTGCCAGAACAACGCAGGTTCGCCAACATCAACTTCGAACTACACATCGACACTCTACACGGGTGACACGTATAAGTGGGACGTTGTTGGTGGTACAATCACGACACCTGGTGGTGCAACGGGCGCAGGCACAGTTGCTAGCCCATCTACGGTTACAGCACTTAACGGCAACAACATCACAGTTACATGGGGTTCAACTCCAACAAACACAGCTACGGTGACGCTCACAGAGACAACACCAGCTGGTTGTGTTGCACGTAACACGATCACAGTGAACGTCCGCGCAACACCAACACCGGTGATTAGCGGTCCGACAACAATGTGTGACAATGCAGTTGCTACATTCTCGACAGCTAACAACGCTCCGAACAACACGTATAACTGGACAATAACAGGTAACGGCACGATCACTGCAGGTGCTAACACAGCATCGGCAACAGTTCTCTCCGGCACACTTGCTGGCGGTAACTTCACGATCACTGTAACAGAGACTGTCACAGCTACAACATGCTCGAAGACAGTTAGCCAAGTTGTTTCGCTTGTCGCAACACCAGTTCCAACAATCACACGCGTAACAGCAGGTGGTACAGTTGGTGGCGCTTGCGTCAATCAGACAATCACATACGGTAACTCAGATGCAACAACTGGCACGTTTGGCTACCTCTGGACAGTATCGGGTAACGGTGCTATCTCGGGCGCAAACAACGCAGCTACAGTTGCAGTCAACTGGACAACAACTGGCACAGGCACAGTGACACTCTCGAAGTGGCATTCTGCAACTCAGTGCACAACAACAGTTGCACAGAACGTAACTGTCGTTAACCCACCAGCCCCAGCAATCACGGGTGCAACAAACGTTTGCGGCAATTCAACGCAGACATACAGCACAACGAACAATGCTGGTAGCACATACTCATGGACAATTGGTAATGCAACAATCCTGAGTGGTTCGGGCACTAACGCACTTACAGTGAAGTGGAACAATCCAGCTGCAGGTACTACGAACTCTACTACGATCACAGTTGTCGAGACAAACACAGCTTCTGGCTGCTCGAACAGCGCTTCGGTTGTTGTTACAACTCGCTACCAGCCAATCGCTCAAACGATTGCAGGCGCGACACAAGCATGTACGTATGACGCGGTGAACAACGCTGCGAACTACACATACTCAGTAGCAAACAACACAGGCTCTGCATACAACTGGACGATCACAGGTGGTACGATCCAAAGCGGTCAAGCAACAAACAGCGTAGCAGTACGCTGGACAAACGTCGGTACGCAATCGATTTCGGTTACGGAATCGGATGCATCGGCACTCTGCTCAGTAACATCAACACTGAACGTAGCAGTAACTGCTCAACCAGTTCCTGTCATCAGCGGCGACCTTACAGTATGCGCGACAGACACGCGCACATACTCAACACCGGTTGCAGCGGGTAGCACATACGGCTGGACAGTATCGGGTACTGCAGCTGATCGTACGATCGTCTCGGGCTCGAATGCTAACGCAGTAACAGTTCAGTGGCTCACAGCTGGTACACGTACGCTGACTGTAACAGAGACAGCAGGTCTCTGCTCAGCAACAGCTACAGCAACAGTCACAGTCAATGCAACACCAACGCAGACAGCAATCAACGGTCTTGCTACGGTATGCAACGGCTCGACACAGAACTACAACGTCACAAACGTTGGTGGTCAGAACTACAACTGGACTGTAACTGGTGGTACGATTGTCAGCGGTGCTGGCACAAGCGCCATCAACGTTCAGTGGACAACAGTTGGTACACAAGCAGTTGCTGTTACAATCACAACTGCAGGTACAAGCTGCTCGACATCACTCACACGTAACGTGGCAGTTGAAGATCAACCGGCTCCAGCAATCACAGGCACATCGCCAGTATGTACGGGTTCAACAACATCGTACAGCACACCAGCGGTTGCCGGACACACATACCAGTGGACACTGTCAGGTGGTGGTACAGCAGTATCAGGTTCGACAAGCAACACATTCGATATTGCATGGACAACAGCAGGTACACACACAGTAACAGTCACGCAGCGCAATGCTTCGGCTAACTGCCAAGCAACAGCTACGATGAACGTTGTTGTGAACCAAACACCAACAGCTACAGCGATCACACGCGTAACTCCTGGTGGTAACCTCAACCAAGCTTGCCAAGGTCAGCAGATCACATACTCGACACCAGCAAATGCTGCAAGCTCGTTCCTCTGGACGGTTGCTGGCGGTACAATCGTTGGTTCGGCTACAAGCAACCAAGTTGTTGTTAACTGGCAGACACAAGGTAATGGCACAATCACAGTAACAGAGACAACGACAGGCACAACATGTGCAACAACTGTCACGCAAAATGTTGCTGTCGGTTACCAGCCAACACCAGCTATCGACGGTGCTCGCGTTGTATGTATCGACAAGACACACACATACGCAACACTGACGGTTCCAGGTAGCACATACAACTGGTCGATCACTCCTGCGAACGTATTCCAGACAGTTGCTGGTTACCCAGCAGCTAGCGAAATCACAGTTCGCTGGATTCAGCCAGGTCTCCACACAATGACGGTTACAGAAACGGCTCTCGGTGGCTTCTGCGTCGGTGTTCAGACAATCAACGTTCGTGTTAACCCAATCCCAACACCGGCTATCACGTCGGCTACAGGTTATGGTACGCCAGCTACACGTCGCCCAGGCGTCGTATGTAACGGCAGCACGCACAATTACTCGGTTACAGCAACTCCAGATAACGTGTTCCAGTGGACAGTAACTGGTGGTACGATCCTCTCGGGTCAGAACACCAACGCAATCACTGTTCAGTGGGGTACAGCTGGTACGGGTACGATCGCATGTACAGAGACAGTTCCTGGCTCTGACTGTATCACAACAGATCTCGATCAAATCGACATCCGCCCAACACCAACACCACAAATCACAGGCGAAGTCAACCCATGCGGCAACGCAACGTTTGACTACACAACACCGCTCGTGACAGGTAACACGTACACATGGTCTGCAATCGGCGGCACAGGTGTCCAGACGGCTCCAAACACATTCCGCGTAACGTGGTCAGCACCAGTATGGCCAAACACAACAGCAGCAAGCGTCACAGTACGTGAAGACGTTGCTGATGTGGCACCAGCAGGCACATGCTTCGCTACAACAACGCTGAACGTCACGATCCGTCCGATCCCACCAGTACCAACAATCACTGGCCCAACGGTAGTGTGTGCAACGAACTTGAACACAACACCAGCAACAGTGAATACGGCTTCGTACACATCGAGCATCCCAGCAATCACAGGTGCATCTGGCTCGCTTACACCGACATGGTCGGTAACAGGCGGTACAATCATCTCTGGTCAAGGCACGCTCACAGCAAACGTTCAATGGAACAACAACGGCTCGACACCAGAGACAGGTACAGTTTCTGTCCTCCACACATCGAGCTTCGGTTGCGCAGCAACTGGTACGCTTAGCGTTACAGTTAACCCGCTTCCAACTCCATCGATCGTTGGTGCATCAAGCGCATGTCAGAACTCAGTCGAGAACTACAGCACAGTTGGTGTCCCAGGAAACACATATGTATGGTCGCTCACAGGCGGTAACATCATCCGCTCTGGCCAAGGCACACCAAACGTTGCAGTTGAATGGACACTTCCAGGCACAGCAACGCTCCAGGTTGCAGAAACAAACGGCTTCGGCTGCACGGTTCTGAACCAGCGTACGATCACAGTTAACGCACTTCCACAAGCAGCTCTTACGGTCTCTGGACCAACAACGTTCTGCCAAGGTGGTGACGTAACAATCAGCGCTCCTCTCGGCTTCTCGAACTACGTCTGGAACACAGGTGAGACAGCACGTAGCATCGTCGTCCGCACAACAGGTAACTACTGGTGTGTTGTAACAGATGCAAACGGTTGCTCGAACCGCTCAGACACAGTCCGCGTGAACGTGTTCCCAAGCGCACTCCCAATCGTTACAATCAGCGGTCCACTCACATTCTGTGAAGGCGGCAGCGTAACACTCACGGCACCAGCTGGCTTCAACGGCTACCTGTGGTCGACCGGTGCAACAACGCAGTCAATCACAGTTACAGAGTCTGGCTCGTACACTGTATCGGTATCTGATGGCAACGGCTGTACTGGCACATCGACAGAAGTTGACGTGACAGTCTATGCTAAGCCAACACCAACACTCACAGTTGTTGGCGGTCCATTCTGCGCAGGCGACTCAGCTTCGATCAGCGCACCAGCTGGATACGTCAGCTACACATGGGTATCGCAGAACGGTGTATCGTATGGCACAGGTCGCAACATCGTTGCAACAGCAAGCGATGTGATCTACTGCCAAGTTGTTGACATCAATGGTTGCACAGGTGTCTCGGACACAGTCAACCTTGTCTTCACACGCGTAGAAACGCCAGTTGTTACGGTCAACGGCCCAACAACATTCTGCGAAGGTGGTGCAGTTACACTCACAGCTCCAGCAGGTTATTCAAGCTACATTTGGTCGAACGGTACAGTTGGTCGCACGATCACTGTTGAACGCGCAGGTGAGTACTATGTCACGGTTGCAACCCAGACATGTCCAGCTGTATCGGCCAAGACAGCAATCACAGTCAACAACCTCCCAGCGGTTCCAACGATCCAGCGTATGGGTGATGTGCTCACAGCGAACTCAACAGCTGCAACAGCATATCAGTGGATCCGCAACGGTGCTGACATGCCAGGTGCATCGAACAAGCAGCTCACGGTGAACCTCCCAGGTTCATACCGCGTCCGCATCACAGATGCAAATGGTTGTGAGAATACATCTGATGCATTCGACGTGATCCTCACGGATGTTAACGATGACGTAGTAGCAGGCCATCAGGCAGCACTCCGCGTATCGCCAAATCCAACGAGCGGTCGCTTCACCATCGAGACAGTCGTCAGCGAAGCTGGCCCAGTCCGCATCGAACTCGTCAACGCTCTTGGCGAACTCGTGATGACTCTGAACGAGGCATCAGTTGCAGGTAACTTCCGCGCAACAGTAGACATGGGTACGCTCTCAGCCGGTGCTTACAACGTTGTTGTAACTGCAGGCAACCAGCGCTGGGTAGCTCGCATGGTCCGTCAGTAATCTGACATTCCGACCAGATTTGGTCAAGCGGGGACGCACTTCGGTGCGTCCCCGTTTTTATTTTAGTGCCGGGGCCGTCAACACATCATCACGCTATGCATCGCATACTCAGGCATCTCATTTTGACGGCTTGCATCCTGGTACCAGGATGGACGCAGCTCAGCGCGCAGTGGGAAGAGGTGCAATTGCCCGCCCCCTACAGTCGCGGCTACTATCTCGATGTATTTTTTCTTCCCTCGGATCCACAGTATGGGTGGGCCTGCAGCATCGAGGGATACATCATTCGTACAACCGACGGTGGACAGTCGTGGCAGGGAACGCAGATTCCTAATGCGTTCCTCGAGTATGTGCAGTTTCTGACCCCGCAGATTGGCTATGCGTCAGGTGAAGCTGGCGTGTTCCGTAGCATTGATGGGGGCCGATCCTGGCAGGACATCACACCGTTCGATCCGAATCGTGAAAAGGGATGGGGCTCGTTCTGGATCAATCAACGCGAGGGCTTGTACTTTGTTGGCGGATGCGCGACAGGACTGCAAGGATTCTTCCGAACAACAGATGCAGGACAGTCTTGGTCGGTGTTCTACACAAGTGAACCACTATCAGGGTTGTCCGACGGACTCATCTTCCGTGATGGTTCCGGATTTGCTGTGAGTAGCGGTGTTCTGTGGCGCACGGAAGACTTTGGTCGCACGTGGCGGTACTACTCAAGCACTGGTGCGAAGATCTGGACCGAAGAAATTGCGATTGCAGGTAACTCGATCCTTCTGCCAACATCAGGCACGAACTGCGATGGCAACACCCGCGGCGTGGGAAGTTTGCGTTTTAGTCGCGATGCCGGCCGCACATGGCGCGAGTCGCCAACAGGAAGTAATATGTTCGGCACCTTCCTCATCGATGAACGACGAGGTTGGGGCGTCGGCGATGCACGCACCGTGCTCTACACCGAGGACTACGGACAAACATGGACGCGTCGTAACTGTGGTATCCGCGGCAATGTCGACGATGTCTGGTTTATCAACGATACGCTCGGATGGTGTGTTGGTGAAGGCATCTATCGCACAAACTTCTCAGCACCTAAGCCGGAAGTATCGATCGAGCCAAGTGCACGCGTTGTTGAATTGTGCGAGGGCGAAACGCTTGATGTCCGTGTGATCACATCGCTTACGGCGATCAAATGGAACGACGGCACATCGTCATCAACGCGCACATTGACCACTGCTGGCGTGTATACGGTCTCCGTCTACGATCCCGCCACATGCCAGAGTGCAAGCGATACCATTGAGCTACGCTTCCGTCCATCAGTCGAGCCAACGATCACACTCTCGAAACCTTCCGTATGCGAGGGTGATAGCCTCACGCTCACCGTTGAGGGTCCGTTCGTCTCGTATCTCTGGAACACAGGCGCAACTACGCAGAGCATTACTGTGCGTGCGGCCGGACAGTATCAGTGCACTGTGGTTGATACCAACGGATGTACCCGCACTGCAACAGCAACTGCGATCATCCATCCCAATCCAGAACCAACGATTGCAGCAAATCGTGCACTCCGCATCTGTCTCGATGAAACCGTAACACTGAGTGCACCCGAAGGCTTCGATGTGTACCGCTGGAGCAGTGGCGAATCATCGCAGAGTATCACCGTTGGTGAAGGGGGCTCGTGGTTCGTCACCGTGATTGATTCATTTGGATGCGTTGGTGTGTCGGATACCGTCACGGTGGTCAAACTCGAAACACGCAATAAGGCAGAGATTCAGTTTGCATCGGCATCCGATTCGAGTATCGTGATCGCCGATCATCCGATTGGTACGTTGTCGTGTGGCGAGGTGGTGATTCGTAATCGATCAACCACAGAGCCGCTGGTGATTTCACGTCCGTATCTCTTGGGCAATGTATTCATTTCGATTCCGCAGTCGCAATTGCCGGTCGTGATCGCACCCCAAGCTACTGGTCGGTTTACGCTGTGTGCGTCGGCGATCGATACCGGGCGCGTTGTCGATACGCTTGCTATCCCCGACACGTGTTCGACGTGGTTTATTCCTGTGCGGAGTAATGGACAGCCCCTTCTCTTCGAAGGAACGTCACGATGCAATGTTGACGTGATGACCCTGGTGTATGCATCGGGCGATGCTTGGCGCCTGTCCGACCCGTTTCCGATGCCGCTGAGCGGCGAGGGACGTATTGGGGCGCTTCTTGTGCGCGGAGCGCCGCAGCGAGACCTACACGCTGTTCTGTGCGACGTTACGGGACGTGTCGTGGGTGAGTGGCGCCAACACGTGCAGCAGGGGGCTGCCACCGATCTCACGATCGACGTATCCAACTGTTCGCCAGGATCATACACACTCCACGTTCTATCCGAAGGCGTCCGCCTTCGCTCATCGACAATCCTTGTGCACCGCTAAACAAGGAAGTCTGGGGTAATCAGACACAGCTGTCTTATTTTTGCGTTATGGCAACGATCATTTCTCTCGACCCGCGCGTCACGCGGATGAATCTCGACGCGGAGCAAACAGCTCCCGTGGAACCAAAACCTGAGCTCGACCAGTTTCAGACCTTCGAGGTGTTTCACCAGGCGAAGACTGGTGCACACCACACCCACGTGGGCTGTGTTCACGCTCCAAGCCACGAGCTCGCGCTTCTGCTTGCAAAGGAACAGTATGGTCGACGTGGTCAGACGACGAACCTGTGGGTTGTGAATACACGCGATGTGTTCACGATGTCTGCAGAGGACGCCGACATCTTCGCGACAACGCCAGAGAAGAAGTATCGCGACGTTGGCGCGTATATGGTCCGCAACAAGGTCGAAGCCTTTAAGAAGCAATCCCAGGAAGGAACAACAGAATGAACACGGCTGCTCTTGCAGATCTCTGCTATCGCATGGCAGATGATGAGTTGATCCTTGCACACCGCCACTCGGAGTGGACCGGACTGGGTCCGATTCTCGAAGAAGATATTGCGTTTTCATCCATTGCTCAGGACAAGCTTGGTCATGCCCAAGCGCTCTATGCAATCATGCATGAGCACTGCGGCGAGCCAGAGCCTGATACGGCAGCCTTCATGCGGAACGCAGCACAGATGCGCTGCTCGCAATTCGTCGAGCTTCCTATCGGTGAGTACGATTTCTCGCTGGTGCGACACTTCTTGTTCGATGTTGCAGAGTATGTGCGCTGGACTGCACTGATGCAGAGTAGCGTCGAGCCGCTCGCAAAGCTTGCACGGAAGATTCACGGCGAACTGAAGTATCATCTCTACCATGCACAAACGTGGATGGTTCAGCTGGGTGCGAAGGGGAACGAAGAATCGCACGCACGCATGCAGTCCGCACTGCGCGAAGCATGGCCGTATGCGCTCGGCATGTTCGAGCCAGGTAATCACGAGCAGGCGTTGATCGACGAAGGTATCTACATCGGCGAAGAAGCAACGCAAGATCGCTGGATCGCGATGGTTACTGAACTCCTCGCATCGTCAACACTCGAAATCCCATCGTCGACGGAAGCACATCTGGGCGGACGGAGGGGATATCACACCGATCATCTACAACCACTTCTCGATGAAATGACTGAGGTGTATCGCCTCGATCCATCGGCTGAATGGTGATATGACAACGCACGACGTCTATGATGCGCTACTCGCTGTTCGCGACCCGGAGATTCCGACAATCTCGGTGGTCGACATGGGCATTATCACCAATGTCGATGTGCGCAGTGACGACGATGTTCATGTAACAATGACGCCGACGTTTGTCGGATGTCCAGCGATTGATGTGATGCGCAGCGATGTCGAGGCTGCTGTTCGCGGACTTGGCGTTACGAACGTGACGGTCGATGTGAACTTTGATGAGCCATGGACAACGAATCGTCTTACCGAGGCTGGTCGTGCCGCTCTCCTCAAGCATGGATTGGCTCCACCAGAAGAGTTCGATACGTTGACGCTGAAGCTCGACGTTCTCAACAACGTGGCGTGTCCGTACTGCGGCTCGCGTGATACCGATCTGAAGAGTCCGTTCGGACCTACTTTGTGTCGCTCGTTGCACTACTGCAACGCATGTCTACAAGCCTTCGAGGGCTTCAAGCCAGTCTAAGCTACTGCAGCTACACTTACATCGGCACTGTGAGCTGGAGATAGAACTGACGTCCGACCAAGCTTGGAATAAGCGTTGGATGGAAACGGTCGAGGATGTTGTTGATGCCTGCACCAACCGTCATGCGCTGCCCTGCAAGCGTCAACGCATAGGTGCCACCAACATTGAGCACAACGTATCCATCAACAAACTCATCCTCGCGGTCGAGCACCTTGCGCGGTGGGTCGGTGATCACCGGACCGTTCTTATCAAGCGATTCATCACCATAGCGTCCGACAAACTGCGCACGTACGTTCGCACTCCAGAGACGTTCCGGAGCGTCGTACTGCAAGCGTATCGTTCCGCTGTGTCGCGATCGACCCCACAGACCATGGTAATCGGATCGACGCAGTGGTCCTGCGATTGTCCCAGCTTGTCCGTTCGCAATTGCCTCCAATACCTGCACATCGTTGGCATCGAGGTACTGATAGCCACCCATGATGGTATACATCGCACCGTTCTCCTTTGCCACGGCAAGACGGAGATTCGTCTCGATGCCCTGCGTGAATGCACGTGAGATGTTGCGATACGAGTACACGTCACGTCCGTTGACAGACGTTACGTAGTAGAACTCGATGAGGTTGTTCAAGTCGTTGCGGAAGAACCGTACCTCTGCGCTGTAGAGCAGTGAAACACGCGATGATAGTTCACGCTGACCGTCTTCATAGCGCAATGCGAAGTCGGTCGATACGCTGCGCTCAGGCTGGAGTGTGTTGCCAAGGCGCTCCGCACCGATAAGGTCGTATCCAGCGCCAGCGAGTCGATTTGAAAATGTCACGTACAACTGACGAAAGTCTGGCGCTTTGAATCCGGTGCCGATCGATCCCGATACACGCACGTGTTCGCCTGGCTTCCAGAGCAAAGAGAAGCGTGGACTAAGGGCATCACCGAACACATTGTTCCCATCGTATCGAGCACTCAATACGTAGGAAATCCAATCGAGAGGCATACCCTCCCACTGTGCAAAGGCCACACCTGTGCGATAGAATGGATTGGTTCCCGTCGAGTCGCGATATCGTGTTCCATCAATGTCGTCGTACAACATCTCGCCACCAACCGTGAGTCGGTTCGCAGCTCCGAGCTGCACATCGTACTGTGTATACAAGCGTCCGATGCGGCGCTGCAGATCATCAATCGTGCCTGCGTCGCCTTGCTGCACATCAAAGTTGTAGCGCTCGTGAAATGTCGAGCCGTACGCATTCACTGTCAGCCGTGCACGACCGGATTGATACTCCACACCAATAGTACTTGATGCATCCCACTGCGTCACGGAGCCTGTGTTCTGAGCGATCTGACCAGCGACACTCTCAACAAATGATCCTTGTGTTTCGCTGCCGAACAGACGAAGCCATCCGCGAGCAGTCCAACCCTTTGCGAACTTCCACTGCGCCTTGAGCTGTGATGTTCCATCGGTAAATGCAGCGTAGGGAATCGACAGTGTATCAAGCGGCAGTGAAAATGCTGGAGATGATTTGAGATTGATGAAGCCCGACAGTTCAAGCTTGTCGGTGCCCCAGCCCCCTTCAACACGAGCTTCCAATGGACCTCGCGTGAGACCTTGTAGCATGATCGAACCACTGAGTCCATCGCTTGGTCGCTTCGTGATGATGTTGATCACGCCAGCCAGTGCTTCGCTACCGAACATGCTGCTCATCGGCCCCTTGACAATCTCGACGCGCTCGATGTTGCCCACGGAAATGCGTGATAGGTCTAACACACCTGCAACACGTCCGATAACAGGCTGTCCGTCGATGAGGATGAGCGTGTAGTCGGGTCCAAGGCCATTCATTTGCACGCCACTGCGCACAGTGCCTGCGATCAGGAGTCCGGGTTGTTCCTTGAGTAGATCGCTCAGATCGGTCATGCCCGTAGCAGCGATGCGATCCTTGCCAATCACCTCGACACGCACAGGGGAATCCTTTAGGCGAACTTCATTCCGTGTGCCTGTGACTACCACCTGCGACTTGAGATACGTCCGCAAACTGTCGGTGATCGATCGAGCACGAACGGAATCGGCCTCACGCGCAATCAACGATGGTGACGAGGTGATGAAGAAGAGCGCAAGAGCAACCACCCACAGGACGTGGGTATGACGGACGTTCATAACACAAAACTACCTCTTGCCGCGCAATTACTTGATCCACATCACGGGGATCGTCTCAACAGACGTCGGCATCACGACGTGGAGGATATACGACCCACTCTGCAGCACCGACATATCGATACCGAACGTTGCTGGGGTGGTGTGGCTGCCGTACACACTCTGGTGCGTGCGCGACCACACGACACGTCCGTCAGTTTGCACAAGACGCAATGCGTAGGAGCCAGGCATTGTGCCCTTGAGTTCAATGTCGAGCATCTCCGATGATGCACGCTGTTGTGCTCGCACGGTTGGTGCATCGAAGTTTCGCAACATGCGGTTTACAATGTTGCAACCGGTGACGTAGAGCAAGCCTTGTGTGGTGCGAACTGTTGGACACGACTCACCGGTCCACGTGACATCTTCCCACGAGATAGGTACTGTTTCGACGCTGCTTGCAAGAACCAATCCACGCACTTCGGTAATCTTCTGTCGTGGTGCGATGATCAGCTGATCACGCACAACGAGATAGGAGAGGCGCTCCGATCCACGCACACTTGTACGGACAGCTCCACGATCCGTGGAGTCGGGAATAAAGATGGCGGCGTCATGGACCATTGTAGCGCGAAGCTCATCGATCTTCAATGGCAGTCGCCATGATGGCACCTCGACAAAGATTGGAATGCCAAGATCTTCCGTTCCCGCACGAGCCGTTACGCTTCCGGCAGAGAGGATGATCGGCGTTGTATCGCGCACGGTGACGGTAACCGTGGCACGCTCTTCACAGTTGCGTGCATCGTATCCCGTAACGGTATACGTGGTGGTCGTCGTTGGACGTGCGATTGGACGCGCACGTTGTGGATCGTTGAGTCCTGTCGAAGGTGACCATTGGTATCGACCTGCTCCCGTTGCAACAAGCTCTACTGCGTCACCCAGACAGATCGTTGTGTCGGACGAAGCATCGACGTTGAAGCTCGATACGACGACCGTCATCGTATCAAGCGTCTCGCATGTTCCTGTGAGCCCGCGCATGATGTAGGTGGTCGTCACCGATGGAGATGCACGGGGCGCAATCACGAGCGCATCTGACAAACCATCTGTTGGTGTCCACTCCACGCGTTCTGCACTGCCCGATGCCTGAAGGATAATCGACTGACCGGCACACACAAAGAGGTCAGGTCCGGCTTCGATCGTTGGGGGGTCGACGACAGTCACCTGAATCGTATCGCTCATCGAACATCCGCCAGTGAGTGACGCTTGTACGATGTAGGTGCGCGATTCGGTCGGCGACACGGTGACGATTGCGCTCGTATCCTGATCAAGTTCAATCGATGGCGTCCATCGAATACGGTCGGCGCTTGTTTGGATGGTAATCACGGCAGATTCACCACGACAGATCGAAACGCTGCGCGGCGTCGTGAGCGTTGGCACATCCAACGGCGCGATAACAACAGAATCCTCATCGACGCAGTCACCACTCGTTGCGATCACTGCGATGCGTTCTTGCTGCATGCCGATGACGACACGCGCCGTATTGCCGTCAACCGATACAATGCCGTTACCGCGCCACTGATGTGACGCACCAACACTTGCTGTGAGCGCAACGGTATCGCCAGGACATCCACGCGTTGAACCGATGATAGCAACATCGAAGTCGTCGACAACGGTAATCACCACGGTATCGCGCTCAACACAGTCGTCGTTGCCCATTGTTGCTACGTAAGCCGTTGTCACAAGGGGGCGTGCAAGCGGAGTAAGTGAGGTTGGATCAGACAATCCAGTCGTTGGTGTCCACGACACACGCTCAGCTCCGCGCACACGAAGTGGAACCGTGGTTCCACGACAAATCGTTGCGTCACCATCGGCATCCATGTCGCTCACACGAACGAGCACTGTTGCCGTGTCCTTGCATCCCTCAGCAGTGGTTCCAATCACAACAAATCGCGTCGTGCTATTCACGCGTGCAATTGGATCTGCACGTGTATGATCGTCGAGTGCCGATGCTGGAGACCACTCATAGGTGGCAGCGCCCGAAGCACGTAAGCGAACAGGTTCAAAAGCACACTGTTCACCTACAGAGTCAAGTACGAGCGATGGTTGTGGCAGAACCGTAATCGTGCTGAATGCTGTGTCCGCGCCGTATCCATTGGCAACAATCAAGCGAACAGCGTGCGTGCCTGGTCTCGAAAAACAGACGGTTGGATTCTGCTGCGTGCTTGATGAAGGTGTTCCATTAATCACGCCCCATTGCCAGGAGGCGATTGTGCCCGTGCTCTGATCACGCAAGACGATACACGAGCCTGCACAGACACTGTCGGTGAGTGTAAAGGCTGCTCGCGGAAGACTGCATGCGGTTTGACGTGTCGCTTGATCGATCAGCAGGGTGCCTGGAATGTTCGGAAGTCCGAACTGACATGTGCCGGTAAGCCGAATCAAGGAGTCGCGGAACATCGCTCGTGCAGAGTCATCATTCGGACGTTCAATTGTCGCAAGCCATGGTTGTCCGGGTCGACCGATGTAGATCTTTCCGTCAGGCGCAAGCTGCATTGGAACATGAGTGTATACATCACTCAAATCCGTGAGGACATACTGCGATTTCATCACAACTTCCGGATCACGTGCGGTGATGTCGAACTGCACAATCTGCGTGCGCGCGAGTTCGCTGATGTTCGCCACGCTTACATAGACTTTCTCGCTGTTGGGTGAGAATGCAGCGCCGTAGTGCTTGCCAAATGTATCGATCGGGAAGAGGAGTGTTCGATAGGTGATCTTGCCTGTCTCGCCATCAAGATCGTAGAGCAACGACCGTCCAGTCATCGATGTGTACACAAGATGCTGTCCGTCTGGCGAGACGTGCATCTGACCTTCGCCACGAATCGATGTCGAAGGATAGCCTGCATCAGAGATTACAGGCGTTGTTGCAAGACCTTGACGCGTGAGGTGGAGACTGAAGAAATGTCGCGTGCCTCGGCTTCGTGTGATGATCCACCAACCATCACCTCGACAATCGGCTGTTGCAGTGATATGCTCTGTGACGTCATTGAGTAACAGTTCGTTCTTCTTGATTACATCACCGAAGCCCGCATCGTTCCGCATGTCGATGATCGAGTAGTACAAGCAAAGGCATCGATCACCGATATTCGACGAGGAGATCGCTGCAGGATTGAAGATGTAGTAGATGGACGGACGTCCCGGCGCGGGCACGATGATGGCACTTTGTGCCGTGGTGCGATCACCAAACAAGCCGGTGCCGTTCGGCATCACTTCATGGAGACGGTTCCACACAGTGACGCCGTCGGTATAGAAGAGAAGCTCGCCTGTCGTGGGATCAGACACCGTTGCGCAACCTTCCAAGGTCGACATCTGTCCGTCGGCTAGCACATCAACACTTCCCTGACGAAACGCAATCCCTGCGCGATTTCCGAAGTACCACGTCGACGTCGATGGCGATTGTGCAGCTGCGTCGACGATGCATAGAATGATCAGCATCAACGAGATACATACACCCATCTGCGGCCACGAAGATGGTCGCCACCAGCGGGGGTCCTGTGGTAGCTTGTGCAGCATAAAGGAGCGCCTTCAATTTAGTCAGATAAGGGGCCCGTTGTGCCGCTTGTGTTATCAGATTTTAACCAGCTACCGGCGGCTGGGATTGGTAGTTTTGTCCTATGCAAAAGACCATTCTCGTGGTAGATGACGAGCAAGACATTGTCGACCTGATCTCGTACAACCTCAGTAAAGAGGGGTATGAGGTTGCGACGGCAAATAATGGCACCGACGCTGTGGAACTCGCCCAGCGCCTTCGCCCGGATTTGGTCATTCTAGACATCATGATGCCCGGAATGGACGGCTTCGAGGTGTGCCGGGCACTCCGCCAGGACTCATCCCTCCAATCCACGGCCATCGTCTTCCTGACCGCTAAGGCGGGGGAGATCGACCAGATTCTCGGCCTGGAGCTTGGAGCAGATGATTACATCCAAAAGCCGATCTCACCACGCGTCCTGCTTGCACGCGTCAAGACGATCCTTCGCCGGGGCTCCGAGCGTGTCCGTACAGAGACCGTAGCAGCTCCCGAGGTTCTCCGTGTTGGGACGATTGAAGTGAATCGACAGAACTATACGGTAAAGATTGACGGCAAAGAGACGTTCTTTCCAAAGAAGGAATTCGAACTGCTTGCCTTCCTTGCCTCGAACCGTGGCAAGGTGTTCTCCCGAGAGACGCTCCTTCGACGTATCTGGGGCGAGAGCGTGTATGTGATCGATCGAACTGTCGACGTACACGTGAGTAAGGTTCGCGAGAAGCTGGGTAAGTATGGTAACCGTATCGAAACGGTCAAGGGCGTCGGATACCGCTTCTCGGAACAGGGCTAACTATCTTGCGCCATGGCGCTTCCTATGCATCGGACTGAGATCCGAACGCTTGTTACGCAGCACACGATCCTCGTCGTGCTGGCATGCGCGTGCATCGTCACCGTTGGACTATTGAGTGACGTGCTCATGCTCGCACTTGCGGTCTCGCTTGTGATCGCCATCGTCGGCGTCGTCACGCTTCGCACACGCATCATGTCGGCAATTACGCAGCCGCTCAAGGATGTTACGTCGGTAACCCACGCGATTGCCGAGGGGGCTGTGTCCGGACGCATTGAGGTTCCGCGCAGCGCATCAGCAGATGCCGCGCAGGTTGCCGATGCGATCAACAAACTTGCCGCACGAGCTTCAACCGACATCGAAGAGCTTCGCCGCTTGGAGCGCGTTCGATCTGAGTTCATTGCGAACGTGTCGCACGAACTTCGTACGCCAATCTTCAGCGTGCAGGGTTACCTCGAGACATTGCTCGATGGTGCAGCCGACGATCCCGCTGTGTCGCAGCAGTTCCTCGAAAAGGCATACAACAATGCACTTCGCTTGAACGTGTTGCTCAATGACCTTATCGACATTTCGCGCATCGAAAGTGGCGAGTTGAAGTTCTCGTTTCGATCGTTCGACGTGACAGATCTAATTCGCGATCTGGTGCAAGAGCTTCAGATACGAGCAGAGCAACAACACGTCTCAATCACGACCGCGATGCCCGATGAAGCGTATGTGTACGGCGACCGCGAGCGCATTTCGCAAGTGCTCATCAACCTGGTTGAAAACGCTATCAAGTACAACGTTGCGAATGGCCGTGTCGATATCATCGTGGAACGCGACGCAGACCGTTGGAAGATCACCGTGCGCGACACAGGCATTGGTATTCCTGAGGAGCATCTCCCGCGCATTTTTGAGCGCTTCTACCGCGTCGACAAGGATCGTTCTCGCGCCGTTGGCGGCACCGGACTTGGCCTTGCGATCGTGAAGCACATTTGCGAAGCACATCGCTCCAATGTGACGATGACAAGTACGCCTAACGTTGGAACGACGATCTCGTTCTCCCTCGCAGAGGGTTAACGCACTACGCTTATCGTTGTGCGCAGACCCGACGATCCAGCGTGTACAACGACGCTATACATGCCTGCTGCTACGTCGCGCAGGTCCAGACGTACTGTACGCCCAGCCTGTGTCCATGTAAGCGGCATACGTTCGCCATTCGCACTCACGCAGAACACACTCGTCACGTCATCGTCGCTGTGCATCGTAAGCGTAGCCTGACTTCCTGCCGGATTTGGCCAGATGTCGACGATGCGTGTGATGTCGTCCTCAACACTCGATACCACATCGAATCGCACGTCATCGATGTAGAATCCATCGGACTGACGTGATGCGTTGCTACGGAAGCGCAGACGAAGATGCATCGTATCAGTGGCAATCTCCGACGGAATACGAACACTCCAAGCACGCCAGATATCGTCGCCCTTGGTTGTGTCGTTCCAACGCGCATCGCGCGACGCATTCCACCATTCGAGCGTTGTGTACTGTCCGTCGATCCCCGTCGATGATGCTTCAAGGAACATCGTATCCGTTGGATCGATGAATGCGGCAACATACATGTTCATCGTGAGCGCCGTTTCTGCAGGAAGCTCTCCGATGTAGGCAGGATAGAGATTACAGATGTCGCGACGGCTTCCAGCGTAGGGTCCAACGGGTGCGTAGGCAAACGATGCGGGCGCACTGCGTGCAACATTCGTTGTGCGTCCCCACGGACCTGATGCAACAAGGTAGCGTGGATCGCGAGCATACGTCTCAACGTAGCTCTGATTCCACAACGCACCGGTGTACGTCCAGAGCGTGTCGCTTGTTGGACTCACATTATCTGCCGCATCAGCAACAGAGCACCACACTGGGTACCAACCACGTTCGGTCATGGTAATGCGCGGCTCGACGATGCGACCAGTATCCGATGTCGTTACGGCAAGGGGCTCGCGGTTCCCCGCAGCAAAGAGATGTAGCGTGCGCAGATTCACCAGCGCTGTTACACTATCGAGTCGACGCGTTGGAAGTGTCACGCGCGCTGTGATCGATGTATCGATACTGCCAAGCACCGAGCGCAGTGTTGGCGCTGCAGGCTGGCGAGAACCACCAGCAAACGCGGCTGCCTCACGTTGTGCACCTGCACGACCGTTGGCAATCACATCAAGGGTGTATGTGTACCGACGGTACTCGACGAGGCCCGTATCAGTGAGCGTAGTATCGGCAGGAGTGAGAAGCGCAATCTGCTGACCATCGCGCGCAAGTTTGATCTGCGTGCCCTCTGGTAGTGGCTGTCCGAAGCTCAGTTCGGTGACGCGATCCCACGAGAGATCGATCGTTGTAGGACGCTGCGGAACAGTGCGTGCACGGAAGCGACGTGGTGCAGCTGGTGCTCGCGTGTCGACACGTGCAGTGTACACGTCGTTGTCAGCCGCATTGGCGAACGTGTTCCGCATGTCAACCCATGATGGAAAGACAATGCCATCACGCATATCGCAACCGGAGTAGTCACCAGCGAATGTGTTGCCATCGAACGGGTTGCGACGTAGGTCGTTGATGCCGTCGCCCACACGTCGATCAACCCACGTTGTTCCTCCATCCGTCGACCAGCTCACATACGTGTGCACGAGGATGTTGTTTGGATCCTCACGACTATCACTGTACATGATGGCTACATCACCATTGGTTGGATCGAGCGTGATCCACGACCAGAATTGGTCGTTGGTTGTGTCGCTGTGGGCAATCACAGGTGTCGACCATGTGGTGCCGTTATCCGTTGAACGCGAGAAGTAGACGTTCGGATATGGATTGTCGGCAGCCCATGTGAGGTACATCCATCCATTGCGCGGACCGCCCGTGTTGTCGATGGCGAGTGTTGGGTAGCACTCAGCACGCACAACGCCCTTCACGCGCGAATTCGACTGTCCAGCAACCACACTCTTGACGCCAAACGGATTGTACGTATGCAGAATGCGCGGCGCTGTCCACGTCGCACCGCCGTCCGTTGATCGTGCATAGCGGAGCGAGCTCTCCGTGCCGCTGTTCCATACAACGTGTACTGAGCCATCGGGTCCCGTGCGTGCGAGTGGAAAGCTCTGACCGAAGGTTGTTGCCTCGGATGTGCCAGGGAATCGATCGCTAACCGCTACGGGAGTCGACCACGTAACGCCCTCGTCAGTGCTCTTCGAGATCACAATTGTCGTTGATGAATCCCGGTTGATCACGCGCTTCCATGGGATGTAGAGATGCCCCCTATTCGGACTTGATGCAGCTGTGTCGACGTGGACGTAGTACTTGTCTTCAAACGCTGAATCCGCCGTCTGTTGTCCAGTGTGAATGATCACAGCCGTATGACGCATCGACCACGTTGCGCCGCCATCAGTGGTTGAGCTGATAAACACACCGTTTTCACCGAACTGCGCATTGCCTTGACGATTGAACCCGCCGTAGCAGAGATATCCCTTGCCACGGTGGTCAAAGCATACCGAAGGATCATTGCTCGATCGCCATCCTGGACGGGCTGTGCCGAGCGTGATGTTCTTCCACGTGCGACCAGAGTCGTTGGAGTAGTACGCCCATGTTGATGAGTTGCCGCGATAGTCCACAGCACTCCCGATCATGTTGGCCGGGTTCAGTGGATTGATCGCGATTGATGATTCGTTCTGCGCCGGAAGTGGATCGGTCTCCGGTACGACCATGTTGACGTTGACAAAGCTGCTTGGAAGAACCGACTCTTGGACAACGGGCACCATGAGTACGGGCTCGCCATACTTCTTCATCATCCGTGGAGTTGGATGGGCGCGCTCCATGTGGCGCTCGTGCGGATTCGTTAGTTGCGCAGAGGCGCTGTACACGCCAACACAGACAGTGATAATGCTAAGGAGGGTCTTCATACAAGGCAGGTGTATCGCGTTAAAGTTCGAGGTCTGCTCGCAAACCAGGCAGACCATGTGCGGTGATGAGATTGCGGAGGAGTGTTTCGTAGCGCGCAACACTTGGATCGTTCTGCGATCGCATGTGAAGCACGATGTTGCCAAGCGTCATAATGCGCGACTGCGCTGGAAGGTTCTCGGCTAAGCGCGCTGCATCACGAAGCTGCTGCAGTGCCGTCGTGTAGTCATGTCGTGCATGCGAGAGAATGCCTTCCACGTTGCGGATCAGACATACGTCGCCGAGTGGAACGTCGGGCAGTGATGACACCGTATTGAGCACTGCTTGTGCATCATCGAGACGCCCCATGTCGATGTCGGCGCGCGCAATCAGGCACGAGAGCACAATGCGCTCATGGCGGGAAAGGCCGATCATCGAATCAAGGGCTTCTGCTGCAGAGCTGCGTGCTTGAGCACTGCGGCCCTGAATCAAGGCGTTCGTGACGGTGCGCACGATATGGTCGAACGTTTGCGCTGTGCCTTCGCCAACTGCTGTGCCGCGCGTGCCGCCCAACGATTCTTCGCCGGCGTCTTCGTCATCGAACACCGTATTGCTGACCGACGGAATAAGGGTCTGATGGATGTATGCCGACAGTTCTGGTGTACCAGATGTTGATGCATGTTCAGCGACCACGCCGAGCATGCGCTCTACCATCGGAGTATCTTCAGCTTCGGCGCTATGCGCAGCGATCTCGACGGCGAGTTGCGCACGGAGTTCTTCGTGTGGTGTGTTCGCGTATTCGCGCTGCAAGATCTGCGCAATACGCTGATGAATATCCTTGCGCTCTTCATACTCCGGACGGTGGACGAAGAACGTGTAGGGGAATGCATCGGTAAACTCGTACGTCGTTGTCTTCATCCCGAAGCGTGTGCGCATGCCAACGCTTCGAATCACACCCGTTGTGCGCTCAATGCGGCGTAGCGTACGGATGATCGTAAGGACATCCGTGTTGTTGAGTGCTGCCTGGAGAAACGCAGTAAACTCCCGTCCTTCAGCGGCGCACAGCGATAAGACGATTGCATCATCTTCGTTGATGTCGCTCACAAGCATATCGGCCGAAGGATGATCGCTCGTGCGAAGCTTGATGCTGTCGAAAACACCATCGTCAACCGATCCGTCGCTCTTGACATGTCCTGCTGCTTCCAGGAAGCGCGCATATTCGACGACGATACCTGGGTTGCCAGCTGATCGCTGGTAGACAGCGTCGATGATTGCATCAGGAATGGTTGCCGATGGAAGCTTGTCGCGCATGATTGCTGCGACAGCATCGCGATCGATTGCCGGCAGATCCATCATCGCATCGCGCACGATGTTGTTACGCATCAGCGTCTCGAGCGGCAGGTTCGACTGCTGCGAAATCTCGCGTTCAACGGTCCAGATGATGAGGATTGGCAGGCTGTGCAGTTCGCCGACAAGCGTCGTGAGCACCTCGACGCTTTGTGGATCCGACCAGTGGCCATCATCGACGAGGAGGATGAACGGCGTTTTTTCGGCGATCACACGAAGTGTTGTCGCACACTCCTGCACGGCATTAGCCTTTTTCTCCTGCAACACTGCTGTCTCGCGCTTGTACTCACGTACGTCCTGCGAGATGGCCTTGGCCGCATAGAAGAGATCGCCAGCAATTGGAAGTGACGATAGCAAGCTCATGCCGACGTTGAGCGCAAGACGCTTGCGTGCCTGCTGGCTCGATTGCACGAAGAGCCGATCGATAGCGAGTCCGAACGGCTGCAACGGACGTATGGCCGTTGTATTGAGCGAACCAATCGGTGGGTGACAGTCCACCCGCACCACAGCAGCGCTGTCGGCATATGTTTCTTCAAGCCACGTTAGGATCGTCGACTTGCCGCGTCCCGGATCTGCAGCGATCATCACAAGTCCACCCTTACCGCCACGCCATGCTTCCACATATCGTGCGAGTGTTGCGCAGACCTGCTCGCGTCCAAATAGTGCCGTACTCACGAGCGATCTCCGTCAGATTGCGATGATCGCTGTACGCCAAGAAATGCACGAAGAAGATGCTCGGTATCGGAGTCAAGATGCGCAGCATGTGATGCAGCGGTCTCTCGTATGTGTTCCGACGTGTCTTCGTCTGTCCGACCATACATGAGGACAATCGCATATGTGATCAAGAGCATGAACTCCAGACCAAGCGCGCCAAGCACGACGGACGGATCTGTTGCTGGTAGGAACTTCAAGCCACGAATACCGATCACGATGATTAGCACGGCAGCGCCCATGTAGACAAGACCAAGGATCGCGTTGCTGTAGCGGTTGGTGAAGTACTCGCGCATGTAGAACTTCACAGCATCATGTGTACGCCATAGGCGCACAGGACCCGACGAGTCGCGCCAACGGATTGCGCTGCGCAAGAGTTCGAGCTGAGAGAACGGCATCGCATATCGATCGGCGAGATCATGACGCGTTCGCAGATTTGCACTCACGATTTCACGTGCCAGACCTGTAATCTCTTGTTGCGTGTGCTCTCCATACTGCGCCATGGCCAAACGGTCCAGCGCAGTGAGGATCTCGCGCTCAAGCTTCTGACGCACGAGTCCAGCCGCACCACCGACAATGGTTGTGAGCAGTGCGCCAAGAACAAATCCGCCAACAATGACAAGGGGCGCAAAGGCAATCACGGGTGAGAACACGTATTCTGCCTGACGGAGCTTCGGTTTCCCTGATGTATCAAGCTGAGGAGTCGCGCTCGGCGTCAGCATCTGCGTGCTTGGGTCGACAAGCGCCCAGCGCGTGTATGGCGATGTGACGACCACTTCGTCTTCGCGGTTTTCGGAGATACGATACTTCACGGACGATCCATCGCGAATGACTTCGCTCCGGAGGAATGCCGTAAAGAACGACTCAACAGTGGGTACAGCAACCGCCGTGAAGAGTGCGATCGCGCATGCCACAGAGAGCACTCCAAACACAATCATCTGTGCAGGCGTGTGTTCAGAGAGCTCAACAACTTTTGAACGAGTAGTAGCCATGAGGGAAAATACAGAAAGCCCCGCACCAACCAGACGTTGATGCGGGGCTTGCGATTGGCTATTTACGAGCGATTACTTTTCGTCGACGATCGTATAGTCGGCGTCTTCGACACTCTTGCCGTCGCCGCCGGCTTCGGCACCGCCTTGTGCACCACCAGCCTCTGGTTGTGCTTGTGATGCCTGCTCGTACATCTTGGTTGATGCCTCGCTCCAGAGCTGGTTTAGGGCATCCATTGCTGGACGGATATCGGCTGCGTTGTTCTTCGACGCGTCTGCCAGACGTTCCTTTGCCTTCGTGATGCGATCCTTCGTATCGGCATCGAGCTTCTCGCCGTATTCGGTGAGTTGCTTTTCGGTGCTGTACACAAGCTGATCGGCCTGATTGCGCAGTTCGATTTCTTCCTTGCGCTTCTTGTCTTCGGCAGCGTGCTCTTGCGCATCGCGCTTCATCTTCTCAACTTCATTCTTGTCCAGACCGCTCGAGCCCGTGATGCGAATGTTCTGTTCCTTGTTCGTTGCCTTATCCTTCGCTGTGACGCTGAGGATACCGTTGGCATCGATGTCGAACGTTACCTCGATCTGTGGCACGCCGCGCGGTGCTGGTGGGATTCCGTCGAGGTGGAACTTGCCCAGCGTCTTGTTATCAGCCGCCATCGAGCGTTCGCCCTGAAGGATGTGAATCTCAACTGATGGCTGACTGTCCGATGCTGTCGAGAACGTCTCCGTCTTGCGATGCGGAATCGTTGTGTTCGCCGAAATCATCGGCGTCATCACGCCACCCATTGTCTCGATACCCAGTGAGAGCGGTGTGACGTCGAGAAGGAGCACGTCCTTCACATCACCCGAGAGCACGCCCCCTTGGATAGCGGCGCCCACTGCGACAACTTCGTCTGGGTTCACACCCTTTGATGGCTCCTTGCCGAAGAAGTTCTTCACGATCTCTTGGATCTTCGGGATGCGTGTTGAGCCCCCTACGAGAATCACTTCGTCGATCTGTGATGGCGACAGCTTTGCGTCGCGCAGCGCGCCTTCGCATGGCTTGAGCGAGCGATCAAACAAGTCAGTGCAGAGTTGCTCGAACTTCGCACGGGTAATGTTCACATTCAGGTGCTTCGGTCCGTCGGCTGTTGCCGTGATGAACGGAAGGTTCACATCTGTTTGCAGCATCTGCGAAAGCTCGATCTTGGCTTTCTCTGCAGCTTCGCGCAGACGTTGAAGCGCCATCGGATCCTTACGAAGGTCGATGCTTTCTTGCTTGTTGAATTCATCAGCAAGGAAGTCGATCAGACGCTGGTCGAAGTTGTCGCCACCGAGGTGCGTGTCGCCGTTTGTCGACTTCACTTCGAAGACGCCGTCGCCAATCTCGAGAATCGAGATGTCGAACGTACCGCCGCCAAGGTCATACACGGCAACCGTTTGGTTGACGCCCTTCTTATCGAGTCCGTACGCGAGTGCCGCAGCTGTTGGCTCGTTGATGATGCGTCGCACCGTCAGACCAGCGATCTCACCAGCGTCCTTTGTAGCCTGACGTTGTGCGTCGTTGAAGTAGGCAGGTACGGTGATCACCGCTTCGGTGATCTTCTCGCCGAGGTAGTCCTCTGCTGTCTGCTTCATCTTCTGCAGCGTCATCGCTGAAATTTCAGGGGGCGAGTACAGACGTCCGTCGATGTCGACGCGCGCTGTGTTGTTCTCGCCAGCAACCACTGTGTATGGTACGTTCTTGGCTTCATCGGACACTTCCGACATCTGACGGCCCATGAAGCGCTTGATCGAGTAGACCGTGTTCTTTGGATTCGTCACCGATTGGCGCTTTGCTGCCTGTCCAACCAGGCGCTCGCCACTCTTGGTGAACGCGACGATCGATGGTGTTGTGCGCATGCCTTCGGCATTGGCAATCACGACCGGGGTTGTTCCTTCCATGACCGACACACACGAGTTCGTAGTGCCAAGGTCGATTCCGATAATCTTACCCATGAGGGTATTCCTTTGAGGTATGTGATGATTCTTCGTTGGTGTCGAGAAAACGCCTAGGAAAAGCGTGCCAAGACGTGTTTTTGAGACTAAATCTGCCAAAATGACAGATTGGCGGAGCGCAATCTGTCGATTTTACCCGTTATCCCTGTGGAGTTGACATGATATGTTTGCAGAACGCGACGAATCACAAGGAAAAGACCCCACGATGACACGATTCTTGAAGGGGGCCGGTATAGCGGCTCTGATAGTCCTGCTGGGCTGTACGAACTCCGACACCACAACGGAAAAGATCGATCCGCCCCGTACACCATTCGCCGTCCTCGTGCGATCAACCGAGACGGATGCACCGATCGCCGGCATGCAGGCAGTGTTTGTGGACGATTCAACGCGTGTAGCGGACACCGTAGTGACGAACGCCAATGGGGAAGCAATTGCCCAGGTCGTGCGTGGTCACAGCGTGAAGGCGTTTCTGATGGGTGTGATGCTGCGAAAGGACAATCAGACGTCGTTTCCCGTGCCTGTTGATGGACCGATGCAATCTGTCACCGTCAAGATGTCGGCGAAGGATGTCGCGGAAGCGCAAGAGCGCATGCAGCGACAAGCTGCGTTCGATCGCATGTACCGCATGGCGAATGGTGCAATGGTCTTCAAGACGATCCGCGCCTCGGGACGGTCGTCGTCTACCGCTCAGCCCGTAGCAGACGAACCGATTATGTTCACGAATCCCGCCACAAATGCCAGTGTGACGCTTCGTTCTGATGCGGAGGGGTTTGTCTTCCTTCGTGGATCAACGATCGGACTAAGCGACGGCGGCACGTTCACGATGCAGTCGGCACGCGAGCCACGCGATGGTAAGCTGTTTGTGAGCGCGCAGGGAACGCCGAACTTCACATTCAAGGCGGAGCGCCTGGCGTCGCCGTGGAATGGCACGCTGAACTTCATCACGGTTCCAATCGTCGGCAAGTAATCGACTAGCGCTCAATCAAACGTCGAGCTTTCACGTACGAGGTTCGCCAGTACTTCTCCGAAAGAGCAGACACAATGACGCCTTTCCGCGTCGATGCGTGAATGAACCGTTGCGTGTCGACCATGATTCCCACGTGGTTGATGTCGCGACCGGACGTGCGAAATGCGACTACATCGCCCGGCTGCAGGCTGTCGCGATCAATAGCAATGCCCATTTCGGCAATCTCGCGAGAGGTACGAGGCAGTGAGATGCCTATCGAGGTGAAGCACGTCGTGACGAAGCCTGAACAGTCGAAGCAATCTCGCGTCGTTCCGCCTGAACAATAGGATGTGCCTAGGTGTGATTCGGCTTCGTCGATGAGGGATGCAACACGCGCAGAGGATGCACTGCGTGAGAGCTTGCTCGACGAGCATCCAGCGATCAGCACTCCGAGAGCAAGCACAATGCAGACAATTCGGATGTGGCGCATCACGACCTCACTACGCAGGGACTAGGCCGATTCGTTCTCGGAAGCTGGCTTCTCTGGGAAGATGATCGACAGGATGATCGAGATAGCGAGAACCACAGCGATCACTCCGAGTGCGACGGCAACGGGGATGTGCACCCATTGCATGATGAGCATCTTCACGCCGATGAACGACAGGATTGCGCTGAGTCCGTACTTCAGGAAGTGGAACATGCCCATTGCTCCCGCCACGGCAAAGAACAACGATCGCAATCCCATGATGGCAAAGACGTTCGACGTGAACACGATGAATGGGTCGCGCGTAATGGCGAAGATTGCCGGAATAGAGTCCACAGCGAACACAAGGTCGGTCGCTTCCACAACGAGCACGACGAGGAAGAGAGGAGTGAACCAACGCACTCCGTCTTTCATGATCGTAAAACGATCCTGGTGGTAGGTGTCAGTAACGCGGAACCACTTACGTCCGTACTTCACAACAATGTTATCCTCAAGATCCTCGGCATCCTCGCTGCTGAACGCCATGCGGATACCCGTGATGATCAAGAAGGCGCCGAAGACGTAGAAGATCCAGTCGAAGGTGCTGATAAGTGCTGCGCCGATGGCAATCATTGCGCCACGCATGACCAACGCACCGATAATGCCCCAGAACAACACCTTGTGGTGATACTGCGGTGCAACCTTGAAGTAGCGCAGGATCAGAATGATCACAAAGATGTTGTCGACCGAGAGCGATTGCTCCAGTAAGTAGCCAGCAAAGAACTCTGTGGCGGCTACCGGCCCCCTCTCGAAGTACACAAAGACATTAAACGCAAGCGCCAGGGTAATCCAGAACGCTGTCCATCCAAATGCCTCGCTCACCTTCACGACGTGAGGTGTACGATTGAACACGCCGAGGTCCAGTGCCAGGAGGAACAGCACGAGGACAATGAAGCCGACGTACAGGATTGGGTCGGGGATAAGAGGAAGCATGTGCAAAAGTACAGTGTAGGGTCGGAAAAGGTGGTCAAGGATCGAGACTGGAGAGATAGCACGGGCGAGACAGGGTCTCGCCCTTACATTTGTTGATGCACCCTCTTATCCTCATCGACGGCATGTCGCTGGTGTTCCGTGCCTACCATGCGCTCCAGCGCACGGGCATGCAATCGCCAACAGGCGAGCCAACCTTCGCCGTGTTCGCCTTCGCGAACATCCTCACATCGCTTCTCGATCGACATGATCCGGATGCGATTGCCGTGATCTTCGACACGCCCGAACCGACGTTTCGTCACAAGATGTACGACCAGTACAAGGCCAACCGTGATGCGTTTCCGGAAGACCTCGTGCCGCAGTTGGAGCGGATAAAACAGTTGATCCGATTGATGGGACTCGAGACAGTTGAGATGCCAGGGTTCGAAGCCGACGATATCGTTGGCACGATCTGTCGCCGCGAGAGCAACGATGGACATGAAATCCTCTGCGTGACGTCCGACAAAGACTACTTCCAGTTGGTCTCGGATAAGGTGAAGATCCTTCGTCCGGGTAAGGACGTTGGACAGTACGACGTGATGGATGCACATGCCGTGCGTGAGAAGTTCGGTGTCGCACCTGAGCACGTGATCGACGTGCTGGCACTCATTGGCGACTCGTCGGATAATGTGCCTGGCGTGAAGGGGATCGGCGAAAAGACGGCGATTCCGCTGATCGAGCAGTTCGGCTCCCTGGAGGGGTTGTACGAGCATCTCGATCAAGTTGAACGGGCAAGCGTGCGCACCAAGCTTGAAACTGATCGCGAGAAAGCATTCCTGTCGAAGACGCTTGTGACGATTCACACCGATGTTCCGATTGATGCCAAGCGTGTAGCACTCGTGCGCCGTCCAATGGATCTGTCGGCCATCGATGGGTTTTGCGAAGAACTCGGCTTCGGTACACTGCGTCGCAAGTTCCAGAAGTATGCACAGGGCGGTGCATCCGCCGAGTCAACACCGACGGGTACACATCCATCAGTAGATGTGAGTCCTGCCGAGCCAGCAGCGCAGCTGTTGACGCATGCGTCAGTGCCGCATGAGTACATCTTGGTTGATACCGAGGGTGGACTCGATACGATGATGCAAGCACTTGCTGATGTAACGATGCTGTCGGTTGACTTAGAGACAACCGGACTCGATGCAATGCAATGTCGTATCGTTGGCGTGGCCCTCTGCGCACACGAGGGAACGGCATACTACATCGACGTTGATGATCCCGATACCGACCAGCCTAGTTCGCTCTTCGATGATCACGAAACGCGCCACGGACTTCCGGTGCGTGCTGTGCTCGATCGTATCGCGCCGATGCTGACGAATCCGCAGGTAGGCAAGTGCGGACAGAATCTGAAGTTCGACATGCTGATTCTCAAGCGCTACGGTATCGATGTTGCGCCAGTATCATTCGATACGATGCTTGCGAGTTATGTGCTCGATCCCGACAAGCTGCATAACCTTGATGCGCTCTCGGAACGATGGCTGCAGTATCAGCCGATCTCCATCACATCGTTGATTGGCGAGAAGAAGAGTCAGCAAATCTCGATGCGTGATGTTGATGCAGCGCGTGTTGCCGAATATGCCGGAGAGGATGCAGACCTTGCACTGAAGCTCACGAACATGATGCATCAGCGATTGAGCGACGAAGGGTTACTCGACTTCGCACGACGTGTGGAGTTCGCAGCAGTGCCTGTACTCGTCACAATGGAGTACAATGGCATCTGTATCGATACGCAGGCGCTTGCCGGACTTGGTGAGTTCATGCGCAGCGAGGCAACGCGTCTTGAAGCACTGATCTGGAAGGAAGCCGGCAAGGAGTTCACCATCTCGTCACCGAAGCAGCTTGCTGAGGTGTTGTTTGAAGATCTGATGCTACCGGCATCGAAGAAGACGAAGACTGGCTACTCAACCGATTCAAGCGTGCTATCGGAACTCGCCGAAACGTATCCGATTGCGCAGATGGTGCTCGATTACCGACAAGTCGAAAAACTTCGTAGCACATACGTTGAATCGCTCCCACGTCTGATCAACCCGCACACCGGTCGCGTGCACACAACGTTCAACC